>Ga0224559_1002169_pt1 | contig 10248 bp, 7 predicted proteins | sample 714S33034metaG_FD_180676 | JGI IMG/M metagenome (GOLD analysis project Ga0224559, IMG submission 180676) | Peat soil microbial communities from Stordalen Mire, Sweden - 717 S3 30-34 | ecosystem: Environmental > Terrestrial > Soil > Wetlands > Peat | place: Sweden: Norrbotten County, Stordalen... | reverse complement strand
ACATTCCTGCCGTCTATTGGGCTGAGCTGAAGGCCCTTGTCTTCAACGGTGTGCGACCTAGGGTTGTCCTTATTCAGCGCTTGCACAATACGCCAAACTACATGCGTGCATTCACTGCCATCTTGGACGAATTGTCCAAGGGTGTTAAGCACAAGTTCCCGCCGTCCATGCGCAAGGCAAGCTAGCAATCCAAACACGAACGGGCGATTACGGGCAAGGGGTCGTTTCCCTTGCCCGTTTTCGTTTGGGCCCCTTTTCCAGGTCAACGCGGGGCTTCCCCGCGGCCCGCACAAGCGGCCGGGTGAATCAACCCGCGGCCCGGGCGCTAGGGACCGTAGTCCACTTCGACTATAGCACGAAATGGACGAATGTAAAGTACATTCCTCCCAAACGGCGCAAATAGCGCGTTTACACGCACACCCTGTTTCCGCCAAGACCGCATAAGCAACTCGGCAATGCTTCCCGCCCGGGAAGCGAGGTCAACGTTTTCAATCACCCCGGCCCCGTTGTCTGGCCGTCAACCCGCCAGTTTCGGCCACTTGAACGGCCCCGCAAGCCGTCTTGCTCCGCTTTCACTTGTGCAAACCCTCGATTGCACACGTGTAATCAAGTCTGATTGCAAGGGTTCGGGGCTTTATTCCACCCCGCAAGCCTCTTCCCGCCCGTGTTGCGTTTCCTTGGACCGTGGTCGATGGAATGCGAACTCTCCGATTGTAGGGGTGCGGGGGCTTATTCGGTCGCGCAATGGGGCGACTTCCAGCCCAAAGGGTGGTGGAGGGTCGGTCAAATAGGGAAAACCGACACAAGCAGCAAAATTGGCGCGCGGGCTTGCTCCTTCATCTGTGGAGTAACCATTTTCTCGAATCGACGTGCGTGTAAACGCGCTAACCCACCAGCCACGGTGGATCATTGGCCGCCGCGGACCCGCAGTGATTCAATGACCGCCGGCCAGTGAATCAACGAATGCTTGCGGGTGTTTCTCTACCTCTTCTGGTAGAGCGGGCCGCGAACGCGAAGCCAGGGGCCTTCTTGACACGGTTTTCGACCCACCTCTTTCGACACCTACCCGCTGCTCGGAATCAATGCTACGGGGCCTGGCGCACGCGATTGAAACGTATGATAGGCTTGGGTTGAGATGCAGGGACAAGCACATTAGGCCCGCCGCAGGGATTCCTGGCGGGCCTGTGTGTTTCTTGTGGCCGCACGCTGGCTGGCCTGGGCAGGCATCTCGTATTCGATGCCGCGCTGTCTGTTGCGGGTGCCGGGGGTGGATCAAAGCCTTTTTATCCGGCCGACCTTGCGCGGCGGATTTCTGGGATCGACCTGCGTGTAAACGCTGCTTGCTTGAAGTCGCCTGAAGCCTGGGGGTGGTGTCGGGGTGGATCAAATCGCCTCCATTGGAAAGTCTCCCGACGTGACTCGTTCTATCGGCCCAGCTTTGGTAGCCGGGAATGTCGGATCGAGCGCCGCGTTTGCGCCGTGAGGGCAAAGCCCGGTTTTCAAGGGTCCAACCACGCGACGCCACGGCGCTGATTTTCCAAATCCCGGCGCTGCTTGCCGATGGATACCCGAATCCTGATGGCTGCGGGTAGCACTCCTGGTCACGCGCGGTATGCTGGATCGGGAGAGGGCACCAGGGTCTACGGTTGAGCACAATCGCACGGTCTGCAAACGGAACTGGGTGCAAACAGGATCGCCCACTTCAAGATCTACCTGATGTTGTCGCTTGGTTACGGCTTGGCAGAGGGAACCAAGACTTGCGCCGGTCGCTTTTCAGCAGGCTTGGGTCCCAGACTGAATAACTTCAAGTAGTGGGATGCGGTCAGCAGGGTCCAGGGCTGCTCCTGAAAGGCAAGAGCCGCGCCGTATTTGCAGGAGACCTCCTGGCAAAGTTCATTCGAGACGTGAAGTTTACCGTTCACGACCGTCCCACCCCAAAGCTGTCCTTCCTCGGTGCTCGCGAAAAAGTTCAGTCCCCCGGAATACATGGCAAGCTGGACCGCGAACGTGAACACCTGCGGCCGTGAATCGTCCTTGACCAGCCTGATGGAGTCTTGGCGATCGAAACCTCTCTCGCTCACGCGGTACAGCCAGCAGTTCTTGTCGTCGCGTCCCACGCAACAATTGCCGACAGCGACATCATTTCCGCAGACGGAAACGCTGTTGATGCCACGAAGCGCCTTGGGGTTGTAACGGAGTCGCGAAACGATTTCCCCGCCCGGGAGCCTGACCAAGCAGATGTCGCCGTCTTCCGATCCGGTGACCACGGTGTTTGCCCTCCAAGGCACGATGGCACGAATGTGCCATGTCTGATATTCCCACTTGATCGGATTGGGAGACCGCAGGGAAAACGTTCGTAACAGCATGGGCGTCATGCCGCTGGCCTGCCAGATCAAGATGTCTCCGCTCTCATGGCCGCTGACGAAGCACTCCTTCCCGTCCAGTTCGACGGCCGTGCCGCTCACCGCCCAGCCGAACTTGGGCGGGTATTGAGCCATGCTACAGCAGCACTGGTTCGATCGCATGTCCCAGACTATGATCGATGATTCGTCGTTCGACGTCACGAACACACGAGGACGAAGGCGAGCGACCATCTGTATCGCTTTTCGGGACGGCGCGGCGGTGGCATGCAGCAGGACGGGCCCGAACTCACTGGCCGCCAGCGGCATCCGAAAGACGCTCAGCGTGCCATCCCACCGTCCGACCGCGAAACAATCCTTGTCGATCCAGGACACTGCCTGGGGACCGTTGAAGGTCACGCCCAATTGTTTGAGAGTGGTCTCGCCTGACTTGCCGATCCCGCAGCATGAGGCGAGCACCACCGCGCATAGAATCGCTGTAAAACGGCTCAAACGACGACGACGAGGGGGTAGCGCATGTACTGCCATTGTTGTCCGCGCGTTCGACGCGCCCTCCAGTGGTGAATCGTCGTTGTCAAAAGAGAGGACATGTTGCATTCAGGTACAAAGGCAATGCAGTACGAACCACGCTGTTGACCGGACAACGCGTTGGCGGTTTTCATCGCCGCATTCCAGAACAAGGTCTTCGACGTTCTGCCCTTGGCGTCCGACGATCGCTCGTTTTTCGTTGCCGTCATGCGACACGCTCCCTCCACCTCCACCACGCCAACCGTAGCGTCACCAGGAATAGACAGGGGACTGTCAGGACGTGCCACCACCGCCAAGGCTGGAAGGGGGGCGGCGTCCAGCACACCCACGACCCACGCCGTTGAGCCAACAGCCACGTCCAAATATCGGGAGTCTTGAAAGCCGGCGTCCACGCGTCATGTCCGTTTCGGGGCAACACCGTCAAGTAGGCTCTGCCGCCCGCATCGTTCATCGCCGAAACCATCTTCTCCACACCGCTTTTCTCCAGTTCACCGCGGTTGATGACGGCCCAACCCGGAGTATGCGCCAGCTTCGCCGTTCGCGCCAGGTCGGTGTGGCCCGCAGCCATCGTCACGAAGGCCGCAACCAATTCGGGATGGCGCATCACAAACTCCCAACACCCCAAGCCCCCGCTCGACAAGCCCACCGCGTACACCCGATCCGGGTCGATCGGACGCTCTTGCATGACTTTGTGCAGGATGCTGACAACCACAGTCAACATCTCGTCAGGTTCTTCCGCTCCCGGCGTGTGATACCACGGGCGATCGTTGGCCGGACACTGCGCGGCCAAAATGAAGAACGGATATTTCTCAAGGTGGTCGCGGTCACGAAGCAGCAGTTCTAACTGATGGACGCTACGCCGATTATCGTCGCCCGCTGCGCCCAGGCCATGGAACCAAACGATCAAGGGATAGCGATTTGCCGGATTCAAGGAACGAGGCACAAAAAGCCGGTAGCCGAAGTGATGCTCTTTGTATTTTCCGCCGGAATAGACGTACTGGCCGGTTTCAAAAAGGGCGGCAAATTCGTCCGTGACAATGTCGCTGACCGGCGCGGCAGGCTTGTTCTGCAAAGCGGGCGCAGCGTCTTTCCGCGGCTGGGCTATCTCGGGCGGCACATTGCCCTTTTGCGGCAAATCGCCGAATAGCAGGCTCACGGCAACCAAAGTCGCGATCATCATCGATATCGCCTCCCATTGCGACCGCACCGCCGCACATACAACCGCAAATCGTTATCAATCATCCTCAAGTTGTTCAGACGGCGCTCGACGAGCGATCCGCTTGCGGCCAAAAGCGAATCGCCAACAGTACCACGTCCCACGCCACCACCACTCCAATCCATGTGCGCGGCGACCATTTGCTCGCATCAAGCACCGTAACATACCAACCCCAGCCCGCAGGGGACCAGTGCAACAGAAGCTCGCCAATGCCTACCAAGACGATGCCGGTCCCTGCCAAGACCAGGTCGATTGTCCTTAGCTCAAGTCGCAATCGTCGCCGACGACCGACGTTCGGTTTCCGCTGCTGAGACGCGGAGTAGGCATCAATAAGCAGTATCGATGCCACGAGGAGAAACGCCACCGCACACCCGATCCAGCATGACAGGATACCGATGAGAACCAGCAGCAGCACGTCAAAAACGCCCCATCTCCTGTAGCGACGGTCGAGATCCTCGCGGGCGATCTGATGGACCAGATCTGGCGTCTCGCCGAAGCTCCCGACAGACGCGATACGGCCGAGTGCCCCGTTGCCAGAGTCGGGCCCTGCGACGTTCCCATTTTGCCCGACGATTGCTTTGTCGGATTTGCCGGGGATGTCGATTTCGCCGTTGCACCGGGTTGAGTCAACAACTGTGCCGTCATGCCCTCCGTAATTGCAGGTGGTGCCGGCGACAACTGCGGCGCTCAGTGCATCCGTCTGTTGCTGTCCTTGCCCGTCGGCCGCTGGGGCCAAGCGAACTTCGACCACCAATCGGCCAACGGCGATGCGATCACCATCCTTTAAGGCTTGTTGGTTTTCGATTCTCTTGCCATTAACGAATGTCCCGGTTGTGCTGCGGCAATCCTCGATGAAGGGCAACCCTCCGTCAACCGAAAGGACGCAATGCCAGTTGCTAACACGGTTGTCCTGCAACCGAATGTGGCATCCTTCGGCCTGGCCAATCAGGACCCTCGATCTTGAGATGGGAATTTCCCTCCCTGCGTTCTTCCCACTGATTAGGATGAGCTTCATTTTCATGGTCGCGACAGTCCGGGCCAGTTTCCGCATCGGGGCTGCTGCTGCTCGTTCAACCCGCCTTGGCCTTAACGTTGGCGTCCGGATTTGCTCCTGTTCCCCCGGCTGAATCCTTCTTGGGTCCGGCGGACAGGACCGCTTTACCCCAGGAACGGGATCGCAAACGCAGATCGTGAAAAGTGGTTGGTTGCACCGCCGCCAAGGCCGGTCGGCGCGGCGACGGAAGCGTGATATTTACGAGGTCAAGGTCTTCTTGCTTGCTAGTCCAGTAGAGGTACGGCTTGTCGTCCAACTGCACGGCAATCGACGCGATTTCGCCCAGCAGCCGCACCTGGACCAGCACCGTGTATTTCTGACCCTTGGTCGGCGTGAAGGGAGCCACGTTGGTGACAACCAGTTCGGAGGCCGGTGCGAGTCGCTCGTTGACCCTCATTAACCTGCCATCACGTTCAAGACACAAGCGGCATTGGTGGCTTCCCACTACGAAAACCAACCCCGCTGCATTGCTGCTGCCGCTTCCGGTGAAGCTAGACTCCAAATCGTAATCGCCGCCAACGTCGACCGGTATGGAAATCAGCGATTGTTTTTCTCCATTGATGGTATTTCCCGTCCGACTCCAGTGGCCATCGAGACTATTATCATTGGGATCAACGTACTCCAAGAGACTGACCCACATGTCGCGTGGAAAGGGTTGTCCGGGTAAGGAACGCCAGCGGATCGAATCGCCACCCAGCCGCGTCAGCGCCGTTTTCGTAAGCGGAAGCTGCGTCCGGCCGATCTCTTCGAGCCGTTTGCCGGCGGTGGTCCGCGCCGGCCCGTCCGATAGTAAATCCCATGCTCGCTGATACCAATAGCCGGCCCGAACCGTCATTCCGTCTCGTTCATCGCCCGATCGCGTTTTTGCCAGGTCGGACCAAGCGTCGCCCAACTGTTTTTGCCCTTCGGGATTGGTCGGCGGAGCGATTTCCAGTTGGGCCAGTTTCTTGAACGCCTCATCGCTGCCTTTCGTGAGAAATGGCCACCCGTGTTCCGGTTGGCCGTTGTAAAAGCAGTACCAAGTGCCGATCATCAGATTAGCCTGTGGGTCCTTCGCGTTCGACTTGATCGCACTCGTCGCGGAGCGGAAGCGGTTCCACAAGGCTTCGAGGGCTTTCACGGTATCCTTGTGACTCTGGACGTTCTTGAACAAGTTCGCTCGCCCGGCCTGGCAGCTTGTGGCAGCGCAATCGAGGATGTGAAAGGCAACATCGTATCGATCCGCCGCGATCGCCCGGTCGACGAGTTGGTTGGCGATGGCAACCAAGGCTTCAATCCTGGCGGGGTCGGCACTGGCCTCCACCACTTGTTCATAAATGGTCTGCTCAAACTCCGTCTCATCGACAACAAAATGGGCGTTCACCGCCTCGACTACCTGGACCATGGTGGGCAGATCGCCCGCGCCGCAGGCCAACTCGGCCGCCCGATAGAGCATCGTGAATCGTTGAGCAGGTGTAAGTGTTGTTTGTTCGGCGGCTTTCATAAGCTGCCCGACCAATGCCGTGTGTTCCGAGAAGTCTTCGGTCGTATTGATGGGATACGTTTCATCCAGGTGCGTCAGGAGTGCCCTCTGCACTGTTTCGGACGGCACCGGCAATTTGTCATGTGACGGCGCCTTTGTCGGTGCCCGAGTCGGCGCTACGGGGGAAACTGTCTCCCAATTCAAGGCCACAGCGGCGGTCCGCCCTTGGCTCAGTTCCACCTTTTCCCGGATCTCGGTAAAGCCTGTGCGGGTGGCCGTCACGCGGTGCATCCCGGGGTCGCAGGGATAGAGCCACGGTTCGCCGTGGGAAACCGGCGTTTCCTGGTCATCCACCACGAGCCGTACACCGCTACGTTCGCGGATGGGGCAGAAAAACATCAATTGCGTCGGCGAGGCGCTTAACTCATTGCGCACGAGCCGCCAGAGCATGTAACCGCACAGGAGCAGGACAGCCGCGATAGCCGCGCCGGCCGTGACACTCCCGAGATGAGTTTCAGCGAGTCGTTTGTTCACGTGCGTCTTCCCTATCGAGCGGTCGCACAAATCAACGTTCTGACCACCCTAGCCATTCGATTAGCTACTTCTTCGATTCCGCCTCCTGCCGATCTGCCAAGGAGCCGCTTCCTGAAACGAGCCGCACCCAAGCCTTATCGAAGGCGGTGGGCGCATCGGAGGCCAACGCAAGGATGGACTGAGCGGGCATGAGCGCCGCTGAAAATGCCGGCTTCACCCCGGCTTGTGGTCCCGCCCAGTACAGGTACGGCTTACTGTCCAACTGTACCTCGATCGACGCATTGTCTTTCACCAGCCGCACGCGTAAAAGCACCGTATACTGCTGAGCATTGTTCAAGTCGCCGGGAACCACGATGGAGACGATCGGTTTGGCGGGCTTTTCCATCGCGCCCTTAACGTTTCCCAAACGGCTGTCCTGGCCAGCGTTTTCCGACAGACGCAATCCGCACTTCTGCTGACCGACGAGGAAGAGCATGCTGACCATTCCATCGCCTTCGTTTCGCGTGAACTGGACTTGCAGGTCGTAATCCCCGGTCACCGTGACGGGCAGCAGTACGACGCTGCCGCCGGCGCAGGTGAACCCTTCGGCCGCTTGCCTCCACGCAGCCTTACTATTAACCGCTCTCATCTCTGCGTGTTCCAGCAAGTCGACCCAAGCGTCCTTTGGCAGCGGGGCTCCCGGTTTCAAATGCACGCAAGAAGGTTCCGCCGCCGGCGACGTTGGCGTTGCCGAAACGTCCGAAATCTTCGCCGCCGGATGTCGCCCCCGAGCCAATTCCTTCAACCGCCTATCAACCTTCGCTTTCGACGCCCCCTCTGGCAATGCCGCTTCGGCCTGCTGATACCAATAGACCGCGCGGCTCCCCATGATCTCTCGCTCTGCGCCAGCGTGGGTCTGATAAAGACTCAACCAGGCATCGGCCAGCCTGGCCTGTGCTTCAGCGTCTTTGGGCGGCGACAGTTCCTGCTGAGCCACTTTCTTTAGCGTCCCCTCGCTGGACTTGGCCAAGTACGGCCAACCCCGCTCCAGGTTTCCATTCTGGAAGCAATACCACCGGCCGACCGCTAGATTGGCCTGGGGATCGTCCGCGCTGGTGTTGAGCGTATTGAGGGCGATGGAGACTTGCTCCCAGCCTCGGGCCAGTCGCTGGACGTCTGCCATCTGGGCGCGGATCTCCTTAAGAGGCCCCGCATATTGTCGCTTTAGGCATGTCATGGCAGCCTCTTGCAACGTGCTACCTGCCACGTCGAAACGGTTATTTGCCACGGCTCGCTCCGCGAGTTTCCGTGCGGCGGCAACGCCCGTGTCGGCGTTGCCTATGTCGATCAAGGCCGAGCCTCCTTGGTCAGGCCGCATTCGGGCGACCAACTTGTCTTCAACATCCAGGGCATCAATTTCAAACTCGGCCCCAATTGCATCCACCGCCCGGAACATCATGGCTGTATCGCCCAGGTTGCATGCCAGTTCGGCAGCGCGGCGCAAGCAGACGAATCGCTTGTCGGGATGGACTGCCGGCTTGAAGGCCGTGTCGAAGAGCCATTTGCACAAGTGCTGCTCATCCAGTTTGGTGTTGGCGTTGTCTACAGGTATTTGCTGTAAGACCTCGATGAGCAGATCGCGCTGAATTTGCGGGGATGGTACCGGCAGACTCTTCGGAACGGCTGGCTGTGCCGCCGAGGAAGCGGTCGCTTCGGCCCCCTTTACAGGCGGCTTCCCGGAGGCATCTCCCGCGCGGGGACCCGGGCTTTGAGACGCGACGCTGCGAAATGGATCACGCGACGCTCCTTTTGCGGGGTTGGACGGACGTCCTGGGACGCTATGAAACGGATCTTCAGTGACATCGCCGATGACTTCCAATCCGGCCACGACCTTGCGCCTTACATCATCGGCCGCCAGTTTCATCAATGCCTGAGAAGCGATTGGAGAGCCTTTGGCCAGGGCAACATTCTGGTTTAGCGGTGCGGGACTCGGCATCCAGGAACTCACCGACTTAGCCACTCTCGCAGGGTCCAGCGGTGGGCTGCCCACCCAGTGCCACATCAACTCCACTTTGGTTCCCTGATTTTTGGGAACGTCAACGACCTGCTCGCACTCGTCGTAGCCGGGCCGAAACGCCCGGATACGGTGCGCACCCGGCGAACACACCGCTGTCCATGGTCCGACGATTGGCATGAGTATTTCTTTGCCATCCAATTCCACTCTCAACCCGACATGGGACCCGCCAGAAACGATCATCAACGTCGTCGGCACAATCCTCTTCCAAGGCAGCTTGACATTGGTAAGCTCTCGGTCGCGGACTTCGACCGTTTGCTCGATGTCGAGATATCCCGGCTGGACGCCGTGGACGTGGTGTCGGCCGGGCGCACACAGTTCGATGCAACCCCCTTTGGACGGCACCAGAACCGCTTTTCCATCCACCTCGAATCTCACCGCCTCACGCAGCTTGGGCAGTGGAAACGCCAACCCTGTTGGCGGGAGTTTCTTCCACCGCAGATGGACATCTGCAACTTTGCCGGCAGCGACCTCAATGGCCTGTTCAAAGTCGAAGAAGCCCGGCCGAATGGCCCGGACACGGTGCGGCCCCGGTTTACATACCTCGCTATATGGCCAACTCGACGGCGGCGCGATCGTTTTGCCATCCACCTCGATCTTGACCCCGGCACGTTGGTCGGCCGGACTGTAGAATGCCAGTTTGGTCGGCGGCTCGACCGGTTGCGCCGAAAAGGCTAAGAACACCGCCCGGCTTTGCCCCTTGCGAACATCGACGTCCTCCTCGCAATCGTAAGAGCCCGGACGGGTGGCCTTAATGGTGTGCTGACCCGGCGTGCATGCCTGTCCCCATGGCCCGTTTACCGGCAAAGTGACCGCTTTGCCATCGACTTCGATGTTAATTCCGTCGCGATTACCGGGACAGAGGAACACCAATTCGGTCGTCCCGCTGCCGGTTTCCGCTGGACTTTCGCCTTTGAACAAGAGCCACACGGTAAAGGCGACAATCGCCACGACGGCCACACCGCTGGCAATGGTAATTGCGACCCAAGGCGTGGGCGACCGCGGGGCGTCGCCGGTGCTTTGTGTCGACGCACTCGATGC
>Ga0224559_1002167_pt1 | contig 10251 bp, 11 predicted proteins | sample 714S33034metaG_FD_180676 | JGI IMG/M metagenome (GOLD analysis project Ga0224559, IMG submission 180676) | Peat soil microbial communities from Stordalen Mire, Sweden - 717 S3 30-34 | ecosystem: Environmental > Terrestrial > Soil > Wetlands > Peat | place: Sweden: Norrbotten County, Stordalen... | reverse complement strand
CACGAGCAGAACTGGCAGCGCGCCAAGGGGTTTCTGGCGGCGGTTAGCGTACTGTTCGCGGTAGTGGAAGTGGCGGTGACGGCGATCTTCCGGCGGTGAGATCATGATTCAGCATTCATTAAAATGCTGCGAATCCCAGCCTAGTAACAAAGCTACTTTACCTTAGTGAAAACGATTTTTCGATTTGCAGGAATGGAACACGAGGGATCTTTGGGATTTACGCGCACGGGAAACTCGGATCCACCAGGAAAGCGGCGCAGATAAGCCTCCGCGTAGTTATCAAAGAAGAACGGCTCTTTATGTGTCCCTTCGTAGCGCATCTCCGCGTTGCGATATCTGTAGTGAATAACGATGACGATACATTCCATGGTAGGTTTGCGGCGCTCCGATTTGGATACAATCGCCATCATAACCGGCCAATTGCTGCTTCCGATTCTTCGAATGAGATTCACAAACGTCCAGAAGTAAAACACGATAAAAGAAAAAATACCAGTGCCGGTCATTTGATAAACAGCTTATCAGATAACCATCCGGGTTACTCGACGTTCTTTTCCCACCGCTTGGGCCGTTTGTTCTGTTGCAATACCTTCTTGCGCAGACGCAGCGACTTGGGCGTAACTTCCACCATCTCATCCTCGGCAATAAATTCAATAGCCTGCTCCAAATTGAGAGCCTTCACTGGCACCAGGCGGATGGCCTCATCGGCGCTGGAGGCGCGCATGTTGGTCATGTGTTTTTCGCGGACCACATTCACGTCGAGGTCCTTGTCGCGCGAATGCTCGCCGACGATCATTCCCTCGTAAACCTCAACGCCCGCTCCCACAAATAAAATTCCACGCTCTTGCAATCCGTTGAGCGAGTATGTGGTGGTGAGGCCTTGGCGATCAGAGACCAGAGCGCCGGTTGGGCGCTGCGGAATCTCGCCCTGGTAGGGGATGTAGCCGTCGAACAGCGCGTTCATCACGATGGTGCCGCGCGTCTCTGTGAGCATCTCGCTACGCAGGCCGATCAGGCCGCGGCTGGGCACGCGAAACTCCAGGCGCACGCGGCCGGAGCCGTGATTGTGCATCTTGGTCATTTCGCCCTTGCGCGGGCCGAGCTTTTCGATCACAGTACCGGTGTAAGCGTCGGGAACGTCGATGGTCAAATGCTCTACCGGCTCCATGCGCACGCCGTCCACAGTCTTGGTGACAATCTCCGGCCGTCCGGCTGAAAGTTCAAAGCCCTCGCGGCGCATCATCTCAATCAAAATCGCCAATTGCAGTTCGCCGCGGCCCAGCACCTTGAAGCTGTCGGGCGAACCGGTATCCTCCACTCGAATCGAGACATTGGTCAGCAACTCTTTTTCCAGCCTCTCGCGCAGGTTGCGGCTGGTGACGTATTGGCCTTCGCGTCCGGCAAAGGGCGAATTGTTCACGCTGAATTGAATCGCAATCGTCGGCTCGTCAATCACGATCAGCGGCAGCGGCGACGGGTTTTCAACGCTGGTGATAGTCTCGCCGATGGTGATGCCCTCAACGCCGGCAACGGCCACAATGTCGCCCATGGTAGTCTCGGTTGTCTCGATGCGTTTGAGACCGCTGAAGGTGAAGAGCTTGGTGATGCGCGTCTTCATCAGCGAGCCGTCGCGCTTGGAGATGGTTACATCGTCGCCAAAGTGCAATGTGCCCTGGAAGACGCGGCAAATGGCGATGCGGCCGAAATAATCGGAATAATCGAGATTGGTGACCAGAATCTGCAAGGTGCCTTCGGCATCGCCGGTGGCAGGTGGAATCGTCGCTACAATGCTCTCGAAGAGCGGCTGCAAATCCACGCCCGGAACGGCCGGATCGAGGGTCGCGGTGCCCGCCTTGGCTACTGCGTAAAGCACAGGGAAATCCAGTTGCGATTCGTCGGCATCGAGGTCGATGAAAAGGTCGTAAATTTCGTCCAGAACTTCCTGCGGACGCGCGTCCGGACGATCAATCTTGTTGATTACTACGATGGGCTTGAGCTTGGCTTCCAGAGCCTTGGCCAGCACGTAGCGCGTCTGCGGCAACGGCCCTTCAGCCGCGTCCACCAGCAGCATCACGCCGTCCACCATCTTCAGTGCGCGCTCCACTTCGCCGCCAAAATCGGCGTGGCCCGGCGTGTCCACAATGTTGATCTTGCCGCCTTCAAAGACAATCGCCGTGTTTTTGGCCAGGATGGTAATGCCGCGCTCCCGCTCCAGTTCGTTCGAATCCATCACCCGGTCGGCCACCTGCTCGTTGGCGCGGAATGTTCCCGACTGCCGCAGCATGGCGTCTACCAGGGTTGTCTTGCCGTGGTCAACATGGGCAATGATGGCGATATTGCGTATCGTCTGAGTCACAGGGGAGCTTTTCCTTCTTTAGGTTAGGCCAAGCGGAGCCATAGGGTTTGGGACAATAACAGGGGCCAGAGATCAGGGGTCAGGGATCAAAAAACCCCTCAAGGCGCTCTCTGCATAGAAAGAATCACCGCATCAGCGGCATTTTCTATTGTAGCAGCAATGTGGAAAACGGGCTTGAAATGCAGCCAATTCCGCCGCAATCCGCGCAGAACAAGCCGCCAGACGGTACTGATGCGCGCAATGGAATCCAGCCCGCGCGATAGAATGAATTCGCCCTGCTTTTGACCACCTCGTGAATCGGCCAGCAAAATCCCGCCATCCAAGGCCGCGCTCCCGGCGTTTGGTTCTGGTGTGCGTGGTTGTGTTCGCCGTTTTGCTGCTGCTGTTGCGGATGTGGGTGTATATGCACGGGCACGGGAGGCGATGAGGGGACTGGCCGGCATTATCTCATGTCCGAATATCCGGATATGTAGCAGCCGCCGTATAATGAGCGGCGAAGGAGAAATTTGATTATGAAAAGGAAAGGGTTATTTGCCGGTTTACTGCTGTTTGTAATAGTAGCCTTTTGCGCTGCGCTGCTCTATGCGGCTCAGGTGACTTGTCCCATTTGCGGCTCTAGCGCGTATTTCACCGGAACAACGAAGACCGATGTATCCGGAAAGCTGCTTTGGGAATACCAATGCAATCGATTCGTGGATCATAAGTTTTGGGTCGTTAAAAATTGAGGCACTACTTTCTGGGCCTGCAGTCGAGTGCAGACAACCCTTCTCGTAGCAGTGCTTACGAATCAGAGGTCAAGTCAGTAAAGCCTCGTTCCGTGGACTGCATCTACAATGTGGAGGGAGTGATTGACTTTGTGCAACGAGAAGAGTAGGGAGGATTGTGTTTTTCCAGGCCTTAATAGCGGAACCTGGGACTCCTGCTAACAGAAGGGAATAGCTTCGATGGAGGACATACGTCTTTATCACTACACGACGATTGAGTCGTTCGCCAACATCCTGAAAACCCGTATGTTTTGGGCAAGCCATATCGGCTATCTTAACGATACTTCCGAGCAGAGCCTAATTCCAGAACGGATTCGCAAAAGGATAAAAGCGCAATTACAAGAACCAGAATGCGCAAACCGCGAAACACTTGAAAGGGTTTATAAATCTATATCTTCTCCAATTAGCAAAGATATTTTCGTCGTGTCATTTTCGAAAGATAATGGTGATCGCCTTAGCCAATGGAGAGGATATTCGGGGAGCGCAGGAGTTTCAATCGGTTTCGATCCATCGGAATTAAAAAAACTATGCAATACTTTCACGACCGTGAACTATAAACATCCAATGGATGGCATTGGCGCTATTTTGCGAGAGATTAAATACATCAAAGCAATGGGAGATGAACATTCGGACCGGGAAATCGACTCTCTGATAGATTTTCATATTGCTGTGGCAGAAATGGAAATTCCCTTAACACAGAGCAATATTTTTGATCGGGAATTGTCTTTTGTTCCCTGTGATATTAAAGACGCTGCATTTGGTGAAGAGCGGGAATCTCGAATTGTTATTTTTGATTTCTCCAAGGATTCCAATCTCTTATTTAGGACACGCAAGTCGCTATTGGTTCCATACCGCGAATTTAGTCTTGGCAAACAGATGTGGCCGTTGATATCTAAGGTGACCATTGGACCATCTCCCTACAAAAAGGAGACAACAAAAGCAGTCAAAAGAATGATCGGCGACGACAATATTGAAGTTGTGGAATCACTGATACCGTACCGCGATTGGTGATAATACACGAGGAGCGGGTCGCTAAAGCCCGGTACACCAGTTCCCGCTGCCATTAATTATTTGGCCGGTCCTGTGCCTCCCTCCCGGCATCGCCTGTCAAAGCTCAACTGATTTCATTGCGCTTTACAGACAACGATCGCTTTCTGTAATGCGTTCTTGAAAGCTTCAGCTTGGTCTTTATTGGAGAATGGTACAATAACAGCCATACGCTGCTCAACTTTTGAGATTAAAGTATCCTCTGTAACTTGAGTTTTCTGTTGAAGATCCTTGAGTTTATCGAAATCAACTGCATATACAGTTATCTGATGCCTTGGCGAAATAGAAGGAATTAAAACTATAGGCGTATCAGGAACCATAGGCGCACCTAGTTTATGATTGTCAAAATATGATGAGCTAATCATCGTATCAGTCATTATCTTGTCCTCATTGAGTGCAGAGAGATCGAGGTTTATTCGAACTGCATCTATGGCGAATGCAGAATAAGTAGTTTCCCCCTGAGAATTGACCCCACTTGGTATCCAAAGTAGTCCAAGACGATTAGCAGGGTGAATTGTTACGTTATGGCAGGTATGCGCTTCGATGATTCCAAAAGGATGCATGGCCTGCTCCATATCCTGAATGTATGCATCGGTCCCCTGCGCACCTGCTTGAAATGCACACAGTGATAGAAACGCAATGATTATTACAACTGCAAGCCGTGTCTTTCTCATGATTTCCTCGAATTAGGCAATGCCGGTTGCCACAGGTCCCGCTATTGGGACCTGGGTGTTTAGCTGGCCGCGGCAGCCCCTGCTCCTTTGCGCGGCTTCACGGCTTCTTTGGCTTCCGCCGGTCCGCTTGCAGGCACTTCGGGAATCTCTGCCTTGACAACGCCAATATTCAGCTTCTTGCGCAGCTCGGCGTCGAGTTTGGCGAAGATCTCTTTGTTCTCCTTGAGGAAGGTGCGGGTATTTTCGCGGCCCTGGCCGATGCGCTCGCCGGCGTATGCGTACCATGCGCCCGACTTCTCGACGATATTGCAGGCCACGGCCTGGTCGAGCACATCGCCTTCGCGGCTGATGCCCTCGCCGTAGAGAATGTCGAACTCCGCCTCGCGGAAGGGCGCGGCCACCTTGTTCTTGACAATTTTGACCTTGGTCCGGTTACCGGTGACCGCGTCGCCATCCTTGATGGCCGCAATGCGGCGAATGTCCACGCGTACCGACGAGTAGAACTTCAGCGCACGACCGCCGGTGGTGGTCTCCGGGTTGCCGAACATGACGCCGATTTTTTCGCGGATCTGATTGATGAAAATCAGCGCAGTGCGCGATTTTGAAACCGTGCCGGTGAGCTTGCGCAGCGCCTGCGACATGAGGCGGGCTTGCAAGCCCATGTGGGAGTCGCCCATTTCGCCGTCCAGCTCGGCCTTGGGCACCAGCGCGGCTACCGAATCCACCACCAGCACGTCGATGGCGCCGGAACGGACCAGAGTTTCAGTGATCTCCAACGCCTGTTCGCCGCTATCGGGCTGCGAAACCAGCAGGTTGTCGATGTCCACGCCCAGCTTCTTGGCGTAGCTGGGGTCCAGAGCGTGCTCAACGTCGACAAAGGCGGCTAAACCTCCGGCCTTTTGCGCCTCGGCAATGATCTGCAAAGTAATGGTGGTTTTGCCCGAGGATTCGGGTCCGAAGATTTCCGTCACGCGGCCGCGGGGAATGCCGCCCACGCCTAATGCCGCGTCAAAGCTGATGGAGCCGGTCGAGATCACGGCAATCGGCAGCAGTGCCTCTTTGGATCCGAGCCGAACAATCGACCCTTTGCCAAACTGTTTTTCGATCTGTGCAAGGGCTAGTTCTACGGCCTTCGTGCGGTCATCGGCTATCGCCATTTGGGGGACTCCTCTATAGTGTGCTCACCTTGCAAAGTTCCTGTTTTCCTGCCAGGAAACGGCTCGGTGGCCTGGATTGGATTTCGATGGGATTGTAGCAGGGCTGGGGAGACAATGACAGAGAAAAATAGCGAAGAGATGGAGAATATTTCAGGTGTCGACTTTTGGATGCTGTCTACTAGTCGATCGCCTGAAACCAGTCTACAATCTCCCGGCCCCTCGGGTACAACTTAAATGGTGTACGCGCCGATACGGATTTCGCGGCTTGTCAGTTTGTCGCATGCCCGGTCAAGTGCTTCGTATTCAGCGTCATGATCCTTACGGAAGGCGCGGAAGGCTTCTTCGCTGGCCCAGCGGTCGATGGTGAGGTAATTGCCGGAAATGTAGGCGTCGCGTAGCAACTCTGTACCCTGGTATTCGGGCGATGTGTGGAACAGTTGCGCCCAAGCGCCGTCGGACGAGTAGGCGGCCTCAAATGCGGCAATCTTATCCTCGGCAATCTCAAACTGCCAGACAACGACAAACATGTGCAGCCCCAATCTTCTCTTTATGGTAGCGCAGGGCGGGGGATTGCGATGGCCACAACGGGAGAGAATTCCGCCCTCTTGAGCGAAGCCGGGTAGGAATGGCTGTTTTCGCATTGGGTTTGTGGCTTGATGCTGTCCGAAACGCCCAAATAGGCGAAAAAATGGGCGGCGGTCGTCTCCTTTTGACCGAAAATGAGACACTACCCGGAAAACTTGCCAGATATTGCATATTTTCAGACAATATTTCCCCTAAATTGTTGAATCCTCATTGACTAATTTGGAGAATAAAGCGCATAATTCCACTCAACTACTAGAGCGCACACTTTTGCGCTTTTTGAATACGTGTCTGTACTCGATGACTTTTTGTTGCTCTAGTGGTATAAATGCCTTACACAAGAAGGAGCGTGTTGGCTTCCTCGGCGCTCTTTTGGGTGAGGTTTTATTGGGTTGGCCCTAGGGGTTAGACAAGTCTGGTGTTTGCGCATACGGACTTGGGAGGGATCATGAAGAAGTTCTGGTTAATTGGGCTTGCCATGGCAAGTGTCCTTGCGGTTGTCCCAGCCGCAAAGGCGGATACGACTTCGTTTTACTTTACCCTCACCGGCGTCCCCACCGGCGCCACCTCCGGCATAAGCGGTGTTGGCCTCGCGGGCGGCAGCGGATTCCTCACCGGCACCTTGATCAGCGGCAGCAGCTATAACATTACCGGTGCATCCGACGTTTCAATCATGGTGGACGGGGTCACATATAGCAACCTGACAGTTATCACAAACCCAAATCCAGGAACCTTCGACACAGTCGACAACAATGGTTTCAATTACGACGATGTCCTTAACTTGGCTGACCTAAATTTCGTGAACCATGGAATCCTCTTCCAGATCCCCGGCAATGGGTTTTACCGGTATCTAGAATTCTGGTTCACGGCATCTGGCGGCGACGTAGTGGCTATATCTAACGCCGAAGGCACAGTCTACGATCCCAGCAGTAGTCCATCAGGCTACGACATTACTGTAAACGCAGAGATAACTCCTGAGCCATCTCCTCTGCTGTTACTTGGCACGGGGCTGTTTTGCATGGCAGGCTTCCTTTTTTGGAAGGCCCGGCCAGTCGTGGTTCGCTCCTTTTAATTTCACAAGATTTTTATCCGACGACGGAGGGCGCGAAACGCCCTCCGTTTTTTGCATTTGCGGGCCTGCGTTCGACTCTACCAGACAGGTTTACTGAAGCAATGCATAAAGGTTGACCCCTTATTTTCTTGTGGATAGCTTGCGCAGTCTGCGCCACGACACAATGCCCAGCCGCTCCCGATCGAGATCTGGAGCGCTTTGTTATTGGTGAATGAAGAGTCTAAATCTTCTTCAAATTAGCGAATTTTTCCATTAGCTTCTTCACGCCGTGTTGAGAGAAGAGAACAGTGAGTTTTGCGTCTTCGCCTTCGCCTTCGCGCAGGAGGATCGTGCCCTCGCCGTACTTTGAATGGCGGACGTGTTGGCCCTTTTTCAGGCCAGTGGCGCCGCTGGCCTGGGGCAGGTCCATTGCCTGGGCGGATACAGCCGGGCGGGGAAGCGCGCCGGGCTTGCCTCCGAAGAAACGTGCGATGTTGTCGATGGAGTTCGGCGCTTCAGCGTTCTCTTCCTTTGGGCTGGATTCGTCGCTCGAGGAAGATGCCTTGGGAGTCATCCATGAAGCGACAAAGGGCTTGCCGGAAGAGTTTTTAGAGCGCGCCGCGATCCCCTTATTTTCGTTGGGCGCAAAGCCCCTTCCGCTAGCCGTAAAGCCCATGGCCGGTGAACGCGGAGCGTCCTGATTTTCGTCTTCATAGTTGTAGTGCCGGTCGGCGAAGTCGCCGGAGTTGGCTTGGCGGCGGCTGTAGGACTTCGGATAGCCGGGCGTAGACCAGGCCGAGGACTGGACGGGAGACTGGCCGCCGAGATTTTCAATCAACTGGCTGGGAACTTCTTCGAGAAAGCGGGAAGGAATGCTCATCTCCGGAGAATCGTTGCCGTAGCGTCTCCGGTAATGCGCGCGGCTGAGAATCAGTGTGTTCATCGCGCGGGTCATGCCGACGTAGCAGAGGCGGCGCTCTTCTTCGAGTTCATCAGGATTGTTCAAGGTGCGGGAGTGAGGGAACAAGCCCTCTTACAGGCCGGCTAGAAAGACCAGGGGAAACTCCAGGCCTTTGGCGGCGTGCAGAGTCATCAGCGTAACGCGGGCATCGGGGTCAAACTGGTCGGTGTCGGAGGCCAGAGCAGCGTGGTCAAGAAACTCCGCCAGGGTTTCTCCGCGAACCTCGGCGTCGTGCGCCGCGTTGGCCAATTCCTTGAGGTTTTCAATGCGACTGAATGCCTCTGGCGAGCCCTCGGTTTCCAGCGTTTTAATGTAGCCAGTGCGGTCGAGCAGAAAACGGATCAGTTCGGGAAGGGTGGCCGCATCACCTGGCTTGCGAAATGGCTCAACAGCCGCGTCTTCCCTTTTCTCTTCGCCTTCTTGAGTGGCATTGGCCTCGTCTGGCTCCCCGGTCTGTTTTGGCATCGTGAGGAATGGGCGCTTCGGCTGAGCAACGAAGGGCGAAAAATTGCTGGCGTCAAGAAGTTGTTGCTGGGCATTGCTTTCGCTGCCGCCAAATTCAAAGCCCGTGTCGGCCTCCTCGCCGGATTCAGCACTGGCAGCCACATCGGCCGACAACTTGCCGGCAAAGTCGGGGTCCATCATCGCCTGGGCATCAAGGATAAGCTGGCGGAAGGATTCGATGGCCATCAGCGCCCGCGTGGAAATAAGCTGGTTGGCGATGGCAGCCGTCAGTGCATCCCAGGTTGAGGCGCCGGTCTCCAGAGCCAGCCGCTCCAGGGTTTCCAGCGTAGTTTTGCCGATGCCCCGGGCCGGAGTGTTGATCACCCGCTGCAAGGCCATCGAATCGTGGGGGTTGCGGATGAGCCTCAGGTACGCGAGCAGGTCCTTGATCTCGGCGCGCTCGTAAAAGCTGAATCCGCCGACCATGGTGTAGGAGATGTTGTAGCGGCGTAGAGCTTCTTCCACCAGACGGGATTGGGCATTGGTGCGGTAGAGCACGGCGCAGTGCGCTCGTTCAGAGTTATCTCCACCAGCTGTTTCGGCCTGGCGCAGAAAGGCCTGAATGCGATCGGCGATGAACAGCGCCTCGTTCTCGCCATCAGGGGCTTCATAGTAGCCGATCAGCGAGCCGCCCTGGCGATCGGTCCACAGCTTCTTTCCCTTGCGCTGGAGATTGTTGGCCACCACGGCGCCGGCCGCTTCCAAAATGATCTGCGTCGAGCGGTAGTTCTGCTCCAGCCTCACGATGCGTGCGTTGGGAAAATCCTTTTCAAACTCCAGAATGTTGCGGATGTCCGCGCCGCGCCAACTGTAGATGCTTTGGTCCTCGTCGCCCACCGCGCAGACGTTCTGATGCTCGCCGGCCAGCAGCTTCATCAGCTCGTACTGAGGGCGGTTGGTGTCCTGGTATTCGTCCACCAGCAAATATCTGTATCTGCGCTGGTAGCGTTCGCGCACCTCAGCGGAGACTTTGAGCAGGTGCACGGCTTCCAACAGCAGGTCGTCAAAATCCAGGGCGTTGCACGTGCGCAGTTCGGCCTTGTAGCCCTGATAGATGTGGGCGATGCGCTCGCTGTTCGGGTCTTTCGACGCGAGGTAATACTCCTGGGGATCGACCATGTGGCTCTTGGCCCACGAGATGCGGCCCAACACCGTGCG
>Ga0224559_1002166_pt1 | contig 10252 bp, 6 predicted proteins | sample 714S33034metaG_FD_180676 | JGI IMG/M metagenome (GOLD analysis project Ga0224559, IMG submission 180676) | Peat soil microbial communities from Stordalen Mire, Sweden - 717 S3 30-34 | ecosystem: Environmental > Terrestrial > Soil > Wetlands > Peat | place: Sweden: Norrbotten County, Stordalen... | reverse complement strand
ACGAATATTCAGTAACTCAACGTTATCGTTATACCGAAGCGAATAATTTTTCTGAAGTGCAGCCAAAACATGACCTTCAATCAGATGATCTGCATCCACACATAGTGTGAACGAGATCGCCGAATTCTGCATTACATTTACTTTTACATGATGTTTTGCAAGAATGTGAAAAATCTGGCTGAGGTTTTCTTCAAGAATAAACGAGAAGTCAATTGGGGAAATTGAGATCAGTACCTGGTTCTGTTTGAGGATATAAATAGGATGCAAAACTTTCCAGTTTACCAGGTGTTCAATGGTAGTTCCATCCTGTTCAGGTTGTAAAAAAGATTTTACAAAAAGTTTGATCCTGGCATTCTCCAGGGGTTTGATTGTTTTTGGATGGATCACCGAGGCGCCATAATAAGCGAGCTCAATGGCTTCACGGTAAGACAGAACGTCCAGCTTTTTCGCATGCTTAAACCATTTCGGATCTGCATTCATAACACCTGGTACATCTTTCCATATCGTCACCTCCTTTGTTTTAAGTGACCAGGCGACGATAGCCGCGGAATAGTCTGAGCCTTCCCTTCCAAGTGTGGTAGTATTTCCCTCCTTGTCACCGCCTATAAAGCCTTGGATTACCGCCACTTTCCGGGGTGACTTGTTCATTCTGAAATAATCTTTCATTTTCAGCCGGATTTTCTTTCCGGTAAGGGCCCAATCTACCTTGGCATCACGGTAAGAAGAATCAGTACGGATGAATTCACGTGCATCAAAAAGACAACCTGGAATGCCTGATAGTGAGAGATAATGATGAATGATGGTCGTTGCAAGAAGTTCTCCGTAACTTACCACCTGGTCGTATTCAAAATTGTATTCCCGTTTCTTTCCCCTGGTAAATTGTCCTCTGCGCAGATATCCGTGGAGATGCTCAAAAAGATCCTCTGTTTCCTTAAAAACCGGGTGGGTCTTTTCCTTAAATAATTCCTGCAGGATATCAAAATGGAATGCTTTAATCCGGTAATAAGAATCTATCATCGGAACTGCATCGTCAGACATGTAAAATCCCAGCAATTCTTCGAGGGCATTGGTTGTTTTACCCATCGCGGAGATTATCACCGCTATGTTATCACCAGGATACCGTCTGATGATGGAAGCAACGTTCATTACTCCCTTCGCACTATTGACCGATGCGCCACCAAACTTGAATACCTTGATGTCCATAAAGCAAAAGTAGGGAATTTCTTTAGATGGCAGTTCTTTTCATAACTTTGCAAATAAATCAGGCATCATGAATTTCATGAAAATCCACACTCCCGGATTTAGACCGGAATATCAGTCTTCATTATCTCTGCATTTTGAGTAATACGAATCTGCTTTCACTATATATTAATGATGGCAGGACGGGAGAGATATCCCGGCTGCTAAAAACGGGTGATACAAATCTTTCGGATACCGTTAAAGAGCAAAATCCGTTCCCCGGAATCCAGCTTAAAGGCATCATAGGTTCGTCTAAAGCTTTTATTTCCGCCGCTATTTTTACAACTGTTCCGGGGCTGCATCTGCATATTCTTCCCGATAAAGAATCGGCAGCTTACTTTTATAATGATCTTGAACAGATCTTAGATGACAGGGATCTGGAAACAGGGAACAAACAAATCCTTTTTTTCCCTTCCTCCTTTAAAAAGTCATTTGATGCTGTAAAGAAGGATAATCTTGGCCTTTTATCCCGGACGGAGATCCTGAACCGGCTTCATTCAAGGGCAAAGAAATTTATCATTGTAACCTATCCAGAAGCTCTTTCGGAGAAGGTAGTGAATAAAAAATTCCTGGAAAAGAACACTTTAAAGCTAAGATCAGGTGAAGCGGTTTCACTGGAATTCGTGCTTGATCTGTTGATTGAATATGAGTTTGAAAGGACCGAATTCGTGATCGAGCCCGGACAGTTCTCATTGCGTGGAGGTTTGATCGATGTATATTCATTTTCAGGAGATCATCCCTATCGTATCGAATTTGAGGGCGATAATGTTGCTTCAATCCGGACTTTCGATCCTACCAATCAGTTATCCATTGAGAAAAAGGAAGAAATTTCAATCATTCCTGATATCCGTATAAGTCGTGAGAGGTTGATAAAATATGATTCTCTGTTTTCATTTCTGCCGGAACATACGGTGATTTGGTCTGAAGATGTTCAATATACCTCTGATATCCTGGATAAAAATGAAGATGCAACCCTTTTCCTGCCCGGGCAGGAATTTCTGGATGAGATCGGACGTTTCCGGCTGATTGAATATGGTAAGAATTATTTATCCGGTTCTGGAAAAATAGTCCATTACAACATGTCGCCCCAGCCATCATTCAATAAAAATTTCGATCTTCTCTTTGCAGATCTTCAGAAAAATATCGCCAATGGATTAATGAATATACTTCTTACGGACAATCCAAAACAAGCTGAAAGATTACAAAGTATCCTGGATGATATTCAAGATAAAAAAGGTGATGAGGAGGAAGTGGCCTCGTTGATTGGTACGCGTCACGATTTGCAAACAACAATCAACTTTCCGCTCCATGAAGGCTTTATCGACAAAGACAATAAGATTGCTTGTTATACGGATCACCAGATCTTTGAACGTTATCACAGGTTTTATCTTCGCGACGGTTATGTGAGCAAGGAGGCGCTTACCCTGAAAGAACTTTATGATCTGCGTCCGGGCGATTTTGTGACCCATATTGACCATGGGATCGGGCGGTTTGACGGACTGGAAAAGATAATCAACAACGGTAAGGAACAAGAGGCAATCAGGCTGGTTTATAAAAATAATGATATTTTATATGTCAGCATTCATTCCCTTCACCGAATCTCAAAGTACGTAGGAAAAGAAGGGAGTGCACCTGTTCTGAACCGTCTCGGCTCTGATGCCTGGAATAAGCTGAAGAACAAGACCAAGACCCGGGTTAAAGACATTGCCCGGGAACTGATACGGTTGTACGCTGAACGAAGGGCGGCAACCGGAGTTGCCTGTTCACCGGATACTTATATGCAGACGGAGTTGGAAGCTTCTTTTATTTATGAAGATACGCCCGATCAGATAAAAGCTACTGTTGATGTCAAGAAAGATCTCGAAGCAGAATTCCCGATGGACCGGCTGATCTGCGGTGATGTTGGGTTTGGTAAGACCGAGATTGCTGTACGTGCAGCATTCAAGGTAGTTGCCGAAAGCCGCCAGGTGGCCATCCTGGTACCAACTACCATCCTGGCATTACAACATTACAAAACATTTTCCGAGCGGCTTGGCGACTTTCCATGCAAGGTTAATTTCATCAATCGATTTAAATCCACCAAGCAGCAAAGCCAGATCCTTAGAGAACTTGAAGAAGGAAAGATTGACATTCTTATTGGTACCCACCGTTTATTAAGTAAAGACATTAAATTCAAAGACCTGGGATTGCTTATCATTGATGAAGAGCAGAAATTTGGTGTATCTGCCAAAGAAAAGATCAAGCATTATAAAGTAAATGTCGATACGCTGACACTTACTGCGACCCCTATTCCAAGGACGCTTCAGTTTTCTTTGATGGGAGCAAGGGATCTTTCAATCATCAACACTCCCCCGCCCAATCGTTATCCGGTGCAAACAGAGATCCATACATTCAGGGAAGATGTTATCAGGGAAGCCATTCAGTATGAACTTTCGAGGGGAGGACAAGTTTTCTTTGTCAACACACGGGTGCAGAATATTAATGATATTGCAGGCATGTTACGGCGGATGGTTCCCAGGGCAAAGGTCGGCATCGCACATGGCCAATTGGATGGTAAAAAGCTTGAGCAGGTGATGGTTGATTTCATTGAAGGAGATTATGATGTTTTGGTGGCGACAACCATTATTGAGTCGGGACTGGATATTTCCAATGTCAATACTATTATCATCAATGATGCACACCATTACGGGCTGAGCGACCTTCACCAGTTGCGGGGCAGGGTAGGCCGTTCAAACAAGAAAGCGTTTTGTTATCTGCTTGCACCTCCTATGTCATCATTGACCGATGAAGCCAGGAAACGTTTACGTGCCATCGAGGAGTTTTCAGACCTTGGTTCCGGCTTCAGTATTGCCATGCGTGACCTCGATATCCGCGGCGCCGGTAACATCCTGGGAGCTGAACAAAGTGGTTTCATTTCAGAGATCGGTTTTGAAATGTACCAAAAGATCCTTGACGAGGCGATCATGGAGGTAAAAGAACAGGATTTCAAGGAAGTTTTCCAGGAAGAACTTCCAAAAGAATTTGTGAAGGAATGTCAGATCGAAACCGATCTTGAGATCATGATCCCGGATAACTATATCACGAATATTACTGAACGGTTGAGCCTTTATAAAGAGCTTGACTCCCTGGTGTCTGAATATGAGCTGCTGAAGTTTAAGGGAAAACTGGAAGACAGGTTCGGACGTATTCCTGAGCAAACATTGGCCCTGATGGATACGGTACGCCTTCGCCGGCTTGCTAAAAAAATTGGCTTTGAAAAACTGATCCTCCGGAACAATCGGCTGGCTTGTTATTTCATCAGCAATGAAGATTCTGCTTATTTTCAATCTCCGCAGTTTTCGGCTATTCTGGAGTATATTAAAACCAATCCCCAAAATTGTCGAATGAAAGAGGATAAGAACAGGTTGATGCTCATTTTCCGGGAAACTGCAAAGATCAAAGATGCCCTTCATGCGCTGGAACAGATTCCAATATCTTAAAAAAAATATTGCATGTTTTTTTATTTCGATGGAATGAATTATTTTCGTAGAAAAAATCACAGTAGTGTCTGATAGTCTAGTCATCATCCCAACCTATAAGGAGAAAGACAATATTGAACGGATAATCCGCAAAGTGTTCTCCCTTCAAAAAGATTTTCATGTTCTGATCATTGAAGATAATTCCCCAGACGGAACTGCAGATATCGTTCGTTCCCTTATGGGTGAATTTCCTGAAAAGCTTTTCATGGAAGAACGGAAAGGTAAACTGGGCCTGGGTACGGCATACATCCACGGATTCAGATGGGCATTGGATCATGGGTACGACTTTATTTTCGAAATGGATGCTGATTTTTCGCATAACCCGGATGACCTGCTCAGGCTATATGATGCTGCAATAAACAAAGGGGCGGATGTCGTCATCGGTTCACGGTATATTACCGGGGTAAACGTAGTAAACTGGCCGATGGGAAGGGTACTTATGTCATATTATGCCTCGGCCTATGTCAGGTTTGTAACCGGAATGAAGATCAGGGATACCACTGCAGGATTTATATGTTATACCAGAAAAGTGCTGAAAGCTATCCCGCTCGATAAGGTCCGTTTTACCGGGTATGCTTTCCAGATCGAAATGAAATTCACTGCCTGGAAAATGGGATTTAACATTAAGGAAGTTCCCATCATCTTTACTGACCGTACTGTAGGGGAATCTAAAATGAGCAAAGGGATCTTCAAAGAAGCCATTTTCGGCGTGATCAGCCTCAGATGGAGAAGTCTGTTTAAAAAGTACAAGCCCGCGGCATAAGGCTTATTCTTTCCTCTTATCTTTGCACCCGGTTTATTCACCTGATTTTTTCCATGAGACAAATCCTTATTGCAGGAGCCAGAATTGTTAATGAAGGCAGGATCTTCGAAGGCAGTGTATTAATCAGGGACGACCGGATCGAAGAAGTCATGCCTACAGGTTCTTACAGTACCCTTCTGGAAGATGCCGAAAATATTGAACTGATTGATGGTCGTGGTAAATTTTTACTTCCGGGTGTAATTGATGACCAGGTGCATTTCCGTGATCCGGGATTAACACAGAAAGGAGATCTTTACACCGAAACAAGGGCTGCAGTAGCAGGTGGTGTCACTTCCTTTATGGATATGCCTAATACTGATCCCAAAGCCACTACACTCGATATCCTTGAAGAAAAATATAAACTTGCTTCACAGAAATCCTTTGCCAATTATTCTTTTTTTCTTGGTGCTACCAATGAAAATCTGAAAGAGATTGAAAATGCAGATCCGGCAAAGATCTGTGGTGTGAAGGTTTTTTTAGGAGCTTCTACAGGGAATATGCTTGTGGATGATCAGGATACACTGGAAAAGATCTTTTCAAATTCCCGTTTGATCGTTGCTATTCATTCTGAAGATGAAGGGATCATCCGAAAAAATCTTGCTGCTTTCCGTGAAAAATATGGTGAACAAATCCCTGTTGAGGCACATCCATATATTCGCAGTGAAGAAGCTTGTTTCGCCTCCACAAAAAGAGCAGTGGAACTTGCCATGAAATGCAATACCCGTCTTCATGTTCTTCATATTTCGACAGCGAAGGAGCTTGAATTGTTCCGGAATGATATTCCTTTAAACAAAAAACGCATTACGGCAGAAGTGTGTGTTCATCACCTCTGGTTTGACGATCGAGATTATGCCCGGCTTGGTTCAAGGATAAAATGGAACCCGGCCATCAAGACGGAACAAGACAAAGAGGGACTCTTTAAAGGTTTACTGGAAGATAAGATCGATATTATAGCGACCGACCATGCTCCCCATCTGGAAGAAGAAAAGAAGAATCCTTACATGAGCTGTCCTTCAGGCGGTCCCTTAATTCAACATTCGCTGGTGATCATGCTTGAGTTTCTTCACCTGAATAAGATTCCCATCGAAAAGATTGTTGAGAAGATGTGCCATGCACCCGCTGTTTTATATCGTATCAAGGAAAGGGGATTTATCAGGAAAGGCTACTTTGCGGATCTTGTACTGGTGGATGTCAATGCCCCATGGACAGTTTCAAAAGAAAATTTATTGTATAAATGCGGCTGGTCGCCCTTTGAAGGAACGAAATTTTCATCCCGCGTGACCCATACCTTCGTAAACGGGAATCTTGTTTATAGAAATGGAAATATTGATGAACGACACAAGGGAAGCCGGCTGGAATTCAATCCATAAAAATAAATTGCAAAAAATACATTATATAAAGCCAATCGTTAATAATATGAAAAAACATTGTTTGATTTCCCTGGTTGTGATCTTTTCACTTAGCTCCTGCATTCACGAGACGAAGGTCATGGAGGAGGCTTACCCTAATGGATCACCGAAACGGGAATGCGTTTATAAAGGAAAAGATGCATCACGTGAACTAATCCGGGAAACTACCTGGTACCCTAATAAAAAGATTCAGATGACGGGTGAATACAAAGAAAAAAAGCGCAACGGAAGATGGGTCTATTATTATTCAAATGGAAATGTATGGAGTGAAGGCTTTTTCAAGGACGGTAAAAGTGATGGTAAACGTATCATGTACAATGAAAATGGCAAGGTGTTTATCGAGGGTTTCTACAAGGATGACCGTCGTACGGGTGTCTGGAAATATTATGATGAAAAGGGATCCCTCCTGAAGACTGTAGATTACACTGATGAATTTGAAAAAGGACTTAAACCTTCCTTATAAAGAATAAAAAAAAGAGGCAAATCATTATAACCTGCCTCTTTTTTAATCTTCTGTTCGATATTTAGTTAACCATAATCACCAGGTACCTGACATTGCTCCAGAACGCCTTGTAATCTGAAATCTGCAATGACTGAATGATCTTTTTATCACCAACCAGCTTATAAGAGGCAGTGGGATGATTGGACATAACCTTGGCTTTTTTGCTGAGAATGGAAACTTCAGTAAGTTTACGAATATCCACCTTAGTGAAAAGAGCCTTGTTGAAATCGGATAGCAACTTGTCGTTTTTTGCAAGGATCCCGTTTTTTATAAGGTCCTTTTCCGTTCCAACAACATAATAACCTGTATTCAATGCAACATCTTGCTGGGCAAGGGTTTGTTGTTGTTCACTGAGTTTGCCTGACTGGGCCTTCACTACCCTGGTAAGTGTATCCAAACGCAGGTTAGCTTCTTCAATTGTGATATTCAACTTTGCAAGTTTATCGCGTAAGGCCGTGATCTCAACATTCCTGTCATTAACATCTTTCTGGAGGCGGCCAACTAGTTTCTGAAGTTCTGTGACCTTCATATTGCTCGATCTCAGTTTACGGGTAAGGTCAGCCAGTTCCTTTTTATTTTTTTCCATTAACATGTAAATCGATGTAATGTCGGTCTTGATCTGGTCTTTGGCTGACAGTTTCAATTCACCGCTTTTATTGGTGCTGAGGTTGATGATGTTTTCCTTCATTTTAATGGTGTCAAGTGACCCTTGAATGTCGTTCACTGTAGCAATAAATTCGTTGATGGACTCATCCTTTTGCATGGTTTGAGACATAAGGCTATCATTTTTTGCCTTCATTGCTGCTGCTTCTTTCTTTGCAGCCCTGCCGCAAGCAAAGAGAACAGGGATTAGTAAGAGAATTAAATACTTTTTCATTTTGTGCAAATTTTAATTTAGTTTTAATAAGCGGTAAAAGTACAAAGAAAATCATGGTTTTGTACATTAAACAGAAAAAACTTTTCATCCTTCATACGGAAAACGTAAGAATTCCGTTTTCTGATAAAGAATTGTTACGGATATTTTAGATTGAAAGAGAATGAAGAGATACCCAAAGGTAATTCTTAAAAGAGGCAAAGAAGCTTCACTGAAACGGTTTCACCCCTGGCTCTTTTCCGGAGCAATTGAAAGAACGATTGGGGCCTGTGTTCCGGGCGATATTGTGGAGCTCTATTCCATTTCGCATGATTATCTTGGTACAGGTCATTTCCAGGATGGCTCTATTGCAGTTAAATTATTTACTTTTCATCAACAAGAGATTGAATATTCATTCTGGAAAGAAAAGATTGCAAGAGCTTATCAGTTAAGGTCGACCCTTGGACTAACTTCATCATCATCAACAAATGCCTACCGCCTCGTCTTTACGGAAGGGGATGACCTTCCGGGTCTTATTATTGAGTGGTACAATGGCGTAGTTGTTTTACAAACCCACAGTTTGGGAATGCACCTGATTAAACGCGACGTGGTCAATATCCTGAAAGAGATTTATGGTGATGCATTGAAGGCGGTTTATGACAAGAGTTCTGAAACAACCTTGCTTTCAGTATCACCATTGATGGAGAAGGCAGATAGGATAAACAATCGGATTGAAGATAGTTACATTTTTGGTGTCGCGCAAAAGGGGTTGATCAACGAGACTGGACATATATTTTTGGTAGACTGGGAAAAAGGCCAGAAGACAGGTTTTTTCCTTGACCAGCGTAGCAACCGGATGTTTGCCCAGTTTTATGCGAAAGATAAAAAAGTGCTGAATGCTTTCTGTTATTCAGGCGCATTTTCTGTTTATGCACTGAAAGGTGGCGCCACCCTGGTTCACTCTGTCGATAGTTCAAAACAAGCTATCGATTGGGCTAAAGAGAACCTTATTTTAAATGGGATCGACAGCACACGACATGAATTTTCGGTTGCAGATGTAAAACAGTTCCTTGTCAGGACATCGGAAACCTATGATATGATCATATTGGACCCTCCTGCATTTGCCAAGCACCACAACATTACGCACAATGCACTACAGGCTTATATCCATATTAATTCTGAAGCAATTAAAAAAGTAAATCCCGGAGGAATCCTGATGACCTTTTCCTGTTCACAGGCCATCAACCGTGAGATGTTTCGGTCGGCCATACTGTCAGCTGCCCTCGAAACCGGTCGAAAGATCCGAATCCTTCATCATCTTTCACAGGGACCGGATCATCCGGTCAGTATCTATCATCCGGAAGGAGAGTATCTGAAAGGCCTCATTCTCCAAGTAGATTAACAAGTTATATAGTGTTGTTTATGGCTCAATATTTACTTTCCGCTCTACATTTTTCACTCTTCATTTATCATTTACCATAAAGGCCTTGTTTGAAATAAAATTATAAGAAGTTCATTACTATTGAAAAAGGAAATTTAAATTTGCGCAGTTTTGTAATACTTTCAGCATAAACCTTTATACATGGATCAGTACAAAAAATTGAACAACACCATCGGTTGGCTTGTTTTTGCTATTGCTACCACAGTTTATTTTCTGACCATCGAACCCACGGTTAGCTGGTGGGATCCGGGCGAGCATATTGCAACTGCATATAAGCTTCAGATCGGACATCCGCCGGGAGCGCCTACATTTCAGCTGATAGGACGTATTTTTGCCTTGTTCGCATTTGGAAATACGGCCAAGGTAGCGCTGCTGATCAATTCCATGCTCAGTCTTTCCAGCAGTTTCACTATTCTTTTCCTCTTCTGGACCATCACCCTGCTTGCCAGGAAGATCATCGTAAAAGACGGAGAGATGACCAAATCAAA
>Ga0224559_1002165_pt1 | contig 10252 bp, 6 predicted proteins | sample 714S33034metaG_FD_180676 | JGI IMG/M metagenome (GOLD analysis project Ga0224559, IMG submission 180676) | Peat soil microbial communities from Stordalen Mire, Sweden - 717 S3 30-34 | ecosystem: Environmental > Terrestrial > Soil > Wetlands > Peat | place: Sweden: Norrbotten County, Stordalen... | reverse complement strand
CATTCTGCTCGTCGTCGGCGTCGGCGTCGTCTACTGGGCCGAGACCGCCGGCAATCCGATCCTGACCGCGCTCGGCCTCGATCCCGCCGGCGGCAATCTCGAAGGCAAGGAAGTGCGCTTCGGCCAGGCGATGAGCGCGCTGTTCGCCACCGCGACCTCGGGCACTTCGACCGGCGCCGTCAACACCATGCACGATTCGCTGACGCCGCTCGGCGGCCTGGTGCCGATGTTCAACCTGCTCGCCGGCTGCATCTGGCCGGGCGGCGTCGGCGCCGGGCTCTACGGCTTCCTGGTGCTGGCGGTGATCGCCGTGTTCATCGCTGGGCTGATGGTCGGCCGCACCCCCGAATATCTCGGCAAGAAGATCGAAGCGCGCGAGATGAAGCTGGCGATGTTTGCCGTGCTGATCTACCCGCTGGCGGTGCTCGGTTTCTCGGCCGCGTCGGTGATGCTGCAGACCGGACTCGACAGCCTCAACAATGCCGGCCCGCACGGCCTGTCCGAGGTCCTCTACGCCTACGCCTCGGCCAACGCCAACAACGGCTCGGCCTTCGCCGGCCTCAACGGCAATACGCCGTGGTTCAACACGACGCTCGGAATCGTCATGCTGGTCGGTCGCTTCGCCTATGTGATCCCGGTGCTGGCGCTCGCCGGCGGTCTCGCCGGCAAGAAGAAGGCGCCGCCGTCCGCCGGCACGTTCCCGACCACCGGGCCGCTGTTCGTCGGCCTGCTTATCGGCGTCATCGTCATCCTCTACCTGCTGCAATACTTCCCGGCGCTCGCCCTCGGGCCGGTCGTCGAGCACTTCCTCATGCTCAACGGCAAGACCTTCTGAACGCCAGCCTCCATCGGAGTCCTCCATGTCCAAGGTAAAGCCTCGGGGATTGCTCGATCCGAAGATCATCGGACCGGCGGCGATCGACGCGCTGCGCAAGCTCGACCCACGCAAGCTGGCGAAAAACCCGGTGATCTTCGTCACCGAAGCCGTGTCGCTGGTCGTCACCGGCTTCTTCATTCGCGATTGCCTCACCGGCGAAACCTCGCCGTTGTTCTCCGGCCAGATCGCCTTCTGGCTGTGGTTCACCGTGCTGTTCGCCAATTTCGCCGAGGCGGTGGCGGAGGGACGCGGCAAGGCGCAGGCCGACACGCTGCGCAAGAGCCGCACCAACCTGCACGCCAACCGTTACGTCGACTTCAGCGCTCTCGGCGAAGTCCTGCAGGGGGTCAACGCGCTCGATCTCCGCGTCGGCGACGTCGTCCTCGTCAAGGCGGGGGAGATGATCCCCAGCGATGGCGAGATCCTCGAAGGCCTGGCCTCGGTCAACGAGTCGGCGATTACCGGCGAGTCCGCGCCGGTGATCCGCGAGGCCGGCGGCGACCGCTCGGCGGTGACGGGCGGCACGACGGTTCTCTCCGACTGGATCAAGGTGCGCGTCACCGCCGCCGCCGGCTCAACCTTCATCGATCGCATGATCGCGCTGGTCGAAGGCGCCGAGCGACAGAAGACGCCCAACGAACTGGCGCTGTCGATTCTGCTCTCCGGCCTGACGCTGATCTTCCTCATCGTCTGCGTCACGCTGTGGCCGCTCGGCGTCTATTCCGGCACGACCCTGTCGGCGACCGTTCTGATCGCGCTGCTCGTCTGCCTGATCCCGACGACGATCGGCGGGCTGCTGTCGGCGATCGGCATCGCCGGCATGGATCGGCTGATCCGCTTCAACGTCATCGCGACGTCCGGTCGCGCGGTCGAGGCGGCCGGCGACGTCGACACGCTGCTGCTCGACAAGACCGGCACGATCACTTTCGGCAACCGCATGGCCGACGAATTCGTTCCGGTCGCTGGGGTCGGCGAGCGCCAACTCGCCGAGGCGGTGTTGCTGGCGAGCCTCGCCGACGAGACGCCGGAAGGTCGTTCGATCATCGCCCTGGCCAAGAGCCGTTATGGGTTGGAAGCGCCGGCCGAGCCCCCAGGGGCTCGGGAAGTGCCGTTCAGCGCTCACACCCGCCTCTCTGGCGTCGACCTGCCCGGACGCACGCTGCGCAAGGGCGCGGTCGACGCGATCCTCGGCGAGGTCGGCCTCGCCAAGGACAAGGCGCCGGCCGATTTCGCCCAGACGGTCGATCGCATCTCGCGCGCCGGCGGCACGCCGCTCGCCGTCTCCGACAACGGCCGGCTGCTCGGCGTCGTTCACCTCAAGGACATCGTCAAACCCGATATCCGGCCGCGCTTCGCCGAATTGCGGGCGATGGGCATCAAGACGGTGATGGTGACCGGCGACAATCCGTTGACCGCCGCGGCGATCGCCTCGGAGGCGGGCGTCGACGACTTCCTCGCCCAGGCGACGCCGGAGGACAAGCTCGCCTATATCCGCAAGGAGCAGCAGGGCGGCCGATTGATCGCCATGTGCGGCGACGGCACCAACGACGCCCCGGCGCTCGCCCAGGCCGACGTCGGCGTCGCGATGCAGACCGGCACTCAGGCGGCGCGCGAGGCCGGCAATATGGTCGACCTCGATTCCGACCCGACCAAGCTGATCGAGATCGTCGGCATTGGCAAGCAATTGCTGATGACGCGCGGTTCGCTGACCACCTTCTCGATCGCCAACGACGTCGCCAAGTACTTCGCCATCATCCCGGCTCTGTTCATCGCCAAGTATCACGACGAACTCGGCGCCCTGAACGTGATGGGCCTGCATTCCGACAAGTCGGCGATCCTGTCGGCGGTGATCTTCAACGCGCTGATCATCATCGCGTTGATCCCGCTGGCGCTGAAGGGCGTCGCTTACCGCCCGGTCGGCGCAGCGGCGCTGCTTAGGCGCAACCTCGCGATCTATGGCCTGGGCGGCATTGTCGCGCCGTTCATCGGCATCAAGATCATCGACGTCCTGGTCAGCTTCCTCCATCTCGCCTGAGGACCACCCCATGTTGCGCCAAATCCGCCCGGCTTTCGTGCTGCTCGTTCTCTTCAGCGCGCTCACCGGCCTCGTTTATCCGCTGGCGATCACCGGGATCGCGCAGGCCGTGCTGCCTTATCCGGCTAACGGCAGCCTCTTGGCCAAGGGCGACGCGCCGATCGGCTCCGTGCTGATCGGCCAGAACTTCGCTTCCGACCGCTACTTCCACGGTCGCCCGTCGGCGACGCAAACGCAGGACCCCGCCCATCCTGACGATTCGTCGAAGACGATCGACGCGCCCTACAACGCCGACAATTCGACCGGTTCGAACCTCGGCCCGACGTCGCAGAAGCTGGTCGACCGAGTCAAAGCCGACGTCGAAGCGAAGCGCGCGGCCGGCTGGGCGGCGCCGATTCCCGCCGACGCGGTGACCACCTCGGCCTCCGGGCTCGACCCCGAGATTTCGCCGGCGACTGCCTTCGCCGAGGTTCCCGCCGTCGCCAAGGCGCGCGGTCTGGCGGAAGAAAAGGTGCGGGCGCTGGTGACGGCGCATGTCGAGGAACGCGCGCTGGGTCTGATCGGCGAGCCGCGCGTCAACGTGCTGCGGCTGAACCTCGCGCTCGACGCGATGGCTGAGGCCGGGTCGTAGGCCCTTTGGCCGCGCTCGCCGGACGCGGCCGCCTGCCGCGTCTGGGCTTCACTTGGTCAGCTTGGCGCGAATTTCGTCCAGCTCGCGCCGCCGGGCTTCGTCGATCGGCGGCGGCGTCAGCGGGAGCGCCTCCAGGGCGTTGATGACGAGTTGCGAAACGATCAGGCGCGCATTGGGTTTGTCGTCGGCCGGAACGACGTGCCAGGGCGCGTCGTCGACGCTGGTTTCCGTCAGCGCGCGCTCATAGGCGCGCATGTAGTCGCGCCAATAGCCGCGCTCCTCGGCGTCGGCGGGCGAAGCCTTCCAGGTCTTGTCGGGATCGTCGAGGCGCTGCAGCAGGCGGCGAAGCTGCTCGTCCTTCGATAGATGCAGATAGATTTTGACGAAGCGTGTGCTGTTGGCGTGGAGATGGCGCTCAAACGCGCGTATCGAATGCAGCCGCTCGGCCCACAGCTTCTTGTGGCCGCCCTCGGGGTCGAGGACACCCTCTTGGCGCAGCAGCTCGGGGTGGACGCGCGTAACCAGCACCGGCTCGTAATAGGAGCGGTTGAAGACGCCGATCTCGCCACGCTCAGGCAATGCGCACGTCTCGCGCCAGAGGAAGTCGTGCGCCGCTTCTGAGGAGGTCGGCGTCTTGAACGAAACGACCTTGCAGCCCTGTGGGTTGACGCCCGACATCACGTGGGAAATTGCGCCGTCTTTGCCGGCGGTGTCCATGCCCTGCAGCACGATGAGCAGAGCATAGCGGCTGGAGCGGTGCAGATGCTCCTGCAGCTTGTTGAGCCGCTTGCCGTGTTCGCCGAGCGCCGCCGTGTAATCGGACTTCGAGTCGTAGAATGGCTTGACCTTGGTGGCGCGCTTGTCGAGGGCGGCCTTCTTGCCTTCGGGAATGCGAAAAGGTTCGACGTCGATCTTCATCGCTTCGTCTCCCATTGCGCCGCGCCCCGCCGCGCCGTCACAGCGGCGGGTGACCCTCGGCGCGCTTGGCCATTTTGGCGAATTTCTTCGTCACCCGGTCGCGCTTGAGCTTGGAAATGTGGTCGATGAACAGCACGCCGTCGAGGTGGTCGATTTCGTGCTGCAACACCGTCGCCAGCAGACCCTCGGCGACGATCTCCTGCTGTTTGCCGTCGCGATCGACGAAGCGCGTGCGCACGCTCGCCGGCCGCTCGACCTCCTCGTAATATTCGGGGATCGACAGGCAGCCTTCTTCGTAGACCGACCGATCGTCGCCCGACCAGACGATCTCGGGGTTGATGAATTGCAGCGGCTGCGGCGGCTCGTCCTTCTTGGCGATGTCGACCACCACCAGACGCAGCGCCTCGGCGACCTGGATCGCCGCCAGGCCGATGCCGGGCGCTTCGTGCATCGTGTCGACCATGTCGTCGAGCAGCTTGCGCACGGAATCGTCGACGCGCTCGAGCGGCTTGCTGATCAGCCTGAGCTTGGGGTCGGGCAGGGTGATGATGTGTCGGAGGGCCATGGTCGCGAAATCTCTTTGATATGCTCAGATAATGGCGCAGCGGCGGTAGGTCAAATCCGTTCCTCTTTCGTTCGATTCGCGGCGGCGAATCGGATAAGCTCGGAGTATGAATCCGACCCTCGTCGTTCTCTACGGCTATCGCGTGACCTTCGCCGACGCGCTCGGCGCGATCGGGGTCCTGCTGTTGGCGCTGATCGTCGCGCTGTTGCGCGCCAACGCGGCGCGGCGGCGCGAGGCGGAGGCTGCGGCCGCGGGGCGGCGCGATCTCGAGGCGCGGCTCGCCGCGCTGGCCCAGTCGAACGCCGAGCTCGGCGGACGCCTCGGCTCGATGAGCGAATGGCTCGGCTCGCGCCAGGCCGATCTCGCCCGCGTCATGTCGGAGCGGCTCGACAATGTCAGCGCGCGGATCGGCGCCGGGCTCGAGAGCCACGCCCAGACGACCGGCGCCAATCTCAACAAGCTCAATGAGCGGCTCGCCGTGATCGACGCCGCGCAGGCGCGCATGGTCGGCATGACGGAAGAGGTCGTGTCGCTGAAAGACATTCTTTCCAACAAGCAGACGCGCGGCGCCTTCGGCCAGGGGCGAATGGAGGCGATCGTCAGCGACGGCCTGCCGGTCGGCGCCTACGAGTTTCAGGCGACGCTGTCCAACAAGGCGCGGCCCGATTGCGTCATCCGCCTGCCGGGCGATTCGCGCGTGCTGGCGGTCGACGCGAAGTTTCCGCTCGAAGCCTTCACCCTGTTCAACGAGGCGCGCGACGACGACGCGCGGAAGAGCGCGCTGGCGCGCGTGCGCGCCGACGTCGGCAAGCACGTCAAGGACATCGCCGAGCGCTACCTGCTGCCCGGCGAGACGCAGGACATCGCGCTGATGTTCGTGCCGTCGGAATCGATCTATTCCGACCTGGTCGAGCATTTCGACGACGTGGTGCAGCGCGCCCATCGCGCCCGCGTCGTCATCCTCTCGCCGTCGCTGATGATGATGGCGATCCAGATCACGCAGGCGATTTTGCGCGATCAGCGCATGCGCGACCAGGCCCACGCCATCCACGCCGAAGTCGGCAAGCTGCTCAACGACGTCCGCCTGCTCGCCGAGCGCACGGCGAGGCTGGAGGGCCACTTCCGTCAGGCCCAGGACGACGTCGGCCAGATCGCCACCTCGGCCGAAAAAGTCACCCGCCGCGCCGCCCGCATCGACGCGATGGAGTTCAGCGAGGAAGCGCCCAAGGTCGAGACGCAGCCGAACCTGCGACTGGCGACGGGCGGGGAGTAACGACGGCGCCCCGTGCATCCGTCATGGCCGGGCTTGTCCCACGGCTTGGGGGTGCGAACAACGAGGCGTAACCGCGTCCTCAGCTCGCTGCGCGCGAGAGGGTGTTGCGTTTAGGTCTGCTCGGACCTCATCCTGAGGCGCCCTCGCGGTAGCGAGGGATTGAACGAAGCCGCTGGCGCGGCGTGACGGGCAAGGTTTGGTGATTCCGTGATTCCGGTGACACTTGCATAAATCCCTGATTCCGGTGACACTTGCATAAATCCCTGCGATTCCGGTGACACTTGGGATTCCGGTGACACTTGGGATTCCGTGATTCCGGTGACACTTGCATAAATCCCTCATTGAGTGACTCCCGCCGAGACCCGGTTCCGCGAATGCGGCGCCAGGCTGCGAGGGGTGCGCACGCGGACCGGAACCGTTCCGCCTCTCGCCGTGCTCTGAGCGGATGAACGAACTTGTCGGGCCCGCGGCCAATCGCCCGGGCCCCTCGCCCAACCTCTCCCCGTAAAGAACGGGGAGAGGAGCGCGCGGCGCCATTCTTCCCCTCTCCCCGCGGCTTCGCGGGGAGAGGCAGGGCGAGGGGCGGGGCGAGTTTCCGCGTCGTCGCCGACTGATGCGAATGTCAGGGCGCCCGGCCGGCGACAATTGCTTTCTGAGAAACGGAATTTTTGCTAGTCTCTTCTTTCGTGAAACCCAAGAGACCGGCGAAACCCGCCGCGAGCGTCAAGGAAGCCGCCCCGCCATGAACGCCGCCCCCGTCCCCGTCTTCGTCCGTCGCGCCCGCTTCGCCGCGGGATCGCGAGTTGAGGCGGGTTCGTGGTCTCGCGCCGGTTCAGGCGGGCGGGGCCTGTGCGGCGATCGCGCGTCAGGGCGAGTTCGGCGAGCGCCGGCCAACGAGAATTCGCCAAACGGCGACGTCGCCCTTGACGCGCCCGTAAGTCATTGATTGTCTGTTATGATCCGCCGCAAAGGGATTTGAGGCCCTTGACAAAACTTGACAAAACTTGACGAGACTTGACAAAACTTGACGCGGCCCTTGCCGCGTCAAGAGGCGCGGCGGCGCTCCGCTCTCAGCTCGCCTCGGCCACGGCCGCTCACGGACCAAGCAGCGTCCTGGCGACGCGGAACCCCAGCCCGGTGTCGCGGGTGTCGGTGGAGATTTTGTAGCGGCGGGCTGAGCGGATGTCTTGCGGCGGGCTGTTGCTGGAGCCGCCGCGCACCGAATGGCGGCTGCAATCTCCCCCGGCCCATGCCGAACCGTCGCTGGGCGCGCCGTTGTAAGTGTCGTGAGGGCAGTCCTGCACGAACTGCCAGACGTCGCCGGCCATGTCGTAGAGACCGAAGGCGTTCGGCTTGAACGCGCCCGCCGGCGAGGTCTCCTTGCCGTCCCACGGGCTGCCGCAGCCGATGCAATCGGCGTTCGCCTCGCCGACCGCGTCGCCCCAGAAATACTCGGTCGTCGCGCCGGCGCGCGCGGCGTATTCCCACTCCGCTTCGGTCAGCAGGCGGTACGGCTTGCCGGTCATCGCCGAAAGCCAGGCGACGTATTTCCTCGCTTCGCCCAGGCTGACGTTGATCACCGGCCGCGCCCCCTCGCCCCAGCCGCTGTCGGGCGCGTCGGGGCACTCGCCGACCGCGACGCAGGCGTCCCAGTCGGCGAAGGTCACGTCGAACTTGGAGACCGCGAAAGGCCTGGCGATCGTCACCTTGTGCTGCGGGCCTTCGTCGGGCTGGCGGCCCGGCTCCGTCGCCGGCGATCCCATGAGAAATTCGCCGGCCGGAACGACGATCATCTCGGGGCAGTTCGCCGCGCACTCGCGGAAGTTCGCCAGCGGCTTCAGCGCGCGCTCGGCGTCCGCGGTCAGCACATAAGGGCGGACGCTGGCGAGCATGTAGGGTCGTTCGGTGAAGAACCAGTTCGCCTCGGCCTTGATGGGCGACTGATTGATCCAACCGAAGAGGCCGACGATGACGCCGACGAGCAGCGCGTAGACGAGCGCCTGCAGGCAGCGCGCGCGGCCTCTCGCCTTCTTCTCGGCCACCTGGCAGGCCTCGAGATAGTCGAATTCCGCCGCCCCCATGCGCCTGCGGTAGGATTCGATTGTGGCGAGCGCCGCGGTTTCGCCGAGCCGCCGGCCGCGGTGGTTGAGGAACGCCGCGTCCCTGCCGGCGCGGTCCCAGGTCAACGCGTCGGTTTGCAGCGAACGCAGCGCTTCGAGCCTCGCCCGCTCGGGTTCGAGCCAGCCTCTGAGCCGCGACCATTCGCGAAACAGCGCCTCGTGCGCGACCTCGACGGTGCCGGCCTCGCCCTTGCGGACGACGAGGCGCCAATGGTCGAAGCGGATCAGCAGGTCCTGCTGCTCCTCGTTGAAGCTGCTCCACGCCGCGATGCGCCGGATGGTGGCGCCCTGATCATTGATCTGGGCGAGCGCCGGCACGAAGGTCGAGGCGGCGAGATCGACCCGCGCCTTGGTCGGCGGGCCGGCCGGCAGTGCGACGTCCTCTTCCGGCGCCAGGCCGCGCAGCGCCCGTTCGGCGGCGTCCTCGATGAGTCCGCGCAGGCCGCCGACGCGGTCGTAGTTCGTCCGCGACAACGCGCCCGAGGCCGCGTATTGCCGCCACAGGCGTTGCAGCGCAAAGGCCAGCAGCGGCAGCGCGTCCTCTTTCGGGGCGTCGTCCATCAGCGCGTCGACGAGCGCGTTGTCGACCTCGACGCCGTAGCGCTTGGCCGGCTCCTCGACCACGCTGTCGAAGCGGAACACCGGCACGGCGCGCAGGTCGTAGCCGCGCGCCTTCAGATCTTGGAATCGGCGATGGCTTTGCAATTCTGGGAAGCTGTCGGTGCGGATGGTGAACGCGAGCTGCCACCGGCTCGTCGTCGCGGCCAGGGCGGCGCGCAGGTAATCGGCGAGCGCTTCGCCGCTGTCGCTGTCCGCCCGCGCCATTTCCTCGGCCTGGTCAACGCTGACGAGTATGGTGGCGCCGCCGCGGCCGGCGGCCGCGCGCAGCTTGCGCCCCTCGGCTTCGAGCGCGCCTTCGAGCGCCGCAAGGCCTTCCGGCGTCAGGCGCTCGCCGGAGCGCTCGGCGGCGCGCCAGGCGTCGATGAGGCGGTCGCGGATCACGCCGTGCGCCTCGACCTTGCCGAAATCGGCGAAGGTGTGCGCCAAGGCGTCGGCGAAATTGAGCAACGGATCGGCGCCCGGGCGGAACGCGCGCAGCGGCAGCCACGCCGGCGCCTCGCGGCGCAGACGTGGAATGACGCCGGCTTTGAGCAGCGACGATTTCCCCGAGCCCGACGCGCCGAGGATCACGAACGGGCGCAAGTCCCGCTCGGCGCGCACCTTGCGAATTTCTTCCAGCGCGTCGGCGATCTCGCGGCTGCGGCCGTAGAACAGCGCGGCGTCAGCATCCTCGTCGCCGAACGAGGAGAGGCCAGGGAACGGCGTCGGGCGCAGCTTGCGGTCGATCGCAAAGGCTTGCGGGTCGAGGCCGACCTTCGCCAAGGCGCCGGCGGCGCGCAGTCCCGTTTCCAGCCCGCGCTCGATCTGCGGCTGGCGCGCGAGGTCGAGCCGGCCGCCCTCGTCGAAGCAGGCCGTGATGTCGAACCCCTGGTCCTCGGCGAGCACATTGGCCAGCCGCTCTGCCGAAGACGCTTTGTCGGGCGCCGCTGCGATCAAGGGAATGATGCGCTTGCCCATGTACCAGGCCGCTTTGAACTCGCCGAAGCATTCGTCCGAGGCGAGCCATCGTTCGCTGACGAGGCAGACGACGATGCGGCAGGCGCCAGAGGCGTCGCGCAGGGCCTGCGCCCACTTCTCGCCGCCGGCGATGGCGCTGTGATCGACGAAGATATCGGTGAAGCCGTGGCCGCGCAGCCAAGCTTCGAGCGCCGACGCCGCTGCGTCATCCTCGCTGGAATGGCTCAGGAAAAGAACCGACATGCGCCCTCAACG
>Ga0224559_1002164_pt1 | contig 10257 bp, 7 predicted proteins | sample 714S33034metaG_FD_180676 | JGI IMG/M metagenome (GOLD analysis project Ga0224559, IMG submission 180676) | Peat soil microbial communities from Stordalen Mire, Sweden - 717 S3 30-34 | ecosystem: Environmental > Terrestrial > Soil > Wetlands > Peat | place: Sweden: Norrbotten County, Stordalen... | reverse complement strand
AAGTCGAGGTTCTGCACCGGCATCAGGATCGTGCGGATGCCTGGGACTGTCGCTGTCGTCGCGCGCAGGCGGTTCATCACGACTTCGATCGAGTCGCGTTTGTCCTTGTCCTTGAGACGCATGAACAGGAAACCCCTGTTCGTCGCGCCGCCGAAGCCGACCGCAGAGGTGACCGACTCGACCGCTGGATCGGTCTCGATCAGGTGACTGACCCCGATCTGCCGCGCCGCCATCTCGCGGAAGCTGGTGTCCGACTGCGCCTCGGTGATGCCGCGCAGGAAGCCGGTGTCCTCGTCGGGGAAAAAGCCCTTGGGAATGCCGGTATAGAGAGACACTGCGAGATAGCCGGTGGCGAAGGTGAGGAGCAGCGCGATGAACCGGTGGCGCAAAACGAAATCAAGTGAAATGCGATAGCCGGCGAGCAGGCCGTCGACGAAGGCGTCGGAAGCGCGCGCAAACCAGCCCGCCTGCTTGCCGTGTTTCGGCGCCGAGAGGATGCGCGCGCACAGCATCGGCGTCAGCGTCAGCGAGACGAAGCCGGAAACCAGGATCGCCACCGTGATCGTCACCGCGAATTCGTGGAAGACGCGTCCGACGACACCGCTCATCAGCAAGACCGGAATGAACACCGCCACCAGCGAGAAGGTGATCGACAGGATGGTGAAGGCGATTTCCTTCGAGCCTTTCAGCGCCGCGTCGAACGGCCTCATGCCGCCCTCAATGTGACGGGTGATGTTCTCCAGCATGACAATCGCGTCGTCGACGACGAAGCCGACCGACAGCGTAATCGCCAGCAGCGAGATGTTGTCGAGCGAAAAGCCGAACACGTACATGAAAGCGCAGGCGCCGATCAGCGACACCGGCAAGGCGAGGGCGGGGATCAGCGTCGCTGATCCCGATTTCAGGAAAACGAAGATGACGATGACGACCAGCGTGATCGAGATCAGCAGCGTCGTCTGCACGTCGTCGATCGACTGGCGGATCGACACCGAGCGGTCGTTGAGCACCTGCGTCTGGACCGACGGCGGCAGTTGCGACTGGTAGTAGGGGATCTTCGCTTTGACGGCGTCGACGACCTGGACCGTGTTGGCGTCCGACTGGCGAAAGACGGCGAGCACGATCGCCGGATCGCTGCCCGACCAGCCGGCGATCTGGTTGTTTTCGACCGAGTCGTAGACGCGCGCGATCTGATTGAGGCGAACCGGCGCTCCGTCGCGCCAGGCGACGACCAGGTTCTGATATTCGGCCGCACGGTTCATTTGGCCGGTGACGTCGACCGTGATGTTCTGCCGCTTGCCGAGCAGGGCGCCGACCGGCGTCGAGGAATTGGCGGCGGCGACGGCGGCGTTGATCTGTTCGAGCGACAGCCCGCGCGCCGCCGCGGCGTCGGGATCGACGGCGATGCGGACGGCAAACTTCTGCTGGCCGAACACCAGCACCTGGGCGACGCCGGAAACCTGCGAGATCTGGTTGGCGAAGACGAGTTCGGCGTAGTCGTCGACCTGCGACAGCGGCAGGGTCTTCGACGCCAGCGCGATGAACAGGATCGGGCTGTCGGCCGGGTTGATCTTGCGGAAGCTTGGCGGGGACGGCAATTGCGGCGGCAGCTTGCGCAAGGTCGCGGAGATGTTCGACTGCACGTCGAGCGCCGCTCCGTCGATGTCGCGGCCGAGGTCGAACTGCATGACGATGTCGGTGCGGCCCAGCACTGACGACGAGGTCATCATATTGATGCCGGGGATCGTCGCGAAGGCGCGCTCAAGCGGGCCGGCGACCGACGACGCCATCGTGTCCGGGCTGGCGCCGGGCAGGGTGGCGGTGACCGCGACGGTCGGGAAGTCGACGCGCGGCAGCGCCGAGACCGGAAGCTGGCGATAGCCGAACAGGCCGAACACCACGAACGACAGCATCAGCAGGCTGGTCATCACCGGCCGGCGGACGCAGAGTTCGGGGAGCGTCATGGTCAGCTTGCCCCACCGGAAGGCGCGCGCGCCGCGACTTTGGCGCCCTCAGTGAGCAGCAGCGCGCCGTCGATCACCACCGTTTCGTCGCCGGAGAGGCCTTTGACGACGACAGTCTCGCCTTCCTGGGTGCGCGCCACTTCGATCGGCCGCATGTGAGCGGCGCCGTCGACCACAGTGAAGACGTAATTGCCGCTTTGGCCGACCAGCACCGCTTCGCGCGGCACGACGACGGTGTCGGGGTCGGTGCGCAGCGTCAACGTCAGGTCGCACAATTGCCCGGGCCAGAGGATCTCGTCGGGATTGTCGAAGATCGCGCGGGCGAGGATGGTGCCGGTCGCCGGATCGACCGAATTGTCGACCAGCGCCAGCTTGCCCGGCACGCGCCGCTTCGAGCCTTGTGGGGTCGCTTCGACCGTCGCGCCCGCAGCCATCGCTTCGTGCAGGGCCGGCAACAGCGACTGCTGCACCGAGAAGGCGACGTAGATCGGCGAGATTTGGTTGATCGTGGCGAAGACGCCGGCCGAGCTGTTGTCGGAGGCCTTGGCGATGTTGCCTTGTTTGATCGAGACGACGCCAACCCGGCCGGAAATTGGCGCGGTCACCGTGTACCAGCCGAGCTGCACTTCGAGGTTCTCGATCGCCGCCTGGTCGCCGAGGATCGCCGCGCGCGAACTCGCTTCCGCAGTCCTGGCGTTGTCGAGATTGAGCTGTGGCGTCGCCCCGCGGCCGACAAGGTCGGTGTAACGCGCCACATCGCGCTGAGCCTGGTCGAGCGCGGCTTGGTCTTTCGCGAGCTGGGCCTTCGCGCCGTCGCGTTGGGCCTTCGCCTGGCGCGCGTCGAGTTCGATTAGCGTGTCGCCGGCCTTGACCGCCGCCCCGTCAGCGACCAGCACCTTGTCGACCGTCGCGTCGAAATGAGGCCGCAGCGCCACCGAGGCGATCGCCTGCGCCGTTCCAATCTCGTCGAGCTTCCACGGCAGGTCTTTGCGAGCGGCGTGGCCGACGACGACGACGACGGGCGGCCTGGACGGGGCCGTCGCGATCGGCGCGGCGCCGGTTCCAGCTCCCGATCCGATCGGCAGCAGCGCATGCAGTCGGAGGGCGAACGGCCCGGCGACCGGCCACAACGCGCCCACGGCGACCGGGTTATAGGCGGCGTAAAGGCCAACGACGACCGCGGCCGCCACAATCAGCGCGGCAAAGCGACGAACTCGCATCTCGACTCGTTTCCGCGTCCCCAAACGCTGAGCCCCGTCGCGCTGCCAGCAGAAAACGCGACGTGACCGGGTCACGCTGCGGAGCGGTAGTGCGTAAGCCCTCACGCCTCAAGGGTCTACGCGCTCACATACACGTGAGCGAGCCGGCTAGCCCGCTTCGCCGCGGCTTCGCTGGACAGTTTGGAGATCCGATCAGCCGAAGCGCGACAGGCCGGATCTCGAGCGTCAGGCGGAGGGACGAACGCGCCGCTCGGCGGCGGAAAACAAGGCCAAGCGCGCTACTGCGATCCAAGCGGTTCGGCGCCCTGCTCCGACTCCGGCGCCAGGTTGCATACAACCAAATCGCGAGTCGAAATCAAGCGGCGCGCGCCGCTTCGCCGCGCAGCCGCCGAAATTCGAATTGCACCGTCTCGGGTCCGTGGCGGCGCTCGAGGCGTCGGATGATGAAATGGCCGCGCGCCAGGGTCTGGAAATGTTCAGCGAAGGCGAGATTGACCGCCGCGCCGCCGATCGCGCCGACGATCGGCACGGCCTGGGCGGCGAATTTTTCCCCGGCGACAAGGCCGAAACGCGCAGAGATCTGGGTGATCAGCCGGGCAAGGAGCGGCGCGCCTTCGCCGGCGAGGCTCCGTCCGGCCAGAAAGCGGGCGCTTTCGGCGATCGAGCGGGCGAGCGCCGCGCGCACCGCGAAATAGCCGCCCTCGATCGCCGCTTCGTCGGATTCGCCTCCCAGCGCGAAGACCTCGAGGCAGGCGAGGGCGCCTTCCGGTTGCGCCGTGTCTTCGCCCTCTTCGCGCGCGATCTGGGCGATCGAGCGCATCAGGATCGCCGTCGAGACCGGCAGTTCGACCGCGGTCGCGAACGGACCGAAAGCGCCGCCGATCGCCCCCGAGGCCGCCGCCGCCGCCCTGTGCGCGCCGCGGGCGGCCTTGGCGGGTGCGCTGTGATCGATTGTCTTGAGCGCCACGGCGAGGGCGGTCCTGAGCGCACGCTCGGCCGCGCGGCCGGCCAAGCGGCGCAGCGACGGGGGCAGGCTGCGGCCAATTGTCTCGACGCCGCGGCCGAGCCGTTCGGCGAAACGAGCGGCGAAGCCGCCGCCGCCGAGGCAACGGGCGGCGAAAGCGAGTTCGTCGAGCTCGGCGCTCGACAATCGCGGCGGCATGACGACGAGGGCGGTCACGGGCCTGCGCCTTCCGGTTCGGTCGGGCGACGGCGTTTGGCCGTCATCGTCAGCATGTAAGGCGGAGGCCTGCGTTCCCCAAGAGCGGTCTCAGGCGAAAGCCATGATGGCGAGGCTGATGAGTCCGGCCGCCGCGCAATAATAGGAAAACGGCCGCATCGCCGAGATTTCATGCGTGTTGAAGTAACGCATGAGGAACGCGAGGCTGAGGAAGGCGACGACGCCCGCCACGACGCCGGAGAGGAGCGCCGCGCCGCCGAGCGTCGCCCCCTGATGCAACAGTCTCGGCGCTTCGAGGACCGTCGCGCCGAGGATGATCGGCGTCGCCATCAGGAACGAGAACCGCGCCGCCGCCTCGTGGCTCAGGCCGGCGACCACGCCGGCGGCGATGGTCAAGCCAGAGCGCGAGAAGCCCGGGATCAGGGCGAAGCATTGCGCGACGCCGACGGCCAGCGCGCCCTTCCAGTTGAGTTCGTCGAGGGCGCCCTTCGCTCCACCCGCGATCTGGTCGGCGAAATAGAGGAGGAAACCGTTGACGATCAACACGAAGGCGGCGAGCGTCGGCGTGCCGAAGGCGTCGCCGAGCAGCTTGCGGAATCCGTAGCCGACGATCACCGCCGGGATCGTCGCCAGGACGACCATGGCGAAGACGCGCCGGTTGACGCCGGAGCGCGGGCCAGACGTGACGAGCGAGCCGAGGAAAGCGAGCCAGTCGCGCCAGAAATAGAGGAAGAGCGCCGTCGCGGTGCCGAGATGCATGACGACCAGATACGGCAGAAAGTCCTGCGCGCGCTCATCGATCGGCCAACCGAGCAGCCGTGGCAGGATGACCGCGTGGCCGAGACTGGAAATCGGGAAAAGTTCAGTGACGCCCTGCAGGACGGCCATAACGACGGCTTGGAAGGCGGTCACGGGCTGAACCTCGCGCGTTCAAGGGGAAGTCGGAATCAGCTTCCCTTAATACAATCGCCGATTCGTGTCCCGCGCGCGACAGTTCCGTCCACAGGGTTGGGCAAAAGAAAACGCCGGCGAGGAAACCCCCGCCGGCGTCGAAAAGCGAAGCGCTTTGCTCAGCTTACTTGAGGCTGGTCGCGACTTCGTTGAACTCGCTCGACAGCTTGGTGCCGAGGGCCGACAGGGCGCCGATGAGGAACACGGCGATCAGCGAGGCGATAAGCGCGTATTCGATGGCGGTCGCGCCGGACTCGTTGGCGACGAAAGACTTGATGGACTTGATCATTACCTTGCTCCTGCTCCAAAAAACATGCCGTCCGGCGCGTTGACTTCGCCGCTCGGAATACGGGCAATTTAGGAGGCGCCCCTTGCGGTCCGGTTAATTCGACCCCGTGGAATTCCAGCTACCGCAGCTTGTTGTGGGATTGGTAAAAGGACGACTAAACCCAACGCTGGAAGCGGCTCAGGCGGCGCGAACGCTGGGCCGGCGTTCAGGCGTCTCGCCGCGCGATGCTGCGCCGGCGAGCGCGTCGTCGTCGTCAGCCATCGGCGCGTGCGCGGCGTTCGCCCGATCGCGTCCGTAAGGGTCGACGGCGACGAGGCCGAAGAGCGCGAGTTCGGGCGCCCAGCTGATCGGCGGCCCGTTCTCGCCTAGCGCGATCATCGCGAACGGTAGCGCGAGCCACAGCGTCACGATGACGATCTCGCTCAGATGGAGGCCGCCAGTCGTGCGCGCGCGCTCGGTCAGAAACCAAGTCACGGCGGCGGTGGTCATAGGCAGGTCGTAGATCAGCGCATGCGGCGTCGCGGCGAACGTGCCGACCACGAGCAGCGCCGCCGCGCGCGGCGACGCGCCGTCGCGGAAAGCCCGCCAGACGACGGCGGCGACGAAAAGCGCGACGGCCGCCTGAGCGGCGTTGGCGACCGAAGCGGGCGCTCCCGCCATGCGCAGGTTGGCGACGATCGTCGGCATGAGATGGTCGATCATGGCGAAACGTCCGTAGGCCGCGAGCGACGCGAGCCACGAAAGCCAGATTCCGTCGCCGAAGAGGGCGCTCGAAACCAATACGCAGACCAGAACCGTCGCGCAGGCCGCCGCGAGCGTGCGCCAAAGGCCGGCGGCGACCAGCGCGATGGGCGCGAGCACGCCAAGCTGCGGCTTGTAGGCGAGCAGTCCGAGCAGGACGCCGGCGGCGAGCGGACGGGCGCGCAAAAGGCGCAGGCCGCCGAGCATCAAGCCGGCGGAGAGAAAGCCGGTCTGTCCGGCGAGCAAGGTGACGCCGGTCGCCGGGGCGACCAGCGCGCCGACCAGATGCGGCCACGCGCGCCGTCGCCCGCCGGTGGTCGCCCAAAGATAGCCGGCGAAGGTCAGGCCCATGAACAGCGCGAAGGCCGCGCTGCGGCCGAGGCCGCCCAGCGGAGCCAGCAGCAACAGCAAGGTCGGCGGAAAGGGAAACGGGTTGTGCTCGCCGGGCGGAATGTCGAGGGCAACTTGCCGCGCGTGCAGCGCCTCGGCGTCGTAGTTCAGCCCCGCGGCGCCGTCGTGAGCGATGACTCCCGAGGCCCACAGAGCGTGGAAGTCGCCGAAGCGATGGGGCCAGGGCGGCGTCGCGACGGTCTTGAGGCACATCGCGACATAGGCGGCGAACAGGGCCGCCAAGATGGCGAGCGTCAAGCCGAGACGACGGTCGCGCAACTCGAGGTCGAGGGCGCGCAGGGCCGAGAGGACGGAGGCGGGGAGTCGGCGGATCGAAGACACAGTCTGACCAGCGCAAAGCAGCGGAAACCGCCGCCGGCCTCTGAGCAAGCGACGGCGCTACGGTAGCCCGTCCATTCCTTTCAAATCGTAAACCTTGAGTTGCGCCGACCGCCGTCCGCGCTCAGCAGACGCTGTGGCCGCACTTGTGGACGGCGTCGATCTTGTCCTTGAGCTGGTCGTAGCCGACGGCGCCGACCACGACTTCCTGGCCGACGACGAACGACGGCGTGCCATTGATCTGCAGCGCGTCGGCCATCCCCATGATCTCCTGCAGGCCGGACTGGATCTGCGGGTTGGCCATGTCCTTGGTCAGCCGGTCCATGTCGAGGCCCATTTCCTTGGCGACCGCCAGCGCCTCGGCCTTGCCGACCGGGCCATGCATGCCGAGCAACTTGGTGTGGAACGCCCAGAAGCGGTCGCCCGGCAACTGGTTGCGCGCGGCGCTGGCGACTTGCGCCGCCTCGACCGAGCCCGGCCCGAGGACGGGGAAGTCCTTGAGCACGACCTTGAGATTCGGGTCGTCCTTCATCAGCCTGGCGATGTCGGGCAGGGCCCCTTTGCAGTAGTGGCAGTTGTAGTCGAAGAACTCGACCAGCGACGCGCCGCCGTCCGGATTGCCGACGTTGGCCTGGAAGGGCGACGAGAACAGCGGACCGGCGCGGTCGGAAACAGCTTTTTCCCGCTCGACTTGGGCGGCTTCCTTATCGTGTTTGTCGAGCGCCTCGATCGCCTCACGCAGCACTTCGGGGTGGCCGACGAGGTAATCGCGGATGATCGGGCCGAGTTCCTGCTTCTGGGCTGGGGTGAATTCGTCGGCAGCCGCGGGCGCAAGCGGCGCCAGCGCCGTCAAGCCAATCGTCGCCGCGACGAAGGCGGCCCAGTGAAGCTTCATGGCGATCTCCTCGCGCCTCAAGCGCCTTGCGCCTTCATGCCCCGAATCCGATGGCGGATTCAAGGCGATTGCGCCTGCGCCGCGATTCGGCGCGGGCCGGCGAAATGAAGCGAAACCAAACGAAACGAAGACGAAACCAGCGTGTTCGTTTCGCCCCTCAATGGGCTTCGTTTGGCGCCCTCGGCGCAATCGGCGATTTCGCGATTTCGTGCAAATTCAATCCTTTATGCGGCGTTTCGTTTCGTCGCCCGAGACGCGCCGCCGTCCGCCTGGCGGCGGCGCGGTCTCTCGCCGTTCATGACCATTGTCGCCGCGGTTCCGCGTCTCGCCAAGCAATTGTCCGCAAGGGCGCCCGGAAAGCGTCGGCAAGGCCCTGAAGCGGCAGCCAAACAGGCGCGACGCCGGCGTCGCGACGATCGGGTTCGAAAGCGCTTGTTCAAGCGGGACCGCGTCGCCGTCGGTTTATCTCCGGCGGCGACAGTGCTATCCGACACCGCCGGGCGGCGGCCGCCGCCTCGAGGCTCAAGGTTCGAGCGCCCATGATCGTCGTCTTCGGCTCCATCAACATCGATCTCGTCACCCGGGCGAAGATCCCGGCGCCGGGCGAGACCACGCTCGGCGGTGATTACGTTACCGTTCCTGGCGGCAAGGGCGCGAACCAGGCGCTGGCGGCGCGCCGCGCCGGGGCGCGCGTGGCGCTGGTCGGGGCTTGCGGCGCCGATTCCTTCGCCGGCGCCGCGCTGGCGTTGCTCAACGCCGACGGCGTCGACCTCAGCGCGACCCGCACCGTCGCCAAGCCGACCGGGGCGGCGTTCATCGTCGTCGATCCGTCGGGGGAGAACGCGATCGTCGTCGCCGCCGGAGCGAACGCCGCGGCGCGGGCCGAGCAGCTCGAGGGGTTGCCGTTTGGCCAAGGCGACCTGCTGTTGCTGCAGCGCGAAGTGCCCGACGCGCAGGTAGAAGCGGCGGCGCTGCTGGCGAAGAAGCGCGGCGCGCAGGTGATGCTGAACCTCGCTCCGGCGGGGACGCCCAGCGAGGCGCTGCTCGGCGCGCTCGATTATCTCTGCGTCAATGAACACGAAGCGGCGACGCTCGGCCGGGCGCTGGCGATCGACGCCAGCGAGCCGGAGGGGATCGGCGCCGCGTTGGCGCACCGCTTCGGCTTCGCCGTCATCGTCACCTTGGGGCCGGCGGGGGCGCTCGGCTTCGTGGCCGGCGAGCGCATCTTCACGCCGGCGCCGAAGATCGCCGCCGTCGACACGACCGCCGCCGGCGACACGTTCGTCGGCGCCTTCGCCGCCGCGCGCGACCGCGGCCTGTCGTTCGCCGACGCAATGAAGCGCGGCGTCGTCGCCGGCAGCCTCGCCTGCGCCAAACCAGGCGCGCAGACCAGCATGCCGACCGCCGCCGAGATCGAAGAAGCGATCGTCGGGTAGAACCCCCGGTCTTGCCAGGCGCGGACGGATCAAGCTCGCCCACGACCATGACGCTGCGGCCTTTTGGACCAGGGACGGCCGCGGATTTCCTGATCTAGATCATTAAGATCCTGGGCGCGCTCGATAATTGAATGTGCGCGGCGGCAAGTTCCGCGTCCGGGGGGAAACATGGCGAAAATCAATCGCGACGGCTTCACCAGCACGTTCGGCGTGCTGGTGGCGACCCTCGGCTCGGCCGTCGGGCTCGGCAACATCTGGAAATTCCCGTCGCTGACCGGAACCAACGGCGGCGCCAGCTTCCTGCTGGTCTATCTCGCCGCCACGTTGCTGGTCGGTCTGCCGGTGATGATCGCCGAGACGATGCTCGGCCGGGCGGCGCGCGCTGACGCGGTGACCAGCTTCGAGATCCTGGCGCCGCGCGGGCAATGGGGGTGGAAGGCGATCGGCTGGATGGGGTTCGCCTCCGCCCTGCTGATCATGGCCTTTTATTCCGAGGTCGCCGGCTGGGTGTACGCCTACATCTTCAAGGCGGTGTCGGGCGAGGTTTCGACCGTCGATCCGAAGGTGGCCGGCGCCGCTTTCGGCAAGCTCGTCTCGTCGCCGCTGACGGTGCTCGCCTGGCAATGGGTTGTGCTGGCGGTGACCGGCGGCATCATCATGTTCGGCGTAGCGAAGGGAATCGAAGCCGTGACGCGGCGGCTGGTGCCGCTGCTGTTCGTCCTGCTGTTGGTGCTGTGCGGGCGCAGCCTGATGCTCGACGGCGCGGGCCGGGGCCTCGCCTTCCTGTTTCAGCCCGACTTTTCCAAGATCACCCCGGCGGTGGCGTTGACCGCGCTCGGCCTCGCCTTCTTCAAG
>Ga0224559_1002163_pt1 | contig 10263 bp, 8 predicted proteins | sample 714S33034metaG_FD_180676 | JGI IMG/M metagenome (GOLD analysis project Ga0224559, IMG submission 180676) | Peat soil microbial communities from Stordalen Mire, Sweden - 717 S3 30-34 | ecosystem: Environmental > Terrestrial > Soil > Wetlands > Peat | place: Sweden: Norrbotten County, Stordalen... | reverse complement strand
AAATCTAGTTTAAAAAGAATAATTTTTAATATATAAACTAAACCAAGATTTTAAGGAAAAAAGATAATAATAATTTAAAAATTAGTAGAATTTCTAGATAGTATTTGCACTTTCAATTATCTTAATTAATATAGTTCATACATTCAAAATATTAATTGAGATTTGATCCTTAAATTCTACTCAATTAATTTAGAATATTTCATGATATACTCAGTTATTGCTATCCTGATAAGGTTAGATTTACTAACATTACCCATTGCAGTTGATAGTTTCTCAAGGTCTTCGAGTTGTTTTTCTGATAGTTTAAAGTTCAATTGCTTAAAGATTAATTTTTCATTCATCATAATACCTCATCGAATATCTATAAAGCATATATTATATAATATTTTTGAAGTTTGTTTATTAATAAATATATCTAAAATAAGCTACTTCGTCATATATGCATATAACGAAATGATCGAACTTAACATTTTAATAATATTTCATTATTTAAAGGAAATCTAGAAAATTGGTTTAAAGAATTAATAATCAAGTTTAGAGAAAATCTTGATCAGGATCTCATAAATAATCATATTTTTAATCTAGATGATTTTAGTAAACCATGTAAAATTAAATCATTTTGGATTAAAAATGAAGAATTAAATATGGATCTACAAATTCATTTTTTTTCTAAATGGGATCAAAAGAATGACTTACACGTTAAAGTTGAGTTAATAAAAGCCGAAAATGCATTTGAAGAACTTGAAAATTATCTGATAAGTAAAAAATGGGAAGACATATTTCCAAATGACAGTACAAAATATGAAAAAAATAAAAATTCAATTTTGTTTGAGAATACCCTATTAGAGGGTATTAATAATTTACAAAATTATGTCCAAGGATTAATTTTTACTAATAAGAAAACTACAGAACCGGGTATCTCTAAACATTTGATTTCAGATAGTATTTTCTGTTGGATCATAATTGGTAAAATTCAGAATTTAAATATAAATGATTTAATTAATCAAATGGAATCATTAGTTAAACAATCAGCGGAAATTTCAGTAGATAATACTCTAATTATACCGGGTGATGGAATTAAAACATTAGATGGTTATGGTACATATTTTTATCCGCCTATCTGGGTTGGTGAAATCCCTAAACTATCCTTTATAGAGAAGGTTCATAAAAGATCAATCTTTTCCGAAAAGATTATTGATATATACTATAAAGGAAAAATTTTAATAATAGAAAATGATGGTTTTATTTGTGTTGGAGAGTCTAATAAAAAGGAAGCTATCACAATTCTTAACGAAATTATGGCAAGTGCGGTCTTTGTTGGAACACCTGCATTTATGATTAATGAAGTCGAACTATCTAAAGTAAAAATAGATTTAAAAGATAAAACGATAATCCAGAAAATTACAACTATAAATTCGATGAGAACTAAACTTGGAAATCAATGGGATCAAAACCCGTTTACAGATCGAACGTTGTTTCTATCTAAAAAGAAACTGGTTGACCTATTTAAGGCTTCAGAACTTCTTACATCTGATGAAGATTTAAAAAATTTTTTACTATTTTATTTAGAAAGTTTCACACACATACAAAATTATTTATATTCACAATCATTCTTAATCAGCTGGTTAATTGTAGAACGTTATTTATCTTTACTTTGGGAAAAAGAGGTTGTTGAGAAAGTTGAAAATAATAAAAGAAAGAAAAAATTGAAAAATTCGGTTCGTTGGTCATCAGATTACATTATTGAGTCATTAAATTTCTTAGGAGTTATATCCAATGATAATTATAAAAAATTGATGAAACTTAAGAAAAAAAGAAATAGAATAGTCCATAATGGTGAAGGATGTACAAAGGAAGAAGCGGAAAATTGTTTAGACATATCTAATAAAATTCTTATGGGCGGATTAGAACCTTCTTAAATATAAAACTTAAATAAAAGTACATAATGATCGATATGATATATCTGAAATAGAATTAAAGTACTAATTATTAAAGAGAATTACAAGAATTCAATAAAATCGTCAAATAAATTCAATAAAATTATTAATTTTAGTTCTTAATAAAATATTTGAAGATTGTATCAACTTTTTAATTTTTTGTTAGTCTCAATAACATTTCAAAAAAAACTTATGAAACCATTTTTTCTTAGATTGAAACAAAATTGATTAATAGTTATAATTATATTTATCAAAATTAGATGCTAAGTATACTAAGAGTAATGTGAGGTAAATTATAATGCAAACTACGTTCATTGAAAGCGATTATACTAATGCAAAGCCTTTTTTAAAATGGGCTGGTGGAAAAACTCAACTTTTGGATGCTTTTAATAGTAGGTTGCCAAAAAATATTCTTCAGACTAGAGAGATTGATAGTTATATTGAACCTTTTTTAGGTGGAGGGGCAATGTTCTTTTTTTTGAAAAGGAATTTTGATATAAAAAAATCATTTCTTTTTGATGTTAATAAAGAGTTGATAGTGGGTTATAAAACTATTAAAAATAGTCCTAAAGAATTAATTGATAAATTGTGTTCATTTGAGGAGTTTTATCATAAAAAAAATGAAGAGAAAAGAGAAGAATTTTTTTATGAGATACGTGAAAGGTATAATAATCAAATGAATGATTTTGATTATGATAATTATAATCCGGATTGGATTGAAAGATCTACATATTTGATATTCCTTAATAAAACTTGTTTTAATGGTCTTTTTCGTCAGAATAAAAAAGGTGGTTTTAATGTTCCTTTTGGAAGATATAAACAGCCTACGATATGTGATAAAAAAAATATTGAAGAAGTTAGCCATGCTTTAAAAAATACTAATATCTTTTGTGCTGATTTCAGTGAATCAGAAAATTATATTGAAAAAGGTAGTTTTGTATATTTTGACCCACCTTATCGACCATTAAATAAGACATCTACATTCACCAGTTATTCTAAAGATGGTTTTTGTGATGAAGATCAGGAAAGACTATCTAAATTCTTTAAAAAAATGGATTCGAAAGGTGCATATTTGATGTTAAGTAATTCGGATCCTAAAAATGAAGATCCAGAAGATGAATTCTTTGATATACTTTATAAAGATTTTAATATTGAACGAGTACCTGCAAAAAGATTTATTAATCGTGATGCATCGAAAAGAGGCAATATTAATGAAATAATCGTGAGGAATTATTGAGGTGGATAATGGTTAAATATGACGTTTTAGGTTACAATAATGAACAAGAATATCTTGATTACTTTTTTAGTACATTATTACCCACTAATAGAACTTATGATTTTTTTGTAAATTGGACTAAAGTAAAAACTAATGTTCATAATTTATTAAATGAAATAAGCCTTCTTAATGCATTAACTAAAGTAAACGAGGAAGAACGTGAAAGTAAACTATTTGAAATACTTACAAAATACCCTGAAGTAATTCCTGTAATACCTCTCATAATAGCAATTAGAGAAAAGAATATTCTAGTATTAGAACTTGGAAAGAAAGTATTTTATAGGGAATTTAAATTCAATAATAAACCACAAAATGAAGAAATAAAAGATATTATAGACTTTTGCAAGAAATCAGGTATTATAAATTTATTTGGAGAAATAAATGATTTATATGCATATTTACTCGGTATGGAAGTCGGATTAGATTCAAATGCCCGTAAAAATCGAAGTGGAAAAATATTTGAACAACTAGTAGGATTATTATTGAAGAAAAAAATTAGAAAACTTATAGGGTATAAAATTATAGAAGAAGATAATTCAATTGAAATAAAAAGAAATAAACGCTCTGATTTTGTAGTATATATAAATAATATACCTAAAATTGCTTTGGAATGTAATTTTTATTCTTCTACAGGAAGTAAACCTATTGAAGTAGCTAATGCTTACATTGACCTTAATAAAAAATGTAAAGATGCAGATATAATATTAATATGGATTACTGATGGACCTGCATGGCCACATATGAAGCATACAATTGAAAATACATTCGGAGAAATTGATTTCCCCATGAATTATCAAATCTTAGATGAAACTTTTGATTTGATTATAAAATATATCGTGGAGATTGTATGATAAAATACGAGTTACTGGGAAGTCCAAGCATTGATCAATACCTTGAAGAATTCATAGAGACTTTACTCCCCACAAACCGCACTTATGAATATTATTTAGACTGGAACAAAATAACAACTAATATAAATCAATATGTAACAGAAATAAGCCTATTAGACTCATTGATCCATGTAGAACCAAGTGAAAGGAAAAATAAATTATCTGAAATTATTTTTAAATATCCTGAAGTTGTAAAAATAATCCCAATAATCATTGCTGTCAGAGAAAAGAACTTGATAGTTCTTGAAGTGGGTGATGAACTTTTATATAGAAAGTTTGATTTTTCAAATAGAATTTCTAATCAAAAAAAACTATTTTCAGCAGATAATCTAGAAGATACAGAGCTAATTGTGGACTTTTGTGAAAAATCTGGCATTTTAAATATTTTTGACAACATAAAAGATTTATACACGTATCTTATTGGGGTTGAAGTAGGTTTAGATACCAATGCTCGTAAAAACCGAAGTGGAAAAATATTTGAACAAATAATCGAACTGTATCTTCAAAAGGAAATCAAGAAATTGGGTTCTCGATACAAATTAATTTCTGAAGACTCTTCAATAAAAATTGGAAAAAGCAAAAGAATAGATTTTGTAATTTATAAAGATGAAAAACCTTTTGTAGCTATAGAATGTAATTTTTACTCTTGGTCCGGGGGAAAGGGAATCGAAGTTGCGGGTTCATATTCAGATTTACAACGAAGATTCGATGAAAAAGAATTAAGTTTCATTTGGATTACCGATGGTCCTGGATGGAAGGGGATGAGAAATACTCTAAAAAGCTCATTCGAAGATTTAGATTATCTATTAAATTTCAAAATTTTTGAAAAGAACTTCATAAAAATTATGAAGGAAATAACTAATGAAAACTAGTTTTATTTTAATTTTGTAATAAAAAGAGTATAAATTTATAAAAATAATGATTTACATTACAGATTTAATTGTAATAATTGGAAACTTACGTTATTGAATTTTATGTTAAGTGAGATTTTATTTTATTTTCTTTATAACGTGCTAATTAAATTGTAAATGAAGTAATTAGCTTGGATTTGGTTACCTGATACAATTTTACAGTGCCTTTTAGAGTAATTTGGCACCATATCATTATTTAATATATATTGCTATATTTAAATTATATAAATCGAGTTAACATCAGCTTATTCTATTACCCATCTCATTAATTACACTAGTAAACAAGAATGATATTTTACTGATTTAATTTTATTTATCTGAATAAATAAACTCCATGAAATCTATATGAGTAAATCCATCACGGTTAAATTTAGAGTAAGGAGTGAAACCATATTTTTGGTGAAAATCATAATGACATTTATCACAAATTGAAACACCATTATCAAGTTCTAATGCAAGATGAGGATGAGTTGTTTTCGATATGAGATGGTGAGCGTGTAATTCTCCTTTTGAATACTTTATTCCACACTTAATACAATGATAATCTGCCAAGTTTTTCACTTTATCTGAAAATTTACTAAGATTCCATCGGACTGCCTTTATATCCTTTGATTTTCCACCAGCCCAACGATAATGGTTTTTTCCCTTTTTAACAATCTTTAATCTTTTATTTATATATTCTGGCTTGTGTATTGCTACTAAATATTTTTCATATACGCCTGGTCTTTTGAGAATAGGATTTTTTAAGATGAACTGTCTTTGTTTTTCTACTTGCTCTTTTGATAATTTTCGACCTTTAAGGGCTTTGCTTACTTTTTGTCTAACTTCTGGTCGTTTCATGGGATGATCTTCGCCTCGTTTGGCATTTTGTTTTATTTTGGCTCTGATATCTGGACGTTTGGATATGTTTTTATCACCTCGCATTCGCTTACTTTGTTTTAACTTATTTTCTGGTTTATTTTGTGCAATTTTTCCAGATTCACTTAAACTTCTTGGTATGATATTATTCTTCTTCAAACAACGTAAAACAGTTTCAGAACTTGTATTTAATAATTCTGAAATTTCATTGGAACTTTTTTTATTTTTGTAAAGTTCTATAACTTGATCGCCATATAAATCATTAAATGCTATTCGTTTGGGTTTTATACCGTGATTATTTAAACATCTTCCAATAACCTCTCGTCCCACTCCTAACCGTTTAGCTATTTTTCTAACTCCGATCTTTTTATTATACATTGTTATAACTTCATCACCATGTTTCTCACAAAATGTGATTTTTTTTGTATTTATACCTCTTTTTTTGAAACATTTTAAGACCGCATTGACGGAGACATCAAATTTTCTTCCAATAGCTCTTGCACTTATTCCTTGGTTCCACAGTATTTCTGCTTCGTCTCCATGTATATCATTGAATGTTACTTTCTTAGTATTTATTCCCCGCTTTCTAAGGCATTTTAGAATAGTATTTTTACTTACTCTATATTTTCGTGAAATAATTCCAGAATCATTTCCCTGATTCCACAATTCTTCCACTTCATCCCCATATTTATCGTTAAAGGTTAATTTACTCATAAAAATCTATTTATTATTATTTATTACTTTTTAGTAAATATTATCTATATCCTCTCTAGCCACATAATAATTAATATCTTCAGATAAATCAGATTTTTAAATGAGTTAAGTGCTTAGATTCTATGATTGATACATATTCCATACTACCTTTTTCTGGATAGTGAACCTTATATCATGATTAATACGTATGCCTATATTTAAATCAACAGGATTAAGTTCAAAGAAATTATTCTATCTCTTTGTCTCATTAAACTCCCTTGTAAAACTAAATGAAAAGCTAATTCGTATATTAACGAAATTAAATGATAAAAAACACATTAATTATAGATTAATCAATTTAAAAACTAATTCTCAGAAGAACTAATTATTATTTGTTCTGCAATAAGTTGAATAAGCTTCATTTCTTTATTTAAAACACTTTCATCATTTTTTGAAGAAATTTTATACTTAAACCGCTTATCTCCCTCTTTTCTATGTACTAAAGCATTTCTTACTTTATAAATTCTAACTGCTATAGATTCAAGGAGACTATCCTCTTTAATAGGTTTTGCATCTGCAAATCTAACACCATTTTTCTTCAAATATTCAAAATAATTTGTGTTATTTTGATTTAAATCTTCTTTAAGCTTAGTAATATCTAGAAAATTTACTAAAACCATCTTTAATTGAAATTCTTCTTTTAATTGTAATTTATTAATAATATTCCTAAATGAATCAATATTCTTTTCATAGGATTCTGAAGGAGATAATTTAATTTTTTCTTTAATTTTAGATAGTTCCAAATCAAAAAAGAATTCTATTATATGGTAAAATGAAATATATCTCAATACCAAATCTTTAGAAGATAAAGCTTGGTGATAATAAAGTAAAAGTTCTTCTATGTAAATTTTTTTTGGTATATTACTTATATCTTTAATATCCTCAATTCTTTTTATAGATTCTAAACTATTTATTGAATATTCAAATTTATTAATAAATGCACTTTGAGTATTATAATTAATCCAAAACCTGAAAGAATTTGCTAAGTTAAAAAAATCAACTTTAGATAAGTTATTTTCCCTAGAAATAACTTTTAAAGTTCTTATCTCATTAAATTGTGCATCCATGAAATTTTTTAATTTCATATCTAAAGGAGGAAGACCTATTGTATCAAAAAATTGTGTTAATTCTTTTCTAATCTTAAAATTATTATATGTTCCTAATATATAACCCGAGCAATAGGAATTACTAAATTCTATCCCATCATAATAATTTTTTAAAAATAATGAAGGGCAATTACCAATTTCTGATTTAAACAAATTAAAAAATGACATTAATACATATTCTAAACTAGGTTTAGATAATTCATATTTTATCAAATTATTTTCATCAAAAAAAGATTTTGATTCTACAAAAAATTTTAGTTTGTAATAGTTATGTCCTTGGATATCTAAAAGTTCCTCAAGATAATTGTCATTAATTATAAAAGTATCATGATAATCTAAATGTGTAATTTTTTTAATTACCTCATTAATTTCATTTTTTCTAATTTTTAATTTGAAATTTTCTTCTTCAAATATTATATCTTCATCAGTTATACTACTTTTAATATCAAATAAAGTTTCTAACATCAAAATAACATTTTCTAATATATTTTCATTTGATATCATATAACCAATTTCCAATATAGATCAATTTAATCATCTACTGACTTGTTAAATTTTTACGAAGTATTTGATCTATTTTTTTTAACAATGATAATTTCTTTGAACATCTACCTATAGGATTGTGATAGATAATTAAAGAATAAATAATATCAATATAATCTTTTATCTTCTAAATAATCTAATAAATCTTTTTTAGAACCAAATTTATCTAAATGTTTAATCATCCATATAATTAAATTAAAAACCACTCGCTCCAATATATCAAAATTCTTTTCATCAGGTATATCTTCGGGTCTTCCATGTACAATATCACTTCTTTTATTATATAATTTTTTAATAGTTGCTTTGCATTTTTTTCTAACATCAAAATCTGAATAAAGTATTCTTGCTACATTTTCAGCTATATAATTTGACACAGGTTCTCCTTTTACTGATAAAAAAATTTCTAAAACTATCATTAAGCTTATAAACTGGTTTTCAGCTAATTTTTGAGTTCTATAAGTTGAAAACCAATGAATTCCTATTAAAAGTATCTTTTGAAAATCATTTAAAGTATTATTTGATTTTTTTAATATTTCAGAAACTTTTAGAAAACCATATTTTTCCATTTTTTTAACATTTTCTTTTGAAATAGTAAAAAATCTTTGAGCACCAATTATTTTATCATTAAACCTATAATCACTAAAATCAATTTTACGAGCAATAATACGGTTATTGCCACTAACTACTCCTCCTTCTATTCCCAAATAAACTTTATGGTCTCTATGATAGAAAAGATAAGTATAAAATTGTAATAAATCTAAAACCGTATCACATTCCTTTTCAGCAATTTTAATAGCTGTTTTTTCATCAGCGAATAAAGTAAAAACTGCACAAACTTTATTTTCGAAATCTAAAATTAATTTCTTTAAATTTTTTATTTCTTCTTCATAATTTTTCGGTTTGAAATATTGATTTTTTCGTAATAAATTTTCTAAATTATTAGCTAATAAAATTGTTAAATCCTTGTCCATAGTCTTAATGGTGGCATTTCCTACTTCTATTTCATTAATTTCCATTTGAATACCATATAAAGGGATATAAACTATTACTTCTTGAAACTTTCTTTCAAAATGAAAATTAAACTTTCTGATAAATTTTTTTAATATTAATTTTGGGAAGATCTTTGCAATACATACTCCTAAAATTAATGTTTCAGCAATTAAAAAATCAATAAAATCATAGAGGTATTCTTTAGAAAAATACTTTTGTTCAATATTATTTTCTCGGTAAAAATAAGATAAAATTGTATTATAACTGTCTTCATGATTAGTAACTTTAAATTTAATACCTAAGCAATCTACTTTTCTATTATTATCAAATTTTTTGTCATAAATAACAGAATTTTCACATATGTCTAAAATTCTATTAAATATTTCCTCTTTTTTTTTATCTATCATACCCTAGGATATAATAAGCAAATATAAATATTTTTATTATTGACTCTTTAAATAAAAATAAATTTGTAATATTTCAGTGGGTATTCAAATAGTTAGAAACTGTATTTAAAATCAATATTTGTCTTTAAAATCTCTTATAAATTCCAAATTCCTTTAGATATCATGAATTTTCTATTTCAACCATTTTCCCGTTTATAAACCATTTTAAAATTGGATATTCCAAACATTGTTCTTTTTCAGATTTAAAAATTATTGCCAATCCAAATAAATAACCATAGACAGTAGATGGATTGTTTTTAGGGGAAGTAGAGGTAAACTCTCTTAGTTTTTTCTCGTCAAAAAGTTTTTCTTTCATTGAATTATTAGTTTTTTTTACTTCAATTACCAAATAATTTTTATCTGTTGATTCTCTTGAATGGATTATTATGTCAGGCTTAACAAGAGAAATTTCTTTTCCTCTCCTAGAAACATTTAGTTTCTTGGGATCTCCTTCTTGTCTTCGGTTATATTCACAATCAACATCAAATTCTTTGAATTGTTCTTTTAAGTAGTAATGAAGTGTTGAAGACAAATTCGATTCATTCGAATTATT
>Ga0224559_1002162_pt1 | contig 10264 bp, 7 predicted proteins | sample 714S33034metaG_FD_180676 | JGI IMG/M metagenome (GOLD analysis project Ga0224559, IMG submission 180676) | Peat soil microbial communities from Stordalen Mire, Sweden - 717 S3 30-34 | ecosystem: Environmental > Terrestrial > Soil > Wetlands > Peat | place: Sweden: Norrbotten County, Stordalen... | reverse complement strand
ACTTCCGAGAATAGCAAACGGTAAAACCATGTTCAATGTAAGGCCTGGAGATAATGTAGTAATATCTGCATCGGTCATACCAAACCCAATGAACATTGCCAACCGTAACCTCATGGAGAGAAGACTTAAATCAAGCGGTGCAAGAATATTCACCAACGCACATGTTTCTGGTCATGCTGGTAAAGAAGACCATCGTGACTTTATTAGAATGCTAGACCCCAAACATCTTATACCTTCTCATGGAAATCTGAATATGCTTGCAGCATACACAGAACTAGCCGAGGAAGAAGGATATAAATTAGGTAATGATATACACATATTACGTAACGGACAGGCACAGGTGTTTAATGGAGGAGTTTGATGGAAGTAGTTGATATATTAAAGAAATATTCTAAAGACATAGATGTTGAGATTAATAATTCATTGGATACAGTAGATCCTGAAGAACTTCAGAAATCAACTCAACATCTAATAATGGCTGGTGGAAAGAAAATACGCCCATCTCTTGTTGTTTTAAGCTCAGAAGCAGTGGGTGGAACAGCTGAAGTAGCACTTAAAACAGCTGCTGCAGTGGAATTGATACACACTTTTTCTTTGATACATGATGATATCATGGATAAGGATGAAATGAGGAGGGGAAAACCCTCTGTACATGTTCTTTGGGGAGAACCTATGGCAATACTTGCCGGTGACACACTATTCTCCAAGGCATTTGAAACTGTACTTGAAACACCAATAGACAATATTTCCTACGAACGTGTATTAAATGCACTTAAAACAGTTGTTGATGCATGTATCAAGATATGTGAAGGTCAAGCATCTGATATGTGTTTTGAGGGTAACTTCGATGTAAATGAAGAGGAATACATGAACATGATCTACAAGAAAACAGGAGCTCTAATTGCTGCAGCCACAAGATCTGGTGCAATAATTGGGGGAGGAAATCCTGTTGAAGTAGAAACTCTGGCTGAATATGGTAGGCTCATAGGACTAGCATTCCAGATACAGGATGACTATCTAGATGTTGTAAGCAAAGAAGAAAACCTTGGAAAACCTGTGGGAAGCGATATTGTCGAAGGAAAAATGACTTTGATGGTTGTACATGCACTTTCTAATGCTTCATCTGAAGATAGGGAAGAATTAATATCCCTATTGAAAAATAATGGAGAAACCGATGTTGGAAGGGCTATAGAATTATTTGAAAAGTATGGTTCAATAAATTACGCTCGTGACATAGCTATTAGAAATGTTAATACAGCTAAAAATCTACTGGAGACACTCAATGAATCAGAAGCAACTGTATCACTTGCAATGATAGCAGATTATGTTCTACAGAGGATTCATTAGAAAATTTATTTTTTATAAAATAAATTTTCATAATTAGTTTTTAATATATCAATCAACCAATTTTTTTTAAAGTACTGAAATTTTATTATCATATCGATAAAAATTTTTTACAGTAAAACATCCCATATCATAAAAATAAAATCTTTTTTTATCAAGGGATGTTATTATTTAACTGGAGTGATTTTATGAGTAACCTTGAAGAAATAGTTTACAAACATGTGCTTATTAACGCAGTGAAACATAAAGGAAAAGCCAGTAACGGTGCGGTCATGGGATCGGTTATGGCAACACATTCTGAACTCAGAAGTGAGGCGAAAAAAATTTCCCAGGTTGCAGCTGAACTTGTTTTAAAGGTAAATTCAATGGGTCCTGATCTTCAGAAAACCGAACTGGATAAGCTAGGTGGTATGAAGGAGAAAAAACCCGTAGAAGTAAAGGGACTTGTTGATCTTCCAGATGTTACAGGGAAGGTAGTGTTAAGGTTTGCACCAAATCCATCCGGCCCCCTACATATAGGTCATGCAAGGGCAGCAGTACTCAACAAAGAATATGTTAAACGTTATGGTGGTAAGCTTATTCTTAGGGTTGAAGACACAGACCCTCGAAGGGTTGATCCTTTAGCTTATCAAATGATGGAAGAGGATCTAAAGTGGCTGGGAGTTGACTGGCAGGAAAAATATATTCAAAGCAGCAGAATGGAAATATATTACGAGTACGCTGAAAAACTCATAGAAATCAAGGAAGCTTACATGTGCACCTGTGAAGGTGGAGATTTTAAAAAACTCAAGGACGCATGCGAACCATGTCCCTGCCGTGAATTACCTGTAGATCATAGCCTGAAACTGTGGAAAGAATTAAAAACCATGAAAGAGGGAGAAGCAGTTCTAAGAGTTAAAACAGATATAAACCATAAAAATCCTGCAATAAGAGACTGGGTTGCAATGAGAGTTGTTGAAGCTGAACATCCTCTAACAGGAAATAAATACAGGGTTTATCCTATGATGAACTTCTCTGTAACTGTAGATGATCATCTTATGGGTGTTACACATGTACTCAGAGGTAAGGACCATCTAGCAAACAGTGAAAAACAGAGATATCTATACCAACACTTCGGATGGAAAATACCTGTCTTCATACATTACGGACGACTAAAAATGGAAGATGTGGCCCTTAGTACATCCAAGGCAAGGCAGGGTATTGAAGATGGACTTTACACTGGATGGGATGATCCAAGACTTGGAACTATACGTGCAATTGCACGACGTGGAATAAAACCGGAAGCAATAACAGAACTCATGATGGAGATAGGTCCTAAAATATCAGATGCAACTGTTAGCTGGAAAAAAGTTTCTGGACTTAACCGTGCAATACTCGAAGAAACATCAAACAGATACTTCTTTGTACCCAACCCAACCATGATAGAAATAGAAAATTTACCTGATTCAGAAATTGGTATTATTAAACGACCATTACATCCAGACCATATTGAGAGGGGTAATCGTGAACTTCCATTTGAACATAAACTCTACATCACAACGGAAGATTATAAAAAAACAGGCGATAATCGAATATTAAGACTTATAGATGCTGTTAATGTGTCTTTTAATGGCGATAAAACTGTTTATCATAGTAATGACCTTGAAGAAGCAAGAAATTCCAAGGCCATGATTGTACAGTGGGTGCCAGTTGAAGGATCATTGAATACAGATATGGTCATGCCAGATGCAAGTGTGATAAAAGGATATATTGAACCGTCTGCAACAAATCTTAGTGTAAATGATGTGGTACAATTAGAAAGATTTGGATTTGCACGTTTAGACAACATAACAGATGAAAAATTAACCTTCTACTTTGCACATAAATAACAACTTGAATATTTAAATGGAATGGTATAAATGGTGGTCTTAACTAAATAATTTAAAAATTTATGTTACCATTAAACCATTACAATATTTTTGTCATATATAATATGGTATAAACACCACTGACTTGTTTTATCATACAAAATATTCGTTGGCATTAATATGTGAAATATAATAAATAATCAAATAATTTCACATTTAGATTTGATAATTAAATATAATAAATAAAATTTGATAAATGATCATTTAAATAAAAAAACTGTAAATGAGGTTTAATATAAAATGTCTGTGAAAATCAATGAAAACTATCTGCTTTTGAAAAGCAATTATATATTCGCTGAGATCAACCGCAGGGTTGAAGAATTTCAAAAAGAGAATCCAAATGCTCAAATAATAAAAATGGGTATAGGAGATGTTACACTTCCACTTCCAAGGGCTGTTGTGGAAGCTTTTGATAAATCAGTGCTTGAAATGGGAGATGCAGATACATTTAGGGGTTATGGTCCGGAACAGGGTTATAAATTTCTTATCGAAGAAATTATAAAAAATGATTTCAAACCACGGGGAATAGAACTTTCATCCGATGAAGTTTTTATAAGCGATGCAGCTAAATGTGACACTGCAAACATACAGGAAATATTTGGACTTGAAAATGTTATAGCAGTAACAGATCCTGTCTATCCAGTATATGTAGATAGTAATGTAATGGCTGGAAGAAGTGGACCAATGCAACCTAGTGGACGTTATGAGGGAATTGTATATCTTCCATGCACAGCCGAGAACAATTTTACTCCCGAACTACCCGAAACTCCTGTAGACCTCATATATTTATGTTTACCTAACAATCCAACAGGAACAACACTAACAAGGGAAGAACTTTCTAAATGGGTTAAATATGCACGTGAAAATAATTCAATAATCCTATTTGACGCAGCATACGAAGCATATGTAACAGAAGATAATATACCACGAAGTATATATGAAATTGAAGGTGCAAAGGAAGTTGCAATAGAATTTAGAAGTTTTTCTAAAAATGCCGGGTTCACGGGTACAAGATGTGCATATGCAGTTGTACCAAAGGAGATCATGGCCTATGATGCAGATGGAAAAGCACATGACTTGAATTCATTATGGAACAGAAGACAGACAACCAAATTCAATGGTGTATCATATCCTGTCCAAAGAGCAGCTATGGCAGTATATTCTCCCGAGGGACAGAAAGAAATCAAGGAAAATATTGCATATTACCTTAACAATGCAAGTATAGTCAGAAAAAGCATGGAAAATATTGGTTTAAAAGTCTACGGTGGAATTAACTCACCATATATATGGGTTAAAACACCTGAAAACATGGATTCATGGGCATTTTTTGATCTGCTACTTAAAGAGGCAAACGTGGTAGGAACACCAGGTGTGGGATTTGGACCTAGCGGTGAAGGTTACTTCCGATTAACTGCATTTAACACACTTGAAAATACTAAAAAGGCCATGAATAGAATTACAAAACTTTCAATTTAAACCTCATTTTTTTTAATATTTTTTTTAGTACTATTTAATTAAATTTTTAGACCATGTTCTTATCTCATCCCAATTCCTGTAATCTATACGTTGTGTGGGATCCTTACCTTCCTTTTCCAGTTCCTTTCTTATGAATCTGTTTATAAATTTGAACATGAGACCATTGTTGGCATTGGGATCGTAAACACTTCCAAAAAGTCCTGTTGCAATTGGTTTATGGGTTAAATAGTCCCTTGATATATTATCTAAATATCTCTCTTGTCCGTTAGCCTTTGATTTTTCTTTGTTGGCTGCTCCACAAGATACAAATAAAGCAATTTTTTTATTTGACAGAATATCCCTATTTTTTTTCAAGAAATTTATGGATTCCTTGGTCCATTTGCCCATTTTGATACCGCTTCCAACAACTATAAGATCATAGGCTAATACATCATGATCCCTAATTTCTTTAGCATTTAATAAATTCACATCAACATTTTCATCCTTTAAAGTTCTAGATATTTCTTCTGCAATTTCCTTTGCTGTACCGTAGCGTGTTCCATACACCACTAACCCCTTCATCATATTTACACCCCCCATTATTATCATTTTTTTAACTACTTTGCCATATATCAAATAAAATTATGGATAAACAGTGTTTTTATTTTTGTTTTTATTGTTATTTCCATTATTTGTTTGTGAAAATTTTCACAAGAAACTTCTGGAATTATTTATACACTGTGAATCCAACTGTAAATGATAATCATAATGGTAGCTTATAATTGGGATAAATTTTTAAAATCAGTTAGGAATAGAATTAATTTCGGAAGTTTGGATCAATATTATAATTTATGCTAACGATGGGGGAGTTTTTAATGGAAAATTTAGGTGATTATTATCATGATAAAAGGATGCAGAAAATGTTTCGCCTGGTTGAACAGCCGAAAAATCTTGATGATATTGATATTTCAGAATCATTCATTAAAAATCTAGTTTTAAAGATAATATCCACCTATGGAAATGTCAAGGTGACACAGTTACATGATATAACTGGTCTTCATGTTGATATTTTAGAGGAAGTTTTACATATGCTTGAAAAGGATGATATGTGTGCTCAAACAGGGGGAGGATTTCTATTTCCAAGTGTTGAATATACCATAAGGAAGTCTGGTCGTGAAAAAGCCTTGCAGATAATGAATGAGAATCCATATATCGGAATTTCTCCTGTTAGCTACGATGAATATTACACCATTATGAGTGCACAGCTTAAGGGACGATTTCCATTAAAAATTCCTAAATCTGTGATTGAAAATGCATTAATGGATATTGTGGGTATTGAAGAGGGTAAAAAAACATTGGTTGCTTCAGCGATAGGAGGTACAGGTTTCTTTATCTATGGAGGACCTGGAACGGGTAAAACTTTTTTAACTAGTAAAATGTCAAATATGCTCCCGCCCATTTTAATTCCAAAATATATAGAATTCAGTGGAAGTGTTATCCAGTTATATGATCCAGATTTTCATAGAAAAAGTCCGGAACAACCTGAAGATCCTCGTTGGGTAAAAGTTGCGGCTCCATTTGTTTTCACGGGTTCAGAACTTACATCAGAAAAGCTTGAAACTTTATTCAACCCAAATAAAGGAGTATATGAAACATCTCCAATAATAAAGGCCAATGGTGGAATTTTACTCCTGGATGATCTTGGTAGACAGAAAGAAGACCACAACATTATTTTAAACAGATTAATTGTTCCATTAGAAAATAAGAGGGATGTAATTTATATCAAGGGATCCCCTGTAATTGTCTATACACAGTTCATACCAATACTTTCAACCAACCTTGAGATTAACATTGTTGACGAAGCACATCTAAGACGTGCACCTATGCACATCCTACTGGGCCCTCCTAATCCTGATGAAATTGTTGAAGTATTTAAGAGAAATTTAGATGAACTAAACGAAAAATACGATGATAGTATTCTTGAGAGATTTCGTGAAGTTTATATTCCCATAGTAGATGGGGGTGAACAATTAAATCCAACCTTTGCACATGCAAGAGACATAGCACACATAGCCCAGTCAGTTAGAATAAGAAATAATGAAGAAACTTTAACATTAAAAGTGCTTGAAGAAGCTTTAGACGCCCATATATTGATAGCAATGCAAAGAAAATACACACCGGAACTCTTTGAACGTATAATCGGCAAAAAAGCATGAACAAAACCCCCTTTTTAATAATGTTATGATATGGGGTATCTTCAGCTAATAACTACAATTTACAATTATTTTTGACATAACTTTTTAAATAAAATTATTATTTTAATTTTATTAATTTCAAGTATAGTATCCAGACAAGATATTATTTAGAAGTCAATAGTTTACATAAAATTTTAATTATTAAAGGAGTATGCCACCAATTATTATTATAAATCACTTGAAAATATTGTTTGTAAGATTTGAATACTTTTTTTGAGGTATAATACTATTAGAAAAATGTTTCTACAATAAGTTGTTGAAGATTACAAGAGTTTTAATCCAAGCAATTATAGTAGTTTTTTTGTTGATTAGTCGTCGAATATATTTTAAAATACTGAAAGGAAGCAGGATACTAATAAACACTGATAGCTCGAAGAGTGGATATTTATATCGATAATTTCTAAATATAAAAAAACGTTTTGCTTGTAAATTTTACCTATAACTGTAATAATTTCAATCATTAGGATTTAATAGAAGACAACACATCTTTAAATTAGAGATTTTCTATAATCCTCTAAAATTGAGGTATTATACAAATAATTAATATTTTCAAATACCCCTTTAGACAAGTATTTTTCCATTTAAAAGAATTAAAACTGGTTAGTAAAATATGAAAAGATTGAAAAATATCTATACGAAGTTGATCGTTCCTGTATCACATGTTTTTCTATAATCATGATTATACAACTGCATGTGCAAATGATAGTAAATCACAGACTTTTCTGTTTTCATTTTTGCCATGAAAGTATGTGTTTTTATAATCTTTACTACCCATAACTTGAATGTCTTTAAATCCATGATTTGTAAGGAATTTTTCGATTTTATCATCTTCAATTCCAAATTGGAGAGGTTCTCCTTGTTGTATAACAAAGTTTCGAATATTCTTTCCTATTTCTTGTTTACAAGTTCCATCAATAACTGATTTGGGATAATAATCAAAAATGATCGAACTTCCCACTCCAGATTCTTTTGATATAAATGTGAGGGTGTTTTCAAATGATTCTTGAGTAATGTACATTGTAAGTCCTTCCAGAACAAATAATGTCCTTTTGGTTGGATTATAACCATTTTTAAGTAATTGTTGATCTAATTGTTGAGTTTCAATATCAACAGGAACATATGTAACGTTAAATGAGTTTGAAGCAAATATCTCTCGAATTTTTTCAATTTTGAAGCTTTGAGTATTGGGATGATCAACTTCAAAAACTTTGATATTTTCTTTTAATTCTTCAATACGATATGCTCGAGTATCATATCCTGCCCCTAATATTACTAGCTGTTCAAGGCCATTTTCAATATATTTCTTAACATAATCATCAAAATATCGAACTCTGGCTATAATAGAACTGCTCAAACCAGGGAAAAGCTTTTCCATTTGTTCCACTTTGGATTTAGCTTCTTCGGGGTGTTTTTTTCCAAATTCTATTATATGGGGACTAATAAAATAAATAGCATATGGATCATAACATATACGTTCTTTTTCATCTTTAGAAGACTCTACAAACCTGTGCATGGCCATTCCTTCGGCCATTTTGCTTGGGGATTCGGTTTTTATTTTTTGTAAATCTTTTTTTATTTTGTTTTCCATAAATAAATCTCCTGACGTTATGTCATTTATTATATAAAAGTTTTGATAAATTTATTGAACTATAGAAAAAATAAATATTACTGCAATATTAATATTAGAAAATAAATTATCATTTTTTCATTTTATTACTTACCATATAACCTATAAACTCTCCAACATCAATAAGAAATTTTTTTGGTTCGATTTTTTGACTTTCCAGTAGATTTTTGAGATCTGGAGGTAAATTATCAATATTATTAGCAATCAATGTTAATAAAACACTAGCTTCAGCTGCATTTAAATTGGGCCTTATTGTTCCTTCATTTTTACCTTGTTCAATGGATTTACGTAAGATATTTAACATTTCACTGCGTAAACTGATAATTTCATTTAAATATTCTCCTGCGGTAAATTTAGGTATTGGAAAAAATTCCAAATTACCATCTAAAAGCTTTTTATAATCTGTATAATACTTACTTTCAGCAATAGATTGTATTTTATATTCAGTTTGTTCAATGTTTTCTATAGAAAATCTTCCAGAAAATACATAGTTATAAGATTTGAGATGATCCGGATATTTATTCGAAAAAGTATAATAAGCTCTTCTAAAAGCTGAAAGCTTTTCAATTGCAGTATTTGAATTTTTAACTTCTTTTTGAACCAAGTTATGTAAAATTATGGCCCCTCGAAGTACAATTGCAAAAAATAGTTCTTCCTTATTTTCAAAGTAAAGGTAAATTGTAGATCTGCCTAAATGTACTTCATTTGCTATTTCATTTAAAGAGACATTTTCAAATCCTTTAGAGAAAAATAAATTTTCAGCTGCATTAATGATATCATTCCGTCTATGTTCTTTCTCTCGTTTTCTCCGGTCAGTAGTTAACATTTTGCCCTCAAATTTAATAAAAACTAATTTGCTTAATATGCAAGTTATATCAATCTCATTCCATATCCCTAATTATTTTATTCATTAATCGCTTATTGCTATTTTTATATTAGTTTGATTTATGTAATGTATTTATTCACAATTATAAAGGCATTATCCATTTTATTATAAATAAAAAATCAAGAATTTCTTGTTATTTAAGACCAAAATATTTAAATACTAAATGACCATGTATCATATAATTGACAGTGTGTTATAGATATTTCATGTTGACTATAGATTAATAAAGAGTATATGGAGGTTTTGCATTGTCAATTCCTGAATTAAAAGAAAAAGAGAGAAAAAAAAGAAGTGAATATATTATTGATGCTGCCGAGAAGTTATTTTTCTCAAAAGGGTATGATAATGTTTCAATGAATGATATAGCTAATGAAGTTGGAATCAGCAGAACAGCTCTTTATTTATATTTTAAAAATAAAGAAATGATTTATTTTCGCATTGTAATACGTGCAGCTAGAATAATGATTAAAATGTTTAAAAATAGTATAAAAAGTCAAAAAAATGGTCTGAACAAACTTGGAGACGCTGGAAGAGCATATTTTGAGTTTTATAATGATTTTCCTGATTACTATGAGGCATATATTTATTTTGATTCTCAGAGATTCTCTAAAATTGATAATAAGTATATAACTGAGATTAATGCGTTTTCAAATGAGACAATTAAAGTAATGCTTGAATCAATTGGTGAAGGAATTAAAGATGGTTCCATAAGATCAGACATTAATCCATTGGAAGTAGCAATTTTCATAGCTACAACAACAACACAAGTTGTGAAAATTAAATCTAACAC
>Ga0224559_1002161_pt1 | contig 10265 bp, 6 predicted proteins | sample 714S33034metaG_FD_180676 | JGI IMG/M metagenome (GOLD analysis project Ga0224559, IMG submission 180676) | Peat soil microbial communities from Stordalen Mire, Sweden - 717 S3 30-34 | ecosystem: Environmental > Terrestrial > Soil > Wetlands > Peat | place: Sweden: Norrbotten County, Stordalen... | reverse complement strand
GCGGCTGCGGGTGCGGATTCTGCGTGTGGAATCAAATGTGGAGTCTTCAAACATGGCCTGCCTCCCGTGAATCAATTCAGCCGCGCCGGCTGGGAGTCAGGTGTGCTTTTCAGACGCAAGCGGGCTGACCGCTCAACGCGTCAAACTGGCGCGGGGAGCGGGGCTTGAAGCACTCCGCATATCCCAATCGGAACCACTGTACTTAGGTAGACACCGCGGCTTAATAAACTGTTCCCGGAAAGATACAAAGAAAGTAAGAAGCCAGTTATAACTAATTGCATGTAACCTATCGCCTGTGGAACCGTAAGGGGCCAAGGAACCTCTGAATAAGCCAATGTCTTGGAGGGTATGGGCCAGAGGCTACCAGCTCGTTCAGTCCTACGCGCCAGGATTGAAGAAGCTATCCAGACCGGCGCGCTTGGCGTGGGCGGCCATGGTGGCCTGAATTTCCAGGGCCAGAGCCAGAGCATTGCGGCCTTGACGAGCTGTAACATGAGGCTCGCGGCGCGTGCGCACCGATTCCAGGAAAGAAAGCAGCTCCAGCCGCAGAGGCTCGCCGGGCGTGACCGGAGGCTTGATGAAAGAGAGCCCAGGCGCGGGGCCACCGGTTCCGGCGGCGGCCAGCTTTGCCAGCAGCGCCGGATCGGCCTTGCCAGCCGCAATGGCCGCGGCGATCTCCGGCGGAAGACCGGCGACAGCGCCCGCGGCGCCTTCAGCGTCGAGGCGAATCACAAGCAGGTCCTGCCGTGCGTAGTCGATGGAAACATACTGGCGCGGCTCAAAGTAGCGCAGCTTGCGCACCTTTTCGGTGGAAACGCGCGAGGCCGTGAAGTTGGCCACGCAGCCGTTCTCGAACTCGACGCGCACGCTGGCAATGTCCACCTTGGGCGACAAGATCGGCAGCCCGACGGCGCGCACCTCGCGCACCGGCGAGTTGGCGAAGGTGAGCACAATGTCCAGATCGTGAATCATCAGGTCCAGTACTACGTCCACATCCAGCGAGCGGGGCGTGAAGACGGAGAGCCGGTGCGACTCGAAAAACATGGGACGATGCAGCCGCGGCTGCGCAGTCAGAATCGCGGGATTGAAGCGCTCCAGGTGGCCGGGCTGTAGGATGCGCATGCCCTTTTCGGCGCGACCGATCAGGTCGTCAGCCTCGGCCAGCGAGGTGGCCAGAGGCTTTTCAACCAGCAGGTCGAGGCCCGCATCGAGCAGCGCCGAGGCAACTTCCTGGTGATGCACTGTGGGGACTGCGACCGTGGCCGCGTTCAGATGAAGATCGGCGGAGAGCAGTTCGTCCACGTTGGAAAAAACTGGGATGGCGTATTTGGCCGATGTTTCCGCGGCACGGGCCTGATTCGGCTCGACAGCCGCGACCAGAGCGACGCCCTGGCCCGCCGTTTCCAGTTCGCGATAGACGCGCAAATGATTCCTGCCGAAGGCTCCGGCCCCGGCAACGGCAACGCGTAGCGCGGATTCGCTCACGGCTGCGGCGCCCAGCCTTGCGGCACTACGTAGGGCGGCTCCAGCGCGCTCGTCTGCGTTTGCGGCGCTTGGTCCAGAGTCTGGCCGGTCTTTTCCGTCTCCGGCCCCTGGCCTTCGACGGCCTTCAGGCAGCGGCCATAGAGATCAAGCAGTTGGTTGACTTGTTCCTCGGGCTTGGGCGCTGCGGCTCCGCTGAAGCCGGTCGAGGGCGTGGCAGTCCGTCCCACGCCAGCCGTTACCGATACAAATTTGAGCAGGTCGAGCGCAATGTCTTCGTTGCGGCGCGCGCCCAGGCTCGCTGTGGCAAGAGTATCCATCCTGAAGTTTCTCCACTCAGGATGCTATCAGATTGGGGGCTGCGGGATTTCCTTCATGGCGGCGCGCGCCATCAACAGCCGTTCCTCGGCGAGCTTCGCTTCTTCCGATCTGCCCAGCCGCTTGAGCGCCGCGATCTCTTTTCCGAGGTTGTCCGCGATGGCCTCAAAATCCGGGCTGGGCATCTTCTTTCGCTCGGCGTAGGACTCCTGCAGCCACTGCACGGCTTCGGCATCGCGTCCGGCATCCAGATAAATGAGTCCGCGGGTCCCGAAGACCGCTCCGAGCGCGGAACTTCCCTCCCCCGCAAGCAGTGTCGCGGCGCGGTCGGCCAGCTTGTGCGCCTCGGCAAAGTCACCCATGCGGCGGTAGCAATTCGCCATATTGTTCAGCAGAATGCCGATTCGCAGAGGTTTGGTCGTCAGCGATTGCTCCCGCGCCTTCAGGGCTCTCTCGTAGTGCGCCAGCGAATCGTCAAAGCGGCCCTGTTCCGAACACATCACGCCCAGATTGACCCATGCGGAAGTGGCCGATTCTGGCTCCTTCCGGGCCACATAGATCTCCGCCGCTTCCTGGTAGCATCGTTCGGCTTCGGCCGGGTCGTCCTTGCGAACGGCGTTGCCCAGATCCAGCAGAACCGTGGGCAGGTGCGGATCGAGCGGATAATCCCGCAGAATCTTCAACGCGGCTCGCAAGGGAGCGGCGGCGTACTCCCGCAGGCCAATCCGGTTGTAGCAATATCCCGCGCGCCATAGCATGTCGGCCAGCGCCAGCGGCTCATCCTGTTCAGAGAGAAGCTGAATTGCCTGCTCACAGTACGGGATCGCAAGGCGGTATTCCTTGCGCGTCATGAGAAGACCCGCCGTCACCAGAGCATACAATCTGTTGCTCTCAGAACGTTTCATGTGCGTCCATTCATCGCGAATCTATTTAGCAATCATATTATGCCTAGGTCTCTGACCGCTTGAAGTTGTACCAACGATGGGTGCCCCATGTCCGGGGCCCCCGCGGACAGGTCTTCGTCCGTGGGGTGGAGGTCCCGATTTTGGGACCTGGGAAAGCACGAACTCAAGGTGCGAAATGACGCGGTCAGAGACCTAGCGCCTACTTAGGAAACCTCTGAATAAGTCGATGTTTTGATGGGCACGACTGGTAGGTCAGGGCTTCAGCCCTGACTGCCGCAAGAGTCGCAAAATCAGCGGGACTTTACTGGCTGCGGAAAAACTCGCTGTTTTGAAAGGGCACGGCTTTAGCTAAAGTCGTGCCCTTTCAAAACATTAACCTATCAAAACATCAACTTGTTCAGAGCGGTTGATGCGCCTTCAGTGAATCGTTTTGCTCAGACAGACGGTACAGGAACCGATAGCGTAACCTTGTCTTCCCGGCGAGGGCAGCACTACCGCGCCTTATCACCGCGACGAAAACGGATGAGGTTATTCCGATGCGATCTCTGCAAGGGTTTCTTTGCTCTTTGACCGCGGTGTTCGTTCTTCTCTGCGGATGTGATGGCAGCGGCGTCAAGGTGCCCTCAGCGCTCAGTTACACCACCAGCACGGCGGTTTATACCAAAGGGACGCAAATCACGCCCGACGCCCCAGCCAGCAGCGGCGGAGCCGTGACCGCGTACAGCGTGAGCCCGGCGCTACCGGCTGGCCTGATTCTGAGCGCGAGCACGGGCATTCTGAGCGGCACTCCGACGGCCGTGGCCGCAACTGGCAGCTATACGGTTACGGCTTCCGACTCGGCCGGCAGCACGACAGCAACCCTATCGATCACAGTGAACGATCAGCCACCCACAGCCCTAAGCTACACAACCGCGGCGGCGATTTACCCGCAAGGGGTGCAAATCGCGCCCGATATTCCGGCCAACAGCGGCGGAACGGTGATCGCCTACAGCGTGAGCCCGTCGCTTCCTGCCGGCCTGAACCTGAGCGCCTCGACCGGAATCATCAGTGGCGATCCCACGGCGGCGACGGCAGCGGCTGGCTACACGGTGACGGCCATCAACTCAGGCGGCAGCGCAACGGCGGTCTTGAACATCACGGTGATGGCGCCAGCGCCAGCGGCGCAGCAAATACCCAACGTGGGTCAGCAGATCACGCCCCTGGCGCCGTTCGACTCCACCTTCGAGCCGCTGATACCAGGGGCGGCGATCCTGCCCAAGTATCCCGACTGGCAGGTAGGACAAGCAGTCACCACGGTGGTTAGTCCCGATGGCCATACTCTGCTGATTCTCACCAGTGGGTATAACCGCATTCTTCAGCCGACTGGTACGCCGCCTTACTACAACTATGTCAACACCGATCACACTGCATACGACTACGCGAATTCGGAAGAGTACGTATTCATTTATGACATTTCCAAGGGCTCGCCTGTCCAGAAGCAAGTGGTGACGATTCCCAACTCCTACAACGGAATTGTCTTCGATCCTTCCGGGAAGGCGTTTTACGTCTCTGGCGGCATGGGCGATTATCCGTTCTTCGGCGGCAAACCCACTCCCGGCACGTCGGGCGCTGGCTTCACCTCATCGTATTTGGGCTCCGGCGACAACGTGCATGTCTTTACCCTGAGTGCCGACGGAAGTGCATGGTCGGAGCAACAAGAGCTTCTCATGAACCACAGCGCCGGCCTTGGGCTGAGCGTGACAAACACAGGACCTGGAACGGCAAATGGTTCGATTTTCGAGACGCCTTGCGCTGCCGGTGTGGCCATTTCAAGCGATGGCCAGACCCTGGCGGTAGCCAATTACGACAACGACTCGATCTCGGTGTTCACCGGAGGCCTGGGCAACTGGAACAGCGTCCCCACAGACATCGACCTGCGCCCCGGCGACGGAACCAAAACGAAGATGGGCACACCGGGAGGCGAGTATCCATTTTGGGTGGTGATTCAAGGTACGGGAGAGAATACGACGGCGTATGTGTCGAGCATTCGCGACCGCGAGATCGATGTGGTCAGCCTGGGCTCGACGCTGAAGGTAACGGGCCGGATACCCGTGGTGGGCGAACCGATCAAGATGACGATGAACAAGGCCCAGACGCGCCTGTATGTCGCCGAGGATATGACGGATTCGGTCGATGTCATCGACATATCGAAGGGCAGCGCGACCAACGGCCCGGAGGCGATCCTGGAGAGCATTCCGGTGCTCGCTCCAGTGGACATACTAAAAGCGTATCCGCTGGTGACGGCGCACAAAGGCGCCAACACCAACAGCGTGACGCTCTCGCCGGATGAGTCGCAACTTTACGTGACGAATGGCAATTTGAATGCCGTCGCGGTAGTGCAATTGACCGGAGCGGACAAGGCCGATCAGGTCGCCGGTCTGATTCCAACCGGCTGGTACCCGAATTCCGTAAGCTTCGGCCCCACGGTCAACAGCCCTAATGGCAATTGGGTCTACGTGGTCAACGGAAAGTCGCCGACAGGCCCGAATCCAGGCATGTGCTATAGCGCCGCCCCTCCTCTGGGCCAAACGGGAGGGCACAGGAACTGTATAGCGTCGCAGGAATACAACCCCCAGATGGTCAAAGCCGGTTTTCAGAGCTTTCCCCAGCCCACCGCGGCGCAACTGGCCACGCTGACTGCACAGGTCGCCATCAACGGCCACTTTTCCGCCGCTGAGAGCAACAGCGACGCCGCGGTCATGGCGGCCGTGCATCAGGGCGTCCAGCATGTGATCTTCATCATCAAAGAGAACCGCGGCTACGATCAGGTGCTGGGCGATCTGGAGGTTGGAAATGGAGACCCTAGCCTGACCGAGTTTGGCCAGGCCATCACCCCGAACCAGCACAATCTGGCGCGAAACTTCGTTATCCTCGACAACATGATGGCCAGTTCCGAGGTCAGCAACGACGGCTGGCCGTGGACCACCTCGGCTCGCGCTCCCGATGTGATCGAACGCCAGGAGATGCCGTTCTATGCGGGACGCGGCCTCAGCCTGGATTACGACGGAATGAACCGCAATGTGAACGTGGCCATTGCAACGGTCGCTGGCCGCGTGGCTGCCGATAGCCTGACACCGCCCGACGGGAACTTGCTGGCAGGGACCACCAACGCGGCAGCGCCGGATGGGGAAGGCCCGAACAATGTGCTGTATCCGGGGCAAGGCTATCTGTGGGACGCCGCGTTGCGGGCAGGTCTGACCGTGCGCAATTACGGCTTCTTCGTGGATACAACACTCTACGCATGCCCGGCGCCAGTGGGAGCTGCCTGCATGCCGCTCAATGCGAACCTGACCGCCAGCGATACGGTCGTGGCTTATCCCACCAGCGTTTCTCTCACCACGTTCACCGATCCCTACTATCGCGGCTTCGACAACCAGTTCCCGGATTACTACCGCTTCAAGGAGTGGGAGCGCGATTTCAATGCCAACTACGCCGCGGGCGGACTGCCAAATCTGAGCCTGGTGCGCCTGATGCACGACCACACCGGAAACTTCAATGATCCGGGCGGCTTCGGAATCAATACTCCAGAGCTGCAACAGACCGATAACGACTATGCGGTGGGCCTGTTGGTTCAAACGATCGCGAACAGCGCCGTCTACAAGGACAACACGCTGATCTTTGTGATTGAAGACGACTCGCAGGACTCCGGCGACCACGTCAACTCGCATCGCACGATCGCCTTCGTGGCCGGCGCATATGTGAAGCAGCAGGCGCTGGTTTCGACGGCCTACAACACCATCAACTTTGTGCGCACCATTGAAGAGGTCCTGGGCCTGCCGCCGATGAACCTGAATGACGCGGTCGCCAACCCCATGGCCGACGTCTTCAGCACCGTGCCCAATTCGTGGAGCTTTACGGCCACCCCCTCGGCGTACCTTTACTGCACCAGCCTGGCATCCCTGTTGCCCACGCCGGCGCAAGCCTGCCCAGGAACGATCCAAAACGCGGCCTATTGGACGCGCGCCACACGCAAGATGAACTTCACCAGCGAAGATGAATTCGATTTTGCGCAGTACAACCGCGTTCTCTGGAAGGGGCTGATGGGCAACAGGCCCTATCCCTCCAGGCCGAACGGAAAGGACCTGCGCCAGAACCGCGAACAGCTTCTTGCACGCTACCAGCGGACCTCGCAGCGCAGAACCGCGCTGACCGTCAAACCGGTCAAGAATTAGAACAGATTCTGAAATGGTGTAGACCAGGAGGGACTTCCCTCAGGGGCTAAACAGGCTGCGGAAAAAGGCCTGTCTCCAAGCGAAACTCCCAAAAAACATCCCTCATGGCCTAAAGGCCCCATTGATTTCAGGCAACTTACGGCAGTCAGGGCTGAAGCCCTGACCTACCAGTCGTGCCCTGACACTTCGTGCCTCTGCGGATGAGTTTTTCCGCAAACTGTAAAGTCCATTGATTTGATTGATGTAGTGCGGCACGGCTAAAGCCGTGCCCTTTCAAAACCGGTCTACACCAAAAGCAAAAAAGCTCTAGAACTCTGACCGAATGAAGAAGTTTCGTTGAGTTCGTGCTTTCCCACATCTCAAAATCGAGATGTGGGGCACCCAAGGATGGTACAAAATCAATCGGTCAGAGACCAGTGGCTTTTCTCTATCCGGCTCCCCGGCGGGCAGTTATTCCTCGGTGAAGTGATAAGGAAAGCTGCGTCAAAGACTCTCGGCAAAGGCATATTCACTCTGGTTTCGCTCCAGTGGCGAGCGCTCCGTTCACGGAGAAAGAGAGCCGGAGTACACTTCACTCAAAGCCTTCCGCCGCTCCGGCCGGGATGGTAACAAGGGAGAATCCAGATGATGAGTCCGATCAAGGTTGATACCAGTCTGTGCGAGAAAGATGGCGCTTGTGTGGCGGTTTGCCCGTCCAAAGTTCTTGATTTCAACAAGGAAGGATTTCCCGAAGAAGCTCCAGAGACTCAGTGCATTCTCTGCGGCCACTGCGTTGCCGTATGCCCCACCGGCGCTCTGACGCACACGGGCCTTCCGCAGGAACCGTTCTTGCAAGCGGCCAGCAAGCTGCCGGATCCGGCTTTAATCGACGGTTTCCTGCTGAGCCGGCGGTCGGTGCGCAAGTTCAAGGAAAAGCCCCTCGCCCGGGAGACCCTGGAAACGCTGCTCGACCTGGCCCGCCGGTCTCCGACGGCTTCCAACTCCCAGAACGTGCGCTGGATCGTCGTGGACGATGCGGCAAAGGTGCACGCGCTCTCTGCCGAGACGATGAACTGGATACGCGCCACGAGCGGCAATCCGAGGAGGCTGGAGCAATGGGAAGGCGGAGATGACTGGATTCTGCGTGGCGCTCCCGCGGTCGTCTTGGCCTGCGCGCCGGAGGACTACGGCTGGGCAAAACAGGATTGCGCCATTGCACTGACTTTTCTTGAGCTGGCGGCGGAGGCCCGCGGCCTGGGCGTCTGCTGGGCCGGAATCCTGACCCGCGCAATCGCCGTTCATCCGCCGCTGCGCCAGGCGCTTGCGGTGCCAGAGGGATACGCCGTGTGCGGCGGCCTGATGCTTGGAGAGCGCAAATTCCGGTATCGGCTGGTGCCTCCGAGAAAGCCCCTCAGCGTGCAATGGATTTAGAGCCTGTTTACGATCTTCTGAGAAACAGCCTACCGTGTCCTTGAGCCGTTCCATCAAGCAGTCGGCAAAGGGCTGGCCCGTGTAGCCGCCACCGGCCAGCACGCTCTCAACCGGCTCCAGATTCTGCCGGCAGCCGGTCGATGGCGGCAAGAGCGCCGTCGCGGTCCGTCACATTCGCTGTGCGCGGCTTACCAACATGCCGCTTCCGCGTCTATTCCAGTGCGGGCAAATCTCTTCTCCCGGAGCTGTTCAGATGGCGACGGATGCGGTAATCTTCCCCACTTCTCCGGTTCAAGTCCCGGCGGATGTGGCCTGGCCAGCAGCCAGGAAGGTACAATCCTCCCAAGGCATGGCTGCAACCAGGGCAATGAACGAACGAAAGAGCGCCGAGGAGCGGACGCAGGCGAGAGCCTCGGAAACGGAGCTGATCCGCGAGGCGCAGGCAGGCTCGCGCGCGGCCTTCGACGCCTTGGTGCGGCAGTACGACCAGAGGGTTCTGCGGCTGGCGCTGCACCTGACCGGCTCCGAGCACGACGCCGAGGATATATACCAGGAAGCGTTTTTGAAAGCCTTCCGGTACATCGGGAATTTCCGGTTTGAGTGTTCGTTTTACACCTGGATCTACCGGATTGTGACCAATCTTTGCCTGGACCGGCTGCGGCGGCGCAAGACTCGCCGCGAAGACACAGCGGTGGTCGTGAACCACTCCGGCGAAGAGATGGACGTTCTGTCGGCGGTCTCCGACGACCGGTCGTTTTCCAACCCCGCCAAGGAGTTGGAGCGCAAGCTGCTCGGCGAGCGGATCAAAGCCGCGCTGGACAAGCTGACGCCGCGCGAGCGGATGGTTTTTGAGTTGAAACACTACCAGGGTCTCCGCCTGCGCGTGATCGGAGAGATGCTGAACACCACGGAAGAGACCGCCAAGAACACGCTTTTCCGTGCGACCAAGAAGTTGCGGGCACAGTTGGCGGGGTTGCGGTAGGTTCCGGTAGCAATCCCCCGAGGGGATGCGGATTTTCCCGGACAAGTTGGGCTTTTTGAGGCTGGAAGGACGTAACGATGAATTGCGAACATGCACACGAGCGGATCGTGACGGCGGCGTATGGAGAGTCGGCCGCTGGCGAGATGCAGGAGCTGGAGCGGCACATCGCCGGATGCCCGGAGTGCCGCGAGGAGCGGGAAGAGTTGCTGGCGCTGAAGCAGTTGGCCGAGGCCCATCCGGTTATGGAGCCGGACGCCAACCTGGTTGCGCGCTCCCGAATGAGATTGGAAGAGGCTCTGGACGCGCTGCCGCCCCGCCGCTGGTATGAACGGCTTGGCCAGCGGCTCATGAATAATTTTGCCAGCCTGGAAGCAGCGCCGGTCGCGGCCTGTCTGTTGCTGGCGGTCGGAGCCGGGGCTGGCTGGCTGGGCAACTACACCCTCGCACAGCGTCGCGCGTCGCAGGCCGCGGTTGTCCAGATGGCGCAGACGGCCAAGGTACCCGCCCAACCGGTTGCGGCGGAAGCGGAAGCGGAAGCCGGAGCCGGAGCGCCACTTGAAATTGCCAACATCTCCAGCATTGTGCGGCAGCCGAACAGCCATAGGGTCGAAGTGCGCTATAACCAGATGGTTCCGCAGCGGATCGAGGGATCGCTGGACGATCCGGCGATCCGGCAGTTGCTGATGCTGGCCAGTCAGAACGCGGCTTCAACCGGGGTGCGGAACGACTCGGTGGGCCTGCTGGCCTCCGAGTGCCGCGCCGGTCACAGTTGCAAGACGGCGGGCATTCGCGATGCGCTGCTGGTGGCTTTGCGCTACGACAAGAACGCCGGCGTGCGCCAGAAGGCCCTGCACGGCCTGGAGCCTTACGTGAGCGAGGACGTGCGCGTGCGCGATGCGGTGCTGGAAGCGCTGATGAACGACGGCGACCCGGAGATTCGCAACGCGGCCATCAACC
>Ga0224559_1002160_pt1 | contig 10278 bp, 10 predicted proteins | sample 714S33034metaG_FD_180676 | JGI IMG/M metagenome (GOLD analysis project Ga0224559, IMG submission 180676) | Peat soil microbial communities from Stordalen Mire, Sweden - 717 S3 30-34 | ecosystem: Environmental > Terrestrial > Soil > Wetlands > Peat | place: Sweden: Norrbotten County, Stordalen... | reverse complement strand
TTAACGTATGTGGAGCCCTTATAGGTGCGCGTCTCCAGCGGACCCTGCTGCCGAACTGGGGCAGGCGCGCTTGGCGCGGGCCGATTGGGCTGAGCAGGGGCGCGATTCACGATCTCCGGTGGAGTATAGGGCGCCGCCGCGGCCGGTGGAGGCTGAACGGGCGCGGCATAGGCGGGCTTTGTCGCGGGTGGAGGCTCGGGAGCCACTGCGGGCCGCGCTGCGATTGGCTGATCCGGCCCAGAACCCAAGCCGAGCTGCGTAAAGTTCGAACTCTCCTCGGGAGCCGACGACCTGCTCGAAAAGCTGCGGCTGAGACTCTTGAGGCTGAATCCGGCTTTCTTCTCCTGAACATTCGGCATTCCGGCGGCGGTGCGGGTCATCTGCCGGATCAGCCTGGAGATGGGCGAATCCTCGAGCGCCAACGGGATGGCCGTGGTCTGCATGCGCCGCACAGCGGCATAGTCGTTGGGAATCTTCCATTGCGCCGGTCGCGTCAGAGCCTTGGTGATTTGGTCTTCCTGGACGCCCAGCGTACGCGGCTCATAGCGGTTAAGCACGATCTCCAGCTTGGGTATTCCAGTGGCGAAGTACTGTGAGATCAAGCGATTCGAGTTGCGCAACCCAGCGATACCGGCCTGAATGACCAGATAAACCGTGGAGCCGTCCTTGAAGAGACTCGTTCCCATCAAATCAAGCCGGGAACCCATGTCGATGACCACATTGTCAAATTCCTGCCGCGCTACCGCCAGCAGCCTGTCAATCGCGTCATTGGTCGCCGGAAATTGCGGGAACTTGCCGGGAGCGGCCAGCACGCTCACACCCGAAGTGTGCTTGACCAGCAGCTTGGAGAGGAAAGCCGAGTCCAGCCGCGCGGCATTCTGCAGAGCATTGATCGTCGAGTATTCGGCCACCACGCCCAGGTTCAGCGCGGCATCGCCCAGCGGCAGATCCAGGTCAATCAGCAGTGTGCTTTGGCCTGACTCCTTGGCCATGGAAACGGCAAAGTTGCAGGCCAGCGTGGTCACACCGTCCCCTCCCTTCGCGCCCAGAAAGGCCATCAGCTTGCCGCCCGTCTTCTTGGCGGGGCGAACCGCCGCCGGACGACGAGCCGAGGCCCGCACCAGCGCTTCGGCCATGGTGCTGTGCGTGAATGGCAAGGTGAGGAACTCGCGCGCGCCGGCCCTCATGCAGCGGACCAGCAGCTCCGAATCGGCCTTGACCGAGTAAACCATCACCGTTGACGCCCCGTTGGCGCAGATGCTCTCCACCAACTCCAAGGCATATTCGGGCATACTGTCCAGGTCGATGATGATGACGTCGTAGCGCTGCTCCAGCAGCTTGGGCACATCGTCCAGGCTGGGCGGATAGGTGGAAAACTCGCGGATCTCCCCACCCTGGCATCCGGCTAGCGCGGCGGCCGCCGCCTTGCGGCGCCCCTCATCCGGGCCGATCAGCGCTATCGACAGAAGATCTGCGCCGAGAGAGTCCGGATACTGATCATCAAGATACTGAGACGTGTCTGAATTCACGGGTTTGTTCCCCCCTGTCGAGCGAAACCTGCCTTGCTGAGGCTCCAGAAAATGATAGGTCGAAGATGAGTCGGTCATAAAACCTGCTCCCAACGCTTAAGAAGCTAAAAAAGACATACACGTACCAATGGCGATGGCTGGAGCGTAGGGTATGCTGCGCTTCAGCAAATGGACAACAGAATCTTCCGGAGTGTCTTGCAACTTCCTCTTCCGGCCAAAGATCAGATCACCCGCATCTCGCATCAGATTCCTGAAGATCCTGAGATAGGCGATCCAGCCGAGCGCCATGATTCCCCCAGCCAGACTGGTAAAAAAAAGCGCTAAAAGCAACTGTTGCGGGCCGATCCAAGCCCCGATCGCGGCGGCCAGCTTCACATCCCCAGCCCCCATGCCGAATTTCAAGAAGAGAATCCCAAAGAGTAATAAGCCAAGCCCCGCGCCGGCGCAACTCTGGCCCAAGCCATGCCAGCCGAATCCATGGCTGAACCCCGGCCAGGCGCCTTGACGGAAGCTGGACCAATCCGCGGGTAGCCAGAGGCTCTTGCGCACTTCGTACCAGTCCGAACGCCAAGGAGAAACCACGATCCCCGCCGCCAGAAAAGGAAGGACAAGCCAGTTGGGGATGCGGCGGCTGCGCAGATCCGTTACCACTGCCACGAACAGAACAATCATCGTCGGCCACCATGCTAACCAATGCATTCCCACCCCCCTTTCCCCTCTCCATGCGCATGGAGAGAGTACGATCACTACCGTCGTCCTCGCTTTGTTGCAATTCCATGACCAAAGTTCCTAATGTCGAAAATGCTTGGATTCAGGCCATATATGGACGATTTTGGGATAGTCAACGATAAACCTGCCCGAAGAGTGTAGACAGATGTTTACGGGTGGGGATCTCCCCGGTGAAGCGGAGGGTATACACCGTTTCCAAGAGATTCCGGCGCGGCCCGCGGCAATGCTTTCAAAAGAAAAATGAGCGAAACGGGCCATTGGTAGCAGAAATTCACGAAATTCAGGAACCGGGAATCAAATTATTAAGTACCCACAAAAAGATTACTTTGGAATCGGAAATTCTCACGCGCGCTGAAATTTCGGACGTATATTGAGGAGCCTCACGCCCTCCGATCTTGATTTCCGGCTTGCCGCCGAATTCAGAAATGCTACAAGATACAGATAATAAAATACATAGGTGACACTCACCCCCTGAGATCGAGATTCGACGGCAAGGGAGGCTAATGATTCTCGTGGTTGTCTTATTTTGGGACGAGCGTAACGGATGTCCAAAACGGAACCTGTGTTACCAAAGTGAGATCGACACAACGCTGATTTGTGATTAGTATTGTTGCACGGAGTCAGGTTTTACTGGACCATCCGCTGGACGATCGTGCAATGCCCAGCTGGTTTCCAGTCGCCGGTTCTCGAAGAAGCTCGCCGCTACTTTCACGATGAAGGGTAGGTAGCGCATACTGTTGTAGCGGGTCCATTGATGATCAAGGTTGGCCTATACTCGGAAGACCGCACGCTCCACACGCTTCTTGCGTCCGCTCTGGGCAAGGAGTTCGAGGTGCTTCTGGAGCCGGACGAAGACGGAATGCGCGTCATGCGGGCCGCCGGGGATTGCGATGTCATGATTCTGGACCTGTATTCGAATCATGAGTCGTTGCAGGAACGCATCGGATGCACCCAGCGCCTGATCGCTACAAGGGTTCCAGCGGTGATCATGGCCGATGACGGCCTGCGCTCTACCGCTTTTGAGCTGGTCCGCACCGGGGCCTTCGGCTACTGCCGCCGGCCGCCCTCCATTCGCGATCTGAAGACCATGCTCTGCCGGGCGTATGAGAACTCCGCGCTGAGGCAGCAACTGGAGACGGCGCAGCAGCAGTTGGATGTGCCCTCCAGTTGCGACAAAATGATTGGCGCCAGTCCGCAGATGCAGCGGGTCTATCAGTTGGTGCATCGCGTCACCAATCTGAATGCCGCCGTACTGGTCACCGGCGAAAGCGGAACCGGCAAGGAGTTGATTGCGCGGGCTATTCATAATCTAGGTTCTCGCGCTGCCAAGCCGTTTGTGGCCGTCTCTTGCGGCGCCATTCCGGAGACGCTGATTGAGGCCGAGTTGTTTGGCCATGAGAGGGGCGCTTTCACCGGAACGGTTGGAGCGCGCGAGGGTTACTTCGAGCAGGCCGCCGACGGCACGCTCTTCCTGGATGAGATCGGCGATCTGAGCCTCTTCACGCAGGTCAAGCTGCTCCGCGTTCTGCAGCAGATGGAGTTCAGCCGACTGGGCAGCACCCGGCTTATTCCTCTCAAGGCGCGCCTGATCTTCGCCACGCATCAGGATCTCTCCAAGCTGGTGGCCGAGGGAAAGTTCCGCCAGGATCTCTTCTACCGCATCAACGTGATGCGGATTGAATCCCCCTCCCTTCACGAACATCCCGAAGACGTTCCGCGCATCGCGCGGCATTTCCTGCGCCATTATGGCCAGATCTTCCAGAAGCCGATGGACGATATCGAGCCGGATGCACTCTCGATCATGCAGCATTATCTTTGGCCCGGCAATGTGCGCGAGCTGGAAAATGTCATGCAGAGGGCCATCATCCTCTCCGCCGGAAAGACCATTCGCGCCGAGGATCTGAGCATCAGCATCGAGGAATCCGACAACGACTTGGGCGACATCGGCGATGTGGTTGATATCGCCGATTACCATCCAGCCGGCTCCTTTGAGCGCCAACTGCGCGACTACAAAATCAAGCTGGCCGTGACCGCCGTGCGTGAGAACAACGGAAACAAGACGCTGGCCGCGCGCAGCCTGTGCATCTCGCGCGCCTATCTGCATCGTTTGATCCGGCTCGCCGAGCCTGAAGACGCCGTCTTTGAGCAGCCCTTGCGTGAAGCTGAGTCCGCCTGAGTCCGGCTGTCTGACCCTTGGCTTGATCTCTCCTCAGATCCAGAGCCACTTGCAAAATTCCATGTAGTTAGCTGGCAGCGTCAAGGCACAACTTCACTCGTGCGTTTTTATTGTTTTCTCAAAACAGTGGTTGGTCAAATGAGCCTTATAAATCCATTAAAAGATAAAGCGCAGACCAAAGTTGCCACCGCGATACATATGATCTTGAAGGGCCACCATGGTTCTGGATTCAAGAAAGTTGTGGTAATGACGACAAAAGCCGCATATATACCAAGAACAAGCAATCCCCATTTGCAGAATTGACGAAGGACAGATTTCATTTCATGTCTCCTATACCACAGCTTTGGCTCCAGTTCCCTTCTTCGCCAGCCGCGCCACGATAGCCAACTCGCGCAGCACCTGCTTGAGCGGACGCGCCGGCGTGCCCCAAAGGACTGTTCCCGGCTTGTGGCCGTCGTTGGTGACGGTCTTGCCGCTCAAGACGCCTGCCTGGCCGCCGAGGATGACTCCGGGGCCAATATGTGCATGGTCGCCGACGCCCACCTGGCCGGCGAGTACCGCTCCGTTGCCCACCGTGCAGGAGCCGCTGATGCCCACCCCGGTAACCAGAATTACGTCTTCGCCGATCACGCAGTTGTGGCCGACATGGACCAGATTATCCATCTTGGTTCCCCGGCCGATCCTGGTCTGCTGCAGCGCGCCGCGGTCAACGGTGGAGTTGGCGCCGATCTCGACGTCGTCTTCAATGAGCACCGTACCCTGTTGTGGAAACTGGGTGTAGACGCCAGTGGCCGCGTCCAGCACATAACCGAAGCCGTCCGCGCCAATAACGGCGCCGGCGTGGAGGATGACGCGGTTGCCCAGCGTGGTTCCCGGATAGAGAACAGCGCGGGGATAGATGCGGCAGTCGTCGCCGATGCGCACGCCCTCGCCGATGACGGCTCCGGCCTCGATGCGTGTTCTGGCGCCGATGCTAGCCTTGTCGCCGATGACCGCGCAGGGTCCGACGCTGACGCCCACGCCGAGTTCCGCGCTCTCGGCGACGACGGCGGAGGGATGGACGGCAGCCTCGGGCGGGGCGGGAGCGAGCAATTGGGCGGCGCGGGCAAACCAGAGGCGCGGCTGGTCGGCCTCGACGACGCACTTGTCCTGCGGGCAGTATTCCGCTTTGGCCTGCCGCAACACGACCACGCCGGCCTGACTGGCCAGTGCTTTGGCGGCGGAGGCGGCGTCTTCGGCAAAGACCAGCTCATAGGCCCCGGCCATTTCGACCGAGTAAACGCCTTCAAGCTGCCGCTCCGGGTCTCCCGATACCAGCTTGCCGCCCAACGCTTCAATCAAATCGCTTAGCTTCATGGCTCTATCCTACAATTTCTTGCAGCTGACCTGCCAAGCCCGGTGAACTGGTCTCCTTTTTACGGGCAACTTGCACTCCGCAATCGGAAACTAGAGATGCAGTACTGACGAGCAGAACTCCGTTGCGCTCAGAATCTTCGTCCGCCCCAGCTTGCCAATTTGCAACAAGCCAGAACGCTTATCCCCTGTCACGGCATAATCGGGCTGCGCCGCTTCGATCAGGTCGAGGAGAAAGCTATCCGTTGGGTCGGTAGCCAGATGTTTCCGCGGGATGGGTTTTGACCATGGGTCAGCGTCGTAGAGATGATTCATCAAAGCGCCGAAGATGTGTCGCGCCACTCGTCTACTCAACTTTTGATTGCGGCTGGCGACACGAATCTCGTCGATCTGGTGCGGGCAGGTCAGCAAGCAGAAGCTACCCTCCAGCCAGGCATCGACGATCTTGCCCGGTGGGCTGTCTGGGCTGACCAATGCGCTGATCAGGATATTGCTGTCGAGCAAAACCAACATACGGCCTACACCTGAGGCATCTGCGCCCGCGCCCACTCGAGCGACTCTTCGACCAGCGCCTCCACCTCGTCCGTGTTCAGATCATTGTTCCGCTCGCGCGCCGATCGCATGGCGGCTTGCAGAACTTGGCGGTTCACAGCCTCCGTCACAAAGCGCGACAATCCGCCTTTCTTTTCCCGTCCATCGACCGCCAATAGCTCACGCACCGACCTGTCCACCTCAGCCGGCACCACCAAGCTCCAACGTGTCGTATTCGTAGCCATTTCAACCTCTTACCAATTGTACTTTCAAGCGGATAATTGTTCCTGTGCGAATTGTTCCATGGACAGACTTCCGCAGGTCATACGTGATCTCCACAACCTGATTGTAGCGCGAAAGCACCTGCGCCACCTGCCTCATCCGCCAAGCCCCGTAATCCGGCCTCCGCTTTTTGAAAGCTATTTGACCGGAGCAGGATCAAAACAATTAGTATCTTAGCGAAAGTTGATTGACGCCATGAATGTCATTGAACCTGAAAACCCGGTATCCCAAGCCGCCGGCTCTCCGGCGGAATCGCTTCCACCCGCTTCCCGCAAGCGAAACCGCCGGCGATGGTGGTGGCTGGCACTTCCTATCGGCTTGCTGACGCTTTTCTATGCAGTTGTGGGCTATTTTGGCAGCGGGTTGATGATTGGCTACAATCCGCGCTGGCATGGGATGAACAAGGGGCCGCAGGACTTCGGCTTGCAGAGCGAGGTGGTTTCCTTCCAGGCAACCGATGGGGTTCCTTTGAAGGGCTGGTGGCTTCCCGCAGTGGGCGAGCCGCGAGCCACTGTAATCCTCGCCCACGGTATCGATCATACTCGTCAGGTAATGCTGGGCCGCGCCGCATTTTTGGTTCATGGCGGTTACAATGCGTTGACCCTCGACCTGCGCTGTCATGGCGAGAGCGGCGGCCAGTTCGTCTCGCCTGGACTGGTCGAGACGCGTGACCTGCTGGGCGCCATTCGCTACGTCCGTTCACGCGGCGAGCATGGCCCCATTGTTCTGATGGGCGTCTCCCTGGGAGCGGTGGCGAGCCTGCTGACAGCCGCCGAGTCCAAAGACGTTGCGGCGGTGGTCAGCGACGGCGCATTTACCAGCGGGGCCGACACATTTCGGAATATGCGCGACTATTTTGCGCATGACCTCAGCCGAGGGATATGGGAGCGGCGCTTCTACTCCATTGCCGTTTTTCCAGGACTGTTTCGTTCCATCGAACTGGGCTACTATCTACGCACCGGAGTTGACCTTGGGCCGGATTTTGTAGCGGTTCTTCCCCGCGCAGCGCGCATCAAATGTCCGGTGCTGCTGATCTCCGGCGAGAGCGACTGGATTGTTCCGACGAAAAATGCGCGCAGCATCCTTGCCGTGCTGCCGGGAATGCATAATCAGTTAGTCACGATTCCTAAAGCGCAGCACGATACGACTTTCAGCACTGCTCCGGAGTTGTATAAAAACGCGGTGCTGAGTTTTCTTGATAGCAACTTCAAAAAGTGAAGTTACAGGCGGGGATCGCGCGAGACGATGAACCTCAATCAGCGCATCTTTTCTATTCACTGTCAGCCAGATATAGGCGGGGTAATTCGAGTTCGATTCTCTGCCATTCCGGGATGCGGAAGACACCCAGAATCTGTTCCGGCTCCCGAACGCAGATCTGAATATGTGTTTTGTCCCAAAATCCTGCGCCAGGGTAGAGTTCGGAACCTTCGGGAAAAAGCGCCCGCACGGTCGCGTAAGGCTGGCTTTGAGGGTCCGATTCCTGAGCGGTCTCTTGAATTCCAAACAGATAATTCATAACCGCGCAATCCAATCGCCGCATAATTCTGTCTCCGCTTGCTTGCTGGATGGGATCGACGTTTACAGGAATAGGAACCCCTTTCCTTTCAGCCATGGCGATGAACTGATGATGCGCGAGTTTAACCGCATCGATTCCAGCTTGAGTCGTTAGATCGAGACAGTTGCCTAGTTCAATCACAGCGCCGACAACCGAGGGATCATCGAATTTCCGCCGGGGTTCAGTTGCCCACTGATAGGCACGAACCACATCGTTTTCCCAAAAATAGATACCGGCTCCGAGCCAGTCATAATCCTTTTTGCTGGGCTGAAACGGCGAACCGCCCAGAAGTTTCTGGGCGGTTTTGCGATCGCATCCGTGATAGGCAAGAACCAAAGACATGGGACACCGCTTACCGATACTTTTCGGCCACTTGACCGTCCGGGTTCAGATATCCAATTTTAATGAGGAACTGTCCGGCCTTTTCGGGGGTATTGCATTCGCGCTCAATCTTTTCGGCGGCGGCTTTGAATTTCAAGAACTCTTTGTGGCTCATCGCGCCCTCCAGTCTTCAAGATACTTCTGAGTATAGGCTGGGTTCAAATTTTGGGCAAGATCGCGACCGGGTCTCCCAGGTCCGGATATTCGGACCTGGGAGACCACGTCAACTCAATCTAATACTTGACGATCTTCTCGAAGGAATCGGGCTTGAGGCTGGCTCCGCCGACCAGAGCGCCGTCGATCTCTTCCTCGCCGATGAGAGCCGTCGCGTTATCGGGCTTGACGCTGCCGCCGTAGAGAATGCGGACGGCTGCCGCTACTGCTGGACCGAGCAGCTTGGCCACTTCGGCGCGAATGATTTTGTGCGCATCGACGGCCATCTCCGGCGTCGCGGTTTTGCCGGTGCCGATGGCCCAAACCGGCTCATAAGCAATGACTATCGGCGCGGCGGCTTCGGCGGTGATGCCGGCCAGTGCGCCGGAGATCTGCGTCTTGAGCACATCGGCCGTCTTTCCGGCTTCGCGCTCGGCCAGCACTTCGCCCACGCAGACAACCGGGACGACGCCATGCTTCAGCGCGGCGTGCAGCTTCTTGTTGACAATTTCATCGGTCTCGGCAAAATACTGGCGGCGCTCGGAGTGGCCGATCAGGGTGTGCGTTCCGCCCACGGCCTGGAGCTGATTCAGCGAGGTTTCGCCGGTGTAAGCGCCCTCCTCGGCGAAGTGGATGTTCTGCGCGCCGACCAGGACGTTGCTTCCCTTGACGGCTTCAATCACCGTGGGCAACAGAACGGGCGAGGGAAAGAGGGCGATCTCGTCGCGGGTGTGGCCGGCAACGAGCGGCAAAAAGGCATCGACGAAGGCTTTGGCTTCAGCGGGCGTCTTGTACATCTTCCAATTGGCGGCAATCAGGGCTTTACGGGGCATTTTCGATTCTCCTCGCATCAATTCTAGTGGATGGAATGCGGCTTCAGGGTGACGGCGGGCACAATGGGCTTTAAGGAGAATAAGAGGCGAACCCAAAAGGGGAAAATCGCCTCTTCTTTATGCGTTAGTTTCACAATGTGATACATGCGTTGCGTTTTCGCGCACATTGCTGAATTTTTCCACAACCAGCATTTTCTCAGCAATGACGCGGGGATTTCTGTATTTTCCCGCTCTATTTCTGGGTGCGGCGATGAATTAATCTGCACGGTTTGAAAATAATGGAGGGGGGTGGGTACTCATGCGGCGGCGGATTTTGGCGCGGAGGGCTTGCATTTGAGGGCAGCAACGGCGACCTGCGCAGCGTAGAGGAGCTTGGAAGCGCTCTCTTCCTGGATGGTTCCGAAGAGCATACCGTGGGCTACACAGGCCACGAAGTCACGGATGTTTTGCTGGGAATCGAGCGCAGGCAGTGCGCCGCGATAGGCCTTTGCTGCCTGCATCATCGCGACACTATCGAATTTCTGAGTCTCCGTATGCTTGCGGTAGACGCGATTCCATGCGTTCATGCAGCGCTCGATGGCTGGATTTTCATGAGATGTGGTTGAATTGCTTTCCATGTTTTTCTCCTGCAATGATTGTGCGGGAGGATGCGGTAATTATCTGCAGTGCGCCGGGATAAACCGGCATGAAGTAGGGAATGAAAGAGTCCTACGAGGAAGGAGTAGCGATCCACTTCGGCCCTGAGTTTTGCGTAGT
>Ga0224559_1002159_pt1 | contig 10281 bp, 7 predicted proteins | sample 714S33034metaG_FD_180676 | JGI IMG/M metagenome (GOLD analysis project Ga0224559, IMG submission 180676) | Peat soil microbial communities from Stordalen Mire, Sweden - 717 S3 30-34 | ecosystem: Environmental > Terrestrial > Soil > Wetlands > Peat | place: Sweden: Norrbotten County, Stordalen... | reverse complement strand
GAGCGCTGCAAAATCATTCACGCTGAGCGTTAGCGTTCCCGGCTCGGCGGCATGCTCCCCAGGTTCAGGATCAGGCTCTGACTGCGGCTCCGGTTCATTCACAACTTCACCTTCCCACGCAAACTCCGACATCGAACGGCCTCCGATTTCTCACGCGCTACCGGTGCAAGTATAGCGCCAATCGAGCTTGTTTCATTCTTCTAACTCCGCAGCCGCGCGCCCACTTTGGCAACGGCTTCCACTACGCGCGTCTGGAAGCTCTGCAACTCTTCCTCGCGCAGCGTGCGGTCCGCAGCCTGAAACGTAGCTCCCAGCAAGAGTGAATAGTCGCGCGCGCCCAGACGCGCATCGCGAAACACTTCGCGCACGCGCCACTCCACGAGTTCGGGAATCTGCAAAGAAGCCAACGTCCGGTCGATTTTTTCCCAGGCAATGCTGTCGTCCAGAACCAACGAAAAGTCGCGCCGCACGGGCTGGAAGCGGGAGATCTCCCTGACCAGCGGTTTGCGTAAGGGCAGCTTGTAGAGGCGGTCGAGATAGAGTTCGCCCAAAAGTACTGGGTCTTTGAGTTTGCGGGCTGCGGCCTGGCGCGGATGCAATTGACCAAACCAGCCTACCGTCACCCCTTCCACAACAACACGCGCGGCGCGGTAAGGATGAAGCCACTCCGGCGTGATGCCGGCGTCGGATGGGAAGCGATCGAAGTACACAGCGCCCGCCTGGAATCGCGACAACACTTGCTCGACCGCGCCTTTCACATCGTGAAAATCGAGGTCGCGCGCGGCGTGCAAGGCGCCTTGCTCCGGCAGAGTGCCTACGGCGCCGAACGCCACTGCCGGATGCTCTTCCACTTTTTCAGTGGTGCCGCTGAAAACGGTGCCTAGCTCGAACAGGCGCACGTCGCTCACATCGCGATGCAGGTTACCGGCAATCATGGTGAGCATGCCGGGGACCAACGACGGACGCAGCACGCCGGCCTCTTCGCTGAGCGGATTGCCGAGTGGTACGGCGAGGCCCGGCTGCGGAGCGGTGAGCGAAGCTTCGGCGGCTGAACAGAACGTACTCGCAATGGCTTCGTGGAAGCCGGCGGCCAGCAGTGTGCGGCGGACCTCGGATTCCTTTTCCGCCCACGGCAGCGCGCGGACGCCCTCGCCGAATGTGGGGAGCGTGTTGGCAAAGCGGTTGTATCCGTAGACGCGGGCGACTTCTTCGATGAGGTCGATCTCGCGCTCGAGATCGAGACGCCAACTGGGCAGGCTTACAAGCCAAGCCGCATCGCTGCCCTGCTGAATTGTCAGCTTGCATCCCAGCGCCGTGAGCACGTTCTCGACCGTCGCCGCGGTGATTCCTTCCGCATCGGCCGTTGTGCCGAGGATGCGGCGTACTTCGCTCAAGGCCAGGGCCACGGGCTTGCGATTCGCGGTTCTCTTTTCGAACTCGGGGACGCGCACATCGACGAGATCGCCTTCGATCCAGCCGCCATTGGCCAGCAGGATGCGACTCACCAGCGCCGAGGCGACCGGAGCGGCAAGGAAGTCCGCACCGCGTTCGAAGCGATGGCTGGCGTCCGTATGGAGGCCGTGGCGGCGTGCCGTGCGCCGCACCGCCATGGGCTCGAACCACGCTGCCTCAACCAGCACGTTGGTCGTCTGCGGCGTAATCATCGTGTCCCATCCACCCATGACGCCGGCGAGGCCGAGCGGCTTGGCGTGATCGGCAACGATGAGGTCTTCGGGATCGAGCACGCGGTCGACACCATCGAGGGTTTTGAGGCGCTCGCCCTGGCGCGCGCGGCGGACGACGATGCCGCCCTCGATCTTGTCCAAGTCGAAGGCGTGTGTGGGCTGGCCCATCGCCAGCCAGGCGAAGTTTGACGCATCGACAGCGTTGGAAATCTGTTTCTGCTCAAGAAGGCCGAAGTAGGTGGAGACTTCAACACCGGGGAACCAGTCGCGCGAATTAGCGATGGCGATGTTTCGCAGGACACGTGCTGTAAAGCGGCCGCAGGCGTCTTCAGCTTCGATGCGAATAGGAAAGGGCTTGCCGGCCGAACGCGGTTCCGGCAGCGGGAAGTCCAATGCCGGCAGCGCAAGCCCATAGATCGTTGCCGCCTCACGCGCGATGCCGTAGTGATTCATGGCGTCGACGCGATTGGTGGTGATGTCCGTCTCATACAGCGAGCCGTTACCCGAGCCGAGCGAGTAGATTCCCTCGACGGCGATGCCGCGCAGCGTCAGGTCTTCGGCGAGTTTCGCGTCGTCGACCGTGAGTTCGGGTAAGTAACTGCGAAGCCATTTAGTTAGTATCTTCATTTCGTGTCTTCTCTCTCAGCGAGTCAGCAGCGCTTTGCGCGCATAGCAGGTCAGCAAGTTGGCGGGTTTCGCTGTAGCTCGATCAAGCATTCAATACCCCCAATAGTCCGTTGATCAGCTTTGCGGTTTCGGTGGCCAGTTCAAGAAGCTGCTGGGAGGAATCCTGATCGATGAACTTCAAGCCACACGCCAACTCATTCTGCGTCTCAAATTCATAGAGGGCGCCACGCGCCGATCCAAGCGATTTCCGCAAATCTGCGTCCGTCAGCTTTCCATGGCCTTCGGCGATATGGCTTGCAACTGAAACAGCAGAACGGCGCATTTGCATCCGCAGGCCAAAGGTCTCGGATTTTGGAAACTCTTCGGTTCTCACGTAGACCTGACGAGCCAATTCCATTGCCTTCTGCCAAACGATCAAATCGCGGAAATACCGAGTCCTCGCCACTGAAGATCATTCCTCCCCGGATGCCGCTAACTTGCTAGGTGCGCGAAGCGCACGCTAACTCGCTGCCTTCTTACGCAAACTGGCCCAAAAACCGCATATCTCCCGCATAGAACTGACCTATCTCGCCGATGCCGTACTTCATCATGGCGATGCGCTCCGCACCCATGCCAAATGCGAAGCCGGAGATCTTCTTCGAGTCATACCCCGGTTGCTTTTCCGCGGCAAACGCAAACACCGCGGGATCGACCATGCCGCAGCCCAGCAGTTCGATCCACCCGGACTGCTTGCACCTGCGGCAGCCTTTCCCGCCACAGAAAATGCAACTGATCTGGACATCGGCACTGGGTTCGGTGAAGGGAAAGAACGACGGGAAGAAGCGCGTCTTGACCGCGGAGCCGAACAGCGCCTTCATGGCATAATCCAGTGTGCCCTTCAGATCGCTGAAGGTGATATTGGTGTCGACGCAGAGGCCTTCCACCTGGTGAAAGATCGGCGAGTGGGTGGCGTCGGCTGCGTCGTTGCGGTGAACCTTGCCGGGAATGACGATGCGCACCGGCGGCGGCTGGGATTCCATGGTCCTCATCTGCACAGGAGACGTGTGCGTGCGCAGCAGCAGCCGGTCGCGCAGCGGACGCCGGTCCTGATTGGCAACCACGAGCGTGTCCTGAGTGTCGCGGGCGGGATGGCCTGGAGGGAAATTCATGCTCTCGAAGTTGTAGAAATCGGTTTCGACCTCGGGTCCTACGCCGACCGAGTAACCCAGCGCGGCGAAGACACTGGTGATCTCGTTGAGCGTCCGCGTAATAGGATGTTCCGCGCCGGTGAGCCGCCGCGTGCCGGGCAAGGTGATGTCGATGGCCTCGGCAGCAAGAGCGGCATCGCTTGGGCCCGCGCCGGAGGACTGATCCAGCAGACGTTCCACCAACTCCTTGAGGGTCTTGAATCGCTCGCCGACAGGCTTCTTGGCTTGGGGCGGCGCGGCCTTGAGCCAGCGGCTGGAGACCTCGTTGAGCAGGCCCTGCTTGCGGCCAAGCCAGCGCAGGCGGAAGGCCTCGACCGCTTCGGGGCTGTCGATTGCCGCTGCGTCGTCGCCGGCCTGCTTTTCGACTGCGGCAAAAGCCGCATCCAGCGAGGCATCGTCAAATACGGTTAGATTGGGTATCTCTTCGTTCATCATGCGTAAACAGCAGGATAAACCACCGGCCCGGCCGGTCAGATATCTCATGCAGGGTCAAGGGATTGCCGTGGAATAGCGAGCGTCTGGCGAGCCAATGGATAAGGCGCGTCTTCGACGTGACAGACAAACACAAAAAATGATCGCAGAACTCTAGCTTTTCGGGCTTACAATCCCTCTATGTCTCGCTCCGGTATTGTTTTATCAGCAATCGTCACGGCGCTGGCTGTGACGCCGATGGCGGTCACTGCGCAATCGATCGCGACCAACTCCCCGGTGCCGCTCTCGACCCGCATCGTCTCCTACGACATTGACGCCCACCTCGACACCGGCAAGAAGTCTCTCGACGCCACCGAGGTTCTCACCTACAAGAACCTGACCGGTCAGCCGTTGTCTTCGATCCCGTTTCATCTCTATCTGAATGCGTTCCGGCCTCAGTCCACGTTTACCAGTGAGACGCACTTCACAGGCGGCATTCGCGACTCGGAGAAGGATGACGATTACCCGAGCGAGAAACTCGGCAGCATTGACATAAAGAAGATCTCAGCCGATGGCTACGGCGACCTGACCGGCAGCATGCATTTCACGGCCCCGGACGACGGCAACATGCAGGATCACACCGTGGCCGAGATCGCTCTTCCTCATCCGCTGGCGCCAGGCGCGACCATCACCTTTCGTCTTACTTTCCATGACCAGTTTCCGCTCTCCATCGCCCGCAACGGCTACAAGCGGGATTTCATCATGGGCGGCCAGTGGTATCCCAAGCCCGGCGTCTTCTGGCATGGGGCGTGGAATTGCCACCAATACCACTCCACGACCGAGTTTTTCTCGGAATTCGGTACCTTCAATGTCCATCTGACCGTGCCGCGGCGGTACGTTGTGGGCGCCAGCGGCGTGCCCACCGGCAACCGCGCCAACCCGGACGGCACCAAGACTCTCGGCTTTTATGGGGAAGACATTGGCGACTTCGCCTTTGCCGCCAGCCCTCATTTCACCGTCACCGACGGCACCTACGCGTCGTCCATGGGCCCGGTCCAGGTGCATGTTCTTGCGCTTGCCTGCCACCCCGCCGCCGGCCCGCGATATCGCGACATCATCCTCAAGACCCTGGGGGAGTTTGACCGGCGTTTCGGCCCCTACCCCTACAAGATCGTCACCGTCATCGATCCCGAGCCGGGCTCGCAGATCGGCGGCATGGAATACCCCACACTCTTTACCGGCGCTACATCGTGGTATGAGCCGAGTTACATCACAGAAGTGACCGCCGAGCACGAATTCGGCCATCAGTACTGGTACGGCATGGTTGCCACCAACGAGTTCGAAGATGCCTGGCTCGACGAGGGCATCAACTCCTACACCGAGGTCAACGTCCTCGACTCCATCCTTGGACGCAACACGTCCGTGTTCAATCGCCCCTACGCCAACGCCGGCGACTACGAACTGCAGCGGCTGGAGTACGTGGGGATGCCGGATTTCGATCCGGTCACTCATTGGGCTTTCAAGTTCCGCAACTCCGGCTCCTACGCAGACGTCACCTACGGCAAAACGGCGACGCTGCTGGCTACCCTGGAAAGCATCGTCGGCCGCGACACCATGGACGAGGCGATGCGCACCTATTTCATGAAATACCGCTTCACCCATCCCACCACGGAAGACTTCCTCCGCACCATTGAGCAAGTCGCTGTCGCGCGCGGGCGGGCCACGGTGCTGCCCACAAGCGGCCCGTGCGCCGGGCTTACCGGCTGCGTCGCCGACGTGCCTCCAGTGAACTCCAGCCTTCGTCCTTACTTCGATCAAGCCGTCTATGGCACCGAGGTCCTCGACTACGCGGTCGATTCGGTCTCCTCCAGCCCTGTCCAGTGGTGGGTCCCCGAACCCAAAGACAAGCATGCGCGCGCGCAGATTCCTTATCTCAGCACCGTCTATCTCCGGCGCAAAGGCGACTTCGTGCTGCCTGTCACGGTCGAGATCGTCTTTCAAGACGGCACACGGCTGCGCGACCACTGGGACGGCATCGACCGCTGGAAGAAGCTGAGCTACGTGCGCAACTCCAAGGTGATCTCCGCGGAGATTGACCCCGACCATGCCGTGCTGCTCGACGTGGACCTGTTCAATAACAGCTACACAGAGAAGTCGGACGGCCTTCCCGCGCGCAAGCTCACTAATATCTGGACGGCTATGCAGCAATTCATCGCGCAGCTTGCCTCATGGATCGTCTAGCTGCATGCACGCGCGGACTGCGCTTACACCCCGCCGCTCGGCGACACGCGAACTTACCCGGCCGTTCTTGAACTGGCTGTTCTTTAAGGGGAACCTCTAATGCCACAGAAACGCATGATTCTCACCAGCGGCCTGTCGCTTACCTTGCGGCATTGGCCCGCGTTCGTATGGACCTATGTCTTCAACCTTGGCCTCGCACTCCTCTTCGCGCTTCCGCTCCACCAGCAGATCAACGCCATCACCGCGCATTCGCTGGCCTCCGAGCGCCTGACTGGGGCATTCGACCTGGGAACCATGGGCGGCCTCATCATGAAACTCTCAAAGGGCCCAGGGCCAGCGACGCTCGGCAGTTATTTCTCCATTCCTTTTTATCTCGTCCTCTATTTCCTCATCGTGCCGGGTACGCTCTTCTGCTACCAGACCGGCACTCCCGCCCACTTTTTCGCCCTTCTTCAATCGGGATTCGTTCACTTCTGGCGATTCGTCCGCATCACCCTCATCAGCCTGGTCGTTTCGGTTCCGATTCTTGCCGGATTGAACGCGCTCGATAACCTGTGGTCCGATCATGTCGATAAGAACATCGTCGGCCGTCCGGCCTTTCTGCTTAGCCTTGCCGGTCTGGTTGTCATCGGGCTTGTGGCCGCCATTCTTCGCGTCTACTTCGACCTGGTTCAGGTCTACACCGTCCAGCTTGGCCTGTTGCAGTTCCCGGTCATTCCTGGAAAAAAAGGCCGGCCCGAGCGCCAGATTCGCCGCACTTTCAAGCCTGCGTGGCGCACATTCCGCCGTAACTTCTTCCGCGTCTACCTGACCTTCGTACTGCTTACACTTCTGGGGCTTGGCGCGGTCGTCCTCACCGCCCGCACCGCCATTCACTCTCTGGCCCAGCCGCGCATGTGGCCCATGTTCCTGCTGGCGCAACTCGGCTTGTTCCCGATGCTGCTCACGCGTTTTTGGCAGCGCGGCGCGGAGACCGTCCTCGTGCTCGACAACCCGATTCCCGTGATGATTGTTGCCGTTCCCGCCGCGATCGTTGCTGAAGCGCCTGTGGTAGAACCCGAGCCCGAGCCCGAGCCCGTGCCCGTGGGGGACGAGGAAGCCAAAGCCGTCCCCGACAACGTCGCGCCGGCGCCAGCGGAGGAACCGCCTGCTTCTGCGGAGGAACCGCCTGCTCCTGAGATTTGATTCTGGTGGCGGAGGGCGGGATCGAACCGCCGACCTACGGGTTATGAATCCGTCGCTCTAACCATCTGAGCTACTCCGCCGAGGGAACCTGAAAGACACGGGCCGTTTGGGGTGGCCGTGGGGCGGCGGATCGGAACCCGCACATACGCCCACAATCGATGATACGGGCGTGTCGATTGCAGGTCAAACCCCGGGCGTAGCACTTTCCGGGTGTAGAACCCGAAGATGAGCCGCCCACGCCCGCTGCTGTAGACTCGCCTGCATGAGCACGTTGCGGATTGCCGGTGTCATTCCGGCACGTTTGAGTTCGACACGGTTGAGCCGAAAGGTGTTGCGGCCCATCGCCGGCCGGCCCATGGTGGAGTGGGTGTGGCGCGCCGCCAGGGCAAGCGGGCTGATGGACCCGGTGCTGGTTGCCACCGACGCCGAAGAGGTGGCTGCCGTTTGCCAGGGGCGCGGAATCCCGGCCGTGATGACCTCGCCCGATTGCGCCAGCGGGTCGGATCGGGTGCGGGAAGTGGCGCGCCAGATCGACGCCGATATTTACGTCAATATCCAGGGCGATGAGCCCACATTGACGCCGGGCTTTTTCCCCCCGTTGCTGGAATTGTTTGAGCGGCCGGAGGTCGAGGTCGCCACTCTTGCCGTTCGCTGCCCGCCGCAGGAAATCGCCAACCCCAATGCCGTAAAGGTGGTGACGGCTCTTGACGGCCGCGCACTTTACTTTTCCCGCGCCACGATCCCGTTCGATCGCGACCAAGCCGGCTTCGCAGGCTATCGCAAGCACCTGGGGATTTATGCCTACCGCAAGGCCGCATTGGAGCGATTTGCATCGTTGCCGCCTTCGCCTTTGGAACGGACAGAGCGTCTGGAGCAGTTGCGGCTGCTTGAAAACGGGATTGCTCTCTATGTGGCCGATGCTCCGGGAGACACCATCGGCGTGGACACCGCGGAGGACTTGGAGCGGGCGGAGGCGATATTAAAGGGAATCGCGGGATTGTAGACCGTGGCGGATTGACTTCATGGAGCTGAAAATCGGAATTGCACGCAAGAACCGGATAGCCCGCAAGGCGAGAGATCGGCGACGATCGTTCTCATGAACACTCATCCCAAAATCGCAAACGGGTCCACTTCGGCGAAAGCCCCGGCCTTCGACCTCGAAGCAGCCTGGAAGCAGCTCCTGGCCCGCGATCCAGCCGCGTCCTTCTTCTACGCGGTCGTTACGACTGGCGTTTTCTGCAGGCCCAACTGCAAAAGCCGTCAACCGCTGCGAACCAACGTGCGCTTCTTTGGGTCCGTCGAAGAGGCGCGCGCAGCGGGCTTTCGCGCCTGCAAGCGCTGCAAGCCCGGCTCTGCCCCGTGCAGCAGCCCTTTGGACAAGGTTCGTGCCTACATCGAGTCGCATCTCGACCGCTCGGCGCCGCTGGCTGAGTTGGGCCGCATCTCGGGCCTGAGCCCCTTTACCGTGCAGCGGCTTTTCAAGAAGGAAGTCGGCGTCAGTCCTTTGCAATATCGGCGCGCGCTTCGGGCCGGCCGGCTGCGGAGCGAACTCAAGAAGGAAACCTCTGTGACAAATGCGATCTACGAAGCGGGGTTTGGCTCGTCGAGCCGCGTCTATGAAGGTTCTGCATTGGGCATGACACCCTCACGATTCGCGCATGGCGGCCGCGGCGAGCAGATCGGCTGGTGCTCCGCACCGTCTCCTTTTGGATGGGTCGTTGTGGGCGCTACCGGGCGCGGCCTCTGCTGGCTTGCGCTGGGAGCCACAGCCGCAGAGGCAGAGGCCAGCCTTCGTGCCGAGTTTCCCCTCGCCACGATCAGGCGCGATCCCACCTTGACGGCCATGGTCGCCGCCGCGCTTGCCGTTGTCGATGCCGAACCCCAGGAAACAACGGATCGGTCCGCCGCGAAAACCAAGCCTGAGTTGCCGCTCGACTTGCGGGGTACGGCCTTCCAACTTCGCGTGTGGCAGGCGTTACGCGCCATTCCCCGCGGCCAGACGCGCAGTTATAGCCAACTGGCGCGAGAGCTGGGCGATCCCAACGCTACGCGCGCCGTGGCTCGAGCCTGCGCCACCAATCGCGTGGCGCTGGTGGTGCCCTGCCATCGCGTGGTAGGCGTCAGCGGCGCTCTCACCGGCTATCGCTGGGGCGTGGAGCGCAAGCGGCAGTTGCTGGAGGCGGAACGGGCGTGATCGCGCCGATTCGACTGTCGCGGCGGCCCGATTACAAGATTGTCAAGCCACGATTCTAGAGCGTTTTCGGAAATTGTGTAGACCGGAATTTTGTCGGTATCCCACCCATTCCGCGGAAAAGCGCGGAATGGATGGGGCACGGGAGTCTATAGCAAAAGCTAAAATGCTCTAAGGCCGTGATTGGATGATTTCGTGGCCCTGACCGCGAATTTGGGTGCCCCCAGGTCTCGCACTTGAGACCTGGGGGACTACAAATCTACACGGTCACGATCCTAGCGGGGTGCGTTCGCAGAGAATATGCTGAATTTGCCGCCCTGGTAACCCTCGATCAAGACGTTGAAATAGCTTCTGTGATCCGGCTTCTTGAACATCTGGCCGGCGGGGCCATCGATGTAGACAGGTTCTGTCACCATCTTGCTGAAGACTGCGCGCCCCTCGGTTGAAACCGCGGCTGAAGCTATGTTGAACACCTCATAGACGGCGTCGCGCAGAAGCTCCTCCATTGGAGTTACTTTGAGGTGCTCCTTGACGACATTGTCCGGAAATCCGACCAGCGCTCCCGCGAATGAACCGAGGAGTGGCAAATCGGCCTTCACCACGATTGCCGTTTCCTGCGGAAGTACGGTGTAGATGCCGTAGAGCTGCTTGACGTTCTTGTCCAGGGAGAAAGTTGTCTGGACAAACGTCACTTTGCGGCCGATCAACTGCGAGAAACGCTGCGAGAGACTGTATGGAGTTGGTTCTGACATAG
>Ga0224559_1002158_pt1 | contig 10282 bp, 9 predicted proteins | sample 714S33034metaG_FD_180676 | JGI IMG/M metagenome (GOLD analysis project Ga0224559, IMG submission 180676) | Peat soil microbial communities from Stordalen Mire, Sweden - 717 S3 30-34 | ecosystem: Environmental > Terrestrial > Soil > Wetlands > Peat | place: Sweden: Norrbotten County, Stordalen... | reverse complement strand
CCATCCATCCAGAGCAGCCGTTTCTCGTCGAAGCGGGCACTGCCCCGCTGGACCCGGTCCAGGCTGAATTTGTCGATTAGCTCGTCGACACTGAATATTTCCTGCTCGGTCCCGTCGTTCCAGCCCAGACTGGCCAGGAAGTTGATCAAGGCCTCCGGTAAATACCCTTCCTTGGCATAATCGAGGATGTCTTTGGCGCCGTCACGTTTTGACAGTTTTTTCTGCCCGGTCAGACTCATGACATAGGGTAAGGTGGCCAGCAGCGGCCGTTCAATCCCCAGTGCCTCATATAAGTTAAGAAAATTCGGGATTGAAGCCAGAAATTCTTGCGAGCGGATGACATGGCTAATCTGCATCAGGTGATCATCGACAATGTGGGCAAAATTATAGGTTGGATAGCCGTCGGATTTAATAATGATAAAGTCGTCAATTACCTCCGGTCCGGTTGATAGCTCACCCATAACCTCGTCGTGCCATTGATAGTCTTTCGGCTCGGATTTAAAGCGTAGCGCCTGGCTACCGTCCCAGTCCGGCGTGGACTGCGGCCGGTGGTTGCGGTACAGAAAAGGCTGCTTGTTATTTTTGGCCTGAGCGCGAAATTCCTCAACCTGAGCGCTGCTGTAAGGATCAACATAGGCTCGGCCGGCTTGAATCAGCTGCTGGGCGAAGCGTTTATAAGAATCCAACCGCTGGCTCTGGCGATAAGGGCCAAACGGACCGTCTTTATCGGGGCCTTCGTCCCAATTTAAGCCCAGCCATTTAAGCGAGTCCATGATGTGCTGATCGGATCCTTCGACTTCACGAGCCTTGTCGGTGTCCTCCAGCCGCAAAATAAACTGGCCGTGGGCGTGCCGGGCAGCCAACCAGGCGAACAAAGCCGTGCGTACGCCGCCGACATGCATATATCCAGTCGGACTGGGCGCAAAACGGGTACGTACCTTATCCATATAGTTTCATTATAGATAAAAAAATCTTAACTGACGAGACTCAGGTGCTGGCGGCAATTTCGGCCAGACTTTTGGCGCTTAAGTTTTCATTGCCGCTGATGGTATACCAGACATTGCCGCTGACCCAGGTGGCGCTACGGTTGCCATAGATATAAATATATAAGCCACCGGCCTGAAAGGTCTGATAGGACAAATTATTATTGGTAATGATATTAGTCAGCAGAGTTTGACTGTCCCAGCGCGAAACTTGCTCTTTGACTTTATAGGACTGGTCACTGGCGATCGCCCGGTAAGACAAACTCGCCTCACTCTTACCATAAGAAATAGGCGCCTTGAAAATAAAGCCGCTTGGGCTATAGGCCGGAACCTCAATTGTAAAACCGGCTCGCCAGGAAGCGAAACGGGCATCAATCACCGCCGATTTCTGATAAACAAACCAGCCGCCACTAGCCAGTCCGGCTAGAATAACCGCCACGATGGCGGTTGTCAGTAGCGATTTAACGAAGCGGCGCTTGGACCGCTTAGCCCGCTTAGCTTGTGGCTGATAAGTTTGCTCGTGCGATTTTGCTCTACGATAACCTTCATTAACTACTTGGTGCGAGCTGACCGTGTCGGCTGGCATTGCGGCTGGAGCGGCTGCTGCTGCCGGCTCAAGTTTTGGCTGTTCCGCTTTGGCGGCCGGCTGCGGTACAAAATCATCTTCTGCGGCATAGCGGTTAACCATGGCGCTTTTAGGAATCTCGTCGACGTTTACGGCCGTGTCTAAATGATGCATCCGGACATCGTCGATTGGTATATCCATGGTCGGCCTTGGTGGCAAAGTACCGGCCGGGGTGCGCACCCGTCGGAATGATAATGGCTGGTGCGTCGGCCTGTTGACGGCGTTGCGCATTAGCGTCTGGCTGTGTTCCGGATCGTGGTGTTGATAGCCGGCGGTATGACGGTTTGAAAATGACTCCTCTTCAGCAGTCATCGGTGATGACGGCGTAGCGGGATGCGGCCTAGGACTAGCCGGGGCTATAAAATCATCAATAATGTTGGCCGGCCGACGATAGACAAAATCGACGGACGATTTGCCACTATCCGCCGCATTACTCTTGGGCTGAGACTGAATATTTGATTCTGGAACGTCTTTGTTTCCCACTCCTATCCTCGTGTTCTATCTAATAATCTTAATACTACTTGAGAGTAACCGCAAGAGGATTCATAATAGGGTCTTGTTATGGATTTTTTAGATCCAGTTAAAATTCGTCGCCATAAAATCCGCCTGATTACCGGCTATGCCCTGCTCGGTGTGGCAATTTTCTTAACGACCACTGTGCTTATATTCTTGGCTTTTGGCTACGGCGTCGGCAAGGATGGCCAGATCATTCAAAACGGGCTGGTCTTTGTTTCATCTAAACCCAATCCGGCGCAGATTAATCTTAACGGCAACAATACCGGCTCCAGCACCAATGCCCGTCTGCAGCTGCCGGCCGGCCAATATACCATGACTCTCACCAAAACCGGTTATCGGCCCTGGGTCCGTTCGCTTGGAGTTGAGGGCGGCAGTGTTGAGCACTTTGATTATCCGTTTCTGTTCCCGGTTAGTCTAAATACCTCAAGCGTTACTCAATATAGCGCTCAGCCAGCCCTAGTATTACAGAGTCCTAACCAGCGCTGGCTGCTGATCGCTGACCCGGGCAGTTTGAGCGATTTTGACGAGTATGACCTGTCCAGTTCCAAGCAGTTGGCTGCCAATTTGACGACCGTCTCAATCCCGGCGGCCTTGCTGCCAACTACCGCTGCCGCCCAAACCATGACTTTAGTTGGCTGGTCGTCAGATAACGTCCACGTACTGCTGCTGGACACTTATGCCGGCGGCAGTAACTATATTCTATTTGATCGTCAGACACCGAGCGACAGCGTCGATTTAACTAAGGTGCTGAACCTGTCTTCAACAATGCAGCTATCGCTGATAAATAACGCTTATGACAATTATTATATTTGGGATAGTTCCGACGGCACACTGAGCACGGCTAATCTTTCGGTTCCGACCCCGACAACCGTGCTGCCGCGAGTGATTAGCTTCGCTAGCTATGGCACCAATATGGTTCTATACGTCACCGCTTCGACCACTGCCGGCGAGGTTGATGTTAACCTCGAACAAGGTGGAACGGTTTATGATCTTCGTAAAATTAGCGCTGACCCGCCCTATCAGCTCGACTTTACTAAATACGCCGGCAATTGGTACTACGCCATCGGCGACAATGTCAGCAACAAAATCTATATATATGAAAATCCGGTATCTGAATTGCAGGGCCAACCCGGTCAGCCGATCGTCCCGGTTTATATTATGAAAATAGCCGAGGCCAATTATTTGGCGTTTTCTAGCAATACCCAGTTTATTGTGGCTGAAAACAGCGATAATTTTGCAGTTTATGATGCCGACAACGCCAAGGGTTATGCTTATACTCTGACTCAGCCGCTGGCGGCTGCTCAGCACGCTACCTGGATGGATGGGGACAGATTGATGCTGACTAGCAATTCGGCGGTGGTTATTTTTGATTACGACCACGCCAATCTTCAATCACTGCAGCCGGCAATCGACGGCACGGTGCCGATGTTCGACCCGACATTTGGTTACATGTATAGCCTAGCCAACGCCCCACTGGTAGCCGGTCAGACCACCGCGCCGGTAAACTTTACCAGTACGCCGATGCTTACACCCTAGTTCTATAAATGGAGCCAATGAATTAATCGATGCCACAACGACGGCCCGTTACTGGCAATGGCCGCCGGAGCCTGGATGGTCGGAACAGAAGCTGCTTGGTTAACAGAGCTGTTGGGACTGATCTGAGTACCGGTAACTGCTAGGCGGTTGATAGATGTTCCCGGCGGGTCACAGGTAATCAGTGTGGCCGTAGCGGTGGCGCCGTCAGTGTCGTTGAGGATAGCGACATCAGACGGTGGCACAATCCTGGTATCAATTACCTGGTAAACATAAATTTGTCCCTGATAGGTCAGATAAAAAGTATCACCCTTAACTAGAGTGTGTAGCAGCACGAAAGCGAATTTATACTGGCCCGGGTTAAAGATATTATTGGAAGAATGACCGAAAAACGCCGCATTGCCGTTCTGTCCCGGATCGACTGTGCTCGGATAATGGACTACCCCGCCCTCCAGATCATTCTCGATGATATTTTCATTGTCGCTGGTGGCCGCATAAGACACCGGAATCTCAAGGTTAATTTTAGGGATAATAACTTCCGGAGTTGAAGTCGGGCTGACGCTGGTAGCGCTGACTATCAGGGGAGTGTTAAGGACGTGCCGGCTGGGCTGGATAAATGGAGCAATGATAACCTCGTTAAAAAAGCTGAACATAAATATAAGAATGACGATCGCTCCCATTCCCAGACCAAAAGCCAGTGAATGAAGGGTGCGCTTGGCCTCGGCCTTGGTCCGGTCGTCAACTTTTCTGAGAATTTTTGTCCGGACTTGCCGGCGCTCGGCTTTTGTCCCGAAAATATCAATTTGACGTTGTCTGGCGGCCTCGGGACTTTCAAATCTGCCAACCCGGGCGGCACTGGGTTGTTCGGGTTGATAACCTGCTTCCTGAACAAAACTGCTGTAATGGGAATTTTTGGCATTCGTCTCATAAAACTCCCGCCATACTTCATGCTTTTGTTGATCGGGCAAGCCGAGGTAGTAATTGTGCCAGTCGGTCTGGATTTGCGCCAAGCCCTTGCCGCTGACGCTGAGGTCGTACATAAACTGTTGGTGCTTAGACAGTTTTCGTTTGCCGCCGGCAACTTCTTTAATCTCGATTTTAGCGGCCGGCTCTTCCTTAAACAAGTCTGTTAATTTGCTGCGGATTAATTCCACAGCCGCATTTCGGCTGGGCCCGGCATTATTATTGGGCCCTGTAATTGATGGCAGCAGATAACTTTTATCGTTTGGTTCGCTGGTAGGTATCAAAGGATTCTTCATAATATTAAGCTCATGCTAGATAGGGTAACTTAAGTATAGTACAATACACCTCTGTAGACTACCGACGAAACACCAATTTGGGCGGGTGGCGGAATTGGTAGACGCGCTGGACTCAAAATCCAGTGAGCTCGCGCTCTTGAGGGTTCGATTCCCTCCCCGCCCACCATTGTACGTATTAGCTTTGATGAAAAATCAAAGCTAATTTTAAGTCAACTTAATGATTTTGCTAGTTGACATCCTTATGTCTTTTTGATATCCTTTAGCTATGAGCAACACATCAACCATCCACGTTCCTGTAGAACCAACAATTCGCAGACAATTTACCACCAAAGCAAAGCAGCTTGGCTTTGATTCTGCCCAAGCATACCTTAGGGTTGTGATTAAAGCCGTAGTGGACGGACGTCGCATTGATTTTAACTTGGATGACTGGGGCGAGCCTAGTGATGAGGCGGCAGAACGCCTAAACATAGCAGCTGAAGGCGCTAAGAAAGGCCATAACTTGTCTGGTCCTTTTAAAACTGTCGATGACTTCATGAAAGATCTGTAAATATGAAACAGATCAAGCGCGATAAAACGTTTGAAAAACACTTTAGGCAACGAATTACTCCGAACGAGAAGTTAGTCGAAGTATTTAAACAGAGACTCGAGCTGTTTATCCAGGGTGAACTTGGTTATCCTCTTTACGATCATGCCCTGACAGGCAAATTGAATGGCAAAAGAGCTTTTTCTATTGGTGGAGATATCCGAGTAGTCTATATAGAGCTCGAGGACTTTATAGTCTTCCTTGATGTAGGAAGCCACAACCAGGTCTACTAGTAAGCTAAGAGCTCCTGGTGGTATCTGTCAAACTAGGCTCTATGGTGTTTCAATTACGTGACGCGTAGTCCGCCACGTTATTTTGGTTAAGCTGAATTGCAATACATCTTAAGAACATCTATGCTTAAAGAGGTATGAATGATCAAAATACAAAATCTGACAATGATAAACCCTCCAGTCGTCTGAATTTTAATTACCCTGTTCCCGATAATCAGCAATCTCAGTCACAACGAAAAACTATCAGGCGCTCAAGACCGGCCGGGACTAACGTCCAGCCAGCTGTGGCTGCCCCGTCAGCCGCTTCTTCTCCGCCGCCATCAAAAACAGCTGCTCAACCCCGGGCTGTTTCAGCCCCGTCGCCCGAAAATCAGATCTCGTCTCCCCCGGCTGCTGACGCTCCGGCCACCGAGCCTGTCAAAAAAAAGTTACTTCGTGTTTGGCCGTTCGGCCGCTAGTTATTGCAGTGGTTCCCCGCCGGCAGACGGCTAGAGCGCAGTCTATATGTCGACGCATTTAGCCGATGCCATTTACTCTCTGTTATTATTAATTTAATATGCAAACTGAAATTGAAGCCAAGTTTTTGGACGTCGAACCAGATCAACTCAGAAAGCAATTAGTTCATTACCGCGCAAAATTAATCAACCCGGAAAGGTTGATGAAGCGCAAGACCTTTGATTTTAAAGATCGGCGACTGCAGCGCTTAAAAGGCTGGATTAGAGTACGCGATGAGGGTGATAAAGTAACCCTTTCCTATAAGCAATTGAACAACCGCTCGATTCAAGGGACCAAGGAAGTTAGTGCTGTTGTAGCAGATTTTAATGATACTTGTAACTTTCTTTACAGCATCGGCATTGAACAAAAGTCGTATCAAGAAACTAAGCGCGAAAGCTGGGTGCTTGATGACGTGGAGATTGAAATTGACCATTGGCCATGGATACCTCCTTGTGTTGAGCTTGAAGGAAAATCGGAAGAATCGGTTAAGGCCGTGGCTGCCAAGCTGGGTTTTGAATGGGACCAAGCCTTATATGGCAGTGTCGAAAATGCCTATCAATCTTACTATGATGTAGCCGAAGAGGAAGTTGACGGCTGGAAAGAAATTATATTTATCCCGACTCCGCCCTGGCTGGAAAAGAAAAGAATCAGATGATAGTTGACCCGCGCCTATCATTTAATGGGGCGGATTGCTAAGAAACTAGCAGATAGATACATATTTTTGGGTTTCTCATATAAATATGCAATACTTTAAATAAGCACAAGCAAAACATATAAAATATATATATGCCCAACGAACCCGATTCTGACTCTACGCTTGTTTCGGATGAAAATTCCCCTAGTTCGACGCCCTATAGCGCTGATCAAAAGCCACAAAATCCGGAATCTTTCCCGCCGGCTGTTAGTGGCCAGACTCCGCCGTCAGCGGCCCAAATCCTCGGTCATGATCAAACTGCCGCCGGACCGCTTGCTGGCCACGAACAACCCGTAGTTGGCCATTTTCCTATCCCCGACAACCAACCGGGTCCGTCTCCATTACCCCAGTCTTTAGGGAATGCTTCGTCAACTACTGTTTCGCCCTCCATACGGCCTGAACCTCTGGCAGCTTCAGCTCAACCCCAACCAGGGGCTCCGACAGCGCCCAACGCAGCAGTCCCCAACCCAGCCCCGGCTAATGATCTTGTCCTACCGCCATTACCGACTGCCACAGGTTCTGTTTCGCCTCCACAATCTAGCGTAGTTGTTTCTCCTTTCGGCTCCCAAGGAAATCCTGTCATAACCGGCACCGATAAGCCTAAAAAGGGCTTGTCCAAAAAGCTTGGCTTGATTATCGCCGCCGCCATTGTAGTATTGGGCGGTGGATCTGTCGCCGCTTACCATGAGTACCTAACCAGCCCTAACGTTATCTGGTCACAAAGCCTTGGCAATATGAATAAAGGCTATTCGAACTTGATTGGCTATGTTAATACCCGGTCCAATATCCACTACCACGGCATTAAAGAGACCGGATCGGTTGATGTTACGGCTAGCGGGCAAAGTTATTCCGGCACTATGTCTTCTGAGACTTATGGCGTTAATTCGACTTCTTCGATAAAAGCCGATCTTGGCGTAGCTAATCTAGATCTAGAGGCTCGAACTGTGGCTGTTGCCGGCGCCAGCGAACCGGACGTTTATGTCCAACTTAGCGGCATAAAAAGCCTGGGCAGCTATCTTGGGGCGGATCTAACGCCGCCGATAGCCAGTTTAGATGGGCAATGGATACTTATTGACCACAATCTGTTGACAGATCTAGAAAATGAAGCAGTTAAATCCGAGAAAGCCCAAAGCAGCTCACCGACACTAACCTGGGCTGAAATTTATTCATTTTTACTGTCAGCCGGCAAAGTAAATAAGCAATACGTTTTTACAGCTAATCCGTCTACTGCAGTTATGACAGTTCTGAAAAAATATGGGACTGAGACCGTCGATGGCAATAAAACCTATCACTATAAAGTCGGTTTTGTTAAAGCCCACGTCAAGGCCTACATTACAGCTATGTGCACTGCTCTTCAGCAAAGTAATCTAGGCGGTTATATCAATCAGGTATCCGGCCAATCTGACGGCCTGTCGACGCAGTGCGTCAGTATGGAGAAAAGCACCGACCAGATCAAGGCCAGCGACACGATTGATGTCTGGGCCAACAAAGATAGTCATCTGATTTACAAAATTCGGATAAGCGATTCATCCAACCCGGCTGAAAACTTTACCGACATCGGGCTAAATTATAAGTCCGGTGATTCTTTTCCATTTTTCATAAGCGGCCAGGATAAAGCTGATTCTTCCACAACTACCTATTCAATAGTGGCAACACTTAATACCAAATCAAATACGCTCAGCACAACGATTCAGGTAAAAGATAACGACAGCTCGAGTCCGTTTAGCTTGACCGGTAATTTTTCATTCAAGCCGAATAATACAGCACTCAATATTAGCGTCCCGGCTGGGGCTGAATCGATAACAGATGTTCTGAGTAAGCTGGGGCTTAGCCAATACCTAACCGAACTCCAGTCTCTCGGCAGCAACTCCCAAACCGCTCTCAACCCAATTAATATATCTTCGTCTTTAAAGCTGGTCAGTCTTTTCGTTAAATAATAGAAACAGTTAATTCTTTACTGCTGAAACGCAAAGTGCCTCAAAAGGTTTGGCAGGATTCTGCATCCACCAGACACTGGCGGCGGCGGCCAGCTTAGCCAGATTCAATTGCCGCTTATCGGCGATTTTAGTTGTCGATACTTGACCGCCGACAGCTACAAAAATTGTCTCATCATGCTCGACCAGTATATTTAAACTTTCTTTAGCGAGAGAGAATGCATGTATCAGTTCAACCATGTGCAATAAGTCCACCGAAGAAACCAGGGCTTGAGTAAAATGTTCACCTGTTATAAGTTTCTGCAGCTGCGAAAAGTTCAGGACTAGACTAGTTGCGGGGCGTTGGCATAATATGCTGCTCAAACTCTTGAAGTTATCTATAGTATCGCCGCTGACCACTAATTGGCCGTTGTATTTATGAATAAATTGTTCGAGCAAAATAGCTGTTTCGCTGTTATTACCAAAATCACCGGCTAACAACGCACAATCGGCCCAGTCGGCAGCTTCGGTTATTACGCCGAGAGCCTCGCTGCTCAAACCGCCAGCTGATGTCATGGGCGCAAATTCGGCTTCCGGGAAGACTTGGCCAACAGTCTTTTTTAATCCACTCGGTAAAATAACGCGGATGCTGCCGCCGCCGGCTTTCAGACCGGCGCCGTAAGCTTCTGCCGCCGCCGCAAAGCCGTGGATATTCCCGCCGACGATTAATAGTTTGCCGGCTTTGCTGCGCTGCTGTGGCTGGCTCCACAGCAAGTCCGGGTATAGCGGCTGCTCAGGAGTTTGTTTTTGCCAATAACTGCGGTCCACTTGAGTTCAACTTTCTACCACTGAGCGATGATGGCTCGCGTCACGTCATAATTCGACCGGTCGCTGCCGTGTCCGGCCACCGTCCAAATTAAAGTACTGGTTTTTATTGCCTGGTTCAGCTCATATGCCGTTTGCGGTGGACAGACAAAATCGTAACGACCCTGGACAATCCATACCGGCATATTTAGTTTATGGGCATTGCTTAGGATGTAGCGCTCGCTCATAAAGCACCTATTGGCAAAGTAGTAGACTTCTATGCGAGTCGGTAGCAGATCGAAGGTGTCGTAATCTTCCGGCGTCGTGCGGTCATCCAGCGACATCAGCGAGTTTTCCATATTGCAAAATGCATAGGCTGAGATTTTGGCCTCTTCTGGGTTGTCGCCTAAGATTCTGGCAATATGATAAGCCGACGGATCGGAGCGATGGCTGGGCGGTGTGTCTTGCAAATAGCGGGACCAGGTATCGGGAAAAAAGTTTTGAAATTGCCCCTTTTCAATAAATTGCAATTCTGCTTCTGAGCCCGTAAAGATACCCCTGATGGCCATGGCCTTAACCCGTTTGGGATACTTCAAGGCGTAAGCCAGTGCCAGGCACGAACCCCACGAACCGCCAACTAAGATACA
>Ga0224559_1002157_pt1 | contig 10282 bp, 13 predicted proteins | sample 714S33034metaG_FD_180676 | JGI IMG/M metagenome (GOLD analysis project Ga0224559, IMG submission 180676) | Peat soil microbial communities from Stordalen Mire, Sweden - 717 S3 30-34 | ecosystem: Environmental > Terrestrial > Soil > Wetlands > Peat | place: Sweden: Norrbotten County, Stordalen... | reverse complement strand
ATATTCTAAGAATTTTAATAAACTTATCTTTTTTTTAAATTATTAATTTTAGTATATTTTCCTTCGTTAATCAATTGTTTATATACTTGTAGTATCGTCAAAGTGGTGATACTATGAAAATAATTAATAACTATACAAGTAATAATAATAATATGAATGATGAAGATGAAGAACTTATTGAACGTTGGTTTGATATAAAAAATGTTTCTTCAGGAACTCAAAAAAACTATAGAATTGGATTAAGATATTATGTGGAACTCACTGGGAAAACGCCTACAGAATTAATTGAAGAAGCAGAAACTCAAGAAGCTAACAATATTATTCCACGAAAAAGAAATATAAACAACTATTTAATTAAATTCAAAAGATTATTAATGGATAAAGTAGCTCCAGCAACAGTTAATCTTTATTTTTACAGTGTCAGATCCTTTTATAGGGCTTTTTTTATAAATCTTCCGGATATTAATTTGCCAACATTTCCGCAATATGAGCATATTCTTTTTAATGTTTTGTATAAGGTTTTTAATTGTTTTTGGGTTTTTTCATCTTTAAATACATTTAATGGATAGGTTAATTTGTCAATTAGCTTTTGGATTTTGAAATTTCCTTTTGAAAAGATTAATGGAACGATTTTTTATTTGGAAATGCCTATTTGATAGTTTTTATAGCTGTAATATTCTCTATCGAATATTATTGTGTCTCCGTTTCGGATTATTCTCCGTTTTTTAATGTTTTCCATTATTTCAGTGAATATTTTAGAATCGTATGGGGGTCCAGAATGGATTATAATGGCAACGGGCAATGCTAATTTGTGTTCTATTACTATTGTGGCTTTAAATCCTATATAAAATCCATAAGAGGCTGAATAGCTCCATTTAAGATCATGCTTTTTAAGATATTCTTTGGAATGATGTTTGCGTTGTACATTGTAATCTAAATTCACAGGAGTAGCATCAGCTATAAATGTAAGTTTTCCACGTCTTTTTAATGGTTTAGTATGCATTAACATACTATTTACGATTTTAACATATATATCAGAGTTAAATCTTCCTAAAAATTCGGATATTTGATCTGCATCAGGAACATCAGAAATTTCAAAAAATTCTGCAATGTTTCCTCTCTTTTTAACTCTTGAACAACAAATTCAACATCTTTATCAAAAAATATGGATGTAAAAAGAATTTTAATTGATAAAATCATCATATTAATGTTTTTTACACCTTTTGAGGCCATTATAGTATTAGATTCTCTCGAACTGATAATTTTAAATATTTTAGCCAACAAGATATAATTTGGGTCTTCTTTATTGTAATTTATATGGTGCTTCATGTTTATCCTCAAATAAATATATGTAAGTACCAATATTTAAATTTAACGATTTAGAAGGCCCAGTACAATTATATAATGGGAAATAAATTGTATTTTTACAATAGCAAAACAAATACCCCTGCATACACTTAAAATACAAGAGGAAAACTTCTCAAAAAAAGAAAAAAATCTAAGACCCTAAATAATTTATGGAAAGAAAAAAATAAGAAATTTTTCCCCTTTTTAAGTAGGTATATGTGGATTGCCTTCCTGATCATTTGGGGTGTTATTTGTCATGAGAAGTATAATGAGATCATCAATATAGGAAGTACTCTCAGAGAAAATTCCTCCTCCATTGTGTGCGATGTTACCGGTGATCGTGGATCCATATATAGTCATTAAGCGTGAACTGAATATTCCTCCACCCCTTCCTTTGACTATATTGTTTGCAATTGTTGAATCTATAATGGTTAGATACGTTCCCCAATTATAGATTCCTTCAATCTTACTACAGATTCCTCCGCCTTCAGTTGCTTGGTTGCTTATGATTGTTGAATTTCCTATATTTGCTGTCCCTACTAAATTGTATAACCCTCCACCCCCATACTTTGCGTAGTTGTTTGCAATTGTTGAATTTTTTAAAGTTAATGACTTCCCACTATAGATTCCGCCACCATCAGGTGCGTTGTTGCCTGTGATTGTTACTCCACATAGATCCATTACGCCACTGTTACAGATTCCTCCACTACTATTAGGTCCGTTGTTGAGTGTGATTGTTGAGTTTGTTAGGTTTAACAAACCGCAATTCCAGATTCCACAGGCGCTATTTTTTACTGTGAGCCTTGTGATTGTGACTCTGTTTTCGGATGATATCACCATATCGACATTCCCTTGTCCAGTTATAATTGTGTTGTTTTGATTGTCTCCTATTAGGGTAAGGTTTTTAGCTAGCATAAGGCCTAGTGTATAGATTCCAGGTCCTATTTTTATTCTGTCTCCTGGATTTGCAGCGTCTATTGCGTTTTGTATGTTTCTTTTCGGTTTCTCTGGTGTTAAACCATCATTGCGGTCTTTACATTGTTTGAAACATATATTGTTTTAGAGCCATCATCTCCAATGGTGGTGCTTTTGGTGTTGTTTTGTATGGCATTTACTGCGTAGGCTGCTGTAAAAGCACTTATAACTATACAAACAAAGATAAGTATTGAAATTTTATATCTTATTTTCATTAAATCCCTCTTAACCCTTTAATATAGATTTTAACTGAAATTTCATAGTTTTACCTATAATACTTTTCTAAATTAACTTTCTCATTTTCAACATACGTCCTCAACACACCAAATGTAACTCCCACACATATACATGATGCAGCTATAATGGCTGTTGTTACGAATAGGGTTATTAGTGCTTTATCAGAGAGCGATAAAGAGGTAAGTCCATTTTTGTCAATCGTTATTGCAGAATCATTTGATCCACTAGCAGCTGAAATTGCAGCCGCTGCAGCGCTTTCCTTTGCAGCGCTAAGAAACTGAGTTTCTTCAGTTGGATTTATTACTTTTGAGCTCTCTAATTCCACCGCTGCCGCACTTGCCGCAGTATTTTTTTTCTTTATATCCATAATCTTCCAAAGAGAACCTAAAAGCAGCCATAGAGAATGCAAATAAACTACCAATTGCCCATAAACTAGTAGTCATGTCACTAATTTTATTGTTTAAAGCCTCCCATTGAAGATCATATATATGTGCTAGTGTATCTGTTGCATTAAAATCTTTAGGAAGAACAATTATGCTTAGCTCGTTACCATTCATATAATATTTTGTAAAGGCATCATTAGTACAGGTTATATTCTTTTTAGGAGAACACAAAGCGATATCAGCAGCATTGATATGGGTCAGACGCATGTATTACTAACTTTCAATAAAAAAATACCTCCTTTTTACATTTATCCAATTTTTTTTTAACACATTTTTTTCATAATAGCTAAAAAAACTTTAGTTTGTCTAAAAAAATACATACGAAATCAACTCACTCATTAATATTTTATTACAATTACATAATTAATTGAAAACATTAACACTTAAAAGTTACTATATAAAAACTTTGCGCACAAAACCCCGTATTAAATCCATTTAAATTACATCTCATTAATTAAAAAATGCACTATTTTAATCCTAAATTATAGCCAATCCAAGAAAAAGTCATTTAAATCAATGGAATACTCAAAATGAACTACTTTGCCGAATCTTTGCTAATAGAATATGTGGTGGATCCACAAATCTTCAAAAAAAGGTTAAAAAAAGAATTAGAGATGGTTTAAAGCAAAATAAATAGGAGATTATATCATTATTGTACTTAAAGATAGTTGATTTAAATAAAGATTAACATATAACCATAAAAAAAATATCTTATAAATCCTTTTTTGGGGTATCCTCAATTTCTTTAATTTTTTGCACTCTTTCTAAAATCAAGGATAACAAAACTTATGTAAATTGAAAAAATAATTGAGAGTTCAAGGCACGATTTCATGAACAAAGTCTGGAGAAATATGATTCATTGAGATGTTCACATTGTCATATTTGTGAATAATAATTTATTATTTTTTTTATTACCCTTGAACTCATGTTTCATGTAAACAGCAGTAAAATTTTCTTTTAGAACAAAAAATACACTTTTAAAACAAAAGATATTTATATTCCAATAATCAACTTTACTTGATTATAACTAAAGATAAGTTTAGCATATAAAGAATAAATTAGTGGAGTATAGAAAATGAAAAAAATAGAGGATTTGGGGAGGCACTTAGATGCATATTGCTGAGGGATTTCTACCTTGGTATTGGTGTGTCTTTTGGTATGCAATTGCTATACCGTTTATTTATCATGGTGTAAAACAGATTCAACGTATTAGGAAAGATAATCCTGAGATGACTCCGTTGTTGGCTGTTTGTGGTGCGTTCATTTTTATCATGTCCTCTTTACACGTGCCTTCTGTTACTGGTAGTTCTTCACATCCTACTGGTAATGGTTTAGGTTCAGTATTCTTTGGAGCTACTGTTATCAGTGCTATTTGTGTACCAATATTGTTTTTCCAGGCATTAGTTTTAGCTCATGGTGGGATTACTACACTAGGTGCTAATGATTTTTCTATGGGTGTTGTAGGACCATTTTTTGCAGTACTTGTTTGGAAGATATCCAGAAAATTTGGTGCAGGATATGGTCTTGCAATATTTTTAGCAGCATTTGTTGGAGACTGGATGACCTACGTGACTGCAGCCACTGAGCTCGGAATGGCATTTCCAGTACCGACTTTCGCATCTGCTTGGGTAAAAATGATGATCATATACTCATACACTCAAATACCAATTTCAATAGCAGAAAGTTTCCTAACCGTTATAATATTCGATTATATCAGAAAGACTCGATCTGACCTATTGGTTACATTAAAGGTCATTAAACCAGAAGATGCAGAACTACTAGAGCAAGTTCCAGTTCAAAAATCTGGGGTGAATTAGGATGGGTTTATGGGACAAAAAACATATAGGATATGCTGTGATCATTTGTGCCTTAATTGCAATTCCCCTTCTCTTTGAAAGTCATGCTGTTTCAGGATTGGGATCTGATGATGCTGGTCCGGCATATATGTTATCTCATGGTTACCATCCCTGGGTCACATACATATGGACACCGCCTAACAGTGATATAGAAAGTGGATTATTTGCTATACAAGCATGTATTGGGGGAGCCATAATGGGATATTTCCTAGGAATTTTCCATGTACAGGGTAGAATAAGAAAAGAAGAACTAGAAAAACATCAAAAAGTAGAAAATTGGACAGAAGAAGATATATAAAAAGGGGTTTATAATAAAAGAAATAATTCTTTTAATTCCTTTTTATTTAATTTTTTTAAATTGTATTAATAAATGTAAAAAATGGGTGTGTTTAGCTATGTTTGAAGATTTTCTAGATCGTTATGCCCAGTCTAATGCTATTAGAAATGTGAATACATATTATAAAATGTTATTTGGAATTATCACTATGATAGTGAGCTTGGTTTCCACATCACCAATTATGCCTTTAATTATATTTGGATTAGTATCATTTGTAATATTATTTAAAGCAAAGATACCCGCTAAATTCTATTTAAAGTTGGTTATGGTACCTTTAACTTTTGCTTCGATCACCTTTGTTTTTATGGCTGTTTGGTTTGGAACTGGTTCATATATCTATAATTTTGGTATTTTTAATTTAGGTGTAACTGTAAATGGTTTTAATTTAGGATTCCTTGTTTTTGCAAGGATGATGGGTGGTTTTGCATGTTTAGCATTTTTAGGACTTACAACTCCCTTAACAGAAATTTTTTCTGTTTTGGAAACCTTTAAATTTCCTGAAGCTCTTTTAGAGATCACAATGCTTATGTATCGTTATGTTTTTGTGTCCATAAATGAAGCTATAAATATGTACCATGCCCAACAAACTAGGTTAGGCTATTCTGGCTTTAAAAAATCTTATAAGTCTATGGGTATGTTATTAGGTAATATTTTTATTAGAACATGGATTATTGGTGAGAAATCATTTGTTTCAATGCGATCAAGGTGTTATGATGGAACATTTAACACAATGGATGAAAGTGATAATATTAAAAGTATAAAGCTTAAAAATTTAGTGATGCTTACATTATTTGAGTCAATACTCATAATTGGAGTGTACTTCACATCGAGTTTCACGGTATTTTAAATAAAAAAATAAGATTTTAAAAAATTATGGTATGGGAGTATTATGAACAGTATTGAAACAAAAGATATCACTTATCATTATCCTAATGGTTCTAATGTTTTGGAAAATATTAATTTTAAAGTTGAGAATGGTTCCAAAGTTGCTCTATTGGGAGCTAATGGTGCTGGCAAATCAACTCTTTTCCTACATTTTAATGGGATTATAAAACCCACTAGTGGAACCTTATTTATTGATGGGGAAGAAGTTAAATATGATAATAAGAGTTTAATGAAACTCAGACAAAAGATTGGTATTGTGTTTCAAAATCCTGATGATCAATTAATTGCCCCTACTGTGATGGAAGATGTAGCATATGGGCCATTGAATATAGGTCTGTCCAAAAAAGAAATTAAAGAAAGAGTTAAAGAATCTTTAAAACAGGTGGGTATGGAAGGATTTGAGAAAATAGCACCTCATCAATTGAGTGGTGGCCAGAAAAAAAGAGTTGCTATCGCTGGTATACTTGCAATGAAACCTCAAATTATGGTATTAGATGAACCCACATCGGGTCTAGATCCTAAAGGGGCATCCCATATAATGAAACTACTTTACGAACTTAATAAAAAAGGAATAACCATAGTGATTTCAACCCATGACGTTGATATGGTACCTTTATATGCTTCAAAAGTATATATCATGAGCGCAGGTCATATTATAAAAGAAGGAACTCCTCAAGAAATATTTAGTGATGTAAAAACTGTACGAGACGCTAATTTAAGACTTCCTAGAATTGCCCATCTAATGGAAATATTGGATAAAAAAGATGATGAATTTTTCTGTAAACCACCTTATCCACTCACAATAGGAGAAGCTCGAGAAAGACTTTCAAAAATTTAACAAACAAAAATACTGCACATTTAATATTATGCCAAAATATGTTATAATGAAAGGTATATGTAAATTCTAAGTTTGGATAAAATTATCTATTTCATAAATTCTGTGATAGATTGAAATAATATAAAAAAAATTCATGCTTATTTTTCATATTTTGGAAGAATATGAAAACTATCTATCCATAATCCAAAACAGGATGAATCTATATAGATATTATTAGAAAGGTTTGTCCTAGAAGTTATTTAAATTATTTTAAATAAAATTAATATTCTTTTTTTAAATTTCTGAATAATTAAATTATATTAATCTTAGTTTTTATACTAACTATAATGAAATGAACAACTAATCTAAATTTTATTAAAGTGGTGGTCAATTGTGTCTAAGAATTTATTTCAAAAAGATGTTTCTATAGTTATTTGTGGTGAAGCAGGTCAGGGTATTCAAACTGTAGAATCCATATTAATCCAGGCAGTTAAATTTGGAGGATATCATGTTTGCTCCTCAAAAGAGTATATGTCTAGAGTTAGAGGAGGAGAAAACTCCACAGAAATACGTGTATCCTCAAAAAGAATATGCGCATATGTCAATAGAATTGACATACTAATTGCTATAAGTGAAGGAGCCATAGATCACCTTAAAGAAAGGATATCTGACAATACTATTATAATTGGGGATGAAGAAACTTTAAAATACGTGGAAAAAAAAGATGTAATAAAAATTCCATTTCTTAAAATTGCAAGAGACATTGGAGGCCCAATATATGCAAATATAATTGCTGCTGGGGTGATTTCAAAGATTTTAAATATCGATAAAGAAATTTTTAATGAATGCCTAACAAGCATGTTTCAGAGAAAAGGTGAAAAAATCCTTAATGGAGACATTAAAGCGGGGGATGAAGGATATAAAATTGGAGAAAACATTTTAAAATCAAATAAAATCAAAATTGAAATAGATCAAGACCCCCAAATTAAAGATGAACTCTTATTGGAGGGAACAGAAGTAGTAGGAATGGGATGCATTGCAGGCGGTTGCAGATTCATGCCATCATATCCTATGACACCAGCATCAGCACTTCAAGTGTTTATAGCTAAATACAGTGAAGATTTTAATATAATTTTTGAACAATCCGAAGATGAAATATCCGCCATAAATATGGGTTTAGGAGCATTTTATGCCGGTGCAAGAGCACTGGTTGCAACATCCGGAAGTGGATTTGCACTTATGGAAGAAGGTGTAGGTTTATCCAGAATCAACGAGACTCCCATAGTAATATATCTGGGTCAACGTCCGGGTCCAGCAGTTGGACTACCCACCCGTACTTCTCAAGAAGATTTAGATCTAGCACTATATGGGCATGGTGAAACTCCTAAAATAATATTTGCTCCAGGTAAATTAGAAGATGCATTCTATTTAACACAGAGAGCCTTTAATATTGCAGATAAATATCAGATTCCTGTTTTTATATTATCAGATCAGTATTTTGCAGACATATATTATAATATACCCTCAATCGATCTAGAAAATGTTAAAATTGAAAATCATATCATTAAAACCGATGAAAATTATAAAAGATATGAATTAACCGATGATGGAATATCACCACGTGGTATCCCAGGATTTGGTGATGGAGTGGTGGTTGTTGATCCACATGAGCATGATGAAAGAGGACATATCACCGAGGACCAAAATTTAAGAACTAAAATGGTTGATAAACGTCTTAAAAAGCTTGAAGGAATCAAAAAAGATTCAATTCCACCAGAACTTATTGGATCATCAAATTACAATATTCTAATTATAGGTTGGGGATCAACTTATGGAATCATAAAGGAAGCATTAAATAACCTAAACCGAGATGACGTTGCGTTTTTATACTTCAAACAAGTTTATCCTTTACATAGTAGTACTAAGAAATATCTTGATAAATCATATAAAACTATTATTTTTGAAAATAATGCTGAATCCCAATTTGCTAATCTTATAAAACTTCAAACAGATTTTAAAATAGATAAACATATTTTAAAATATAATGGAAGGCCGTTTTCTGTTGAAGAAGTTACAGAAAGTTTAAGAAACTTCATGGAAGTGGTTTAAAATGAAACCAAAAGATTTTGATATTGAAGATGCGGATATTGCATGGTGTCCTGGTTGTGGAAATTTTTCAATTCTTAGTAACTTAAAAATAGTTTTAGCCGACCTTGAAATTGACAATCGTGAATTAGTAATTGTATCTGGAATAGGTCAAGCAGGTAAATTTCCACATTTTCTTAAATCACATACATATAACAGTCTTCATGGTAGGGCTCTTTCTCCTGCAACAGCAATAAAAGCCGTAAACAAAGACCTTAAAGTGATAGTAACAACTGGTGATGGAGACATGTATGGGGAGGGTGGTAATCATTTCATGCACACTATTCGCCGAAATCCCAATATAACGTGTATAGTGCATGATAATATGGTTTATGGTTTAACTAAAGGTCAAGCATCTCCTACAACCCAGCGAGGCATGAAAACATCATATCAGGTTGAAGGAGTATCTGAAGAACCGTTTAATCCATTAGCAGTTGCTATTGCTCTAGATGCATCATTTGTGGCAAGAACTTTCTCTGGAGATCCTGAACATTTGAAAAAAACCTTAAAAGCTGCAATTAATCATAAAGGTTATTCACTTGTTGATGTATTTCAGCCCTGTGTAACATTCAATAAAATTAATACTTATCAATGGTTTAAAGAAAATACTTATCATCTTGAAGATTCCCATGATCCATTCAACAAAAATGAAGCATTTAAAAGAGCCTTAGAAAAAGATAAATATCCATTAGGAATATTCTACAAGAACAACAATAAGAAAACTTTTGAAGAGACTTTAAATGTTTATAAAAATGATGAATTGCCATTATACGAAAGACAGGTTGATATGCAGAAATTAGAGGATTTAATTGAGTCTAAAAGGAGACTTTAACTAATTTTCTTTAATTTTATGCAATTATTTTTTAAAATATTTCTATGAGTCTATTGATTATCTCCTTAATTTTTTTTTATTATTCATAGTTAGCTCTTTTTATTTTTGTAGCAGTTGTTTTAATGTTAATTGCGTGTATTGTATCATTAATTGAATGATAAAATCTCTTACATTATAATGAATACAAAGAATATTTTCTATTTTTTAAAATTCCATATTCAGCTGTCTCATTCATTTAGAGTATAATTTAACCAATTCAATAATTTTAAATCAAATTTGTGATCCAATTTTTGAATCATTTCATATAATAAGTTATATTCAAGTTATTTTAGTAAGAAAATTTTTATTTTTATTCATTTATGTTATTTTACCAATACATGTTAGAAGAGCTTGCAAAAAACATTTAAA
>Ga0224559_1002156_pt1 | contig 10289 bp, 6 predicted proteins | sample 714S33034metaG_FD_180676 | JGI IMG/M metagenome (GOLD analysis project Ga0224559, IMG submission 180676) | Peat soil microbial communities from Stordalen Mire, Sweden - 717 S3 30-34 | ecosystem: Environmental > Terrestrial > Soil > Wetlands > Peat | place: Sweden: Norrbotten County, Stordalen... | reverse complement strand
CATGTATTTCTTGTTCAAGCTGCTCTAACTGTTTTATCGCTTTTTTATTTGTGAAAATCTTTTTATCTTGTTCTGCTAAGACAGTCGTCTGCAATAATATATTCTTTTCCAATTGAGCTAATTCTTCAACTGACTGCTTATTTTTCTTTTTCCAGTCAGATTCGACTACCGCTAACATACGTTCCGATAGCGCTGAATTACCATCTATCAAATTTTGAAACAACCTTCCATCCCATTCATCTTCGCAGATCGTTTCTTGCACACTTTCAATATATTTATTATAGTATTGCTGTGCTTTCTCTAAATCACATTCAAATTCATTAGCTATCTCGTGTAGAATAGATGCGCTTTCAATCTCATTTAAGACTCTACGGACTGCCTGGCGCTCTCGGTTGGTTAAAGAGGAAAATGATCTAATATGTCTAATAACGATAGTACTAATCACTTTCTGTGGTTTAAATAGGAATACTTTATCCACAGGCTTTTGATCAGCCAAACTCAGTTGGGAATAGTATTTTCGTTCATCGCTAGGGCACCGCTGGTTAGAACAATCAGTAATATCTTGCTTTGATATTTTATAAATATATAACGATGTCACATCGGATTTACATGTCAATGTTTCATTCCCGGGTACAAACCGCATTTGCTTTTGAGGCCAGAATAAAGATAATTTTTGATCTTCGTCTTCACTAAATGTAATGAGTAAATCATGAGTCCCATTTGACCATGATACCCCTGCCTTGATATCTTCTATGATTTGTGACAACTCATAGTTAGTCTGCTCAATAACTTCGATCCAGTTTTTACTTAACAGTCGAACGTTTTGTTTCCACCCAACTTCATAGTAAGATTCCCAGAAGAAAATGGCAACTGTTTTGTCTGGCAAATCTAAAGAAGGTGGATAATATAAAATGCTTCGAGTTATCCCTTCTTCATCTCTCTTGATGGGAACAAAAACACCATTCTCTAGATCGGCTAAACGAATAAGTTGTTTTGTATGCCCGTCCATTTTCAATAAGACCATGCATAAAGAATCAGTTTTCATTTCCATCAGCGTCATCCTTCAACAACAATTTTTCTAAGTAACTTAACAGCATCAATTCGAATACTGCCTTTTTGCTTAGCCTTAAGTAGAAAATATTTAGTGTTTGGCATTGTAGATAATTTGGGAATAATGCTACCATAACGATGTGGAAAATCCACATAATCTCCTATGCATGACTTTAATTGAGATAAAACAATATTATCATTCATCCGAACTTGATTCGGTCTGGCGAACTGAATTGATGCAACTTTATCTAAGCCATGATAAACATCAATGCTATCCCCGTATGCTACTTTATCAAGAACTACTGTTTCAGCAGCCTTAGTCCTTTTTGAAAAGTATTGTTCGCTATTTCTTTTGCATACAATCTTTCCATCGTAGCCTGTAGTTATAAATAAACGTCTTCCGCGAGGGAGAACGTGATAGATACCATCGTTAAAGATGGTTTGATCCTCTGCTTGAATCAGGATCGGAGCGGAAGAACGAATCGACAATACTTTGCTATTCGAATCATGGTACAAGTTCAGATATCTTAATACTGATAAACGCGCCGCCCAAACCATACGGATGCCAGAGGCATTATTTACACAAACTAACTGAACATAGCTATCCAACTTATAAACATCAATCGTTCTTGCATTAGTGGGTTCAACTTTTATTGATGAATCCCCTTTGAGCAGAAAAAAAAGTGTTTGGTGATCTGTTTTAATCAGATGATCGCCCTCGTGTAGTATAGGCCACACAGGTATAAGCTGGGTAGCTACATTTGTTAAGTGCGCCGCGAATCTCAAATAAAACTCAGTGGTTGATTTTGATACTACATTAGCAGAGACTGTATACAAGCAATATCGATCTTTTGATGCTATTTTTTTAATATCAATGCCATACTGTTGACCAATGTAATAATTGGGAATCAACAAGTAATGTGTCTTTCCTACTTCAATATCACCATCGATGGGTATTTTTTTCCCTGTTTTATAGTCAAAAAGAGTTCCGCTCCGGTTTATTCCTGGATATTTTCGGTTGAGTAAGGGTAATCTAATTGATGCTTCATCAGGGCTTGTTTTTATGAAGTATTCTTCTGAGATATAGTCAATTGAATGATATACCGTCTCATCGGTCGAAAAGTTACTTCTGTTAATATCTTTAGTTAATATTAGTCTCTCTCCAGCAAAAACTCGTGCTTGTAGATGTGATGCCTTAGACAGCGCCATAATGTCGGCAGGCAATGGTAGGAAACCTATTTTTAAGTAAAAGGAACCTGCATTGACTTCAATTCTTAAAGGGCATGTGATCGTACTGCGAAGAATATCTTGCTCACTTCTTGAGAAAGCCTGCGTTCGATCATCACAATCTTTATCCGGATCTCCGCTATTATGTCTGAAATGACTTTCTTGCTGGCTGCTATTAACGAAGGACACATGCTTATGGCATAAATCGCAAATAAACATACGCTCGTTGGCTGACACTGAAGAAGAAAAAAGTTTCTCAGCTTCTTTGGCCAAGATTCTCCCCCAACCAACGCCATCATGCCATATACTAACATGTTCAAGCGGCATATAATCATCACCTATCGTTTACAATATAAATACTTTTCATATTTTTTTATCCGCCTCTTTGAACTACTCATTATTCGCCTTATTATGAATCGATTCAACTTCCCATTATAGACATAATATGTAATTCACTTCTATAATTGAATTATCAAGATCGTCATAATGAACTTAAATACAACAAGCAGGATTATTATAGATCACGGTTCTTTGCGCCTTCGATAAGGGCACTTTTATCATTAAGCTTGAAACGATTGCATAATTGAGCTCGAATACTATGTCCACATCTATTGTACTTTAAATAGTAAGAAACAATTGAGCGTAATACGTATCCTGCAAACTGTGTGTTTATACTTTTGTCAAACTCATCAGCAAGCTGTAATACTTCATGTATATTTGGTTTCTTTAAAAGGTTTAGTTGTAAATCGACCAATATTAGCTTTCGTGATATCGATGAGGACAAAGCAAATGTTTCTTGTACAGCAATCAATAAAGCATCATTGGATAGGGATGCAGAAACTTTCCGTATCATCCCGCAAGTTATCCCCGCTACTAACCAGGAGAAAATAGCTTGAGACACTCGAATAATTTCCTGAGTGTCACTAATTTGCTTTTTTTCTTTTACATATTCAACTAGATATTCCACGAAGTCTCTTTCAAGAAGTCCGATTGTGGAAAGCATGGCTTCTGTTATGCGCATACCTAGGTTACATATTTCATCTATTATTGTTATTTTTAAATCACCATCAATATCACCAGGATAATTCATTATAATTTGCCCTAAAACATCAATTGTCCGCATTGCTGAAGATAATGAAACAAGATCCTTTTCTCTTTCGTCTGCCTCATCAGATACATTTTTTGGTTCATGTACTGATCCGTCTTGTATGCCTATTTCGTCTTTCATTATCAGATTGTTTTGACAGTTGCTTTCAACATCATTTTCTGTGCCAACAATACTATTATTAAGAATATTGTCCATAATGCCTTTAGCTCTATCAAATAAATCTGTATGTTTATCATAATCAAATATATCGTATTTCTCAAGAGATGTATATGCTATCAGCAAGATGCTCTCAATAATTTCTATATTGTTAGCAAAGTGGCAAACAAAAATAATTATGTTACCATATTTCTCATTATAAAGACGCTGGCTCATATAGTCGATCTGCTCTTTGACTTCCGGTTTGTTTAAGTTATAGGCGATATGCCTTCCTGAAAAATAGTAGAAAGCATATGGATACCTAAATTTAAAAGTGTTTGGTCCTACATCCTGAATTAACCGTGATGCAAGCATGTTATTCAAAAGCGCTTCCGTGTTAACGTATATTTTTTTTTGACTTGAGAATGCATTAGATATATGAAATAACTCTGTTTTAGAAAACGTATTGCTTCTCATTCGAAGCATGTCGAACGCTAAATTCGCCATTATGTTAATATCAATATTAAAAGCTCCTGGATTCGAGTGTTTTATCGCTGATAAACTTTTACTAATTAAAGAATCATACAGGTAACCATATTGACTCCCGGAAAAGGAGGCTGGCACTACGGAGTCTATGTTTTGTAGAAAGTTGATAAGGTAAATTGGTGTTGCTGGTATAAAGCCATTGCTGCTACCGAGCAGCAAATTGATACGTTCACAAGAATTGAAAATTCTTGTTTCAACCTCGCTGTCGCCATTTGCGTATTCGTCTCTAAGGCAATACCATTTTTTTATTAATTCATAGCGCTTTGAATTGCCGAAGTTGCTAATCCTATAATAGTTGACATTGGTGTTTGTGGGAGTTGCCAATTTTGAGCAGACTAATCTGGCATCCATTTCATTGTCTGTAAAAATAACAATGTTAGAAGCAAATTGACCCAAACATGACAGGACTTTAGTTCTCCGTTCATCACGATAGGGTATTTTATTAAAATCATCAATGAGTAATATTCGTTTTTCATGAGGAAGTTGTCTATATTTCTCAAGACTATCTACCGAATATTCGGTAGTAAATATCTTATATATACGTTCCCATAGATTAGGCTCTACTACTGTATTAAGAACCTCTCCGTCCAACAAAACACAGCACTTTTCTTCATGTGAATAGCCCTTAAATAACATCTTAGCTAACGATGTCTTCCCTGATAATGAGTCGCCAATGATAACGGATATAGAATTCGTTAAGAGTTGTGACGGCACATTGCTAGTGATTTTTTTGTTTCGTCTAATTGTTGCAGGATCCTGGACATCTATTTCTTCTAAATCTGGCCAGCAGTAGATCTCAGACAGCCGTACGTTATCGGCATTTTCATGTATAATAATCATCCCTGGGTCATCAATATATTCGTCAACATATTTTTTAGACGGAGTTAGCATTAAAGATGATGTCAAAGTATTTCTCGTAAACATTTTGCTGGCTGATGTTCTATAATATAGAGAATCTTTCCATGTAAAATCATGAATAGTAACATTCTGAAAGCCATCGTCAAACTGATATATTGAGAATGCACTATTTGTATCACTACTATTCTGCAATTCATTGCCACGATATTCTGATATTAACCAGTTTTCCCCTTCACTTGTGAATGAGTCCTTTCGGTGCTCATGCCCAATTAATAGGACATCAGTAGTTTGTCTAATGCAATGTAGAAAATCAGCACAATTATCAGGATGTAACCAGTTATAAGGGTGATGCATAACAGTAAAAACACAGTCGTAATTATTTGCGCTAAAGTCTTTGAATGCATTTCCAGGAAATATCAACTTTCCAGGCTGCTCTACTTTTTGCGACATCCAAGCAGTGTTTATCAATTGAAAAAGAAGCCTTTTCGTACCACAAGTGGCTTCATGTATGTTGCATAAGCTTGATGAGTCGTACTTAGTAAAAAGCTCTGAAAAATCAAAAAAGTGTTTTTGAATGCATGTGACTAAATTCAATGTATCTTGATCAACATTTAATGAATTATCAAAAGTGGTCAATAATCGTTCGCGCAGAGAATTAGCATCTTCAAAATTACAATCGTGATTTCCTGGTACCATGAGCACTTTAAGATCACAGCTTAAATATTCGCTCAATTTTTGCTGCATGTAGTCAATCAAGCCAAAGGCATTATCATATTCTTCCGCCTTTCCATAACGAGCAATGTCTCCGCTAATGACAATAATAGCAGAATCACTAGGACTTAAAACACTATAGCATGCCTCATATAGTTGCTGTCTCTTTGACAATATAGTATTTTTGCTAACATCAGAGACCATATGGATATCTGTTAAGTGGATAATCGAAACGCTCATAATAGTTCTCCTTTGTCCTTGAGGCACATATATTTAATATAAAGCTGATTATAGGCAATATCTATTGGACATACTATTTATATCCAATCTCGAAGCAATAAGTATTTTTAGGGGGAGGGCAACATGGGTGATAAGCTTTGTGTAAGGGTTGACTTTTACAACGACGGAGAAATGGTTCCTCTTTCTTTTGTGCAAAACAATTCGACTACAAAATTCATTCGAAAGATAAAGCGGATATGGCATGATAATGATGCCCAGTGTCAAGAAATTACTCGGTATTCTTGCCTTCTAACTGACGAAACAACAATGATATTGTCATATAAAAATGGCCGGTGGTATATCTAGAAATCAAAACATAGTCAACCTCGACAGTCCTATTTATCTTATGCCGTTTTTTTACATTATACTCTATAATAGTGCTAATTCAATTAATAATCTGGAGCTCCGGGTCAGAGCTCGTGCTTTTGCTTCTATTCGCAACCTGGCGATCAGCCTTCTGCGCTTGCATGGATTCAAAAATATTGTATCTGTACTGTGCTAGTCTAGTAGATAACCTGAGCGTACCCTAGCGTTTATCGGTGTTTAGCGCTATATTGACGAAGGCCTGTGTCAAATAATGAGACTTTTTTTATTTATGGTAGTCAAGCAGGATTTCGTACCATTGATACCACGTTTTAATTCTTAGCTGTATATAAATACATGGCTCCATAGAAGAACAGACAACTCTAGATTGCCATTGGTGTTCAAATATCATAACATCTAATTATTGCTAAAACACTGCAGTAATTCAACGACCCATTATAGACATAATTACTCATTTACCTTGCTTAAAAAAACTAAACCAGCGAATACCGTTAGAACCTCGGAGGAAATATTGCACCGCATGTATCACAATAAGCTGGAAGGAGCGGCATTTATATTCAAACCCCGTCCTGGTGCAAATCAATCGACTTTTGATTCTTCTCTTTCGACAATTAGTTAACATATCCTGCATTACATTCCACGACCAGCCAGGATTTTTTACTAGATGCTAGCGGCATTAATGCTCGGAAAGTATTAGAGGCAATTTGTACCAGAAAAGAAGGCCAAGGCTACGGCATTTTCTCTGGATGCTGCGGGTTGGAATAGAGTTACTTTCACGAACAGGACAGAATACGCTTGTGTCAAATTCCTAACGAATTAGGAGGGTGTAGCTGTCCACGCTCATTGGCGCCAACCTACTTACTGCCAATGGCATTAAACAGCAAACATAGCAGCGATATTCACCGTCAACGGCGATGATTAGTCAAATTAAAAATCACCGCCAACGACGTCAACTTCGTTCGTGAATATTCACTGCAACAGGCAACGATTCCATACGAAAGTAGCGACTGGTACGCCAATCAGGGTGAGCCCTATAGAAGACCACAGCATTTCTTGTACTTCTTCCCGCTGCCACAAGGACAGGGGTCGTTTCTGCCAGCCTTCGGTTCTGCCACTCTTCTCGGTTCTGGATTATGATCCTTGCCTTCTGTCTCTGTAATCCGTTTCATATGAGACTTTCCGCCATCCTTTTTCATTTCCCGGTAGCGGTGTCGGAGTGTCTCCAGCACCCCCTGTTTATCAAGGAAGCGCTTGACTATGCCGGCTATCTTGTCAGGATCGCAGTTTATCTGCTCCATCTTATAATCGAGGCTATCCAAGTGCAGTCTGAAGATAAACTCCGGTGTCTGCGTTTCACGATCGGAAAGCCTGAAAAAGCTGAGGACAACCGCGTTGCAGTGGCACTTGGCATTCGTGCAATACTGATCGGTAACTAAGAATCTCGAACCGTCATATAGAAACGCCAGGGGATCATCGGCAATATTGTCGGGGCCTGGATAGAGCGCCATCTCATCTTCCGGACGGTAATGCTTCTTTCCATGCTCCTTGACAGTCCGGCAATGCTCCTTGAAAAGATCCTTGAAATGAAACTCGTCCAGGCCGTCCATGAACTCCGCAATCATTTCATCGGCGTTCTCCTTATCGGCGATAACCTGCTCCCTGATCTCCCAGGAATTCATGTCCAGCATAAGGAAGAACAGTTCGCTGCTTTGCTTGGTGTCCTCATGGAGGGCGAGAAAATAGAGAGCCACAGACATGCAGTCGCATTCCGGGTTGTCGCAGTACCAGTCTTTGATCAGAACTTTGTGCTCGAAATGATCAAACTCCACGGCGAAGTAAGCGGAATCCTGCTTGTTTTCTAATGCCTGGTGATACGGTATCATGGCTCCCATCGCTCATTCCTCCATCAGCCGCCGGTCCTCACTTTAGTATTATATAGGCGCTGGCGAGGGCTGGCAATTTGCGTTCGTCAATGAATAATCTCCTGGGGGCTTGCAATCCCCCAGTATTCACCCTAACCAGAGCACAACCATAACCAGCGGGCCTTGGAGACATCTTTCTTCAGGAGGTGGTAGCCACTTCCTGGCGCAGGCCCGGCAGAGGGCATCACCCCCTGCGGGGACGTAGTATGGGTCTTTCAGCTCTTCCCGGGTCGGGAATACGATAACCGGGAACGGTTCCCAGTCCAAGTTCCTGTTACAGCGGTCGCAGACGTAGCTATTCATCCCGCTTCACCTCCAGGGCGGCGAAGGAGAGGCCGGAACGCTTTCCGATCTCGTCCCGGTGCTCCTGCACGATCGCCCGCATGGCCTCATCCAGGGCGCTCTGGCGTCGGCGGCGTGAGAAACTCCGGGCCCCGGATCAGATAGACGTGGTGCTTGGCGGTAACCGAGCCGTAGGAGAAGAACGGCCGCAGGTCCTTTACCTGTTCCATCTTCAGGGAGGCGCCGCCGGCCTCCAGGACGTGCAGGTCGGGATGGGCGCCCTGGTTGATCATGGATCGGCAGGACGGGCACCAGCCGCACGGCAAGCCGAAACTAGGGTTCTCGCAGAGCAGGGCCTGGGCGAAGGCCCAGGCGACTTCCCAATTCCTGTCCTTACTCCGGCCGCCGATGAGGTAGGCATGGGACACATAGCCATACCGCAGGTCCATCAGAAGTTGCTCAATGGCAGGGTCGCGATCCGGGCCAAGGATATCCTGGAGCATTTTGAATGACCTTTCCATCGCGTAGTCGACCGGGGTGATGGACGGCATTTCCCTCTGCTCTTGCAGCACAGGAACAACTGAAGCATCGGGCTTGGGCGCAGCCTGGGTTCTCTGCAACTGGTCTCGCTCATTTTTCAAGGCAACGGCTTCCTCTTCCAGTTGCGCCGACTTCGCCAGCCTCGTCTCCAGGTCCTGAACACTGCGCTCAGCGACGCTTAACCGGGTCCGGGCGGCTGCTGCACCGCATCTCCGTATCGGCGCAGGCGAGCGAGCGCAGCAGCAGGGCGCACCTGTCGGGTACACCCCCGCCTCCTGTGAGAAGAGGGCGCTGCGGACTCGCTCGATCAGTTGGAAGAGGATCTGGCGGGGCTCATGGCCGCTCGCAAGCATCTCCCCCAGGTGGCCGAGGAGGACTGGCGCGTCGCCGGCGACAGAGGCGTCGAGGATCTGCGATAGTGACTCCTCATTGAGAGAGCCGGTGATGGCTTCAACGTCTGGCAGTCCGATCTTACCTTCCGTGAAGTTGGCGGCCTGGTCGAGCAGGCCTTGGGCATCGCGCAGGGCGCCCCCCGATCTCATCCTCATAGCCGCCCTGCAGCTTACCGCCTGGCTGGTTTAAAAAAGAGCGACAAAAAGGCAGGCCATTGGCCTGCCGAAGGATGCCCTCTTTAGTTGCTAGCCGCGCTGTTTCAGCAACAGTCGATAATATTCGTTTAGGACGGTATCTAATTCATGGCTGGTTTTGATAATCTCTGGATCCGATAAGTCTTTTCCCGTCTCCAGATCTAGCAACTCCTGGCGTAGCTCCTCAATTCTCTTCAATACTGCTTCTATTTTGGATGACAGCCTCGATTCCTCCTTATGGGAAATAGTATTACCATAAAGAGCAAATTAATTTAGCCGCCCATCGGGGCCGTTGACCGTTTCCGCCAACACGCTCTCGAGAAGCAGGGTGGCATCGCCCCGGCCCGTTTTCATCATCAGATCGGTCTCCAGAAGAGAGCGTAAAATGGTTAAGACAGAACGGGCTTTGGTCACCACGGCCTGCTTCCACAGCTTCTCTGCGGGATAGGGATGGATCCCGAACTCACGGGATAGCAAAAGACCATGACCAGGGGGGTGTCCGGAGCGTCCAGGAGGCGCAGGTAGGGCGATACCTCGGGAAACATGGAAGATGGAGCGATGATCAGGCGTCTGGAGAACCAGAATGGCAGCGCCGTGCAGATGGGCTGAGCGTAGAACGCCGGATGCTTGCCCGATCCGTTCCTGTCATCCTCTTCGTCTTTGCCCCCGGCTTCCCACTCGATCACGTCCACCTCGCCACTGGAACGCAAGCTGCCCTTA
>Ga0224559_1002155_pt1 | contig 10291 bp, 5 predicted proteins | sample 714S33034metaG_FD_180676 | JGI IMG/M metagenome (GOLD analysis project Ga0224559, IMG submission 180676) | Peat soil microbial communities from Stordalen Mire, Sweden - 717 S3 30-34 | ecosystem: Environmental > Terrestrial > Soil > Wetlands > Peat | place: Sweden: Norrbotten County, Stordalen... | reverse complement strand
ACCCTCCTCGACGCCTTCAGCCCCGACGAATGCGCACGCTTTCTCGTCAATTCGGGATACGCTTCAATGTAGAGTCATCCCGCTCTAAGCGATTGCCTCGGCGCTGTCGCCGGCGAGCAGAAGCTGCGGCGCCTGCGAAAAGCTCCAGCCCGCGCCGCGCCGGTCGAAAATCCAGACGACATCGTAACGGCCGTAGGGCCAGTGCTGTGGCGCGGTCGTTGCGTCGCGCAGGATCGCATTGGCGATGACATGCAGCCCATCGTGTTTCCAGGCGACGAGCGCGGGACCGTCGCGGGACAGCAAGTCCCTGACAAGCGTGATCTCGTCGCCATGAAAATGATCGCAGTTGAGTTCGACCTGCAGCAGTTCGGCGAGCGGGACTAGCGTGTGCTGCGGCCGAAGGCTCGGATCCTCCGGCGCCGCGCGGCACGCATAGAGCGAGGCCGGCCGCGCGAGGCCCGGCTGTTCGAAATGATCGTCGAGCGGCGCAAAAAACCGCACCAAGGCGCCAGCGCGCTGCCAGCCACGCACGGTCAGTGATTCCTTGTCCTTGCGCCCGTCGAAGCCGACGCCGCGCAGGGACTTGTCGGCGTTCGGCCGTTCGGCGTGGCGAATCAGCATGATTTTATCGCAAGCCATGGGCGCTTCCGTCCGTTTGTAAAGCCTTGCTCAAGTCGCCGAGTGCGAAATATGGGGTTATCTGCGTCGTTTCATGTGATCGCCCGCGCGTCGAGCAATTTCCGTAAGGTTGCGACGGTCGAAACATCAGCGATTCCGTCGACCAGCGCTGGCCGAAAATGGCGCTGGAAGGCGCGAACGACGGTCTGCGTCCGCGCGTCATAATGCGCATTGATCTCAATCCCGTAACCATAACGCGCCAGCATCGCCTGCAGGTCTTCGACCTCCGCGCCATGCGCGTCGAGCTCGAGGCGCAGACCGTCCGTGATCGGGCAGGGCGCGACGTAATGGCCGACGCCCGCTTTGGCGAGATGCGGCCAAGGAAAGAATTCGCCCGGATCGATCTTCCGGTCGGGCGCGATATCCGAATGGGCGAGCACCCGCTCCGGCGTGATCCGCCACCGCGCCATGATGTCCTTGCTCAGCGCGATGACCGCGGCGATTTGCCGGGCGGGATAGGGATAGGCTGGGCCGCCGTCCTTATGGCCCTGATGGGCGATTTCAATGCCGATCGACACATCATTCATGTCGGTCTCGCCAGCCCACACGCCGCGACCGGCGTGCCAGGCCCGGCGCGCTTCGGGCACGAGCTGTATCAACGATCCATCCGGCATCACGACGTAATGGGCGGAGACCTGCATCACCGGATCGCATAAAAGTTCGATCGCAGCTTCGCCGGTCGGCACCCCGGTATAATGCAGAATGAGCGAATCGGGCGTCCGCCCTCGTTTGCGCTCGCCGTGATTCGGCGAGGCGAAAGGCGTGGCTGTCAAACCAGTGTCGACTTTAATAGCGGTAATACCCTTGGCAAAAGGCGTTTCCATAGGGATCGTAGACGATGCGAGCGCAAGCCGGCGGTGGCGGCGGCGGCGGATAATAGCCGGGCGGCGGCGGCGGCGGATTGGCAGGGCGCGTGTTTGCGCCGACGATTGCTCCGGTTGCTGCGCCAAGCGCGCCCCCGACAAGCGCCGCGCCGACGCCCCCGCCGGTCGCCGCGCCGATCGCGGCGCCTGTGGCGCCTCCGATCGCGCCGCCGCTGACCGCCCGCTGCTCGGGCGTGTAGCCGCATCCGGCGAGCGCGATCGAAGCCGCGGCGATGGCCGCAAGAGGAAATAAAGTTTTCATGCCCCATCCTAGCATCGGGTTAGCGTCGGCCCCAAACAGCCGGGATTGCGGCGCGGGGTCAAGTAACAACGGTTTTTCGTTAAGGATTTCCTTCCGCTGCGATTTTTTCGACACACGCATGGCGTGCGGCGGCGCCTGACGGCGCATTTTGAGATTTCATCAGTCTTGAAATTGCTTTATGCCGCGAAAGCCAGTCGGCCGGATGGCCGCCGCCTCACGGCGGAGGAAAGTCCGGGCTCCACAGAGAAACGGTGCCGGATAACGTCCGGCGGGGGTGACCCTAGGGAAAGCGCCACAGAAAATAAACCGCCCCGGCTTCGCGCCGGCGGTAAGGGTGAAACGGTGCGGTAAGAGCGCACCGCGCGCATGGCGACATGAGCGGCACGGCAAGCCCCACCGGGAGCAAAACCGAATAGGGGCGATGCGAGGTTTTAAAAACCTTAGATCCGTCTCTGGATCATCGCCCGGGTTGGTTGCTCGAGGCGGCCGGCGACGGTCGTCCCAGAGGAATGGCCATCACGCGTCGCGGTTCGCCGCGGCGCCGTACAGAACCCGGCTTACAGGCCGGCTGGCGGCGCATCTCGCCGCAAGGCGGATGCAAAAGGGGCATGAACCTTATCGTTCATGCCCCTTTTTTGTCTTGGCGGCTTTTGTCTTGGCGGCGCGGGAGCCGGCTTCAGGCCCGGCTAGCCGAGCCTGCCCGAGGCGTGGGCGAGCATCGTGTAAACCAGACCTGTCTCCGAGATCAGATAGCTGCGCAGGACCGATTGATCGGCGTTGTCGCGGGTCAATTCGGTCAGCAGACGTTCGAATTCCTGCACATAGCGATCGACCGTCGCATGAAAGTCAGGATTCAGCCGGTAGCGGCGGCGCACCTCTTCGGCGGTCTGGGCGCCGCGGCCGATGTAGATCCGCGAAGAGAAGGCGTTCGGTTCGCCGCGCCGATAGCGATCCCAGGCCTCGGCCGCGGCTTCGGGGTCGACCATGCGGGCGACGTCGAGCGAGAGGCCGTCGAGCGGTTGGGCGCCCGCCGTCGGGGGGGCCAGACCCTTCGGCGCCAGGCCTTTGGGCGTCTGGTCCTTCGGCGCGAGGTCCCTGGCGGGCCGCGCCGCGGCGGGCGGCTCCTCGGTCGAGGCGCGTGCGAGGAGATCGGACAGCCAGCCGCTGCGCTCCGTCGCAGAAGGGTTCTGCGTCGGTCGCGGCGGGGTCGTCTGGCTGCGGCGCGGCTCGGGCGCGGCTACGGGTTCTGCCGCTGGAGCATTGCGGCGGACAGGGGCCGGGAAAGCCGGGGCGGCGCCGGGCGTGCGGGCCGGGGCGGGCGGCGCCGCGCGGTCGCCGGCAAGCCCCGTCGAAACGTCAAGGGACCGCCCGGAACGGCTCACGATGTCGCTCAGCTCTTTGAGCGCCTTGATTTCGTCCGAGACGATTTTCCGCATCGAGGCCGCCTGCTGCGCGGTCTCCTGCGGCAGCTCGGAGACGCTGGCGCTCAGGGCTTCCCGCGTCGCGGCGAGTTCTTCCTGAATTTGCCGGGACATCGTCCGCAGTTCGGAAGCCGCGGTCTGGAAGCGCTGCGTCCCCTGGCTGAATATGCCGTCGATTTCGGCGTTGGCCTGCGCATAGGCCGCCCGCATCGCCGCGGCGGTTCGCTCGCGCTCCGTCGCTACATTGGCGCGGATCTCGGCGAACTGCTGGTCGATCATTCCGCCCGCTGATTGCGAGGTTTCGGCAAGAAGCGATCCGATTTCGCGCGCCCGGTTTTCGGCGTTCTCGAACGCGCTCTCGATCAGCGTGGCGAAAGAGCCCATGACATTGTCGAAATCGTCGCGGCGCTCGTTGACGGCCAGCAGGAGCGCGTCGAGCGATGCCCGGCGGGCATTGAGCATCTGGTCGAGTTCGCTTTGCGACCTGACGAGATCGCTGGCGGCGACGGAGAGCGCGTCGCCGTGGCCGGCGATTGTCTCGGCGAGCCCGCTGGCTTCGAAGACGGTCTGTCCGGCGGCCTGGTTGACGCGCTCGAGTTCGCTGGAGACGGCGCCAAGCAGGCGCCTGAAATCGTCCATGCGGTCGCCCAGGGATTGTTCGACGGCCGCGAAATTGGCGCCCGCGACGGCGATTTGATCCTGCAGCGCGGCGCCGCCGCTGGCGAGGCGGTTGGCGATCTCGGTCATCTCGCCCCCGAGCTTGGCGTTGGCGTCGACCAGCGCGCCGATCGATTCGCCGGCGCCGATCTCGAACGCCTCGCGCACATGGGCGGCGGAGCGCTCGATCGCGTCGGTCAGATCGTTCTGCGTGTCGCCGAGACGCTGCACGATGTCCATGCCGCGGCCTTCGATGGCTTGCGACACGAGCGCGCCGACGCTGGTCATCTCCGCAGCGATCTCGCCGCCGCGCTGGGAGAGGCTCTCGACGAGGCTGCGGCCGCGCGCGTCGAACAGCTCGCGCAATTCCCCGGCGCGCGCGCCGAGCGCGTTTTGCAGATCGAGGCCGCCGCCGAGCGCGCCCTCGATTTCCGACAGCCGGTTCGCCAGCGTGAGGCTGATTTCGTTGATGCGTCCGGCGAGCGCGTCGCCGATCTCGCCGGCCCGCCCAGCAAGCGTCGCGTCGAGATCTTCGGTCGCCTGTGCGACGAGATCCCGGATCTCGGCGGTGCGCCCGGCCAACACCGCGGCGAGCTGACCTGCCTCGCGATCGAGCGCCGCATAGATGTTGCCGGCGTGCAGACCAAGCGTCTGGTCGATCTCCCGAGTCCGCGCCGCGATATTGGCGGCGACGGCGCGCCCACGCTCGTCGAGTTCGCCTGACACTGTGTCGAGGCGCCCGACCACCCGCTCTTCAAACTCCACGATGCGCCCGTCGAGGGTCGCGGCGATGGCGCCGGCCTTGTCGTCCAGAGCCCGGACAACTTCTTCGCCGCCTTCGCTCAGCGCTCTTGCTATTGCGCTGGCCTGCGCTCCGAGGCTCTCGCTCAGCGCCGCCGCATGCGCGTCGAGCCCTTGATCGAGGCGCGCGATGAGAACGTCGAGCGCCTGCCCGATTTCCCGCGTGCGCAACGAGGTGCGCGTCTCGAAGGCGTCGATCTGCGCTTCAAGCGCCTGTGTGGTTTCGCCGGCGCGTAGGGCGAGCTTGTTGTTGAGATCGCCGCCGCGCAGCGTCAGCGTGCTCTCGATCGCGCCGAGCCGGTCGGCCAGGGTCGCGGTGAAGCGCTCGGCCTGATCGCCGATACTGCTCGCGACGGCGCCGCCCTGTCCGACAAAGGTCTGCTCGAACGATGAGAGCCGGTCGGCAAGCGCTTCATTGATCCGGTCGCCATGCACGGCGATTGCGCTGATCGCCTCGGAGGCGGTTTCGGTGAAGCGTTCGTTGAGATCATTGGCGTGGTAGCCGATCGCAGCTACTGCCTGCTGCGCGGTCGCCTCGAAGCCGCTCTGCAGCGCATCGCTCTGGCTGGCGAAAGCGATCAGCGCCTCCTGCGTGCGCGCGGCGAGATGCTCGTGCAGCTCGTGGGTGTGGCTGGACAGCGTGTGGAAGGCCTCGCCCAGCATGAGCGTAAGGCGCTCCTCAAGGCTTGAGGTGTGGCCCGCGAAGGCGGCGAGCGCGCCGCGCCCGGCTGCGTCCAGGGTCTCGCGCATCTCCTCCGAATAGCCGGAAAGCGCACCGAGCGTCTCTCCGACGGTCGAACCGAGGCGCTGGTTGACTTCATCCGAATGATTGGCGAGAGCGCCGAAGGTCTCGCTAATCGCCGTGGAAAGGCCAGCGTTGAGCGCGTCCACGCGGTCGGCGAGGGCGCCGGCCGATTGCTCGCCAGTCATGCGCAGGCGCTCGTTCATTTCGTTCGAATGCGCGTTCAGTGCGTCGATCGTCTCGGTCAGCGTCGCCTGGAGGCGCTGGCGCAGCGCCTCGGTCTCGGCCGTCAACGCGCCGGCGGAGGTCGCCGCGGTCGCCTGCAGGCGCTGGTTGATATCAGCCGCGTGATCGCTCAACGCGGCGAGCGTCGCATTGATGGTCGTCGTCAGGCGCTCGTGCAGCGCCTCAACAGGCACGGTGAGGGCCTCCGAGGCCTGCTGCGCGCTGGCCTCCAGCCGCGCGCCGACCTCGTCGGAATGGCGCGTGAGGGCGGCGGCGGTTTGCCCGAGCGTCGCCTCGAGGCGCCGGTGCACCGCATCTGCATGTCCGGTGAAGGCGTCCACTGCGAGGCTGGCTGTCGAGTCGAGCCGCGCGTTCATTGTCTCCGAGTGGCTGGTCAAAGCGGCGAGCGTCTCCACGAGCGTGGCGTTGAGGCGTTCGTGCAGCGCTTGCGTATGCTCGGCGAAGGCTCCGACGGCGTAATGAGCGGTCGCCTCCAGTCGCTCGCTCATCTCGTTTGAATGATCATCGAGGGCGCCGATCGCAGCGTTGAGCCGGTCCTGCAGTGCGTCGGTCTGGCTAGCGAGGACGTTGGCGGACAGCTGCGCGGTCGCCTCAAGCCGCTCGCTCATCTCGTTGGAATGATCGCCGAGGGCGCCGATCACAGCGTCGAGGCGGTCCGCCAATGCGTCGGTCTGGCCGGCGAGGATCCCGGCTGATTCCTGCGCGCTCGCCGCGAGGCGCCGGCTGATCTCGTTGGAATGATCGCCGAGGGACTCGATTGCCGCGTTGAGGCGATCCGCCAGTGCATCGGTCTGGCCGGCGAGAACATCGGCGGATTCCCGCGCGCTCACCGCGAGGCGGCGGCCGATTTCGTCGGAATGGTCGCCGAGGGCGTTGATTGCTGCGTTGAGGCGATCCGCCAGCGCGTCGGTCTGTGTTGCGAGGAGGCTGCCCGATTGCTGCGCGCTAGCCGCGAGGCGGCTGCTGATTTGGTCGGAATGATCGCCAATCGCGCCGATCACAGCGTTGAGCCGATCCGCCAGCGCGTCGGTCTGCGTTGTGAGGAGGCCGGCCGATTGCTGCGCGCTTGCCGCGAGGCGCTCGCTCATCTCGTCCGAATGTTCGTTGAGGCCGCGGATGGCGGCGTCCAGCCTTTCGCGCAGGGTGTCCGTTTGCGCGGTGAACGCGCTGAGCGACTGCTCTCCGGCGGAGCCGAGATGTTCGCTGATTTCCGCCGCGTGACGGCTCAGTGCCTGAAGCGTCGACGTAAGCCGCTGCTGCAGCCCCTCCGCACAGCTGGCGAGCGACGCGACAGATTGATTTGCGGAGCTTTCGAGCCGGTTGGCGACTTGCTCGGAGCGGCCGGTCAAGGATTCCAGCGACTCGCCGAAAGTCGCGATGATGCGTTCGTGCAGCGCTTCGGACCGGCCGGCGAAATCGGTCGCGGTGCGGTCGGCGGCGGCCTCAAAGCGTTCGCTCATGATCGCGGAATGGTCGCTGAGAGCCGCGAAGGTTCCGTGCGTCGCGGCGTCGAGCCGTTCGCGCAGGGCCTCGGTCTGCGCGGTGAAGGCGCCAAGCGATTGCGCGCCGGCGTCGCCGACCTGTTCGCTGATTTCCGCCGCGTGGCTGCTCAGGGCGTAAAGCGTCGATGACAGCTGCTGCTGCAGGCCCTCGGCATAGCCGGCAAGCGTTGCGACGGACTGACTGGCGGAAGTCTCGAGCCGCTCCGCGACGTCGTCCGAACGGCCGGACAAAGCTTCCAGCGCGCCGCCGAAGGTGGCTGTCAGGCGCTCGTGCAGAGCCTCGGACCGCCCGGCGAAATCGGCCGCCGCCTGGTTGGCGGCGGCTTCGAGGCGTTCGCTCATGATCGCGGAATGATCGTCCAGCGCCGTGAAGGTGCCATGCACGGCGCCGGCGAGCTGGTCGCTCAGCGCCTCGGTGCGGCCCGCGAAGGCTCCGAGCATGTCCTGCGTGATGAGGTCGAGATGGCCATGAATATGTTCGGAATGGCTGTTCAGCGCTCCGACGGTCTGGTCGAGCGAGGCCGCGAGCTGCTCCTGCAGCGTTTGGGCTTGCTGGGAGAGCGTCGTCGCCGTCGAGTCGGCGGCGGCCGCAAAGCTGCGCTGCAGCTCGCCGCCATGGCGCTCGAACTCGTTCTGGAGCCGCGCATGCCCGTCCTCGAACGAGGCGACGATGTTGCGGCTCGACTGGTCGAGGGAGTCCCGCGCCGCCGCGGTCCGCGCCTCGATCAGATTGCCGAAGCGTTCGCCGGTCGCGGCGATGCGGTCGGCGAGCGCGCCGCCATGCACGTCGACCACCTCCTGCAGGCGATCATGCGTTTCGGCGAGGCGCGTCGCGATGCTCTCGCCGCGCTCGGAAATCGTCTCGACGATCTGCGCGCCGGCCGCATCGAGGCGTTCCGCGAGGGCGTCGCCGCGCATGCCGAGGTCTACGGCGAGAAGCTGGCGCGCATTGGTCAGGCGCGCCTCGAGGTCGCCGACCTGCTGATCGAGCGTTTGCGCGATGCCGGCGCTGGCCTGCGTCAGATTGGCGGCGGCGTCGCTGCTGGTGCGGCCGAGGCGCGAGACAAGTTCTTCGCCGTGACTCGACAGATGCTCGGCGAGTTCGTCGCGGCCCTGGCTTAGCGCCAGCCTGATCTCGTCACCCTTGGCGTTGACCGAATTCGTGACGCGGCTGGCGGCCTCGCCGACGCTGTCAGCGAAGCGGACTGACGCCGATTCGATGTCGCGCGTGACGCTGTCATGCGCGATCGAGATGGCGCCGCGCACGCGATCGGCATTGGCGAGAATGGATTCGCGCTCGCCGGCCAGTTCGTCGATCAGCGCGCGCACGCGCCGCTCATTATCGGAAAAGGAGCGCTCCAGATTGGAGACCTCGGACCGCACCAGGGTTTCGAGTTCGCCGGCCCGCGCCAAGGCGCGCTCAATGCCATCGCCCATGGAGGCGACCTCGCGCCGGATCGCCTGGGAGAGCGTGACCATTTGCTCGGTGGCGATGGTCTCGGGTTCGGCGAGGCGCAACGCGACTTCGGTCATCGAGCGGGAGGTCGCGCGCATTTCCTGCCCGCGCCGGATCATCATCGCGGTGATGAAGAAAAACACCACCGGCCCGGCGATGGCGAGGAAGTAAAGCGCGGCCGTCGGCAGGATCGCGCCGTTCGATCCGCCGAAAAGCTGTTCCCGATTGGTGGCGAGGAAGCCGACCGTCAGCGCAATCCACAGCGTTGAGCTAAGCGCCGCGATGATGGTTGGGGCGCGGTTTGGGCGGGACTGGTAGGCGCGCAGGATCGCACCGGCTGAATGGCGGTCGTCATTGGCGGGTGGCGCGCCGCGGCCGATCTGGCTTTCCGGCGCTTGGGCGGCGCCGGCCGGGGCGCTCTGGCGCGGCGGCCCGAAGAGGGGCTCTTCGCTTGTCGAGGGCAGCCGCGCAGCAGCGCCGGATTTGCGTCTGTAGTCAGCAGCTGTTTCGCTCCGGGCGCCAGGACCGTCATTTTGCGTCCGGCCTCCAGCGCCGGTGTCCCCGCTCGCGAAAGGATCGTCCAGTCCCGCTCCAAGGTTCAGCGCTTCTTCGATGGCCTGAAGCGCCTCCGCCGCGGGATCGTGGATTTTCGGGGAGCTCGCCATCTCGTGCCTCTTCAAAGTCGTTCAGGAGCGCGCAGGAAGTTTTCTGGGCGCATGAAGTTCGCTGCGCATGACGTCCAAACTATGTGCGTCAGCGCCGACGCAGGCGGTACAGTTAACCAAATGTTACTTTACATCCCTCAGGCTCTGATTCAAACCCGCGCGCCAAGGCCTTCTTAAAACATCGTTAATGGCGCCGTCGTTGGCGCCGGGGCGTTGGAGAAAAGGGTCCGGACGATGAAAAATGCTGGCAGGAACGGGCGCGCTGAATTGGCGCCCCGAACCCGCCGCCGGACGCGGTTTTGCCTGTGCGAACGCGGCGAAGCCGCCGCGACAAAAGCCCCCGTTGCGGCCGTCCCCGGCTTTCCGCCCTTGCAGGATGCCTGAACTTCGGCCATGAACTGCGGCCGTAACCCTCGGCCGCGAAGCTGGCCAGAAAAGCTGGCTGTTTGGCCGGGGAAATCCGCCTGTCCGCGTCCGGAAGGTCCGCGGATGAGCTTTCGACCTTATAACGCGCCCGCCATACGAAGGTAAAAGCGATATCCATGCCAAAAATCACGTTCGTCGACTCGCTCGGTGAATCCCGCACCGTCGAGGCGGAGATCGGCTCCACCGTCATGGAGGCCGCGATCCGCAACGCGATCCCAGAGATCACCGCCGAATGCGGCGGCGGCTGCGCCTGCGCGACCTGCCATGTCTATATCGACGAAGCGTTCTTGCCCTTTACCGGCAAGGCCTCGGACCAGGAGGAGGACATGCTGGACTTCGCTTACAATGTGCAGCCCAATTCGCGCCTGTCCTGCCAGATCGTGGTGACGGCGGAGCTTGACGGCCTGACGGTCCGGACGCCAGATCGCCAAGGCTAGCGCTGACGCTTCAGGAATAATGGAATTGATGCGGAGGGACGCGAAGCGCCTTCGCAGGGTGAATTTGGAGCGGAGTATGCCTGAGTTGATCGAGACCGACGTCGTCATCGTCGGCGCCGGACCCGCCGGCCTTTT
>Ga0224559_1002153_pt1 | contig 10297 bp, 7 predicted proteins | sample 714S33034metaG_FD_180676 | JGI IMG/M metagenome (GOLD analysis project Ga0224559, IMG submission 180676) | Peat soil microbial communities from Stordalen Mire, Sweden - 717 S3 30-34 | ecosystem: Environmental > Terrestrial > Soil > Wetlands > Peat | place: Sweden: Norrbotten County, Stordalen... | reverse complement strand
ATCGGCCCCGGAGCGCGCAGGCGGCCGGAGGCGAGAATCGCCGGAACGGCCGCCAGGAGCACGAAGAGGCCCACCAGGCGGGCAATGTTGCCCAGCGGCTCACCCAGATCCAGGGAGTATTCCCAGGGAATCGCGAAGGCGAAAAGCAGCAACAATCCCCAGGCTATGCGGCGCATCATGGGAAAAACCTCTCAGGAATCCCTGTCAACAGGGAAAAATCTTGCGGAAAGGCCCTCCCGTCGGAGAAAAACAACGGGGATTTGCAGTGCAACAAACAATATGATCGCCAGCGGGAAACCGATGAGCCGGAAGGCCAGCGGCAGCAGGCAAACGGCGAGCACGGCGGCGCAAAAAGCCAAGGTCCAACGCGCCCGGCCAAGAGATTTGAGCCTTCCTCTCACGCTGAAAAACCACGCCAGGCAGAGTAGGGCCGAACCGGCGTCCAAGGCCAGCCTCAAAGCCCGCGCGTGGGGCAGGCCGCCCACGTCGCCGCGCAGCAAGTGCAGGACCAGCCATAAACCGGCGATCAGCAGCAGGAAAATCGCAAACTCGACGGCCCCGAGCGGCGTAACCGGCCGGGACGGTTTGCTCTTTTTCGGGGCTGCGGCGTTGGCGCTTTCGGACAACGGCCCGGCAGGCGCGTGTTCGCGTTGAAACAGAATTGCTGGAAGCTGGAGAAGGAAAAAAAGCGCGATGCTCCGCGGGAGTTCCGCGAACCGTAGCGCATGAACCGCAAAGCAGGCGGTGAAGACGATGAGGAAGAAGGGCCAAAAACACCAGCGCGACAATCCCGCATCCCGCAGCCGCCGCTCCAGGCTTCTGATCCAGAAGACGCCCAGAAGGACCAGACAGTATTCCAGGAGCATGGTGGCGCGCTGGCTGTCCGCATGGGGGCGCCACAGGCGCAGAACCGCGCCGCCGAGAACGGCGATCAACGCCAGGGAAAGCAGAAATCTTATGCGTCCTATTTGCCGATGCAAGAATGAGTCAGACAAAGGTTTACTCCCTTCCTCTTCCGTAAGTTTCTCGAAATACAGTAACCGTCGAGGCCCGAAAACGAAGAAATCTCTGAAAAAGCTCCGTCATCAAGAAAAAATTCCGTCAGCGGCCAGGGCACAATCGCTTTTGCCCTGGTTCCGCGCGGGATAAAGCCTCGCGTTCGGCACTCCCGGTTGATTCAGAGAATCCCGCTCAGAACCGCTGTGAGTAGACCAAGCCGGCATAGATGGTGACGCCGATCGCCGATTGAATAGCCGATTCCATGGTCCGGTTCCACAGATTCTTGGCCGTCGAATCGGGCACGTAGAGAATGTCGCGGTCGCGGACGGGCTGGTCCGGCTCCTGGCCGTGCAGCATACGATTCAGATTGAGACTGGTGAGGGTGCGCCCGCCCTTCTGCTCGCGAATGAGAATGGCCCTCGCCGTGGCGGCGTTCTGCGTCGGCCCCCAGGCCAGCGCAAGCGCCTGCACCACGGTCAGCCCCTGCGCCGGGTCCACGGGAAAGCCGCCAGGACGCTGTACGTCGCCCACCACGAAGACCAGACCGGCGCGGCTGACCTGAACCGTGTCGCCGGGGGCCAGTTCCGGGTTGTGGTCGAGGGCTGTATCGGTTCCGCTGGGGTCGAGCACCACCGGATGCGGCGTTTTGGGGTCGTCGCGGTGGAAGATGTTCACCAGACGGCCCGCGTTCGCCGTCAGTCCGGAGGCAGCCGAGATCAGGTCCAGCAGTCGGTGGTGCAGCGTGTAGGGGTAAACTCCAGGGCGCACCACCTCTCCCAGTACACTCACGTCCTGGCCCGCGTAGGTGAGAACTAGCACCGAGACCTGCGGGTGCAGCAGCATTCCCTGCACCATCAGCACTGCTTCGATGGCGCGCGCGGCGCCCTGCTCGTCCAGCCCGCCAATCCTGACCTCGTGGATCATGGGCAGATTAACCGCGCCCGAGGGCATAACGCGCACCTGGGAATGAAACTCCGGGGTGTGAAACTCGCTAACATCGAGAAAATCGCCGGGAGCGATGGGTGCGGGCATGGGAGTGGCCAACTGCGCAGAGGCCGCCGCGGGCAGCCCGGCTTGGCCCGCGTTGTCCCACACGACCGGCGACTCCTTGGGGTTGGGGGGATTAGGCCGATTTGGCGCCTGCTGCGAGGAAGGAAGGCGGACCACACCGGTGGGCAGGCCGGAGGTGCTGGGCGTGGGCGCCTGCGCGTGGCCCATTGCGCCCGTCACAAGTACCGCCAGCAGTGCGACCATGACCCGCGCCGTGCGGATTGCCGGAGGACGAATCGACTCCATCAGGAACGCGCCTCCAATTGCCAGCCAGAGGCTGACAAACAGGGTAATGGCCAGGTAGAGCGGCGGATCGGGGGCCACCGGCTTGGCGGGCGGGCGGGCGTAGTCCACCACCGTAATGTCGGAGCCCTGGCTGCTGGCGGCCAGAGCGGCCTCTTCCACCTTCTCCAGGGCCTGTACATAGAGCCCCTGGCTGGCGTTGGCCTCCTCGCGCATGGCCGCGTACTCGTTGGCCGCTTCGTTGGCCTTCATGCCCTCGGCGGTCAGTTGATCCAGATTCTTGCGCACCAGTTGTTCGCGGTTGGTGGCCGTCTGCCACGCGCCGCGAAATCGCGCCACCAGCTTGGCGTCTTCGGCCTGTTTCTGCCGGTCCAGATCCTGCATCTGGCGGCGAATCTCGACCACGCGGGGAAAGTTGGGGCCATGCTCGATGGCGAGCTGGGCCTGTTCCTCTTCCAATGCGCTCCGGCGGGCGTGAATCTGCTGGAGCTGGGCGGTGGCAAAGCTGCCGCCCTCGGCCTGCAGGTGCGGATCGGAGGCGACGACCAGTTCCGGATCGCCTTGTGCCGCCGCGCGGTACTCCGCCTCGCACAGGATGCGGTCGCTGGTGGCGGCCACCAACTGCTGGCCCAACTCGTCGACCTCCAGCACGGCCGAGGTGTGCTGGGTCTCGCCCGGCCGGCCGTTGGCCAGCGTCTCAGGGGTAGTCAGCAGGCCATGTTCGCGCTGGAAGGCCGCCATGCGCTGCCCGTCCTGCTCCACGCGGGCCTTCAAATCCTTCAGTTGGCTCTCCAGCCGCTTAGAAGCCTGCCGGGTAGCCTCGACCCTCGCATCGTTTTCCTGCTGGCCGTAGGCCCGGATCAAGGCATTTACCACGCTGGCCGACAGGGCCGCGTCGCGCGACCGGAAGTTGATTTGAACCAACAAGGTGTGCGGCACGGCCTCCACGCGCAGACGGTCCTGGAATCTCTTCAGCAGGTATTCCTGGGCGCCGGCGGCCGGCGCATCGGGACGAAAGCCGGGGAAGCGGTGCGTAAAGCTGCCTGGCAGCCACTGTGCATGACCCATGAATCCTGGCTCCTGGTAGAGCTTGAGGCCGGCTATCACATTCCAGGCCAGTTGTTCGCTGCGAAGAACGCTGGCCAGCGTCTCCTGCTGCACCGGCGCGGAGAGGATCGAAGCCGCCGCGAAGGACTGTGCGGTTTCCAGGCTGAGCGAGGAGGTGGGCGAAGCGCTCAGCGCTACCTTGGCGCCGGCCTCGTACTGATTGGGAGCGATAAGGCAATACAGAAGACAGGCCAGCAGCAATCCTCCCACCACTGCGCACACCAGACGGCGGCGGCGGCAGAGCACCTGCCAAAGCTCGCGCAGGGATTGCCCGCCATGGCGCTGGCCGACAGTAGGCGACGCACTGGGCCGCTCTTCGGGATCATCGGGCGAATTGTACGGAACGGCGTTTGCTTCCGGCACGGATAGGGAGCCTCTGTCCCAACATTCGTTCAGCGGAGGCAGACCTAGGATTCAAAACAACAAAGTGCTACAAAGGTAATCCTCGACAGTGTGCTTGATCGGAATCAATTTCGTCAATAGATCCCATCACGCTGCTGTTTCGCGTCCATCACACTATCCGCCAACTCCATTGAAGCTCCATTGCGGATTCCATACGAAGCCCATTGCGCGGCACTCCGTCGGGGGGAAATCCACCTCGCCCCGGTTTTTCACTCCTCGCCGCCGCCGCCGCGGTACCACTCGACGGTGCGGCGCAGCCCTTCGCGGAAATCGACGATGGGCTGGTAGCCGAGCAGTTCCCCGGCCAGGCGAATGTCGGCCAATGAGTCGCGAATGTCGCCGGCGCGTTCCTCGGCATAGGCCGGCTGGCCGCTGTAGCCGGTCAGTTCGCGCAGAATTGCGAAGGTTTCATTCAGCGTGATGCGGCTCCCGGTGGCCGTGTTCATCGTCCGGCCCGAGACCTTTTCCGCTGGGGCCGCGGCGGCCAGCAGATTGGCGTGGACCACGTTGTCGATGTAAGTGAAGTCGCGGCTCTGCTCGCCGTCGCCGAAGATGGTCGGCTGCTGGCCGGCCAGCATGTGGCGGCAGAAGATGGCTAGCACGCCGGAGTAGTGCGAGGTTGGATCCTGGTATGGCCCGAAGACATTGAAGTAGCGCAGTACTACCGTCTCCAGCCCGTAAACGCGGGTGAAAGCGCCCATATAGTGTTCGCCGGCCAGCTTGGCCACGGCATACGGAGAAATCGGAGCAGGCAGCATCTGTTCGTGCTTGGGCTGGGTCGGCGATTCCCCATAGGCCGAGGACGACCCGGCGTAAACCACGCGGTGCACACCGGCCTCGCGGGCGGCTACCAGAAGATTGAGCGTGGCGTCCACACAGTTTCGGTTGGTGCCCACCGGGTCGGCCACCGAGCGCGGCACCGAGGCCAGCGCCGCCTCGTGGAAGACGATCTCGACCCCGGCGCAGGCCTGGGCGCATGCGGATGGGTCGGCCAGGTCGCCCTCGATAAACTCCATCGCCTCCAGCCCCACCAGGTTGGCGCGCTTGCCGGTGATGAAGCTGTCGATGCCGCGGACGGTCTCACCGCGAGCCAGCAAAGCCGCGGCAATTGAACGGCCGATAAAACCCGCCGCTCCGGTTACGAGATAGCTTGGCAAGGAAAATCCTCCATGAGTCAGAAGGTCTGAGGCCCGAAAGCCTGTTTGCGGCGAAGAAAACCTCCGCAGTCTATAACGAAGAGCATACTACCCCCAGGCCGCCCCCCTAGGCCGTCGGGCCGGTTGCCGGGCGTCATCGCAGCCGCCCTGGGTTCTGGCTTTACAATCGAGAGCATGACCACTACCAGCAAGAGCCGGCTAGCCGGCCTCAAAGAGAAAATTGAGTCCCGGGAAGCCCGGATCGGCATCGTCGGGATGGGATACGTGGGTTTGCCACTGGTGCTGCTCTTCAGTGGCGAACGCTTCAAGGTGACCGGCTTCGACATCGTGCCGGAGAAGGTCGATACGCTCAACGCCGGCAACTCTTACATTGTGCGTATTCTTCCCGCCGAGATTCAGGCGGCGCAGCGGGCGGGCTTCCGCGCCACGGCCGATTACTCTGAAATCGCCCAGATGGACGCCGTCCTCATCTGCGTCCCCACCCCACTCAACGAGTACCAGGAGCCCGACCTGAGTTTCGTAACGGAGACGGTCAAGTCGATCGCTCCCTGGATTCACGAGGGCCAGCTCATCGCGCTGGAGAGCTCGACCTACCCCGGCACCACCGAGGAAGTTGTCGTTCCGCTGCTCGAAGCCGGCAACCGCCAGGGCCTGAAGGCCTCGCGCGCGCTTGACGAGCCCGGCCTACATGTCGTCTTCTCGCCCGAGCGCGAAGATCCCGGCAATGAGACCGTAGAGCGGCCCGATATTCCCAAGGTTGTCGGCGGCTGCGGCCCGGCGGCCAATCAGTTGGCAGCGGCGTTGTACGGTTCCATCTTCCGCCGCGTAGTGCCGGTCAGCAGCCCCGCGGCGGCCGAGATGACCAAGCTGCTCGAGAACATCTACCGCTGCGTCAACATTGCACTGGTCAACGAGCTCAAGCAGCTCACCATGAGAATGGGCATTGACATTCATGAGGTGATCGACGCGGCCAAGACCAAGCCCTTCGGCTTCCAGGCCTTTTATCCCGGCCCCGGCCTGGGCGGCCACTGCATTCCCATCGACCCCTTCTATCTCTCCTGGAAGGCCAAGCAGTTCGACTTCCGCACCCGTTTCATCGAACTGGCCGGCGAGATCAACACGAATATGCCCTACTTTGTGATCGAGCAGACGGCCGATGGGCTCAACGAGCAGCGCAAATCCATCAAGGGCTCGAAGGTGCTGGTGCTGGGCTTGGCCTACAAACGCGACATCGACGACCTGCGCGAGTCCCCATCGCTAACCATCATCGAGCTGCTGCGCGAAAAGGGCGCGATCGTTGCCTACAACGACCCCTTCTTCGCCACCGTGGGCCGCGGCCGCCACTACGACCTGAATATGACCAACACGCCACTCGACAACCTGGGCCAGTATGACGCCGTGATCATCGTCACCGACCACTCGTCCTACGACTACAAGGCCATCGTCGAGCAGTCGCAACTGGTGGTCGATACCCGCAACGCCACCAAGGGCATCGACTCGCCGAAGATCGTGCGCTGCTGACCACCTGCGGTGGGGCAGCCGACTTCTGCCTGGAGAACCTTGCACTGGATGTTCCAGGTCCCGATTTTGGAACCTGGGATGATGCGCTGTTGAGGAGCGCATACCAGTTCAGCCGTCATAAACTTCCCGCCGGTGCCCGATTTTGAGCACCAGCACCACCAGGAGATTCTCCTCGAAGCGGCAAACCAGCCGGTAATCGCCAACCCGGTAGCGCCACAGGCCGGCCAGATTCAGGCGCAGCGGCTTGCCGTACCGTCTGGGGTCGGCCGCTCCGGCAATGCGCTCGCGCAGGTAGCCGAGAATTGCCTTCTGCGTCTCGGGAGCCAGTTTGCGCAGCTCCCGGCGGGCGCGGTCGTCAAACTCGACAGTCCATACAGGCTGAGGCCAGTCAGGTTGGGATTCTTCCGGCTCGGGAGGGGTCATGCTCCGCGTTGCCGGTCAAGCCCCTGCTCCAGTTCATCCAGGGTCCAGCGCCGGGCCGGGTTTTCCAGCCGGTAGAGGGCGGTGTAGGTTTCCTCGATCTCGTCTAAATGCGCCGCCAGGGCTTGGCGCACATAAAAGCTCTTGGGTCGCCCGGTCAGAGCGGCTAGCTTGTCGAGGCGGGACTCCATCTCGTTGGGAATGCGCACTGCCAGCATGAAGCCTCCTTGGTAGCGTGCCGATTGCATACTACTTGTATGACAAGTATAGCATAAGGGCGGCCATGCGCTGCCCCGCACCTCTGCTAAAGCGAGCAAGCCGTCTCCCGTTTACACTGAATAAGATATGGCGGAAGAGAACGAACTGCGTTACGACCCGGCGGCGATTGAACCCAAGTGGCAGCGGCGATGGGCCGCGGACCCCCAACTGTATGCGGCCGAGCCCGCTTCCTGCGGCAAGCCCAAGTACTATGTGCTGGAGATGCTGCCCTACCCCAGTGGCCAGTTGCACATGGGGCACGTGCGCAACTACTCGATCGGCGACGCGCTGGCGCGCCATATGTGGATGCGCGGCTACAACGTGCTGCACCCCATGGGCTGGGACGCCTTCGGGCTGCCGGCCGAAAACGCCGCGCTCAAGCACAACACCCCCCCGCGCGAGTGGACCCTCTCGAACATCAAGGCCATGAAGCGGCAGATGGAGCGGCTCGGCCTGGGGTACGACTGGGCGACGGAAGTAACGACCTGCCTGCCCGAGTACTACCGCTGGAATCAGTGGTTTTTCCTGCGGATGTATGAAAAAAACCTGGTTTACCGCAAGAAAAGCAAGGTGAACTGGTGCCCGGAGTGCGCCACCGTGCTGGCCAACGAGCAGGTGGTCGATGGCTGCTGCTGGCGGCATGAGACCACGCAAGTGGAGCAGCGCGACCTGGTGCAGTGGTTCTTCCGCATCACCGCCTACGCCCAGGAGCTGCTCGACGGTCTCGACAAACTCGACGGCTGGCCGGAAAAGGTGCGCACCATGCAGCGCAACTGGATCGGCCGCAGCGAGGGAACGGAAGTGGACTTCTTTTTGGAAGAAGTCCAGGGACTAGGGACTGAGGGATTAGGAACAGAAAAGACGCGGATTCGCGTCTTCACCACGCGCGTGGACACCATCTTCGGCGCAACCAGCGTGCAACTGGCCCCGCAGCACGAACTGGTGGCCAAGTTTACCGCCGTGGACGCGAAGCTGAAGGCGCAGGTCGATGAGCTGCTCGATCAGCAGAAGAGGGCGCGCGAGGCCGGCGACCTAGGCGCGATTGAAAAGCACGGCATCCCCACCGGCCGCTTTGCCGTGAACCCCTACAATGGCCAGCGCGTGCCCATCTGGGTGGCCAACTACATCCTGGCCGATTACGGCACCGGCGCCATCATGAGCGTTCCGGCGCACGACGAGCGCGACTTCGAGTTCGCGCAAAAGTACAACCTGTCGGTGGTCCAGGTCATCAAGCCGGCCGACCCGGCCGTGGCGCAGGAGCTCCCCTTTGTCTCCGAAGAGGGTGTGCTGGTGAACTCCGGCGAATACGACGGACTGAGTTGCGAAGAAGCGCAGAAGCGCCTCCAAGAGACTGCCGTCACCGGGAATTTCGGTGAGCCCAAGGTGACCTTCCGCCTAAAGGACTGGGGCGTGAGCCGCCAGCGCTTCTGGGGCACGCCGATTCCCATCATCCACTGCGAGAAGTGCGGTCTGGTGCCGGTGCCGGAGGAGCAGCTGCCGGTAGTTTTGCCCGAGCAGATCGAGATTACCCAGCAGGGCGGTTCGCCTCTGAGCCGCGTGCCGGAGTTTGTGAACGTAAAGTGCCCCCAGTGCGGCGGCGCGGCCAAGCGCGAGACCGACACCATGGACACCTTCGTCGATTCCAGTTGGTACTTTTACCGCTATACCGACGCCAAGAACTCCCGCGCCCCCTACGATCCGGCCAAGGCGCAGTACTGGTTTCCCATCGACCAATACATTGGCGGCGTGGAGCACGCCATTCTGCACCTGATCTACTCACGCTTCTGGACCAGGGTGATGCGCGACCTGGGGCTGATCGTCAACGACGAGCCAGCGCGGCATCTGTTCACGCAGGGCATGGTCATCAAGGACGGCTCCAAAATGTCCAAATCGAAGGGTAACGTGGTCTCGCCCGACGATATGGTGGCCCGCTACGGCGCCGACGCAACCCGGATGTACGCCCTCTTTGCCGCGCCGCCGGACCGCGATCTGGACTGGCAGGAGGATGGCGTTGCCGGAGTGAGCCGCTTCCTGGCTCGCGTCTGGCGGCTGGCGACAAAGTACGCGCCCGTGGCCCGCACGGCCGGCGGCCGAAAGGTCGAAGCCCCCACGGGCCTCTCGCTCAAGCTGCTGCGCAAGCTGCACCAGACCATCGCCAAGATCACGCTGGACTTTGAGGGCCGCTGGCACTTCAACACTTGCGTGGCGGCCATCATGGAACTGGTCAACGAGATGCAAGCCGCCGACGCGCAACTGGCGGCCGGCGAGGTTCCGGCTCCGGTGGTGCGCGAACTGCTGCGCTCGCTGGTGCTCCTGCTGGCTCCTTTCGCGCCTTACCTGTCCGCCGAACTCTGGGAGGAACTGGGCGAAGAGGGAAGCGTTTTACGCGCTTCCTGGCCCGTAAGTGACCCCGAACTGGCCAAGGAAGATGAGCTCGAAATCCCGGTGCAGATCAATGGCAAGCTGGTTGAAGTGGTTCGCGTGGCCGCCGATGCCGATGCCAAGGCCATCGAGGCAGCGGCCTTGGCCGGCGAGAAGGTGCAGGCGCGCACAGCAGGAAAAACCGTGCGCAAGGTGATCGTGGTTCCCGGCAAGCTGGTGAATTTGGTGGTGAAATAGCCCTGAAAATTGGGTGCCCCAGGTCCAGATTTTTGGACCTGGAGCACCCACGAACCTCAACCAGCACTCTCCATGAGGCTAGAATGGCTGCTCCACTACGCGGAACCCAGTCGCTGGTCGGCCAGATGGGCTGGCTCATCGCTCGGCCCTCGTTGACGGCTCTGGAAGTGGCTTGGCGTTGGATCTTCGGCTTGCCGCTGCTCGTGGTCTGCTGGGCCGAGGCGCGGAAGATCCTCGCCGCGCTGCCGCTGGACGCCGCTGGTCTCTCTAATCTCGACGCGCAGAATCCCTGGGTGGCCGTCGTGCAACTGGGCGGCGCCTGGGCGCTCTACCAGCCCCGCGTGCTGGCCGTCGCTCACTGGCTATTGCCGCTGGCGGCCGTGGCCTGGGTGATCATCTCCGGCCTGGGCCGCAGCCTTGTCCTGACGCGCATGGAGCCCCGCCTGCGCTTCCGGCCACTCGGACTTAGGCTGTTAGAGATGATCGCGCTGCAAGCGGTCTGGCTGGCTCTTTTGGCCGCC
>Ga0224559_1002151_pt1 | contig 10299 bp, 4 predicted proteins | sample 714S33034metaG_FD_180676 | JGI IMG/M metagenome (GOLD analysis project Ga0224559, IMG submission 180676) | Peat soil microbial communities from Stordalen Mire, Sweden - 717 S3 30-34 | ecosystem: Environmental > Terrestrial > Soil > Wetlands > Peat | place: Sweden: Norrbotten County, Stordalen... | reverse complement strand
TTGCTTTATAGTCGTAGCTGATGGTCGGGAACGATCAATTGGGAAACCGCCGCCGATTCGGACAAACCAACCCGTGATCGGATTGTCAAAGAGTTCCTTCTTTGCCATTTGATGCAATGTTCGGGGTAGGGCAGCGTATCCCACCCACAATGGATCGGCCCAGCCAACGTGGTTACAAACTACGATCTTGCCTTCTGCATCCCCATCCAAATATTCCGCACCATTGACTGTAACTTGTCCAAATCGAGACAACAACGTTTTGAGAAGGCGAATAAAAAGTGATGGCTGTTGCGAAGATTGTTCAATGCTCATAAAAACGTAATGTTATCTTGTAATAAATGGTGTCTCGCGGGACGAACATTATATATTGACCTGAAGCACTGGTTCGCAATTCAGTATGTAGGATGGGTGGAGCAACGCGATACCCATCAGTTTTCAAGTTTGGCGATGGGTATCGCTGCGTTCAACCCATCCTACGCTTGCTCAAACTGTAGATAAAGAATCGGATATTTCGGGCAACACTTCTGCCAGAAAGCCTCCCGACTGATGTTGCCACAACGCGGCATAGAGTCCATGCTTGTTCAACAACTCATGGTGTGTACCCTGCTCAACGATTTTGCCTTGGTCGAGCACAATCAGTCTATCCAGTCGTGCAATGGTAGATAAACGATGGGCGATTGCGATTACTGTCTTACCGTCCATCAAGCCGATCAGTTGCTCCTGAATGCTGGCTTCGATTTCGCTATCGAGTGCCGAAGTCGCTTCATCCAGCAACAGGATAGGCGCATTTTTTAAAATGACGCGCGCAATCGCCACACGTTGGCGTTGTCCGCCGGAAAGTTTTACGCCACGCTCGCCCACATGGGCCTCATAGCCCTCACGGCCATTCCAGTCGCGCAAGCCCATAATGAAATTGTGAGCCTGTGCCTTGCGCGCCGCCGCCTCGATCTCGGCTTGTGTTGCCTGCGGACGACCATATCGGATGTTATCGGCAATCGAGCGGTGCAGTAGTGAAGTATCCTGCGTGACCAACCCCACCTGTGTGCGCAAACTTTCCTGTGTGATGTGCCTGATATCCTGTCCGTCAATAGTAATGCGCCCGTGCTCAATGTCGAAAAAACGCAACAACAGGTTAACCAGTGTTGACTTGCCGGCACCGGAACGGCCAATCAAACCGATACGCTCACCGGGATGCACAACAAGATCGATGTTGTCGATCACCGGTTTGCTTTGTCCATAACTGAAACTCACCTGCTCAAAGCAAATTTCGCCTCGTGTAACAGCGAGCGGTTTGGCATCTTTTTCATCAACAAGGGTGTGAGGTACGGATATTGTTTCCATGCCATCCTGGACAACGCCGATATTTTCGAAGATACCCGCAATTTCAAACGAAACCCAACCGGCCATGCTCGTAATTTGCCATACCAATGGCAATGCGGTGGCGACCTGACTGGCACTGATCAGCCCTCGCGCCCACAGATTTATGCCGATCACCGATGTACTCACCAGTAATACTGCGTTCAATGACTGCAAGGTAAACATAAAGCGACTGGTCATGCGCATATGCCGGGCGATAGCAGTCTGATGCTCGTCCAGAACCTCGCGCACGTAGGCGTCCTCATCGCCAACACGGGCAAATAATTTGACAGTCAAAATGTTGGTATAACTGTCGACTACGCGTGCCATCACCTTCGAGCGAACATCCGAACTTTGTTTGGCCAGTTCACGCAAGCGCGGCACAAAGAAGCGCAGAAAAATTACATAGGCCACTAACCAAAGCAAGGTTGGCACGGTCAGTCGCCAATCGAAACTGGAGATCAACACCAGTGTCAAAATTCCATAGGTGGAAAGATATAACACCGCGCGGATTGCCGACATCACGCTATCGCGCAGTGATTGGGCTGTCTGCATAACACGGTTCGCGATGCGTCCGGCAAAGTCTTTCTGGAAAAATGGCCAGCTATGCCGCACCACATGCCAATGGCTCTGCCAGCGCACCAGACTGGTGGCGCCCGGCATCAGCGCGTTGTGACGTATGGCGATATCGGCGAACTGAAGCAATGGCCGCCCGATCAACACCACCAACAACATGAGCAACAAAATTGAAGCATGTGCCGTCAAAGCCGCTGCGCGATCTTGCTCCGCCATCAGCGCCACCAACTTTCCGATAAAAACTGGGATGCACATATCCGCCAACGCGACACACAGACTTGTTGCCACCATCGCTACATAAGGCCAAGGCGTTTGCCTGATGAAATGCCAGTAGAAAGACAGCAGCCCACTTGGAGGTGTTTCTGCTTTGTGGGCGCGTGTGCCACGGATGAGGGATTCGAGAAAATTGAACATATTTACTAGTGGAGCAGTTAACCGTTTGGAGATGTTTAGCTATTTTACTGTTAGCTGTTGCAATATCATCTGATGCGAAGCAATGACTGCACCAAATTCAACACTGAAATTTGCCGCAAAGACCATGCTGAGGTCTTTTTACGTTGGCATATGACTTGCAGTGATTGTCTAATTTATCTTGAGGATACGCAAATGAACTTTTCTCGCGCCAATTATTTTTTTCTGTTTACCGTATGGATGCTGTCGACAAGTTTTCAGGCGCAATCCGAACCGGCCTCGGCAGTGCCGCAGGTGGTCAAAGCCGCATCAGTTGACGTATATGCGGCGCTGCCCGGCGTTAGTGCAGCACACCTGTCACCCGATGGAACGCTGCTCGCCCTGATTGCTCCGGTAAAAGGCCGCAATGCGTTGGTGGTGAGGAATTTAAGCGATAACAAATCTCAAGTGATTACAACGGGGGATTTTGAACCGAAATGGATTATCTGGAAAACTAACCGGCGACTGCTTGTCGGAATGGTTTTTTATTCTTTGCGCAACCCGCTCAACCCGACAGTTGATACCAGACTGATCGCCATTGATGCGGATGGAAGCAATGGATTGAATCTGATCAATCCGGATTTGTATTCAACCTATATTCCCCAGACACAGGACACAATTGTCAGCCTGCTACCCAACGACGAAAATCACATCCTGATTGAGCTGCCGGCTATTGCGCGTGAGCTGCATAATTCATTGTCAGGAGTAAGCCAGATAGGCAGTCTGGATTCGAAAATAAAATATCCGGAAGTGGTTCGCGTGGACGTGAATACAGGGCGCTTGGAAACCATTGCCCATCAACATGGAAATGTAGTGAAGTGGCATGCCGATGCGGCTGGCAATGTACGCTTGGGACTGGAACTCGACGGCAGGACGAAGGATTTCCAGGTGCGAAGTTTGTCTAATAACTCTTGGTACACCATCCAGCCACATGAGGTTAACAGCGGGCGGATTTTCAACCCGGTGGCCTTTGTCGAGGGCAATCCCAATAGGATTTACGTGCAATCAAATCACCAAAATGGAGCTGTAGCCCTGTACGAATTCGATGTGCCGACTAATTCCTTCATTCGTACCGTGGCTGATAACCCCCGTGGCGGGGTGGATCCCATTGAAAGGGACGGACATTTGATCGGTTATCGCCTGTTTTCCAATATATCGCCAGTATACCTGGATGCTACTTACGCGCGAGAAGCAAAAGTGATCAACAAAGCGCTCGCTGATTCCAGCAACGACATTGTCGACCTGAGTACTGATGGCAAGCGTGTTTTGGTACATGTCACCAAGGGAAACGAGCCTTCCGCTTTTTGGCTGTTAGACCGCAGCACTGGCCGACCTGTGCTCTCTCCAGTGGTCGAAACCTACCCTGTACTGGAGCCATCCCAAATTGCCCCAACACGGTTAGTATCCTACAAAGCTCGTGATGGTCTTGATATTCCCGCGCTGCTCACTTTGCCGCCAAGCTATTTTTTCGGTTCGGGTAAGCAGATTTCCTTCGTCGTTCTGCCGCATGGCGGCCCGACAGCCCACGATATTCCCGGCTTCGATTATCAAGTCCAGTTCCTTGCCAGTCGCGGCTATGGCGTATTTCAACCCCAGTTTCGCGGCTCCACGGGTTATGGTGCCGCATTCGAGGTTGCCGGTCAGAAACAGTGGGGCTTGGCAATGCAGGACGATGTAACTGATGGCACGCACTGGCTGGTAAATCAGAAATTGGCCGATCCCACCCGCATTGCAATCGTAGGAAGCAGTTATGGCGGATATGCAGCCCTTATGGGCGCAGTGAAAGAGCCTGAGCTTTATCGCTGCGCAGTTGCGATTGCACCAGTCACCGACTTGGAACTGCTGATAGAACGGTACAATAACTTTCTTTTCAGCGACATCAACGTTCCGCGCATTGGAACCGATTCCGCCAAACTGGTGAAAAATTCACCGGTACAAAATGTGGAACGCATTCGCATTCCCCTGTTGCTGGTACATGGTCGCAAAGATTACACGGTACCTGTCGCTCAAACCGAGGTGATGGATAAAGCTTTGCGCAAAGCCGGGAAACCTGCCGAAGTGCTTTATTTGGAGGAAGCAGACCATTATTTGAGTCGGGGGCGTGATCGGTTGGATACGCTCAAGGCCGTGGAGAAGTTTTTGAGTTCAAATTTGGCGGAGCATTAGACGCATCACTATAAGCTTCCGACAGCAAGTTTCTCTATTGATCATAAAAAACATATTAGCCACAGAGAACCCAGAGATCACAGAGGAAAAACGGTTGTAACGAGAACACAATTAACCTTTTGGGTGAGGCCTCAAAAGTGTGATATTCCTTTACTCTCTCTGTGTTCTCTGTGGCTTAAATTAAGGTTTTGAGGCTGTTAATCCACTTGTATAGAGCCAATCTTTTAATGGGTATTTACTCGGAATGCCAATACCCCTTTGCCAAGGTCGTTGCTGGAAAATATGAAGCTGGCTGATATTAGACAAAGCAACGGGACAGCAGAATAAATCCTGCGTCCCGTTATTTCGATTGAAGATGTTAACTAACTAATTTACTTACTGCCCGATAGCTGCTTTAAGGTCGGCTAACTTCGTCACACGCGGACCGTGTAACGCGGCGATCTGATCGACATTCAAATTTAGGCGTTTGATGTTGTCATACAGATTGACTGTATAAGGGTTGATTGGCGAGGGGAGAGGTGCACCGGCTGCGGTTGGCGTAAATGCATCTGCTTCGATCAGAATTTTCTCTGCCGGCAGATAGATCAACGAGAAAGCATCGTTGTGTCCGCTGTTTGCAATTTGAAAGATTTCCACCAATCGATGACCGTCAGTTAACTCATACTCATCGGTATAAGTTATAAACTTGGCTGATTTTTGAGATTTTGACAAGCGGTCAGGGCTGATAGTGTGCTGTCCTGTCCAGGCTTTTTCGTAATATGCTTTGTTTACCTGGTGCGTGACGATGGTTGCACCCGTATCCACGAAAGTACGCAGACCACCGGAATGGTCAAAATGTTGGTGCGTATTGACCACGAAACGAATTGGCTTGTTTGGAATGATCTCTTTAATTTTCGCAATCAGCGCTTCGGAGCGGGCTTCATTCAGCGGTGCCTCAACCAATATAACGTGATCGTTTTGCTCGATCGCTACGCTGTGATGAGTGCCCCCTCTGAGGTAGAAAACACCGGGAGCAAGCTGGTCGGAAGTAACCGTAATTTTGGGTGCAGGGGCGGTACTAACTTCGGTTGGAACATTGATATTGGCTGCTGGATTTGCAGTTACCGAAGAAACATTCAGATCCAATACCGGGTAGCCACCCTGCACGCGCAAAATGTGAGAGGGAAATAATACACCATTCGTATTTTTATAATCCGAGTAGGTGTAGTCAACCAGAGTGTCGCCGAGGATAGGATTGTCGATCCAGGTGCGGACATGATCAACCTGGTTTTGCTGGTTGATTGTTCCAACGTAGCGATTGCTGCCGATAGTGAATGAGACTTCCAGACCCGTCGCAGTATTTTTTACAGTCGCTTTGTTGGATTGCGCAGCCTTGAGAAAACCTTGAGGCGTTGTCCAGATTTCTGTTACACGTTCTTCTAATGCTGCCTGTTGTGGTTGCGCAGTGGCCGGAGTACCCCCAACATTCCAGGCGTATGTGCCGCTAACATACTGGTCGGCTTTTTGTTCAACCGATGCGGGGCGTAAACGACCTGCTTCAACAACTTGTTTGCGGGTGATTTGTATGCGTGCCGCAGCTTTGTCATAGTCTATTGTCGCGGTGTAGTTGCTGACATCGAATGGAGGCCATGGCGTAGTGGGGCTTGGAGCTTGACCAAATTGAAACCAACGCCCTGTGCCGGAAAATTCTATCGATTTTAACTTGGCAACGCCGAGTGTATCTACAGATGCTTGCAGCGGACTGACTTCAACACTGTTTTTGACTTCTGCACTATTTGCTTCAATAGCGGTGAATGCAGCAACTGTCGCGATGGCAAGCATGGACAGACCACGCATCCCGCGAATATAAACTGAACCGGAAACTGACATCATTTATTTTCCTCCGAAAAAAGTCATTTCATTTAGGGTGTGTTCAATGAATTGAACCCAGTTTCATTGCGCAGCAAGTTATGCGCCAACCTGCATGTCAACTGCAAGAGTCGAAAAAATTATCGTTAAAATTGGCAACCAATTGAATACTTATAGAATTGTTGATTAAGCAAACAAATGAATAGCAGAATTGAGCCGTAAGAACTGCTGTTCTTGCAGCAGATGCAGACTTTGGTTGCTGATAATCACGCAGCCGTGTACCGCGAAATTGTCCCCTGAACTTATTCAAAAATCAGCTAAGCAATCTAAATCTAATCGGTTCATGCATCGAAGTCCTCGACCCTTTATGTGTTTATAATAGTGGATACAGAGGACTCATTCGTGGACGCTGCCGAACGCAACAAGTTGGAGAAAAATTCGCACGAACAGGAGAGAAAGTTTCGTTCGTTGGCAGATAACTCGCCGGATATGATCGTACGCTATGATCGCAGCCTGCGGCGTACTTACGTCAATTTAGCCTGGGAAAAGGCAACCGGCCTTTTTGCCGAAGATGTCCTTAACCGCTCACCCGCCGAATTGCCGGGCCTGATGTCTTTGGCAAAATCATCCGAATATGAAGACAAACTTCTGACCGCGCTTGAAACAGGCGAACCGGTCACTATGGAGGTGACTTCGCTGCGCCCAAATGGAGCCGAAGTCCATTTTGAGCGCCGCATCGTTCCTGAATTTGATATTGATGGCAAAGTCGTCAGCCTGTTTTCCATTTCACGCGACATCACCGAACGCAAGAACAACGAGAACATGCTGCGTATCGCGGCGGCGGCATTCGAAACGCATGAGGCCATCATCATCACCGATATAGATGCCAACATCATTCGCACCAATCAGGCTTTTCATGACATTACCGGCTACTCGGTTGAAGAGGTGCTGGGGAAAAACCCGCGCATGCTGAGTGGCGGCCGCCACGACAAGGCGTTTTATGATCAGATGTGGCTGTCAATTCGGACCAAAGGCTCTTGGACCGGCGAGATATGGGACAAGCGCAAGAACGGCGAAATTTATCCCAAATGGATAACGATCACGGCGGTTAAAGACGGGCAAGGCAAGACCATGCAATACGTCGGTATTTTTAGCGATCTCAGTGAACGCAAAAAAGCGCAGGAAGAAATTCTCAATCTGGCTTTTTACGATTCACTCACCAAGCTGCCCAACCGGCGTTTGCTGCTGGATCGTTTTCATTCCGCACTGGCACTTTCTTCTCGTACCTGTCTGTATGGCGCTGTTCTGTTCCTTGATTTGGATAGATTTAAAATGATCAACGATAGCTTCGGACACAGCTATGGCGACTTGCTGTTGATCGAAGTGGCAGAGCGCATTCGCACCTGTGTGCGCAGTGTGGACACCGTGGCTAGATTGGGCGGGGATGAGTTCGTCGTGCTGATCGAAAGCATTGGTAGCGAAAACGAAAGAGTTACCCAAAACATTGCACACATTGCGGATAAAATTCGTTCCTCGCTGGCCCTGCCATATGTGTTGAACGAACGCATTCATCACAGCTCTCCCAGCATCGGGGTATGCCTGTTCAAAGGGGACGAGCAAAGCGTGGATTCTTTGCTCAAATATGCCGATGTGGCGATGTATCAAGCCAAAGATGCGGGACGCAATGCGGTACGATTTTATGATCCGGTCATGCAACAGGCCGTTGAGGCGCGCACCGCGATGGAGTCCGACCTGCGTTTGGCGATCAAAGAAAAGCAGTTCATTCTGCATTATCAGGTTCAGATGGATAATAGCAACCGACCGTTGGGCGCAGAAGCGCTGATACGCTGGGAACATCCGCTGCGGGGCATGGTCTCGCCCGCGGAATTTATTCCGGTGGCCGAAGAAAGTGCGCTTATTTTAGACATCGGCAATTGGGTTTTGGAAACAGCTTCCCGCCAGCTTGCCGAATGGTCCAAGCAGCGCATTACCCGCGATTTGAGCCTCGCAGTTAACGTTAGCCCCCAGCAATTTCGCCAGCCGGATTTTGTCTCCAGAATTTATACACTTCTGCATAAATTTAATCTCGATGCGTCACGCATTAAACTGGAATTAACCGAGGGCGTAATACTGGATGATGTGAACGATGTGGTAGAAAAAATGCATGCACTGAAAGCGCTGGGCGTGACGCTGTCGCTCGACGATTTTGGAACCGGCTATTCGTCACTGTCCTATTTAAAACTACTGCCGCTAGACCAGATCAAAATAGACCAAAGCTTTGTGCGCAATGTCACCGTTGACCGCAAAGATGCCATTCTGGTACAGACCATCATCGATATGGCCCAAAATTTCGGCTTTGACGTAATCGCCGAGGGGGTAGAAACAGAAGCACAATTGGCATTTTTAAAACAGCACGATTGCATGGCGTATCAAGGGTATCTGTTTAGCAAGCCAGTGGCGATCGACACGTTCACAGAGTGGCTTGAGCGGTGTATCTATAGCTAAGAACGGCTTTATTTCTGCCCCTGTTTTTATAACCTGAGCAGTCGAATTTTCACACCAAATAATAAAGCGTTTCGCCCTTGCTGATGTCGGATTGATTTTCTAACCCATCTTGATCGAGTAGAGAGTAAACGTGCCGGACTGCTTTGATAGTCGCCGAATACTGCTCATCTTCTTCCAGATAGATTCGGTCGGCAGGAAGCCAGCTCAGCACCCCGGTGTTAGACAGAATTTTGGCCAAGTCGGGACGAACTCCCGCCAATAGCACAGTGATGCCAATCTTTTCGGCATCCCGCAAGAAGCGTTCAATATGCTCGATGGCGACTACATCCGGATTCCGGGTACGTCTGAAACGCAAAACCAGATATTTAATCCCGGCATGCACGGATTGTTCCTTGATATCCTCAAGATATCCATCCAGTTCAGGGGCTGCACCGAAGAAAAGCTCGCCTTCAAAATCGTAGATTCGTAATGAATGTATTCTCTGATCGGCTGGTTGTATCTCGCGTACAACACGCTCGGAGGTAACTACTAATTCCCGAATATTCAATTTGGACGCACGCGGCACAAACATCAACACAGACAATCCCACGCCGATGAGGATCGACTCATCAACACTGATGAATATCGCGGAAAGAGCAGTCACCAAAACCAGCGACGCATCAAACCAGGAGGCTTTGACTGCATAGCCGAGACGTTTCCAGTCTATCAAGCGTGCCGCGATAATAAACAGCATTCCCGCGAGCGCCGCTTTGGGAATAAAGCGTGCATAGGGACCAAACAGCAATACGACGACACCAACAATTAAGCCAGAGTAGATTCCTGACATTCTGGTAAGCGCGCCAGCTTGAAAATTAATGGAAGAGCGTGTCAGCGAACCTGAACCCGGCAAGCTCTGAAAAAATCCGCCGCCCAGATTTGCTATACCTTCCGCCAGACACTGACGATTGTAATCCAGAGGTTGGCGCGTATAAGTGGCAATCGATTTTGCGACCGCAAGGGCTTCCAATAGGCCCAGCAAAGAAATCGCGACGGCGCTACTCAATAGCTTTGGAATCCAGTCAAAATTTATTTCAGGGATGTGAAACGACGGAAGCGCTGCAGGTACTGTGCCGATGACGGAAACGATCGTTTTGTTGGCGGCATCGGGAACCGACCAGTGAAAGATTGCTGCAACAAGTGTGGCCGTAACCAAGCCCAACAGCATATCCAACTGGGGCAACTTATATTTATTGATCACGCGGCGCAAAAGAAGAACCAGAATGATCGTCCCGACACCGAGAGCAATCGCATACCAATTGAACGCACCGCTTTTAGTTAAAGTTTCCCATAGTTGCACCGCGACTGATTGATCACCCGCCGCTTTTTTTGAAACGCCCAAAAAATTACCGGTTTGTCCGA
>Ga0224559_1002149_pt1 | contig 10306 bp, 8 predicted proteins | sample 714S33034metaG_FD_180676 | JGI IMG/M metagenome (GOLD analysis project Ga0224559, IMG submission 180676) | Peat soil microbial communities from Stordalen Mire, Sweden - 717 S3 30-34 | ecosystem: Environmental > Terrestrial > Soil > Wetlands > Peat | place: Sweden: Norrbotten County, Stordalen... | reverse complement strand
GCGGCGGGGCCTGAACGGCGGGTTCGTCGTAGCGCAACTTGTGCGGGCAAGCTTGAATAAGCGAGCGGATTTACAGATGAAGCCGTTCTGCAACAGCAGCTTGGGATAGCCTTGGCGCTCACATTTTCGATTCAGTCGCGCACGGCGCGCGTCGTCTATATGTTGAGAGCGCGCTTTGCGCCGCGGAAGGGCCGACTCTGCGGCAGCGACTCGAAAACGAGGGAACTTGAACGCGCCTGACGAATTCCCGGCCGAACTTGAAGCGTTGCGGACAGAGGCGCTCGCATGGGTGATACGCTTGCATTCCGGCGACGCGACGTCGGATGACGCCACCGCTCTGGCACGGTGGCGCGGCAAAAGCCAGGCGCATGAAGCCGCTTTCCGGGATGCGGTGGGGTTGTGGCGAACCTTCGGCGCCGCAACGCGCAGGCTCGTTGCCGAGAAGCAAAGGGTTCGTTCGGAGCCGAGCGCGGGCCCCCCGCGCAGGCTCGCCGGACGCCGAGGACTTATCGGGGGCGTGATCGCCGCGTCTTTGGGAGGCGCTTATTTCGCCGTAGCGGCGCCCCTCGGGCTTTGGCCGTCGCTCAAAGAATTATCCGCGGATTATCGCACCGCGAAGGGCGAGCAGCGCGTTGTCTCTCTGTCAAACGACGTCTCTTTGACGCTTAATACCCAAACTGCCATCGCCGTGCGGTCGATCAGGGACAATGCACATATCGAGCTCATTTCCGGAGAAGCTTCAATCGCGGCGAAACGTGATGGCGCCTCTCCTTTCGTCGTGGACGCGGCGGCGGGCCGGATCGCGGCGCTCCGCGCAAACTTCAACGTGCGATGTCTTGATGGCGTCGCCTCGGTCTCCTGCATCGATGGCGCGGTCGAAGTCGAGTTGAAGGGCCGCGCGGTTCGGCTCACGAATGATCAGCAGGTGTCGTATTCCGCTGCGACTGGAATTGGCGTCGTTTCGCCCGTCGATCCTCGCCAGGCGACCGCTTGGCAGGACGGCCTTCTGATCGTCCGAGACTGGCGGCTGACCCGCCTGGTGGACGAGATCAACCGTTATCGGACGGGCAAAATCATCGTCATGGACACCCAGCTCGGAAACCGCTTGGTCACCGGGACATTCCATCTCGATCATCTCGACGATTTCATTGGCCAGACCGCAGGATTGTTCGGCGCGAGCGTCCGGTCGTTGCCCGGCGGCGTCGTGCTCTTGCTCTGAAGCGATTACGGCTGGCGGCCGGACCGGCGCGGAGCCAGGCGCCGGATCGCCCGCGTTGACGTTCTGGCGCATACGCGCCGCAAAAAATTTTGCAATTTTTTGTTTCAGTCCGGGGATGCCCCAGTCGTCTACTTATTGAGGCGAGGTGATAGCGGCGTTTCCCGCCGCGATTGCACGCGCCCATAGGAAGAGGCTGGCGGGCGTTCGTGCAAAATGGTCTTGACGATAGGACAGGCGCGCTTGCGCCTTTCGGGGCGCGTTGGCGGCGCTTGAGTGCGGTTGCGATTGCGCTTGCCGGCGTCGCCGCGGCTGCGGCGGCGCATGCCGAGCAACCGGCGCCCGCGGCCAATGCGCCGGCCCAGCCGAAGGCGCCAGGGGCGGCGCCGGCGGCCCAGTCCGGGGGGGCGGCGGCATCGGCGCAGCCGGCGAAAGCGGCTCCGCTGCAACATTTCGACATTGACGATTTCGCCGTCGACGGCGCCGACAAATTGCCCGAGATCGACCTCGACGAGGCGATCTATCCGTTCCTCGGCCCGAACAAGACCTCCGACGATGTCGAGAAGGCCCGGGCGGCGCTCGAAAAAGCCTATCACGACAAAGGCTATCAGACGGTCAGCGTCGCCGTGCCGCAACAGAATGTTCAAAGCAAGGTCGTCACCCTCAAGGTGACGGAGATGAAGGTCGGCCGGCTGCGGGTCAAGAACGCGCATTATTTCGACGTCGTCACGATCAAGGAAAAAGCGCCGTCTCTGCAGGAAGGCGCGCTGCCCAATTTCGGCGACGTCACCAAGGATATCGTATCGCTGAACCAGCTGCCGGATCGGCGCGTCACGCCGGCCCTTCGCGCCGGCGTAACGCCCGGCACGGTCGACGTCGATTTGAACGTCGAGGACAAGCTGCCGCTGCACGCGAGCGTCGAACTCAATAACCGCCAGTCGCCCGAGACGACGCCGCTCCGGCTCAATGCGACCGTCCACTATGATGATCTTTGGCAGCTCGGCCATTCCTTCAGCTTCAGCTATCAGGTCGCGCCCGAGAATCCGAAAGACGCGCAGGTGTTCTCGGGATCGTATCTGGCGCGCGTGCCGAACGTCGATTGGGCGAGCGTCCTCTTCTATGGCCTGACGTCGAGCAGCAATGTCGCGACGGTCGGCGGCTCGAATGTCGTCGGTCCCGGACAGGTTGTCGGCACGCGGGCGGTGTTCACGCTGCCGAACATGGCGAATTTTTACCACACGATCTCGGCCGGGTTCGACTACAAGCATTTTCAGCAAACGGTCGGCCTGAGCGGCACGGATTTCTCATCGCCGGTGACCTATTTTCCGCTCGTCGTCAGTTACGGCGCGACTTACCAGACCGACGCGTTCATGGCGCAGTTCAACGCCTCGGTCACCAACAATATAAGAAGCGTCAGCAGCGACTGGGTCGCCTTCGACAACAAGCGCGCCTACGCCTCGGCGAATTTCACGCATTTCAACATGGATCTGTCGGACACGCTGGAATTGCCCGAAGGCTTCCAGATTTACGGCAAGATGCAGGGTCAGGTCGCCTCCGGGCCTTTGGTGTCGAGCGAGCAGTTCAGCGTCGGTGGCCTCGACACGGTGCGCGGCTATCTTGAATCCGAGGTGCTCGGCGACGACGGCGTCGTCGGCAATTTCGAACTGCGCAGTCCCGATTTCGCGGATGCGATGCAAAAAATGGTGAAGGCGCAGCTCGAGGAGACGCCGCTTCCCGTGACGGCTTTCAATAACTGGCGCTTCTTCGCCTTCGCCGACGGGGGCATGGCGTTCGTGCTGCACCCATTGCCGGAGCAGCAGGCCCAATTCAATTTGTGGAGCTACGGCGGCGGTCTCCGCTTCAAGATGTTCGACTATGTGAACGGCATGGCCGGAGTTTCCATGCCGATGGTCACGCAGGCCTACACGCACGCGCATGACGCGCGCCTGAACTTCCGGATATGGGGTGAATTCTGATGACAATCGGGTGGGATCGCTTGCGGCGCGTGCGTCAACCGGTTTTTCGGCGGACGACCGCAAATGTCCTCTCGGCCCTGCTGCTTGCGTTCGTCGCGGCGCTGGCGCTGTCGCCGTCGGCGGCGAAAGCGTGGTGGAACGATGAGTGGCAGCTTCGCAAGAAGATCACCATCGACACCAGCGCGTCGGGCGGGAACGTCACCGATCCGATCGGCGCGGCGACCGCGCTGATCCGCTTGCATGTCGGCAATTTTCGCTTCGATTCGGCCAAGGACGATGGCGCCGATCTTCGCTTTGTCGCCGGTGACGACAAGACTCCGCTGAAGCATCACATCGAGAAATATGATTCTCTGCTTGGCGAGGCTTTGGTCTGGGTCGCGGTCCCCAATCTGCAGCCAGGCGCGAAAACGGACATCTGGCTTTACTACGGCAACAAGAAAGGCGCCCAGACCGGCGACCCGAAAGGCTCGTATGATCCAGACATGCTGCTCGTCTATCATTTCAACGAGCGCGGGACGCCGGCTATTGACTCGACGGTCTGGGCTAATAATGCGCAGAGCGTCGGCCACCCGGCGGATGGTTCAATCATCGGCGAGGGGTTGCGCCTTGACGGCGGCTCCCAGCTGACGCTGCCGGCGTCGCCGTCGCTTGCGCTGGCCGACAATGCGCCGCTCACCTGGTCGGCCTGGATCAAGCCGGCCGCCTTGCAGCCCAATGCGGTGCTCTACAGCCGCCGCGATAATGACGCCGGCATCGTCATCGGGCTCGACAATGGCGTTCCTTACGTCGAGGTGACCAAAGGCGGCGGTGTTGAGCGCAGCGGCGCCGGAACGCCGCTTGCGGCCGGGGCATGGCGTCATGCCGCCGTCGTCGCCGACGGCGGCCAGATCACGCTATATCTCGATGGCGCTCCCTACGCCACGCTGAGCGCCGCGCTGCCGGCGTTGAACGCCGTAGCGCTGATTGGCGGCGACGCGCCCGCCGCCGCGGTCGCGGCGCCTGCTCAAGTCCAGGGGCCAGCCCCCGCCGCGGGGCCAGCCCCCGCGCCGGCCCCAGCCGCCGCTCCCGCAGCCCAGGCGGCCGGCTTTGTCGGCGACATTGACGAGCTGGAGATCTCCAAGGTCGCCCGCTCGCCTGGCTTCATCAAATTCGCCGCGATGGGGCAGGGGCCCGATCCCTCCAGGCTCATTTCCTACAGCACCGATGAGGAGACGGGAAGTTGGCTTTCCGGCTACTTCGCGGTGATCCTGAAATCCGTGACGCTCGACGGCTGGGTTGTGATCGGAATTCTCATGGTCATGGCGGTTTTGAGCTGGGTCGTGATGATCGACAGGACGTCCTATCTCAACAAGCAGGCCCGGGCGAACGTCCGCTTTATGAAAAACTTCCGCGAGCTGGGCGACGATCTCGCGAAGCTCGATCAGGGCGACGCCGACGACGTCTCGAGTTTCGGCGACCGGATCAGCGCGGCCGACGCGAGAATGATGCGATCTTCGTCGCTCTATCGAATTTACCACATCGGAGCCGCTGAGATTCGGCGCCGTTTCGCCGGCAATGACAATCCGCATCCGATTCTTTCGGCGCAATCGATCGCAGCGATCCGCGCCGCGCTCGACAGCGGCTCCATCAAAGAGACGCAGCGGCTGAACCGTCTCATGGTCATCCTGACCATCGCGATTTCCGGCGGCCCGTTCCTGGGCCTGCTTGGCACTGTGGTTGGCGTCATGATCACTTTCGCCGCCATCGCCGCGAGCGGCGACGTCAATGTCAACGCCATCGCGCCGGGCATCGCCGCGGCGCTCGTCGCCACGGTCGCCGGCCTCTTCGTCGCGATCCCGGCGCTGTTTGGCTACAACTATCTGATCTCGCGCATCAAGGATCTCACCAGCGATATCCATGTTTTCGTCGATGAGTTCGTGACGAAGATGGCGGAGTTCTACTCCGCCGACCGGCCGGCCCCGGCCGAGCGCCGCATTGCAGCGGAGTGACGGCGATGCAGGTGCAGGATCAAGCCAAGCCATATGACGACATCAACATCACGCCGATGCTGGACCTCGCCTATGTCCTGCTGGTGATTTTCATCATCATGACGACGGCGACAGTGCAGGGGCAGAAAGTCAACCTGCCGAAAGCGTCTGCGGCGCCGAGCCTGGCGACGCAGACGACCAAGGCGATCACGGTCGCCAATGACGGCAAGATCTTTCTCGACACAATCCCGGTGACGCTGCCGGAGCTGGAGCAGCGGCTGGTGCAGCAGATGGCGCTGACGCCGGAGTTTCCGGTGGTGCTGCGCGGCGACGCGCAGGCGCAATACCAGAATGTGATGGACGTGCTCGATCTGTTGGGCCGCATCGGCCTGACGCAGGTCGGCCTCGCCACCAAGCCCCTTGTGAAATGAAAGACGAATCGAGCGGCGAGATGAAAACGCAGAACGGCCGGAGCAAGCTGAGGCGCGGAGGCGGGACCTTGTGGTCCCGCTTGCGCAGCGTCCTTGCCGCGTTCGGCCGCGAGGCCGAAGGTCAGAGCGATCTTCGCGGTGGAATCACCGCCTCGGCTGCGCGATCGCCCGTCGTGGCGACATCTCGCCCGGCGCCTGACGAGGCGGGCGCCGCGCCGGCTCAAGCCGAGGTGCGGTCGCCGGGGCGCGGCGTTTTGCTGCCTTTCCCGATCCGCGGCGAGGCGCTGCTGGTGAAGCTTGCCGGCGCGCTGCAAAACCGCGTCGAGAAACATGGGTCCGATCGCGATCCGCTGCTGTTGACAATGTCGCGTTGCCCGCGCTCGCGTTTGTCCATCGATCGCGCGGCCTATGTCGAGTTTTACGATGAACGCTCCGAATACAGCGTCGTGGTCGAATCCTCCACCGGTACGCGGGTCATCGTCGAAACCGCGGATTTCGACGCTGCCGTCGAATTTATTGCGCAATATGTGGCGGCGAGATTCGTCGCCGGCGCGGCGTTTGGAGTCGCCTCATGAGCCCGGCGATGAAAGCCGACAGTCGCGAGGAGGCGATGCAGAGCCCCGCCGCGCGTCGGTCGTCGCGACGCGGAGAGCCAAACACATTGCTGCGTTTTGGAGCAGCGTTGGCGCTGGTCGCCGTCCTTGTCGGCGGCGCTGTGTATTTCCTCTCCCGCCACGACGACATGCCGCCGCCGCGCCAGGTACGTGAACTCACAGTCGTCAAGATCATTCCGCCGCCGCCGCCACCCCCGCCGCCGCAGAAAATGCCCGAACCGAAAATGATCGAGCAGCCAAAGATGGCCGATCCTCAGATCAAGGAGGAGAAGCCAGTTGATAAGCCGAAGGAGGCGCCGGTCAAGAACGCGAAGAACGATGAGCCGCCCGGACCGCTTTCTCTCGACGCCAAGGCGCAGGGCCCCGGCGATCTGTTCAACCTTGGCGGCAAGCCGGGCGGCAGTCCGTATGGCGGCGGCGGTGGTGGTGGCGGTAGCCGCTGGGGCTGGTACGCGTCCATGGTGCAGGCGCAGATCGAGTCCGCCTTGCGCGCCAATCGCAAGACCCGCAACGCGGTTATGCGCGTGGAGATTCGGTTGTGGGCCGATGGCTCCGGCCGCGTGAACCGAGTGCAGCTGGTGTCGTCCACTGGCGACGCGGAGCTCGACGCTGCCATTCGCAACGATGTGCTCGGCAGCCTGACGCTGCGCGAGCCGCCGCCCAAAGACATGCCCATGCCGATGGTCACGCGCGTCACGGCGCGCCGACCGAGCTGAGGCGGTTCAAGACAGTTGTAACTTACGACGGAATGCGTGGAGAGGTGGGGCTGATGTTTGAGAAGAACCAGGAGGCGAGGCGGCGCGCGGGCGCGATCGCGCTCGCAGCATCGCTAGCTGCGCTGACATGCGCCGCTCCGGCTTTTGGCCAGACGGCCGCAGACCCGGATTCGGCGCCGGCCAAAAAGGCCGACGCGAGGCAGCCGACCGTGTCGCGCGCAAAAGCCACCTCGCCGAACGCCATGGTCAACCTCGTCAATCTCCTGGTGCAACAGGGCGTCATCAAAGAAGAGCAGGCGCGCGTGCTGATCAAGCAGGCCGAGGACCAGGCGTATGTCGCCGGCCAGGCGGCAAAGACGGCGACCGCCAAGGCCGACGACGCGGCAAAAACGGCGGCGGCCGCGGCCGCCGCGGCGTCGCCGCCCGGCGTAAGACACGTCACCTATGTGCCGGAGATCGTCAAACGGCAGTTGCGCGAGGAAATCAAGCAGGAGGTGATGGTCACGGCGGCGAAAGAGAACTGGGCCTCGCCAGGGCTCTACCCGGAATGGGCGCAGCGCATTCACTTCTATGGCGACGTTCGCACACGCTACCAGGGCAATTTCTTCCCCACCGGAAACGATCAAAAATACGCCGTGAACTTCAATGCCATCAACACCGGACAACCCTTTGACGATTCAAAGGGAAATCCATATTATGCGCCGACCTACGATGTGACGCAGGACCGCAACCAGTTCCGGTTCCGCGGCCGGCTTGGCATGGACGCTGATCTCACCAACGGGTTCGACGCCGGCATTCGCATCGCGACGGGACAGGACAGCCAGCCAGTGTCGACCAATCAGACGCTTGGCGCGAGCGGCGGCAATTTCTCGAAATATGCAGTGTGGCTCGATCGCGGATATCTGAAATACAATTGGCAGGATGACCTCACCCTGTCCGCCGGCCGCTTCGATAATCCGTTCTGGGCGCCGACCGATCTCGTCTGGTACAAGGAACTCGCTTTCGATGGGTTCGCGGTGCAGGCGAAGCATGAGGTCTTCGAGAACTTCACGCCCTTCGTCGTGGCTGGCGCGTTCCCGATCTACAATACAGACTTCAATCTCGGCATCAATCTTGGCGACCCCGTGACCGGCGCTCCCATTAAAATCCCCAGCCACGACAAATGGCTGTTCGGCGGGCAGCTCGGCTTTGCGTATAAAATAGATCCAGAAATCACCGCCCGTTTTGGCGTGGGCTATTATGACTTCAACAATGTGCAGGGGCAGTATTCCAGTCCGTGCGTCGTGGTGTCGGCGTCGGACGTGTGCAATACAGACCTGACGCGCCCGTCTTTTGCGCAGAAAGGCAATTCCTACTTCGCCCTGCGGAACATCATCATAACCGATCCGACGATTGTGCCGCCCGTCAACCAGTTCCAGTACTTTGGACTGGTCAGTCAATTTCGGCCAGTTATCGCAACCGGCGAATTTGAGTTCGACCATTTCGATCCCGTGGATGTCATCTTCGACGGCGAGGGCGTCGTCAACACGGCGTTCAATAGGAGCCTGATGAACGCCATCGCTCTCAATAACCGCGCGGGCGCGCCGCTCGGCTCGCCGGAGGGGACTGTGGGTCCCTACAATGGCGGCAACGTGGGCTGGCTGGCCCGGATCACCGTCGGCGACAAGGAAATCAAGCGTCTTTGGGACTGGAATGTGAACGTCGGCTACAAATATCTGCAGTCCGACGCCGTGATCGACGCATTCACCGACCCCGATTTCGGCCTGGGCGGCACCAATCTAAAAGGATACTTCGTTGGCGCCAATCTCGGCCTCAGCGAAAATGTCTGGGCCTCGCTGCGCTGGTTGAGCGGCAATAATATCGGCGGCGCGCCCCTTGCCGCCGATACCCTTCAAGTCGATCTCAACGCGAAGTTTTGACCATGCGCAGCCACACCCTCCGCCTCGCCCTGTCGCTGACCGCGATTTTGCTGGCGAGCGCCGGCGCCAGCGCCGAGTCCGATACCGACCGCCTGCGCGAGGCGCTGCGCGCCGCGACCATGCAGGCGCGGTCGCTGGAAGACGAGCGCACGGCGCTACAGGCCAGGCTTGCCGCTGCGGAGAGCGAGAAAGCGACCCTGAAAACGCAGGTCGAGGCGGCGCGCGGGGAGACGCAGCAAATCGAGAAGCAGCATCGAGAGGCGGTCGACGAATTCAATCAGCGTCTCGCCGAGCGCGATGAAACCCTCGAGAAATGGAAGGCCGCCTATGAGGAGGCGGCGGGGGTCGCGCGCGCCAAGGACGCCGAAAGGGCGAAGTTCGAAGGCGAGGCGGGCGCCTATAAGACAAGCACAAAGAACTGCCTGGCGAAAAACGCGCAGCTCGTCAAAATCGGCCGCGAACTCCTCGACCGGTATGAGGCGCTGACCATCGGCGACATGATCGCCGCGCGCGAGCCGCTCTTTGGGTTCGGCCGCGTCGAAGTCGAGAATCTGCTGCAGGACTCCACGGACAAAATCCTCGATCAGAAAGCGGCCCAATGACCAGCGTGACTAGAACCAAGCCAATGGCGCGCGTCGCCTGCCTATGCGCATTTGGCGTGGCGATCCTCTCGGAGCCGATGCCCGCCGTCGCGCAATTGCAACCAGCGGCGCCGCCACCGGTGAAAGTGGCGCCGCCGACCGCGGCGAAGCCGAAGGCCGCGCCGCGGATGCCTGTCGCGCAAGTCGCCGCCGCGCCTGCGCCGCTCGCTCCCGCGCCGTCCGCGGCGCCCGCGCCCGCGCCTTTGAAAAGCCCCAGTGAAATTGTGGCGCGCGTTGGCGGCGCCGATCTCACGGCGGATGATCTACGCGCCTATGTCGCCGCGCTCGGGCCGCGCGAGCAGGCGGCGGTTGCGAAAGATCCGGCGCTGCTTAGCCAGGCGGTGCGCCTGCTGCTCGCCAACAGGCTTGTCCTGCAGGAAGCGCTGGCGAAGAAATGGGACCAGCAACCGAATGTAGCGGCGCAGCTGCAGCGAGCCCGGGAGAACGCTCTCGCCGAGCTCTATCTCCAGTCGGTCGCCACGCCGCCGGCAAGCTTTCCGACAGACGAGGACGTGCAAAAGGCTTACGACGCCAACCGTACCGCCTTTCTCATGCCGCGTCAGTTCCAGCTCGCCCAGATTTTCGTCGCGGCGCCGAAGGACGGCGACAAGGCGGTCGAGGACAAAGCGAAGAAAAGTCTCGAGGACATTCAGCAGAAGTTGAAGGCGCCGGGAGCGGATTTCGCCGCCCTCGCCAGCGCGGCGAATGATTCCAGGGATGGCGGCGAGCTCGGCTGGGTCGTCGAAGACCAGATCCGGCCGGAGATCCGCACGCAGGTCATGGGGCTCGCCAGGAACGCAATCTCCGAGCCGATCAGGCTCGACGA
>Ga0224559_1002148_pt1 | contig 10306 bp, 23 predicted proteins | sample 714S33034metaG_FD_180676 | JGI IMG/M metagenome (GOLD analysis project Ga0224559, IMG submission 180676) | Peat soil microbial communities from Stordalen Mire, Sweden - 717 S3 30-34 | ecosystem: Environmental > Terrestrial > Soil > Wetlands > Peat | place: Sweden: Norrbotten County, Stordalen... | reverse complement strand
CGACCTAAGATAGAAGCGACTGTTGTAGAAACTGCTGAAGGAACTATTGGAGAAGTTTCCGAAAATGTAGAAAATGTTTCCGAAGGAGTTTCCGAAAATGCCTGAAAAGAAACCATCGAAAAAGTCTAAGAAAGTTGACGAAAAAGTTTACGAAGAATTTATTCAAGACACTTCTCTAAAAATTAAAGAAGAACTTTCCGAAGATCTTCAAAAGTTAATTCATGATTGGAATAGTTGGGAGCGTGATAGAAAATGGTAGCAAAAACATTTCAAGCATTTCTTCGTTGGACTATCTATGCAATTTTGTTTAGATTGTTTTACGGAGAAGGATTTTCGTTTGTTTATTACATGCCTTTAGTTTTGTTTCCAGTATTTTTAGAAACTTTGCATTATAGTTTTGATAATCGTTGGAGGAAAGTTTGAGTAAAAAGTCTTTATCCTATACATTGTTTACGGAAAAATTCAGACCAGAAACCGTAAATGATGTATTGGTTCCTAACATCTATAAGAAATTCTTTAAGAAAATTGTTTCGGAAAATGAAGTTCCAAATCTTCTTCTATACTCTTCCTTTCCTGGCTCTGGTAAAACTTCTATGGCTAAGGCTCTCTGTGAAGATATTGGTGCAGATTATTTGTATATAAACATGTCAGAAGATTCCGGAATAGATGTAGTAAGGAATGATGCAAGACGGTTCGCTTCTGGAAAATCTTTGAATAAGAAAAAGAAGATCATTATTCTTGACGAGATCGACGGCGCTAATCCTAATAGTCTAAAGGCTTTGCGCGGATTTATAGAAGAGTTTCATAACAACTGTAGATTCATAGCTACTGCAAATTATGTAAACAAAATCATTCCTGCGTTGCGTTCTAGGTTTCAAGAGTTCGATTTTAATATGAATGTCCAAGACCTTAGAAAAGAAATGATTCCGAAAGTTGTGTCAAGAGTTTGTGGATTGCTCACTTTAGAAAAAATAGAATTTGATAAAGAAGCTATAGCATTGTTGGTTGAAGATAAGTATCCTGACATTAGAAAAGTTTATAATGTTCTTCAGCAATATTCTAAAATGTCTGGAATAATTGATAAGAATATTTTGAATTATGTGTCGGTTGATGAAAAGCTTTACGAATTAGTTTTAGAAAAACAATTTACGAAAGCTAGGCAATATGTTCTTGACAACGGATATAACTTTGACGATTTATATCAAGACTTTTACAAAAACCTTGTGCCAAAAATTTCCGATAAGTTGATTCAATGTCAAGCAATTTTGGTTATAGGTGAGTGGCAGTTCAAATCAAATTTTTCTCAAGATAAAGAAATAGCGTTTGCTGCAATGTTAATAAGTTTGATGGGGGTTTTGTAAAATGACAACACAAGAATTTAAAGAAACTTTCAAAAACATTTCCGGAATAGTTCTTTTCAAATCCGGGTCATGTTCTATCTGCAAAAAAGAGGTAGAACTGTTTGACAAAGTTTTGAAAAGTTATATCCAAATAGATTGCGAAAACGATCCAGATTATTTTATTACGAACCATGGTTTAGATTTGCTTCCGGAAGTTAGAATTTACGAGGATGGAAATGTGGTTTGGAAGAAGACTGATTTCGTTTCTGAAGAAGATATTCAATTCCTGATAAACTATGTTCCGAATGCATAAACTTACTAAGGATGGATTCGAATCCCAAAAAAAACCAAACGGAATTTATATATTTGCTTCTTTAGATTGTTTTACATGCACTCATCATATAGACGAATTTAAGAAGTTTAGCAATAGTTTTTATGTGGTTCCTACAACAGAAGATCCGGAATACTTTATAAATTTGGGAATCAACATTACGCCAACAACAAGACTTTACAAAAATGGTGAGATCGTTTTCGAAAAGTCTGGAATGTTTTTTGAGACACAATTTAACGAACTTAGGAGAGTTTTAGAATGAATTTCGAAAAGATCGCTATCAAAAAAGTAAAAAATATTATAAACTTTAAGAAAAGGTTTCAAGAAAGTTCTAAAAGAATTACTCCGTCACCTTATGCTAAAAGAAAATACGAAAGAACTTTAGGACAAGCTTTACGCGATTATAAAACAGGAAAGAATAAAGGAAATAATCATAGTAGTAGAAATTATTATCCGGTTCTTTTAGAAGTAGCTTTAGAAAAGAACGAACCAAATCTTTTCGAATATGTAGACAAAAAACAAAAAGCTATAAACAATTTAACAAATGCTTTCGAATGGGTTCTTAAAAATGGAAGATTCCCCAATCATAAAAAAGAAGAGCAGACATTAAGAAAAGTTTTCGAAAATTTTAAGGCAATCAAATCAGGAAAACTTGCCGGAATTTGGTATAGAGAACTTGATGAAATAGCTTCTAAATATGGTTATCCGGAAATTTTTAAAAACGATTTGGAAAATACTGTAGTGAATGTTGATGTAAAAGATCTGATAAGATTTTATAAAAAGTTTTCGAAAAAGCCCACACAACTTTCGGAAAATCCTGAAGAAAGAAAGTTATATACAAAGTTGATTAGATTGAAACAAATTAAAGCCGGAAAGACTTGTCAACTTTGGAATCCCGTTTTAGATGAACAGATTAAGAAAGCTAAGATTAAAAACATTTTCGCATAAGGAAAACCAATGAGCAGATTAAAATTTATAGTTGCAAGATATGAGAACGATAACTTTGAAGGATTTTTGTCAGAGTCTATCGGAAAATTTGACCATGTATTTATAGACAATACTCAAGCAAATTCTATTTTTGAAAAGTATAATTTGGGAATAGAACATTTTACGAAACTTGGAGTAGACGCTGGAGATATTTTCGTATTCATTCACGCAGACGTTAAGATACTTGATGAGAATTTTTCGGAAAAGATTGAATATGCTTTTGATACTATTCCTAAACTTGGGGTTGCTGGTGTTATTGGTAGCGCAGAACTCAACGAAAACGCGGGCTGGTGGCTCTCAGACCAATCAAATCATCGTGGACATTTGGTGCAGTGGGTTGATAATAAAGAAGAAAACAAATATCATATGATCCGCCAAGAAGGAAATTTTACGGACGTTGTTGCTGTAGATGGGTTATGTTTGGCCGTAATTGCTCATGTCGCACAAAATTTGAAATTCGATGCACAAACATATCCAGAAAGTTATGATATGTATGATTATGATTTCTGCCTAACTACTCTTTCGAATGGTTATAAAATAGCAGTATTAGACATTTTAACAGAACATAGAAGCGCAGGAACAGGAATCTATAAAGACTCTTGGAAAATTAACAAAGAAAAGTTTTTAGCAAAGTGGAAAGCTGCTGGAGTAATTTTTCCATTGAAGATTAAGAACGTATGACAAAATGGGACATCTGGAAAAATCTAACAAAAGATAAAAAAGAATGGGACGATTCTGATACTGAATTAGTTTCGTCTTATTCCAATTTTCAAATGACTAAACTTTTGTCTCAAATTAAACTTTGCGTAGAACATTCTCAGGAATTAAATTGCATAGACTTGCCGAAAGAAACTCATTACAGATATCTTTTCAATTTGCTTCCGAAAAGTTACCTAGCAATTACTGAGACAAAGGCTAAGAAACATTCGGATGATGATGAGAAACTTGTAGCAAAATATTTCGAATTTGGAAGTAAAGATTTGAAAATGGCTATGGAAATGCTTTCGGAAAAAGATATAAGAAATATTAAAAGAAAGTTTGGAATGTTGAAATGAAGTTTTCCGGAAAATTTGACACAAGTTTATTCATAACCGAAACAAACTACGGAATTAGATTCGCGGATGACTTATATTATCAAACGAATTATAGTAATGTTTGGTTGTTCAAAGATTACTATAACTATATTACAAAGCATAGAAATGTTCATGTAATCAAAAACTTTGTTTCAAAAAGAATAGCAAAAGGATTGGAAGGGCAACTATGAAATTTCAAAAAGACGAATATGTTAGAGTAGTCGCTAAGAACAGAGATTACTTAATTGGGTTTCTTGATTCTATGAATGCTATAAAAGATTTGTCCGACGTATTGAAAGAAGACCCCGCCATATTAGATTCCCAAAGATTTGGACAATATCTTCCAGACGGCTCTAAACGCGAAGATAGAACTGTAGAAGAGATTAGAGAAATTTTAAAAAACTATCGAGAAAGTTTTCATGTCAAAGAGAATGAACAAGAAGATGAAGAAGAAGATTTTGACGAAGAATATTTTACAGTTTCTTGTGCGTGTGGTAACCACTATGTCTATTATGGTGCAGAAGAAATACCCAAAGAAGATTTGCATTGCGGAATTTGCGGAAAGCTTTTGATATATTACTCAGGAATAGATGACTATAATTTTGTTTATAATGGTCCTTTAGAAAAAGTCGGAGTAGAGTTTGAAGAAGATGGTGAAGAAAGTTCTGATGAAGGATCCTAAATAATTAAAAATAGGTAATTCAATGAGCTTCAAAAACCACTTTACAAATTCTTCCGAAAAAATAAGCAATCTTTACGAAGCTCTTTTTGAAGCGTCTGAAACTTATTATAATTTAACTGGTGAAGGCTTGAAACAAATTTTCGATCAAACTTTCACAACCCCTCCGAAAGTTTCTAAAGCAACAAACTTGATTGTTTTGAATCCTGCTAATGAAGAAGATAAGAAAGAAATATTAAAATATCGGAAATCAACCAAACCAATCCGAATAGTTCTTTACGCAATGCCTCACAGTAGAATTGTAAAACCATCTATCGAAGCAGATTTCTATAATATCTCTAAAGAATTCTTAACATCTTTTCCTTTGATTGCTGGAGATGCTTCTCAAAAAACTTTACTTGCCACAATTGATGATAGAGAAGATAAAAGAAAACTTGCTGGGAAAACTTCTAAGGACGTTTCTTTCAAAATCACAGATGAAGAGGTCTTAACTTTCTTAGACCTTTTGAAAAATTCTGCACCTACTAAATTTTCTAGAGGCGTTTATTATATTTTTGACACAGAAAATGAGGAACTATATGAAATCATTTATAACAAAAAAGATTCTAAATTTGCTTTTGACTCTTTATTTACTCCTTCCAAACCATACGAAGGTCCCGAAGAAGATGGTAGAGCAGATTTCAAAATTTCTAGGAAAGCAAGAGAACTAGCAGACATTCAAATTCTTGGTGTTTATTTTGATGCGAATGAAATGATGGAAAATATCCTACATTTTCAAAAAGATAATCCAGAATTTAAAATCCCATACGAAGAAAGTTCTAGCTTCCATTCTATTGTTAAACCATTCGAACATGCATTAAACTCTTCAAAAGAATTCCGAAGGTTTAATGAAATTGTTAAGAGAGATTATAAAAAGTTTGGATATAGCGATTTTATTGGAATTTGTGGCATGGCGGGTGGTTTTTCGAAATTTGTTCAAGAAGTTGTTAAGATATCTAATCCCCACATTGTATTCAATTCTATTTCAGAGTATAAGAAACTTGAAGCAGAAAAGTTGGGATATAAAGACGAAGACGTAAACAAATCTTCAACTGTCGATGCTCTAATTTCTACGGTAGATGCTGAAGAATTATTCGCTTTAATTTCAAGAAAAGATTCTAAATTGCTTTCGGAAGATTCTTATGTAAAGGTTGTAGACGAAGCTGGAAAAACTTTAGCAAAATATTGGCAGGTGAATTTAAAAGAATCTGTAGAAACTCCTATGGGAAGAAGTCAAAGATATTTTTCTAAGATTTATTCTATGATAGTTAATGCTAAAGAAGTTTTCGAATCCTATCAAAATTATGAAGAACTTTTGAATGAATCTATTTTAGAAAAGCTTACAGATGCCGCAAAGAAAGGTGCTAAGTTTTTGAAAGAAGTTGGTAAGAAACTTTTCGATAAAATTAAATATCTTATTCTAGCTTTAAAAGATTGGTCTGTAAATGTTCGGGAAAATATTTCGAAAAATGTTTCTGGAAATGTTGTAGAATATGCTCTAGAACTTTTCGGAAAAGGTTTGCAAGAAGATGTTAAAAAAGAAGTTTCCGAAATTGTAGAAGAAGTTTTGAAAGGCGGAAAAACAAATTGGAAAGTCGCTAACGATAAAATAGAAAGATTGGTAGATATTTTAGAAAAATCTAAGAACAAAGATCTCATAGTTATAAATTTTGAAGATGCTGAAGAACCAACTTCTTTCAATGTTAATCTATTCAAACGGCTCATTTTCAACTACTCTTTCTTAAAAGCTTTCCAAGGTGTTGTAGCGAACTCTAAGAACCCTTTGGAAAAGTATATCGATGAGTTGCTAGGTCTTTATGTCGAAGCCGTTTACGGGGCTACTAAACTGCCTGTGTGGAAAGTGTATGCCGTCTTTGGTGGACACAAGCCATATGAATTTTTAGGAACAAGAGAAACAGATAAAGAAAGTCGCAAAGAAAGCATTTTAAAAAACTTAGGAAAAGAAGGAGTTCCATTGGTAGTGCTAGACTTGGTTCCTAATCGCGGAGCACATGGAATTACAATCAATCTTTTATCAGACCTTATCAATGAGTCTGGAAAGTTTACTCCTAAGTATACTGTCTTTGAAGTGTCGTATGTTAAAGAAACTTTGGTTCCTTCGTTCCAGGCTTTACGGGAGATTGAAGCGCCTTTTCAAAAAGACTGACGAAAAGACTTGACAACCTAGAAGAAATTTGTTATCTTCTGGGTTATGAGAAAATTTGATTCAACTGTTTGGAGAGGAATGCTAACTGTTCCAAAAGGAGCACCGAGTCAGCCTTTAGGAAAGTTTTATACGAACCGTCGAACGTATTCTTCTGAAAATTTCATATTGTTTTATTCTGAAAATGATATTCTTAAAATTTTTTACGCTCATAATGAAATTATCTGTAGCAATTATATGGAAAAGTATGGGATAGATTATGAAAGAAAATAATATGTTTATGGGTTCTTATAAAAATCCCGAAAGATTTAATGGGACAAAATTTTATACCCATAACTGTTCTGAATATTCTTCAAATCTAGAACTTATAAGTCGAAAAAGTTATTATTTATTTGACAAAGCTAATATAATAACCTTAAAATATTTTGATGTTACGCCAGAATTTAGAAAACTATTGGAAAATGTTTTTGAAAAATACGGAATGAACTATGCGGAATTCTAAAGAAATTGTTTTCGGAAAAATTTATATAAGCAATGATTGTAGATTTTGGACTAGTGATTTCAAGTCTATGAAAAAGGACTCTTCAAATAGATATTATGTTTTAGTAGAACGATATAATAAAATTTTAAAATCTATTTACCATAATATTAAAGGCGACAGTTTGGATTTTAGAATTTTTGAAAAATACGAAAAAGAAATGTTTAAGTCTATATGAATAAAGATTTAGAAAAACTTTTTAAAGGTGTCTGGATAAACGAAGTGACATATAGACTATCATCATTTGAAAAAGTAGCTATCCACAAAGAGTTTATTAAAATAGGCTGGGACAAATATTCTAAAAAGATTTTTAAAGAGTTTTTATTACGAGATTATAAAAATGATTTTATAATTATGAGAAATCCTTTAGATATACGTTCTAAGAAAGTTTTAGGAAAGATTATTCATGGTCGATTATAACATTAAAAAGAAATTGTTGCAAGACTGTGATATAATATATAAATGTAAAACTCACTTTAGAGGAATAAAACTGTGGAAAGAAGTTTATAAATTAGATTTTAACCGTTATTTTTTTATTAAATGTAAATGAAAATAAACTATGTAAATATAATACTTATTGGCAAATGGAAAAAATAATTGAAAAGAAATATTGGATGTAAAAATTGTGAAACATAAATTAAAACTTTTAGAAAAACATTTGAAAAATTTGGAACAATTTCAATTAACATTTAGATGTTTGGGAGAGTCGTTTTCTTCAAGCGATTGGGCGGAACATAGATATCAATATGAAATAGAACTAGATTGGCAAAACTATATTAAGGAAATCTTTAGATGAAAAACGGATTTAGAGCAAAAGAGTTACAAAAAAATATAAAATTCTTATCGAGATTTTTATTAGATGATGTAGAAAACAATTTTATAATTATGAGAAATCCTTTAGATATACGTTCTAAGAAAGTTTATTCATGGTTGATAGATATAGAACAAAAGACCTTAAAGAAAAAATTCCTACGTTAGAAAATTTTGTATTAAACTATGAAGAACATTTTGCTGGTCTTTTTTTATTCAGAACTATAAGATATTCAGATAAGCACTTTCATAAAAGATTTAAAGTAGTTATTAGAAATGATATGAAAAATAATTTCCGAAAAAGTTTATCTGAAAATGAACACACAATATGCATAAAGAGTTCTAGAATAAAATCTAAAAACGTTTGGAATTATTTCGAATGACCGGCCATAAATTAAAACTTTTAGAGAAGATTATTCGTGGTTGATTATAAAACTAGAATAAAATTATACTACGAATGTAATATATGTTATAAATGTAAAACTCATTATAGAGGATTATACATACCAAAAGAACGAGAACGATTAAATTTTGACAGATTTTTTATAATGTTCCCGTCGAGGAATGTGATAACAAAAAATAACTCTTATTATTCTTTCGAACCTATTTTAAAGTTGCCATACAAATGAAAAATGGATTTAGAGCAAAAGAACTACAAAGGAATATAAAATTCTTATCGAGATTTTTATTAACATTTACTAATAGTTGTGGAATGAAATGTAGCAAACAAATATTATTTTTAGATAAATTAGACAACAGAATCAAATATAATATCAAATCAGACTTTGAAAATTTTATTAAAAAAGGATCCAAATGGTAAAGAACGTAATTTTAATTTCAGGAAAACTTCAGTCAGGCAAGAACACTTTTACGGATATGTTGATGAAAGAATTGCAACCAACTGGATTAAAAGTAGGTTTCGATTTTTTCGCAAAGTCTGTTAAAGATCAATGCAAAGATATTTTCAAAACATTGACAGATTATTTGAATGACGTTTCCGAAAAGTTTAATGTCCCAGAATTAAAAACTATAGATGATAACTGGTATGAAACAAAAAATAAAATCACTAGGATTCTTCTTCAAACTTATGGGACAGACATCTTTAGAGAAATGGTAGATGCGAATTGGTGGGCAAAGATTCTTCAAAAAAGAGTCTGCACAGAACGAACCGAAGATATTTTGTTTATCACAGATGTTAGATTCAAATCAGAGATCGCAGCGATGTTAGACAAAACACCATTCCGCCAAGACTATAGAACAATTACTCCAAAGTATAATGTAATAAAAATTAGAGTAGAAAGAGATAATTTTGATAGGCCAGATGATCCTATTTTCAATCACCCCTCAGAAATAGATTTAGATGACTACTCTGATTGGGATCTTGTCATTAAAAACAATTCCGATTTGAGTTCTCTTTCGAAACAGGCTGAACAAACCACTAGTTTCATTTTGGGAAAATTTTCTAAAAAATCTTCGAAAAACTAATTGGCATGGAACTTGATATTATTTGTGGTGGCTTGAGTGCCTAAAAATTAAAGGAGAAATAAAAATGAGATGGTTTAATGATAGTTATTTTAAGACTGAAATCGGTGATTTTTTTGACACATTTTCTAAGCCTACTTGGGATATTGTCTGGACTACTTCTGTAAAGTCTTCGGAAAATATTAAGCAGGAAAAGGATAAGACTATTGTAGAAATTGAACTTCCAGGATATAAGAAGGAAAATATTAAAGTAACAACTACAGGAAAACTTTTAGAAGTAATTGCAACAGGAAACCGTGGAGAGAAAAGTTACAAATATTCTCTAACAGACTCCGCAGATGTTTCGAAAATTTCTAGCAAGTTTGAAGATGCTATTTTGACAATTGAAATTCCTGTCAAAGAATCTGCGAAACCAAAAGAAGTAAAAATTCTTTAAGAAATCCCTTGACAAACCTCTTTCAAAAGACTATATTAAAAAAATGAACAAGTTGAAAGAGGTTTGCATCAGGCTTGAAAACGGAGATGCCCAATACATGGGATATGAGATTAATAAAAGATACACGATATCTTTAGAATTTTTCGCACCACTTTCCGAAGAACTTTCTGATATTCTTAAATATAATTGCCATGGATACTACGTCAACAAGAATCATCTTTTAGAAAATTCTTCAGTAACATTCAATTTTATCTTACCGCCTAAAAATAATCTTATAGAAAACTTTAAAAATATTTTGCAGAATAGATCTTTCGCATTTTTGCACATAGGATCTTCGAACGATTTTCTAGATATGTTTTCGAAAATTTCTCTTAAACATATTGACTTTAGTTATATCCAGAAAGCTTTTCCAGATGAAGAATGAAGA
>Ga0224559_1002146_pt1 | contig 10311 bp, 3 predicted proteins | sample 714S33034metaG_FD_180676 | JGI IMG/M metagenome (GOLD analysis project Ga0224559, IMG submission 180676) | Peat soil microbial communities from Stordalen Mire, Sweden - 717 S3 30-34 | ecosystem: Environmental > Terrestrial > Soil > Wetlands > Peat | place: Sweden: Norrbotten County, Stordalen... | reverse complement strand
TGAGCCCGCCGACAGCGTGGCGCCGTTATTATCCGCCATCAAGAGCGCCAAAAAGAGCATAGAAATTGCCATCTTCCGATTTGATCGAAAAGATGTGGAGATGGCGCTCAAGGCGGCCGCGGACAGAGGGGTCAAGGTAAATGTCCTGATCGCTTTTTCCAACCGCGGCGGCGAAGAAGGCCTGCGCAAGCTGGAATTGCGCTGTCTCACTGCGGGAATTATTGTTGCTCGTACAGCCAATGACCTGATCCGTTATCACGCCAAGTACATCTTGATCGATCGCCATGTGTTGTACATGCTGTCCTTCAACTTTACACATCTGGATATTGACCGCAGTCGTGCCTTTGGTATTGTGACCACACATGCCAGTTGGGTAAATGAAGCAGAAAAACTGTTTCGAGCTGACTGCACAAGGACCGAGTACTCGTCGACAACGGAGACATTTGTCGTTAGTCCGGCGAATTCCAGGAATGTGCTTGGATCGTTTCTGAAACGGGCGAAGAGGGAGTTATTGATCTACGATCCCAATATATCGGACAAGGAGATGCTCAGTATTCTGCAGGAACAGACGAAGGCTGGCATCGAGATTAAGGTCATCGGCTCGGTGGATGGGCACGCACCCTTCAATGTACAAAAACTGGGCGGCACGCGGCTGCACACACGCACGATTATCCGCGACCGCCACCAAGCCTTTGTGGGTAGCCAAAGCCTGCGCACGGCAGAACTGGACGCGCGCCGCGAAGTCGGCCTCATTATTGATGATGCAAAGTCAGTGGCAAAACTGGTCGGTATCTTCGAAACCGATTGGGCCTCTGCATGCGAGAAGAACGCACTTACCTTACCCAAGGATCCGGATACTCGCAAAGACCATTCAGCAACAGTCTCGGCAAAGGAGACGGAGAAGGCGGTTCAAGCCCTGGCCAAAAAACTAGACCCGCTCGCAGCCACTGTAAAGAAGGCTGTAAAAATTGCGGTAGCCAAGGCCGGCGACGATATGCTCCAAGACAATGAAGTCAAGGACACAATGAAGAGAGTGGTCAAGCAGGCGGTGAAGGAAGCCGTCAAGGAAGCGGCCCAAGACGCCCAGGATGCCGAGGGCGTCAAGAAAGCCAAGGACGAAAAAAGCGGCACCTAGTTCACTAACGGTGAATCCATCACAAAGGAGAATTGAATGCGAATAACGAGACCGGTTCCATATCGAAGGTTTGCCCTGCTGGTAGTGCTCTTCCTCACCGCCGCCGGGGTGATAGCGGGCCAGAGCGCTGCGCAAAACAAAGAACAAGCGGATGATGCGGCGGCCTTGAAGAAGTTTACGCTAAGCGTGGATGAGTACTTGAATTTTCGCAAGGCGATTGAAAAGCAGCTTCCGGCCTTAAAGGACAAGGAAGCATTGCCGGAGATGATTGCCGCGCACCAACAGGCCCTGGCAAGAAAGATCCGTGAGGGGCGGCCAAACGCCAAGACTGGTGATATCTTCACGCGTGAAGTACGCGAAGCGTTTCGACATGTGATACACGGAGTGTTTCAGGATCCGCATACCGCCATCGCGCGCGCCACATTGCAACAGCAAAAAACAGTTCAGGCAATTCCCCTAAAGGTTAACGGAATTTATCCGGATGCTGTCGCCGAAACAACCTTCCCGTCCATGCTATTGCAGAAGTTGCCCACACTGCCGGACGAGCTTGAATACCGTATCATGGGGCGAGATTTGGTCCTGGTCGACAGAAAAGCGAATCTGGTGGTCGATCAATTTCACGAAGCTCTTCCGTAGATTTTCAAAAGATTGGAATGAATCATGAATCGTCGCATCTTTCTCTGGCTCGGTATCTTCACCGTTCTCGCGGGTGGCCTGCGAGCGGACGACTTCAAGTTTCCACTCAAACCCAACTCAGTCCGATTCGCGGTCATAGGAGACATGGGTACTGGAGAAAAGCCCCAGTATGAGACAGCTCAACAAATGCTCAAAGCGCGCCAAGCCTACCCTTTCGATTTTGCGATCATGTTGGGGGACAATATTTATGGCAGCAGCAAACCGGCCGATTATGACAAAAAGTTCGCGGTGCCCTATAAGCCGTTTATCGATGCCGGCATAAAATTTTATGCGGCGTTGGGTAACCACGACGACACCAATGAAGTCTTTTACAAACCGTTCAACATGAACGGCGAGAGCTATTTCACATACAAGAAGGGTAACGTGCGCTTCTTTGTGTTAAACAGCAATTACATGGATCCGAAACAGTTGGCGTGGTTTGAGACGCAGTTACAAAGTGCCGGAAAAAACGACTGGAAGATATGCTACTTCCATCATCCCCTCTATACTTCGGCGAAGTTTCATGGTCCGTCTCTCGGTTTGCGGAAATTGCTGGAGCCGCTGTTCATCAAGTACGGCGTGGACGTCGTGTTCTCAGGACACGAACACGTGTATGAGCGGGTCCATCCCCAGAATGGCGTCTACTATTTTACGGAAGGAGCCTCAGGATCGTTGCGTCCCGGCAACCTCAGGCAGTCCGCGATCACTGATAAGGGATTCGATACAGACCGCACATTCATGCTGATCGAAATTTCAGCCAATGAGATGTATTTTCAGACGATTTCGCGGACCGGCGACACGGTTGATGATGGAGTGATTCACCGGATCATTCGGTGATATGCGCCTGAGCCTCGCCGGAAGCGCGATGCAGAAAGTCATCATGCTTGGAACGGGGAACTGTGGGGACTTTTGTGGGGACTCTAGGCAGAAAATGGCATATATCAGCAGTAGTTGTCGTGGCTTGAAGAACGCGCTTTAACTTGCGTCGTTATTGAACCGCAGCAAACAAAAGCAAATGGCAAGTGTAGTAATGCAGACGCTTGGGGTGCGAGGGGTCGGCAGTTCAAATCTGCCCGTCCCGACCATTTTAACGTGATTATTTTCAATGGATTATCTTAGTTTATTCTGTTGCTTATTCCTTACATTCTGCCTTGTTAGTTTAGACAAATTCATAATAGCTGAGATCACATCCGCTGCGCCTCTCGAAGTTCTCTGTCTAATATATTTGCAATCTCAACGACATTGGGGTATTGAAATATCGATTCATGGTCGCCAATGACTTTGTAAACCTTTACGCCGCCTAGTGCCACATTCCTCCAACCTAAGGTCCTATCGACATAGGGACCCTCATTTCGTGTATCGGCGCGGAACAGCAGGAGATGGCCATGGTAAGGTTTTGGAATGAAATTCTGTGCTGCCAAGCTGTCTGCGTCCATCACTCGATCCAGCGCTTCTCTTAAATCACCTGGGCCAAAAACTGCCCTATACTGATCGGGCTGGCTCTTAAGCAAAATCGAATTCTGGTTGCCTTCTGCTGCAATCCGGGCCATATTTCTTGCCATACGCAAAAATATCCTAATTCGAATGGAGAAGTACTTGCTCCAGCCCTGTGGTTTCATCCACCCAAGAATCTTAAAATGATAAATCGCCCTGCGTACTATGTAACGAAAGTAGAGGTAAAGCAATTTCGATCTGGGAAGAAGACGCGTATATGCAAGATTGCTTGTATCAAGCATCGCCAGAATACCGACACTCTCCCCAATTGATTCAAGACGGTGGGCCATCTCAAAGGCTACCAGGCCTCCATACGACCATCCTCCCAAAAAGTAGGGACCGTGAGGTTGCACTCTGCGGATCTGGTTGACGTAACATTCTGCTGTTTCTTCGACGCTGGAAAACGGAGCAGAATATCCGTCAAGCCCTCGCGCCTGGAAGCTATAGAAGGGCTGTTCAGGTGGCAGAGCCATCGCCAGACTCCGCATACTGACCACATTTCCTCCAGCTCCATGGACACAAAAGAACGGCGCTCGCCCACTACCCGCCCGTACTGTGACCAGACATGTTCTATCCGCCTGCCTATCGAGGAGAGTACAAGCGAGCCTTTCTACGGTTTGGGCCTTCATTAGGACAGTAAGTGATGGTTGATATTCAGGAAACGTAGCACGGATCTTAACCAAAACTCGAACTGCTTGGAACGAATTACCTCCCAGTTCGAAGAAGTTATCGTGCCTGCCGACCCGGTTGAGCTTGAGGACGTCGGCCCAGATGGCAGCCAGCTTCGCCTCAATCGCGCCTTCAGGGGGCTCATATTGACGAGTCGCGTTGGCTTCGTCACCAGGCGGGGGCATGGCCCTGCGGTCAAGCTTGCCGTTGGGTGTCAGTGGCAATGACTCAAGATGAACATAAGCGGCCGGCACCATATACTCTGGCAAGATCGCAGATAAGTGCTTACGCAACTTCTCGGGACTGAGAGCGTCCAATTCAACTTCGCCGATATGTGAAGTGGTATAGTAAGCAACCAGTCGTTTGTCGCCTGGCTTATCTTCGCGGGCAACGACCACTGCCTGGTTGATCTCCGGATGTTCCTTCAACGCTGTCTCGATCTCGCCTAGCTCGATGCGATAGCCGCGGATCTTGACCTGGTAGTCAGCACGGCCAAGACACTCGATGTTGCCGTCTGCCCGATAGCGCACCAGGTCGCCGGTGCGGAACATTCGCGCGTTGCCCCCACGGAACGGATCGGTTACGAACTTCTCAGCCGTCAATTCCGGGCGGTTTAGATATCCAAGCGCCAGTCCATCGCCGCCGATATATAACTCTCCCGTTACTGCCACCGGTACCGGCTGCCCCAAACTGTCCAAAATGTAGCACTGCGTGTTGGCGATCGGATGTCCAATGAGGATTGGCTCTCGGCCGTCTGTGACCCTGTAGCCTGTCGACCATATCGTTGTTTCCGTCGGCCCGTAAAGGTTCCAAACCCGCTTTACCACGGGTACCAATTGAGCTGCAATTTCCGGTGGCATGGCTTCACCTGTACACACGGTTTGCAGGTCCGGCTTACCGCCCCAGCCAGAATCGAACAATAGCTGCCAAGTTACTGGCGTGGCCTGCAAGAAGGTGATGTCATGCCGCTCTAACAAGTCACGCAAAGCGTTGCCATCCGCAGCATTTTCGCGGCTTGCTAACACAGTCTGCGCCCCGACCAACAGGGGCAGCCAGACATCCGCACCCGCTATGTCAAACGATATGGTCGTCACCGCCAGCAGCCGATCCTTCTCGCTCAACTGAAGCCATTCGCGCATCGACCACAACAGGTTGGTCAACGCTTTACGAGGGATTTGCACACCTTTTGGTTTTCCTGTCGACCCCGAGGTGAAGATCACAAAGGCCAGGTCCTCGGGTCTCACAGCTACCGCAAGATTGTCACGTTGGTTAGCCTGCCAGCCGGCATCTTCCAGCAGGATCGTTGCCCCGGTAAACGCCGGCAGTTCCTCACGCAGGTTTTGTTCCGTTACCACTACCCGCACGCAACTGTCTTCCAACATGAACCTGCGCCGTTCTGCCGGCATCAATGGGTCCAGCGGCAGATACGCCGCTCCGGTCTTCACTATTGCGAGGAGCGCAACCACCATGTCTGTTGAACGCTCCACACACAGGCCAATGAGTTGATCAGGACCCGCGCCGTGCTTACGCAACTCATGAGCCAACTGGTTAGCCCGTTCGTTCAGCCTGCGGTAGGTAATATGTTGCTTGCCATAAACCACTGCAATCGCATCCGGATTGCGTTCTACCTGCGCTTCCACCAACTCCGCCAGCGGTGTCTCTCGCGGATACTCCCGCTCGGTAGCGTTCCACTCCACCAGCATCTGCTGTCGCTCGGCGGGTACCAGCATCGAAATTGTTTCCACCTTCAGTTCGGGCGATGCAACAGCATTGAAAAGGTACGTATCCAGGTGTCCCCACAGACGATCGATGGCGCCGGCGTCAAACAGATCGGTGTTGTACTCTATTATCGCCTCGATCGTTTCTCCGGCCGGACTTAGTTCGACTGTGAAGTCGAACTTAGAAGTGTCAGTTCGCACTTCTTGTATTGATATTTCCAATCCATTTAACTCCACCCTCTGCTGCGGTGTGTTCTGGAAGACAAGCATAACCTGAAACAGGGCTGATCGGCTTAGATCCCGCTGCTGACTAATTCTGTCAATTAGCAATTCGAGAGGCAGCCCCTGATGGGCATATGCGTTTAAAGCAGTTTGCCGAACCTGCTGTAACAGTTCGCGGAAAGTCGGATTGCCCTCGAGATTGCCGCGGAGAATGACTGTGTTGGCAAAAAATCCAACCAGTTCTTCGGTCTCGATTCGAGGTCGCGCCGTAATCGGTGAACCAATCAGAATATCGTTTTGACCTGAATATCGGGCCAGTACCACATAGAGCGCAGCCAGCGTCACCATAAACGGTGTCACACTCTCCCGATGGCAGAACTCTTGGATCGTCGTCGCCAGCGAAGCGGCGAGTTTGTATCGCCGGACCGCACCACTAAATGTTTGAAGCGGAGGGCGAGGCCGATCCGTCGGCAACTGCAGCGCGAATGAACTGCTCTGCAACTGTTCTTTCCAGTAAGAGATCAGGCGCTCCCTTTCGATTCCAGCGAGTTGCTCTCTCTGCCAACGCGCGAAGTCGGAATAACTGATGGGAAGTTCTGGAAGGTTTGCGGAAGTGCCCATTACCGAAGCATTGTAGAACGCTGCAATATCGTGAAATATAACTCCGGCCGACCAGCCGTCCAATGCTGCATGATGAAAAGTCAGTTGCAACACATGCTCACATTCATTCATGCAATATAAAACGGTTCTAATAGCCAGTTCGCGTGCTAAAACGATGGGCCGGTTCGCCTCCGCATGAAGCGCAGCTGAAAGAATATCCTCCCGCCCGCTCTTATCCATGCCGCTGAAATCAGCAATAGGAAGGGGGACTTCCGGCATCGTGGGAACCTCAAGATGGAGCCGCCCTTCCACATCGATAAAGCGCGTCCGGAGTGTTTCGTGGCGCTGGACCAAGGCACACAAAGCACTCTTCAACGCAGTAACATTCAAGCTCCCTTTAAGATGAAGGGCATAACAAATGTTATATAGAGCTGCGCCGCAATCGATTTGTTCCAGAAGCCAAATGCGCTCTTGTCCGAATGACGCTATCTGGACTCCGGTCATATTGCGCTCAATCGGTACTGTGCGGTTTTGCGAAGAAGAAGATTCTTCCAGTCTCGTATCTAACGACTTTTCTTCAATGCGCATCGAAGCGCATTTCTCTTCAATTGCCACTGCAAGTAACTCGATCATCGGGTTTTGAAACAGATAAGAAACGGGAAGGTCCAAATCGAAGATATTACGAATCCGAACCGTGACTTGCATCGCAGTCAGAGAATGGCCGCCAATGTCGAAAAAGTTATCTCGGATTCCGATCGGATGACGATGCAGTACATCTGCCCAGATGCCCGCCAATAGTTGCTCTACCAGCGTGCGCGGCGCAGCATGTTGTTCTTTGCCAGTCTCATCCGCAGCGGTCTCGGGTGCCGACAGGGCCTTGCGGTCGATCTTGCCATTGGGCGAGATCGGAAGCTGATCCAGGAATACAAATGCCGATGGCACCATATAGTCCGGAAGACGTTCTCTTAGCTGTTTCCGCACTTCCGATGTCGCCCGGGACATACCGGGCGAGGTAACAAGGTAGGCAACCAAGCGTTTGTCGCCTGGCGTATTCTCGCGGGAGATGACCACTGCAGCTTCAATTTCTGGCTGGGCCCTCAGCTCCGCCTCAATCTCTCCTAACTCGATTCGGAACCCCCGTATCTTAACTTGCTGGTCGATACGGCCCAGATACTCGATATCGCCATTTGCCAAGCGACGCGCCAAATCACCTGAGCGATACAAACAATCGCCGGATTGCGTGGAAAACGGATTGCCAACAAAACGCGTTTGGGTAAGCTCTGGGCGATTCAGGTATCCGCGCGCCACACCCGCGCCCCCTACAAACATCTCACCGGGCACGCCAATCGGCGTTGGCTCAAGCTGCGGATCAAGGATGTAGAGGCTCAGATCTGGTATAGGGCGACCGATCATACTGCCGTGGCCCTCCTGCACGTCTTCAAAGGAGAGGGGCCGGTAGGTAACATGCACCGTGGTTTCCGTAATGCCATACATGTTGACTAATTGCGGTCGTTGATCACTGTGCATGTTGAACCAGGGACGCAGGCTTTGCAACTCCAATGCCTCTCCACCGAAGATCACAAGACGAAGCGCCAAATCCGTTCCCAGCGCTAATTCATCGGCCTGAATAAGCTGGAGAAAAGCAGAAGGCGTTTGGTTCAGCACAGTCACGCGCTGCTCAGCAAGCAGTTGTAGAAACTGATCTGAGTCGCGGCTGATCCCATAAGGCACTACCACCAGTCGGCCGCCAAAAAGCAACGCTCCCCATATCTCCCAAACCGAGAAGTCGAAGGCATGAGAGTGAAATAGGGTCCAGACATCGCTTGCATCAAAGTGAAACCACGGGTCTGTGGCCAGCATCAGGCGGGTGACGTTGTTATGCGTCACCTGGCAACCTTTGGGCTTCCCCGTAGAGCCGGAAGTGTAGATGACGTAAGTGAGGTTGTCAGGACAGATGTTGAGCGAGAGATTTTCCGGGCTTTCCTGCTCGATCGTTCCCCATTCAGTATCGAGACAGACCATACGGGCTTGGGATTCGGGAAGCGAGGCAAGCAGAGGCTCCTGCGTGAGGAGAATTCGCACACTTGCGTCCTCCAGCATGAAGCCAATACGGTCCCTAGGATAAACCGTATCGATCGGCAGATACGCACCACCGGCTTTCAGGATCCCAATCAGACCGACGACCAAATCCAATGAACGCTCAGTGTACAATCCCACCAAGTCTTCCGGTCCAACACCCAGGCGTCGAAGATAGTTCGCCAACTGATTGGCGCGCGCGTTCAATTCGCGATACGTCATCCTTTGGTTTTCGAATACCAACGCCACGCTGTCTGGTGTGCGCCGCGCCTGTTCTTCAAACATCTGGTGTACGCACTGTTTGGTAAATACTTGCCTTGGGTAATTCCACCCCTCCAACATCTGCTGCCGCTCGGCGGGCGATAGCATTGTCAATTCCCAAATCTTCTGTTCCGGATTGGCGGCGATCCCTTCAAACAAATTCTGGACGTGCCGCAGAATGCGTTGCGCTGTTTCATTTGTGAACTTGCGGCGATCAAACTCGAGTTTGAGAAGCATAGCCGGGTCGCCGTAAACAGCAAATGTGAGCGGAAACCCGTTTTGCTCCAACAGATGCCACTCCCGCTTGTTCCAACAATCGGCAGTGGCCGCTAACGCAGTTTGAAAATTCTGATTCTCAAACACTACCAAACTATCGAACAGCGAAGCCGAGGGTGTGAAACCCGACGCATCTTTGATTGTCGTTAGCGGTGTGTGTTCGAAGGCGCGCAGGCTCAGCCATTCGGTCCGAATCTCTAGCAGTGCTGACGCAACCGAAGCCTCAGGGGAAAGATTCGCCCTGACCGGAATTGTATTCAGGAACAGCCCTGCCACGGCATCCGCACCGGAGATGCTACCTCGACGTGTTGTCTTCGTTGCTCCGAACAGTACTTCCTGCTCACCGCAATACCTGCTGAGCAGAAGGCCCCATACTCCCATCACAATAGTGTTCAGGGTGATGCCATAGCGCTTCGCAACCTTGCGAAGACCTGTGGTGACTTCTTTGCTGAGACGCACTTCTTCTTCGCCGTGGCCGCTGGATGAACCATTTGAAGCATGTTTATCCTCCAACAGAGGGGTTGGTCCGGCAAGTCCTCTGAGCCGATCGGCCCAGAATTGGCTTGCTCCTTCTAGATCAAGGCTCTGAAGCCAATCTATGTACTGATGAAAGGGCGGTCCCGGTTCCGCGATCACTGATTCGCCGCGACGCAACCTTTGGTAGAACTCCTCAACATCGTTTAGTACAAGGATGAAGGAACGGCCATCCAACAGAATGTGGTGTACGGTCCATACAAGCCGATAGCAATGTTGTCCGTATTCGAATAGCGTCAGACGCATGAGCGGAGCTAGCGCAAGATCGAACCCGAGTGCACGGTCCCGTGCGAGAAACTCCCAGAACTCATCCTCATTATCAGCGCCTGCTCGAACTTCCAGGCGAAGGTCTACACGATCATGCACCTGTTGCACTGGAAAGGCATGTTGTTTCCACTCAAAGCTTGTGCGCAAGGCCGGATGCCGCTCCACCGCGAGTCGCCAGGCTCGCTCTAGCAACCCAGTATCCAAAACTTCATCGTAACCAATGACGATTTGTTCGATATCCACTCCAGGAATATCCCCGGCCAAATGGTGAAACAACATCCCTTCCTGAATGGGTGAGAGGGCGTACTCGTCAACGGTCATCATTCCTAATCATCTTTCTAGCGGTGTATTTTACATGGAACTCAATACACTCCGTAATGAAGA
>Ga0224559_1002145_pt1 | contig 10311 bp, 7 predicted proteins | sample 714S33034metaG_FD_180676 | JGI IMG/M metagenome (GOLD analysis project Ga0224559, IMG submission 180676) | Peat soil microbial communities from Stordalen Mire, Sweden - 717 S3 30-34 | ecosystem: Environmental > Terrestrial > Soil > Wetlands > Peat | place: Sweden: Norrbotten County, Stordalen... | reverse complement strand
GCGCTGGCGGTGATGTTGGTGTTCCCAACCCATCCTTCGCCGGTCGTCGTATTCCAGCCGGTAGCCGTCGCCAATCCCGAGCTATTAACTGTAGCCACCTGCGTTCCGCTGGAAGCCCAGGTCACCTCGCTGGTAATATCCCGCGTTGATTGGTGATCCGCATGACCATAGTAGCCAATGGCCGTGAATTGGCTATGTCCCTGCTGATACCCCGGAGGCGCAAGTTCCACCGTAACCGTGCTGGGGCTGATGACGATGGTGGTCAGCCCAGAGGTACCAGACGTAGATGAGGTGTTGCAGCCGTTAAGGGACAGAACAAGTCCGGCAAGCAGAAGCGTTCCAATGCAGAGGCGATTGAACATGAGGGTCTCCTGGCGATTCCAATAGCTTCGGCTCCGTGCGAACACGGCGCAGCCATGGAACCTCTTCCATATTCGACTATATGCCTTCAAATTACCAGTGGGCAGGTGTGAAAAAACGTCCTGTTTTTACGGAATCAAGACAGTCAATAAGCGGTGCGCGACGCCCTGAGCGCCTTGCTCTGACGGGGTTTGCCTCTGGGCTGGCCGGTTGCCTGTGTCGAACCACGCTTTGCTCCATCCGGCCCACAACGGCTACACTTCATCTCAGCATGGCCATCGCGCGCGACAACACTCCGGAACGGCTGGTCAGCGCCTCGCGCGCCGACGAAGAACAGGGCTTTGAACTCAAGCTGCGCCCCCGCTGGCTGCGCGAGTTCATCGGCCAATCCAAGGCCAAGGAGCAGTTGGCCATCGCCCTGGAAGCCGCCAAATCCCGCGGCGAGGCCCTGGATCATGTGCTGCTCTTCGGCCCTCCCGGCCTGGGCAAGACCACGCTGGCCACCATTATTGCCAATGAACTGGATGTAGGTTTCCAGCAGACCTCCGGTCCGGCGCTGCAAATTCAGGGCGACTTGACCGCCATCCTCACCAACCTGCGCGAGCGGCAGGTGCTCTTTCTGGACGAAATCCACCGTATGCAGCCGGTGCTGGAAGAAAAGCTCTATACAGCCCTCGAAGATTACAAGCTGGACATTATTATTGGCCAGGGACCGGCGGCGCGCACCCATGTGATGGAGATCAGGCCGTTTACCTTTATCGGCGCCACTACGCGGCCGGGGCTGCTCTCCTCGCCCCTGCGCTCGCGCTTTGGGATTCTGCTGCGGCTGGAGTTTTACACCGAGGACGAACTGCGCTTCATCGTCGAGCGCTCCGCCGAGGTGATGGGCATTCCAATTGACACAGACGGCGCGGCGGAGATCGCCTTGCGCTCACGCGGCACGCCGCGCATCGCCAACCGCCTGCTCCGCCGCGTGCGTGACTACGCCCAGGTGCGTGGCAACGGCGTCATTGACCGCCCCACCGCCAACGCCGCGCTGACCATGCTGGAGGTGGACGCCCACGGCTTTGACGAGATCGACCGTAAACTGCTGCTGGCCATCATTCAGAAGTATGACGGCGGGCCGGTCGGCCTCAGCACGCTGGCCGCGACTCTCGCCGAGGAGCAGGACGCCCTGGAAGAGGTCTACGAGCCGTTCCTCATCCAGATTGGTTTCCTCGACCGCACGCCCCGAGGCCGCGTTGCCACTCGGCTGGCGTATGAGCACTTTGGCCTGACTATGCCGGGTCGCCAAACGCCTTTGTTTTAGCAGAATGTTCCGTGAAGAAAGCTCCGTACAATATGCTCTGTGCCCCATCCATTCGCGCACTTTGCGAATGGGTGGGAGGCCACGAACTCCAAATAGCAACCCCAATCTACAACGTCAGCCCCTTCAAATATGCGCGGAACCGCGGCCCAAGATCGTCGCGTTTCAACGCGAATTCCACCATCGCCTCTAACATTCCAAGTTTATCTCCAGCATCGTAACGCTTGCCTTCGAAGGTGTAACCGAAAACCTTTTCCAGTTTCAGCAGCGCCTTGATGCCGTCTGTGAGTTGTATCTCGCCGCCCGCGCCGGGCTTTGTTTTCTCCAGCAGCTCGAAGACGCATGGAGTTAGTATGTAGCGGCCGACGATGGCCTGCTTCGAGGGCGCATCGGCGAACTTCGGTTTTTCTACCATGCCAGTGCAGTTGAAGATCCGCCAGTTATCCTTGTCTGGCTCTCCGGCCAGCACGCCGTATGCGCTGATTCCTTCGCCTTCCACTGTCTGCGTTGCCAGCGTCGAACCGCCCCGCTCGTCGAAAACGTCCATGATTTGTTTCAGGCATGGCACTTCCGATTCAATAACATCGTCGGGAAGTATGACCGCGAAAGGTTCATCGCCCACCAGGTTCTTGGCGCACAGCACGGCGTGACCAAGGCCCAGCGGTTCCTTCTGCCGCACATAGCTGATCCGCGCCAGCGAAGATACTCCGCGTGAAACCGCCAGTAACTCATGCTTCCCGCTGCGCTCCAGCGCCGCGTCCAGTTCAAAGCTATGGTCGAAATGATCCTCGATTGCGCCCTTGCCACGTCCAGTTACGATAATTATATGTTCAATTCCAGAATCGATGGCTTCCTCGACTCCGTATTGAATGATGGGCTTGTCCACCAGCGCCAGCATCTCCTTGGGAATTACCTTGGTGGCCGGCAAAAATCGCGTGCCTAACCCGCCCGCTGGAAAAACCGCCTTCCGAACTTGCTTGCTCATTGCATCTCCCTCATCTTCATAAGACTAGAACTGGGTGCCCCATCCTCGCCGCGTACTTGCTTTTGCGGCTAGGATGGGAGTTCACGCCAATCACAGCGTAGGCGAATCATCCCCCAGCATCGCTTCCCGCACAATCTTGATTGGCGGAAAACCTTGCTTCAAGAAATCATTATGAAATTTCTCCAGAGAAAACGCCGCGCCCTGTTTCTTCTTCATATCCTCGCGCAGTTTCATGATCTCCAGCTTGCCCAGCGTGTAATAGAGATAAGTGGGATCACCCGCTCCGCGCTTGGTCTCCATGGTCGCAGTTTCCTTTGATTGGTAGCCTTCCTTCTGAAAGAACTCTACCGCCTCACCAAAGCTCATCTTGCCGCTGTGCATTTGAATCCCAACAATCAAGCGGGCATTTCTTAGCAGCGCATCCTGTAATTGACCGAGCCGCAGAAACTTTGCTTCGCGCTCGTCCTTTGCCCCTGCGCCCGGCTGCCCATAGCCTTCGTCTAGCATCATCTGCTCGGTATAATGCGCCCAGCCCTCAATGTCCGTGTTAGCACCGAGCAGTTTGCGCACGCGGCTCGGAGCCTGCGGCAACCACAAGAATTGAATGTAATGCCCCGGATAAGCTTCATGCACCGCCGTAGAAATAACCGTGCCGATGTTGAAGGAATGCATGAAGCCTTCCACCTCTTCGGGCTTCAGCAACGGATCGGGCAGGGTTACATTGAAGTAAGCCTCTGTCGCGTGAGTTTCAAACGGCCCCGATGTGTCCATCGAGGCAAAGGTTGTCGCACGCATGAACGGCGGCGTCTCTTCCACGATGGGCCGCACATCCGACGGAATGGTAACTATATGATGCGCGCGAATAAAGCTGATCAGCCCGTCAAAGGTTGCACGGAAACTGTTCAGAAGTTGATCCGGAGCGGGATGGTTTTCGCCTAACTCCTCAAGAACTGCGCTCGGCTCTTTGTTAGGCTCCAGTTCCTTGGCGACCTTTTTGAAATGCGCTTGGTTCTTGCGCATATCTGCCCAGCCTATTTCAAGCAGCTTGTCCAGCGGTAAATCCACCATCTCGTCATATTGAAGCTTTTTTGAAAATGTTTCCGCTCCGATGCGGAAGTCACCATTCGATAAGACAAGCAAATCTGACTTAAGCCAAACGAGATAGTCGTTTAGCGCTGCAATGACCGCCGCATTCGTCTGTGCAAACTCAGCCTTCAGAGCCGCATCCTTGGCGTCGGTAAAGGCCAGCGGAACATCGTGCTCAAAAAAGCTCACAATGCCAGGTAACTGCTCGATAGCAATTTCCGTGAAAACGCGCGGCGGATTCTTCAGATTTACGCGCGCCTCGGCTAGCAGCGCCGGCATCCTTTTTTCGCGTGCAACCAGCGAGCGCAACCGCTCGTCCGGCGAAGCAAACTTCCGCTCCATCAACGAAAATGCGCCATTCGCGCATTCGCTCGAATAATTATCCGCGTTCTTTTCCCACGGGCGGATGACTTCAAGCGTTAGTAGCCGCGAACGAATGTTGGCTAGAACAATCTCGCGGTCGCCACGTGAAGTTCGGTCTAGTGCTGCTGGATCAGAATGAATCGCTTCGATGCGCTTTTCAAATCTCTTGAGCGAGGCTATCTCCGCGTCGATGTTCTTGCGCGAGTTGTCCTCCAATTGCGCATCGTACTGGTGGTAGCCAACCAGCGTTCCCTGTGTGGGCTGATAGGGAAAGTACACCTGATCGAAATACTCGTCCGAAGCTCTCGCAAATTCCTGCTGCCAGGTTTCTTTATTCGCGTGGGCGCTGATTGCCGAAATCATAAAAACTCCAATCGCAACAAACACATGAATCTTTTTCATCGCATCTCTCTTCACTTTTCGATAAAACCTCAAGGATTTTCCGGAGCGGGTGCCAAATTCTGGATCAATTCACGAATTTCCAGCAGAAGTTCGTCGTTGCGCGTCGCAGACAAAGGATACTTCAAAAGGCCCTGCGGTGTGAACTGCGCGCCGCGCTTGGCGTTCCGCGCGACCAATCGCATCAGTTGCTGCGGGTCGATAGACGCGTTTTCCGTAAAGCGAATCTGCAATTCGGCGCGCTTGCGGTCCACCTGCGCAATTCCAATCCGCTCGCATTCGAGGCGAATAAGAGACGCCTCCAAGAGATAAACCGTTGCATCCGGCGGCGCGCCATAACGGTCTTCTATCTCCGCGCGCACCTCGTTGACCGCCGCTTCGCTCACCGCTCCGGCTATCTTCTTGTAAAGCCGCAGCCGCTGGTTCTCTTCCGGCACATAACTCTCATCGATGCGCAACGCAATTCCGAGATTGAGTTGGGTTGCTGGCCGCTCTTCGCTCGATTCGCCCTTCATTTCCTTTACGGCGGCTTCCAGCATGGACGTGTATAACTCAAAGCCCACGGCCTCGATGTGCCCGCTCTGCTCGCCGCCCAGCATATTACCAGCGCCGCGCAACTCCAGGTCCAAAGCCGCAATCTTGAAGCCCGCGCCCAGGTCGCTGAATTCTTTCAATGCCGCCAGCCTGCGGCGCGCAATTTCCGTTAACTCCTGCTCCGGCGGAATCAACAGATAGGCGTAGGCGCGCCGATTGGAGCGGCCCACTCTTCCGCGCAACTGGTATAACTCACTCAATCCATGGCGGTCGGCGCGATTGATGAGCATCGTATTGGCCAGCGGAATGTCCAACCCGTTTTCGATGATGGTCGTCGCCACCAGCACATCATATTCGTGGCGCATGAAGGCCAGCATCACGCGCTCTAACTCGGTCTCGCCCATTTGGCCGTGGCCGACCGTGACTCGCGCCGCCGGAACTAACTCCTGAATCCGAGCAGCTATCTCGTAGATCGACTCGACACGGTTATGCACAAAGTAGACCTGGCCGCCCCGTTCTAACTCGACCTCGACGGCAGAGCGAATGATTTTTTCATCGAATTTAGCGACGACGGTCTGAATTGCCATGCGATCTTTGGGCGGCGTTTCGATCACGCTCATATCGCGCAGGCCCACGAGCGACATATGCAGCGTACGCGGAATCGGCGTGGCGCTCATCGCCAGCACGTCGATCTCCTTGCGCATCTGCTTGAGGCGTTCTTTGTGGCGCACGCCGAAGCGCTGTTCTTCGTCAACAATCAGCAGGCCCAAATCCTGAAACTTGATGTCTTTCGATAACAGCCGGTGCGTGCCGATCAGTATGTCGATCTTTCCTGTTTCCACCCGCGCAACAATTTCTTTCTGTTCTTTTGCGGTGCGGAAGCGGGAGATCATCTCGATATTAATTGGAAACTGTGAAAAACGTTTCTTGAATGTTTCAAAGTGCTGGAAACTCAGAATGGTCGTCGGTGTTAGTACCGCGACCTGCTTGCCGTCCTGCACGGCTTTGAAGGCCGCCCGCATGGCCACCTCTGTCTTACCATAACCCACATCGCCGCAAAGCAACCGATCCATCGGGCGGGTGGATTCCATGTCGTATTTGATGGCGCGAATCGCGGATAGTTGGTCGTCGGTTTCGTTATAGTCGAAGGAATCTTCGAACTCGCGCTGAAACTCATTATCTTTGGAGAAAGATGTACCTTGCGCCGTGGTCCGCTCGGCGTATAACTTGACTAACTCTCCGGTCATGTCCTGCATGGCTTTGCGGACGCGCGCCTTGGTCTTTGCCCATTGCTGCGATCCAAGCCTGTTGAGCGCGGGCGCGGGGCCAGTATCCGTCGAGCGATACTTCTGAATCAAATCGAGTCGAGTTAGCGGAACATATAACTTGGCCTGTTCGGCGAACTCCAGAATCATGAACTCGACCGAAAGCCCGTCTTGCGTAATTTCTCTCAGACCCTGATACTGCGCGATTCCGTGCTCGACGTGAACCACATAATCGCCGACCGCCAAATCGCGGAAATCCGAAACAAAGGCCGCCGTCTTGGAGCGCTTAGGCTCCGGGCGAGCCGCGACATCGGCGTCGTCCGATAAGTCATTAGCCCCAAAGAGAATCAAATTTGAATCGAGAAATATAGCTCCTGAAGCAATGGGCGAGCGCACAATCACCGGCACGCGCAGGTCGCCGGCCAGATAACTCGATTCATCGAGCATGGTCTCGCCTGGATGCGGATTTCGGCTGCCAAGGCGGTAAGGAATTTGATACTCGCGCAACATAGTTGCGAGCCGTTCCACATCACCTTGATGCGGTGCGGCAAGAACAATGCGGGCCTCTTCCTTCATCAGCGTGCGCAACTGCTCGATCAGCACTGGAATCGACCCATGAAAGCGGAGAGTCGGGCGGGTGTTCAGTTCAATCTCTCCCAGCGTATTGTCTTCGTCGAGAACGTCCACCACGCCCAATTGGTCGAGGTCGAGTCCCATGTGGCTATCCAACGCGGCTTGCAGAACTTCAGGGCGCAGATAGATGTCTTCCGGCGTGATCAGCGAACCCATCGCCGAGCGCTCATGACGCTGCTCTACCTTGTTCCACCAGCGATCTATTTGATTGCGCACCATGGCCGGCTCTTCGATGAAGAGCGCGCATTTTGGCAGCAGAGTTAGCAGAGACTTATTTGCTCCAGCGACCGCGGAGAAGAACTCCCAGCCGGGAAAGACGCTGACTCCAGACGCGGCGGCCAGCTCATCGGCCATTTGCTGAATTTCTTCGGAGTCTTCCTCAGAGCCTCCTAACTCGACACGCTGCCGGCTTAGCCGTCCATGCACAGCGGCCAGCAGATGCTCAGTTACCGGAGTCTCGGTCAGCGGCAATAACTGTGCTTCATCCAGGCCGCTCTGGGAGCGCTGCGTCTCCGGATCGAATTTACGAATGGTTTCTATCTCGTCGCCGAAGAACTCGATGCGGACAGGGCGGTCAGACTCAGGGGAATAAACATCCAGAATGCCTCCACGGCGGGTAAACTGTCCCGGCATTTCGACCAGATCCATCTGCGTATAACCCACCGCGGCCAGGTGAGCAGTGAGCACCTCGACATCGACCTCTTCGCCGCGCTTGAGAGTTACGGCCAGGCCGGCGTAGTAATCGCGGTCAAAGAGCCTAAGCGCTGCCGACTCGACCGGGGCGATGAGGATTGAAACGGCCCCGGTGGCCAGCTTCCACAAGGCCGACGCGCGCTGCTCCTGCACATCGGGATGTGGTGAGAGATTCTCGAAGGGAAGGACATCATGCGCCGGCAGCCGCACCACGGCAGCCGGGTCCACCGCGCCGGTGAGTTCGCAGCCCGCCCGCAGCATCGGCTCCAGCGCCTCAGCGGCCTTGTTGTCGGCCACTACAACGATGACTGGCTGACGGGCGGCCCGCGCCAGCAGCGGCAGATAGACGGCCCGCGCCGTGGCTGTGAGGCCGGAGACACGCCTACGCCCCGCACCGAGGCTCAGATGCCTTCGTACGCGTTCAAATCCGGAAGAGTGCTCCAGCTCCGCGAAGATTTCGCGGACAAACGGGAGAATCATGTGTTTCAAGTTTACCAGCGCGAGAGCCTGGGAGAGCGAAGCAGAGCGAAAAGAAACAAAGATTGCCCTCGGAATTGCCGCAGCCTGTTCTGAAAGCGGAAAGAGGCTGGCTCATTGGGGGCAAAAATAGAACGGCGTTCTTTGGAAAGATCGGGCGAACTGGAATCGACTATTTTCGGGATTTCTTATTCGAATTGATCGTTTTCTGTTGCCAAAGAGGGTTCACCGCAGCTAACCATCGAAGCTAGTCATTTGTCAAAGCTCGGATCATTGCGTATTGTAGTCATTAGGCAAGTGGCTCGGCAGCCGTAGGGAGTTAGTTCTGCGGAGTTTGGGCCAGTTGGAAGAAACAATCAGGGAGGAAACATGGCAATTTCAGAGATTCTGGCAACCATCGATCAGGAGATCGCCCAGTTGCAGCAGGCACGCGCTCTGTTGGGCGGCGGCGCGGTGGCGGCTCCGAAGAAGGCAGTCGGCCGTCCCAAGAAGGTAGTCGCAGCGGTTGCGGTTGCGCCCAAAAAGGCAGTGGCGCCCGTTGCGGCAAAGCCCGCGAAGGTTGCGAAGAAGAAGAGAAACCTGTCACCCGAGGGGCGGAAGCGGATCGCCGAGGCCGTCAAAAAGCGCTGGGCGGCGCAGAAGGCCACGGAAACGAAGTAACTCATCAGCGCAGGAAAAACAAAGCCGGGCAGTGCGGTCCTAACCCGCGCTAGCTCGGTTTTTTGATCTCTTCCTCCGGCCAGAGCGGCGGCTGGATGGCGCGTGTTCTTTCATGCCGGAGGTCAGCCAGGACGCGGGTCCAGTAGAGGATGCTTCGCTCTGTCCGCGAGAGCCGCAGTTGCGCGGCGCGGAGCTTGCCTTCGGCGTGGCGCAGACGGCGGCGCAGGGCCGGATCAGGTTTAGGAGTCTCTTTCATGCAAAATCCAGGAATTGAATTCCATGATAAATGGTCGAGGCGCCGGACGATTCGGGAGCGGCGTCGTAATCTCTGCGATACCATAAAGAAAATGCTTCCGAGGTGACCTATGCACAGGAAATTAAAGTTTCTGCTGGCGGCTGGCCTGGCCACCTTGTTAGCCTGGACGGTCGCGGCGCAGCAGCCGGCGCACGTGATCGGCTTCATGACGGATTTTGACGTGAAGGACGACGCGGTGGGCATCTGCAAGGCGGTGATGGACGGCATTGCGCCCGGAGTGCGCATTCTGGACATCACCCATCAATCCGAGCCTTATAACATCGCCATGGGGGCGCGCCTGCTGGCCGGCTCCGCGCCGTACTTTCCCAAGGATGCGATCTTTGTTGTGGTCATTGATCCCGGCGTTGGTTCCACGCGCAAGGCCATTATCGCCAAGTCCGGCGTTGGCCAGTTCTTCGTTCTGCCGGACAACGGCCTGCTCACCCTTGTTCAGCAGCGCGACGGCATTGTGGAGGCGCATGAGATCACCAACCCCGCGTGGATGATCGGCTCCGGCATCTCCTCAACCTTTCATGGGCGCGACATCTTCTCTCCGGCCGGCGCGCACTTGGCTCGCGGCGAGGATTTCCGCCAAGCCGGTCCGGCGATTGACGTGGCCAAGCTAGTTCGCCTTGAACTGAAAAACGCTGTCCTCGACGCAACCGGACTGCATGGCCAGGTGATCGGCACCGACGGGTCTTTTGGCAATCTGGTGCTCAATGTGTCCGCCGAGAGCTTTGCCCAACTCGGCTACAAGATTGGCGACCAGGTGCCTGTGACACTGGCCGGAAAGAGTTATGTTATTCCCTTTGTGAAGACCTTCAGCGATGTGCCGGTAGGCAAGGAACTGTTTTTTATTGACTCGCGCGGCAGGCTCTCGCTGGGTATCAATCAGGGCAACTTTTCCACGGCATACAAGGTGGGCGAGGGCGCGGAACTGACGATTCCGAGGAAGTGAACGGAGTTAACAGCCCGTGGTAAAAGCAGCTGAATTCCAGGCGAGGCGATATTGTGGTTTCCCAGAGCGATTGGCGCCGGAAAGGGTGACAATCGAAGCAGTGCACGATTCTACCGCGCCATCCGGCCGAGAGCGCCCGGTGAGCCACTCATTATGGCGCAAAACAAGCCGCGCAGCCCGGTTTTTCAGCTCCCGCGGCTTGCCAGAACCTAGTACATTGACATCTTAATAACGAAACATGAATAATGTCAGAATGAAGCAAACCGAGTTGCAATTGTCAACAGCGGCTCGAGTCGT
>Ga0224559_1002144_pt1 | contig 10312 bp, 7 predicted proteins | sample 714S33034metaG_FD_180676 | JGI IMG/M metagenome (GOLD analysis project Ga0224559, IMG submission 180676) | Peat soil microbial communities from Stordalen Mire, Sweden - 717 S3 30-34 | ecosystem: Environmental > Terrestrial > Soil > Wetlands > Peat | place: Sweden: Norrbotten County, Stordalen... | reverse complement strand
TGAATGAGCCGTTTCCCGGCATGGCCGAAATGCAGGGACAAGGCAACTTCTTTGAATGCCGGCCCTACGGAACCTGCTGGGAGCCGAATTCCACTGCCCCGCGGGAGAGCAGCCCTCACTCCGCCGCCGATCCTCCAACCGCCGCTGCTTCCGCCTCGCAGAATCCGCAATCCACAGGGGTTGGCTCGCTCGCGGCGCCGCTGCTCGGAAGCGACAACGAATTCTTCCCCTGCTACCCGCAAGGAGATATTGGCTACGGAGAGTCTCCCAGCAGAGCCGGATCTCCCGCCCTGTCCTCACACTCCTACGACTGGGGGGTCTGCCATGCCGGCGGTTGGGTCCATATGCGGAATCACTACGTCTGGGTCGCGGGGCGCAAGCATCATCCTCTGGGCCCCGGCCGCTGGATCAAATACGGGCATCAGCTGGCTTTTGTACCCGTCCATCCCTGGGATGTCAAAGGCCGTCCGCCCATCAATCGCTTTGAAGAGGTTCTGGCGCTCAACCACAAATATGGCCTGAGCTTCGAACGCGCACGCCTCGATCCAGCCGGCCCCGTCAAGCTCATCGATGCGCCCCCCAAAGAGTTCAACAAAGCAATCTATCCCACCCTCGCCCGCGTCGAGGAGCCACTTATGGAAGCGCATCTGCTGAATGGCGCCCTTTCCGCTGGCAATGCGGAAATCAGAGGAGCGTCAGCCAAGCTCGCGGGCATCCCGCTCAGCTTCGATCGCACCACGCAGAGCTTCCTCGTGAGCCAGCAATTCATGCAAGGAAACCGTGATTTGATGCGTCCCGTGCCCTTCAATAACCGCGGCGGCAATCTCCAGGCCCGGGCAGGCAGTTTCAGCGGCAGCAGCGGCTCCCGCAGCGGAAACAGCGGCGGCAGCGGCGGTTATCGCGGCGGCAGCAGCGGAGGAGGCTCGCATAGCAGCGGAAGCAGCAGCGGCGGAGGCTCGCACAGCAGCGGGGTCTCGCACAGCAGTTCCAGCAGCAGCAGCAGTTCCAGCAGCAGCAGTTCCAGCAGCAGCAGTTCCAGCAGCAGCAGCAGTTCCAGCGGAGGCAGCAACAGCGGCTCCAGCGGGGGAGGCCATCGCTAAGAGCATTTTTACTATTGCTCTATGCTTCCGTGCCCCATCCTTTCCGCGTTTCTTGCGGAAAGGGTGGGAATCTGATGAAATATCGGACTATACCATTTAACAAAATGCTCTAAACCCTTGCTGTGCGCGCTTAGCGCCTTCGCCGATTGGCGGTTCTCCTGCTCCGCGGCATTCCACGACCGAACTAGTACCGTGGCCGCATGAATAGGTAATTACCGGAATGTAGCGCCGGTCTCCAGACCGGCTGTCGTGTGGGCGTCCCCGCCCACGCTCGTCCATGATTAATTACCAATTCATGTGGTCTAAGCACTGGAACGAACCGGGCTATTACAATGAATGCATGCTGATGGAAGGCATCTTTGCCGCTGTTCCTACGCCGTTTTATCCCGACGAGCGGGTGTATTACCGCAAGCTCGAAGCCAATATCGCCCATTACTCGCGCACGCTGCTCTCTGGGATGCTGCTGCTGGGTTCGACCGGCGAGGCGGTGATGCTGGACGACGCCGAAAGCCACGAGATTCTGCGCGTGGCTGCCGAGGCCGCCGCGCCAGAGAAGGTGCTGATCGCCGGGGTGGCACGGGAGAGCGTGAAGGGAACGCTTGAACTGGCCGAGGCGGCGGCCAAGTTAGGCTACGACGCCGTGTTGGTGCGCACGCCGGTCTATTATGCCAGCCAGATGAAGGCGCCGGCGGTTCTGCATTACTTCCGCTCGGTGGCCGACCGGTCGCCCTTGCCGGTGATTCTCTATAACATTCCGCAATGCGTGCCGTATAACATTCCGGTGGAGCTGGTGGCGGAGTTGGCGCAGCATCCGAATATCATCGCCATCAAGGATTCGACGTGGAGCGTGGAGCGGATTCGCTCTCTGGTCGAGGGGGTGAAGAATGCGCCGCGGCGAACGGTAACAGTGACGCCGGTCTTTGAGGCGGTGACGGGGCGAATGCTGGCGGCTCATACGGGGAGTGAAGAGGCGCTGGTTTCGATTGGCGGGGTTGCTGAATCCCACCCTAGCGGCAAAAACAAAGACGCCGCGAGGGTGGGGCACCCAGTATCAGGAGTGGGGCACGCAGCGCTGAAGACACGGACCAAAGATGTGGGTTTTGCCGTGGTGGGCGGCTCGACGGCGACGCTGCTGGAGTCGCTGGAGGCGGGCGCAAACGGGGCGATTCTGGGCTTTGCCGCCTGCGCGCCGCAGGCCTGCCAGGAGGTCTATCTGGCGTGGAAGGATCGGGACCGCACGCTGGCCACAGAGAAGCAACTGCGGATTGCGGCGGCGAGTGGGCGGATTGTGGGGCAGTTGGGGATCAACGGTGTCAAGTATGCCTGCGACTTCAACGGCTATTATGGAGGCCGCGCCCGCGCGCCGCTCGTGGCGTTGACGGGAGCCGAGCGGGCGGAGATTGAGGGCTTGCTGGCGGGGATTCGGAATTAGGAACAGTGGAACTGGGATTTGTAGTTTCGCAGATGCGAAAATCCGGAGCCGGAGCGCATTGCTCAGAGAAGCGTTTGATAAAACAAAATCAGCGAGTTGGCTTCCGCTTCGCAGAAATCGCGAGCTAGTACCGTGACCGCGTAATTTGGTAATTGCGAGATTGTAGCGCCGACCTCCCGGTCGGCTGTAGCGCGGACGTCCTCGTCCGCGCCTGCCCGTGACTGATTACCAATTCATGCGATCTAAACACTAGCGGGTTCGCGGTCTTCATGGCAGGAGATCTTATTGCGGCAGGTCAGGCTGCCGAAGATGACAGAGTTTGGATCGATTGATGAAAAATGTTGCGAACCGGCTCGCGTAAGTGCTGCGGCGTGAGTATGCTGTATGAGGGAGTTTGAGATGAGTTCGATGGTTCGGCGGAGCAGCATTCTTCTTTTTGTGGCCGCATTGGTTTTTGGCGGCTTGATGGTCAGCGCGCAGGAGGGCAAAATTGTTCTGGAGCGCGGAAAAGCCACCATTGTTCTGGAGCCGTATGCGCCGAATATTCTGCGTGTAACGCTGAGCATCAAGCGCGACAAGGCGCTGGCCGGTCCAGGCTACGGCGTGACTGGCGCGCCTGCTGCCGCGGGCTGGAGCGCCAGCCAGACCAAACTGGCCGACATTTATACCTCGGCGCGCATGGTGGCCAGCGTGGAGCGGCCGCAGTTCCCGCCGTGGGACGACAGCACCAGCTTCTTCCCCAACTCGACGCCGGGAGCGCACATCACCATCACCACGCCAGACGGCAAAAAGCTGCTGGAGATGACCGGCTGGACGCAGGTAATTCCCAATCAGAAGGACGGGACGGCGGCGGTGCTGGCCGACCGGCGGTCGACGGACGATGAGTTCTTCACCGTGGGCGCGAGCTTTGCCTCGCCGGAGGACGAGCATTATTACGGGCTGGGGCAGAACCAGGAGGGCTTCCTGGACCATCGCGGCCATGTGGTTCATTGCTGGGCGGACTATAACGCTCCGGCAGGGCAAAGCTTCTGCGTACCGTTTCTGCTGACCAACAAAGGCTACGGCCTGCTGTGGGATAACCCCTCCAAAACCACCATCGAGCCGGGCTTCAACGAGCAGACCAAGTGGACCTCGCAGGTGGGCGACCGGGTTTCATTTTTTGTGATTGCCGGTTCGTCCGCCGATGAGATCTTCGCGGGCTACAAGCAACTGACCGGGCCGACGCACCTGCCGCCCAAGTCGGCCTTCGGGTACATCCAGTGCAAGCAGCGCTACGCCAGCCAGAAGGAAGTGCTGGAGGTGGCGCAGCAGTATCGCGACCGCCATCTGCCAGCCGATGTGCTGGTGGTGGATTGGTACTACTACACCAAGATGGGGCAGTTCGACTTTGACGCGAAGTTCTGGCCCGATCCGGCGGCGATGAACAAAAAGCTGCACGAGATGGGCTTTGAGACGATGATCAGCGTGTGGCCGCGCTTCCTGGCGGCGGACCGCTATTACGCCGATCTGGTGAAGAAGGGCTGGCTGATCTCCTACGCCGACGGCAAGCCGATTGACGGGCTGCCGTATGACCGCGCCGGATCGGACATCGACACGACCAACCCCGAGGCCGCCGACTGGTACTGGAAGGTACTCCGCGACAACATTGTCAGCCAGGGGTTTGACTCGCTGTGGGCCGACGAGACGGAGCCTGACCTGCCGCCGAATGGTGCGTATTTCAAGGTGGGTCCAGGCACGCAATACTTCAACGTCTATCCGTACTTCCACACCAAGGCGCTCTTTGACGGCTACCGCAAGGACGTACCCGGCAAGCGCGCGCTGATTCTGAGCCGCGATGCGTACTTGGGCGAGCAGAGCAACGGGACAGTCCTGTGGTCGTCGGATATTGCGCCGACATGGGATACATACAAGCGGCAGATTCCCACCGGGCTGGATGTGGCGGCGTCGGGGCTGGTCTACTGGTCGAACGACACGGGCGGCTGGGGCGGATTGCCCGGAGAGCATCACCCAGCCCACAAGCCGCTGCTCGACCCGTCCGACGCGCGCGCCAACGTGGGCGGCTACGACGATTATCCGGAGCTATACACGCGCTGGTTCCAGTACGCGTCGTTTTTGCCGGTCTTCCGCACGCACGGCACGCGCAACACGAACGAGGTCTGGTCTTACGGCAAAGAGGCCGAGCCGATTCTGGAGAATTACCTGAAGCTGCGCTACACGCTGATACCCTACATTTATTCGCTGGGCTACCAGAGCTGGCTGAGCGGCGCGCCGTTCATGCGGGCGCTGCCGCTGGACTTCCCCAATGACCCCAAGGTGACCGACCTGCGCGACGAGTATATGTTCGGGCCGGCCTTCCTGGTGGCTCCGGTGACCGAGCAGGGCGCGACCAGCCGTGAGGTCTATCTGCCGGCCGGCGCGGATTGGTACAACTACTGGACTAACGAGCGCGTGAAGGGAGGTCAGACGATTCGCGTGAATGCGCCCATCGATACGCTGCCGCTCTTTGTGCGGGCGGGGTCGATTCTGCCGCTGGGGGCGGCGGTGGAGAACACGCACCAGACGCAGGCGATTGAAAAGGTGCGCGTCTATCCAGGCGCGGACGCCAGCTTCACGCTCTTCAGCGACGACGGCACGAGTTATGCCTACGAGCAGGGCGCTGGCTCAATCACCAAACTGCACTGGAACGATGCGCAGAAGAAGCTGACCCACGAGGGCGCGGCCGCCTGGAGCGGGCCAGACGCTGCGGTGGTGGAGGTTGCCGGGCACTGAAAGAACAAGTAGCGCCGAAAAACAGGTAGCGCCGACCTCCTGGTCGGCTGTAGCGTGGACCTCCCGGTCCACGCCGCATTCTGCACAAATAGGTAATTGTTAGTGATTAAAGTGGCGGGGCGCAAGGCTCCGCCATTTTTTGCGAGTTTTTTCTATTGTGAATCAAGGACATATCGGCACATAATGAGACGGGAACCACCATGCCTGTCGCTCAACTGACTCTGGAAATCCGCATCACTCACGCCCAGTCGCTCAAGGACCGGCGGCAGGTGGTGCGCTCGCTCAAAGATCAGCTCAAGCAGGGCTTCAATATTTCCGTGGCCGAGATGGACGAGGCGGTCACTTGGCAGTCTGCCACCATCGGCGTGGTGGCCATCTCCCGCTCCCGCGACTACCTGCACGGGCTGATCGAAGAGGTCGAGCGCGCCGCTCGCCGCATGGTCAACGAGCTGGGCGCGGAATTGGCCGATGCCTTCTGGGACTACATTGAAGACAGTGAAAAGTGATCAAGCGCTGGCTGGCATCGGGCGCTCGTGAATGATCTCCCATAAAACGCCAAAGCGGTCGCGCAGCATGCCGAAGCGATTCGCAAAGAAAGTCTCGGCCAGGGGCATGGAGACCTCGCCGCCCGCGGAGAGCGCCGCAAAGATGCGCTCCGCCTCTTCAGAACTGTCAACGGCTAGCCCAAGGTAAACCGAGCGCATGGGCTGGAAGCAATCTGGAGGAGCGTCGCAGGCCATGAGTCTGGTTACACCGATTTGGATGCTCGCGTGGAGAATGGCTTTCTCGCATCCCGGCGGGACGTCTTTCGGCTCGGGCATCTGCTCATAGGTCATACTAAATGTGATTTTTCCGCCCAGATTTTCTTCATAGAAGTGCAGCGCTTCAGCGCAATTGCCGCCAAAGTTCAGATGAGTGGTCAGTTTCATCGCATCAATCTTCCTTTCGGGGAATGGAAAGGAACTCGGAACGGCGGGGAAGCCGCAAAGTACCGTTACTGAATGGATGCAGGAATTGCCAGCAGCGATTCAGTAGATTTTTTCCGGGCGGCCAGCTCCGTAAGCCCCGTACGCACCCTTTCGATCACCGCCGCCCAGTCGCCTTGGCGGGGCTGGCGAAGCAGGCGCGCGGTGGGATACCAGGGGCAGTCCTCGCGCTCCAGCAGCCAGCGCCAGTCCGGCACCTTGTTCAGCATCACCCAAAGCGGACGGCCCAGCGCGCCGGCCAGATGAGCGATCGAAGTATCGATGGAGAGAATCAGATCCATCTGCATCATCTGCGCGGCTGTGTCGGCCATGTCCTTGGTGAACGGCTCCAGATCAATGGCGCGCGTCTTCAGGGCAAGCAGTTCGGCCGCCGGCGCGCCAATCTGCAACGAGAAGAAGTGGACATCGTCGAGATCAAAGAGCGTGGCCAGCAGATCCAGCGGCACGCTGCGGGCGCGGTTCTTGGGATGGCTGGGATTGCCCGTCCAGGCGATGCCCACGCGCAAGCCCCTCGCGGGCCAGTTCAGCGCCGCCGCCGTGGCCAGCGCATCTTTGGGAGCAAAGAGGTAAGGCACGCGCGCCGGGATGGTTTCTACGGTGGTGCCAAGGGCCAGCGGTAGGCTCATCAGCGGAGCGCGGCAGACAAAGGGCGGCAACGGCTCGCCGGTGGCCACCAGCGCGGAAATGCCGGGAGTTTGCGCGGCCAGACGGCGCAGATTGCTTGGCAGATCGAGAATCACGCGACCACCAGCCGCCGCCACCATCGGCGCATAGCGCAGGAATTGGAGGGAGTCGCCCAGCCCTTGCTCGGCGTAGAGCACGATGGGGGATCCATTGAGCGGCGTGCCCAGCCACAATGGCTCGTTGAAGAGGCGCGGCGTGTAAACCTTCCAGCGCACCTCATAATTGCGCCAGCCGCTGGCATAGTCGCCCAGCAGCAGTTGCAGCAGGCATTGATTCATCAGCGCGTCGCCGAAGTCGGGCTTGAGGGCCAGCGTCCGTTCGCACCAGGAGACCGACTCGGCCAGATTGCCCAGGTCAAAGTGCGCATTGCAGAGGCAATTGCAAGCCTTGAAGTGCTTGGGATTCAGCGCCAGCGTCCGGTTGTACAGCTCGACCGCCTCGACGACTTTGCCCTGCGCATGAAGCGCGTCGCCCAGGTTGCAAGATAGGTCCGGGTTTTGCGGCGTCAGGGCCAGCGCCTTTTGAAAGGTTTCGACCGCCTCGTCCAGCCTCATCAACTGCCGGTAAGCGCCGCCCAGGTTGCACAGCGCGTCCACGTAATCGGGCTTGATGGCCAGCGCCCGCTGGTAGAGGACGATGGCCTCCTCCTGCTTCTTCTCGTTCATGCGGAGAATGCCAAGGTTGAACAAGCCCTCGACCATGTCGGGCTTCAATTCCAGCGCCCGCTGCAGGCCGGCCAGCGATTCCTCGTCCCTCTTCAGCGCGCGCAGCACATTGGAGAGATTGAAGTGATAGAAGGGCTGCTGAGGATTGACGGCCAGCGCGCCGCGAATCATGCGTTCGGCCACCGGGAAGCGCCCGGTCTTGAAGGCAGCCATTCCCAGGATGAACAGAGTATCCGCATGGCACGCGTCCAGGGCCAGAATCTGCAGGCAGAGGCGCTCGACCTCGGCCAGGTGCTCGGCGCCATACTCGCGCAGAACCAGCGTCATCAGACGCTGAATCTTTTCCGCTTTTTCGTCACGAGGCGGCCTGAGGGGCTGCTTGGCAAAGGCTCGAGCTGGTTTCATCGGCAGGAGAGAGCCTTTCGCTGGAGGTTGCATTTCGCATCGGCAACGCCGCGCACAACTCCTTCAATGGCGCAAGCGTCGCTTTGGAGTTCGGAATCTCGTTGACTTGGCAAGCAATTGCGCATCCCAGCCGGAATGGCAAAGGTTAGAAAGGACTGATCCTATGGTAAAAACGGAGCAGGCGGCCTCAGAGTGCCGCTTTGATCTCTTCAATCTGCCGCGCGTGCCGCGCCGGATGCACCGCCATCAGCAACAGAATCTCATGGCAGTTCAACGGCCCCATCAACGGATGCACGGCAATCTTCGCCCGCAGATCCTCTTCATTTGTGTAGGCAAATAGAATCGTTCGCGCCCGAAAAGCCTCGAAGCTCTCCCGCGCCTCCCGCAGTGAGGTGAATCGCCCCTGTGGAAGCGCTGCCGCCGGAGATTCCCTTTTATTGGTCCGATCCGCACCGCGCGCCAGAATCATAGCCTCCCGCTGCAAGTTGACCGTCGGAGCATCCGCGCGTTGCGCCTTCGCAATCAAGGAAATAAGATAATCTTCCACCGTGGCCAAATGCTCCACGCACTGCAAAATCGACCACCTGCCCGCGCCCGGAACCCGCGCGGCAAGTTCTTCCGTCACGCCCTCAAGCGCGGCGCGCAGCTCCGCCGAGCCCTTCTCCAAAGATGCAAGAATTGCCTGCCTGTCCTCATCTCTCATAAACGGAATTCTATACGATCTCCCGCCCGTGGAAGTTTTGCGCGGGCGTTTGCAGATAATTAACGCTGATTGGCGCATCATGACTATAAAAGGTCCAGCGGAAGGGTCAATCTACCAGGCGGGTTCGCAAACTATGAAAAACATCACACTAACCGTCCCCGATGAAATCTATCTTGCAGCGCGGATTTGGGCTGCTCAAAACAACACTTCGGTCTCCAGGCTGGTGAAGGATTTCTTGGAATCGATTCCGGAAGAAAGCGGCTCGGAACTGAAATTCCCGAAAAACTTCCCGGACCCCCTCCCGCCCTATTTACTGTGAAACTGTGAAGCCGGTGCGAGAAACCAAAACGTAGCGCCGGTCTCCAGACCGGCTGTCGTGCGGGCGTCCTCGCCCGCACAAGTTCATACCTATTCATGTGGCCTAAACACTGGCAGCCTAGCCGCAAGTCACCGCGTGAAGATGTTGCAGCGCATAAACCGTCGTCCGATGCAGTTGCATTGCGCTGATCCCCTCAACCGCGGCCTGTGCGGCGGCAATCGTGGTGATCGTCGGAATCCGCGCCAGCACTGCGGCCCGACGAATCGCCTTCTCATCAAAAAACGTATCCTGCCCGCGCGGCGTATTGACAATCAACTGAATCCGGTCGCCCTTGATCAGGTCCACGATATTCGGCCGGCCTTCCTTCACCTTGAAGACCCGCTCGACGCTGAGCCCGGCCTTCTCCAGCACATTGGCCGTACCCTCGGTAGCCACAATCTTGAAACCCAGATCCATGTAGCGCCGCGCCAGATCAGCCGCGGCTGGCTTATCTGGATCGTTGACGCTGAAGAAGACCGTGCCGCCCGTGGGCAGCACCTGCCCCGCCGAAAGCTGCGCCTTGGCAAAGGCCTCGCCGAAGGTTTCGGCCACGCCCATCACCTCGCCGGTCGAGCGCATCTCCGGCCCCAGAACCGTATCCACCCCGGCGAATTTATTCCACGGAAAAACCGGCGATTTCACATAAGAATGCGTGCCGGTTTCCAAGTCTTTTCCGTCGGCTAACTGCGCGGGCAATAACTCGCTCAGCTTTTGTCCGGTCATCAGCCGCGCGGCAATCTTGGCCAGCGGAATTCCCGTCGCCTTGGAAACATAAGGCACAGTGCGCGAGGCGCGCGGATTCACTTCGATGATGAAAACATGGTCCTGGCCTTCGGCATCGCGCTGGATGGCGAGTTGCAGGTTGACGAGGCCCACAACTTTGAGCGCCAAAGCCAGCTTGCGAGTATAAGTGCGGATCACCTCGAGCGTCTCAGGGCGAATGCTTACCGCGGGCAGCACGCACGACGAATCGCCGGAGTGAATGCCGGCCTCTTCAATGTGCTGCATGATGCCGGCGATAATTACATCCTTGGAGTCGCACAGCGCGTCCACGTCCACTTCGACCGCGTTCTCCAGAAAGTGATCGACCAGCACCGGCCGCTCCTGAGAGTACTCGACCGCTTCGCGCATATAGCGCGTCACCGCCTCGGCGTCATAAGCAATCACCATCGCGCGGCCGCCCAGCACATAACTCGGACGCACCAGTACC
>Ga0224559_1002143_pt1 | contig 10316 bp, 9 predicted proteins | sample 714S33034metaG_FD_180676 | JGI IMG/M metagenome (GOLD analysis project Ga0224559, IMG submission 180676) | Peat soil microbial communities from Stordalen Mire, Sweden - 717 S3 30-34 | ecosystem: Environmental > Terrestrial > Soil > Wetlands > Peat | place: Sweden: Norrbotten County, Stordalen... | reverse complement strand
TCATCAACAAAATTTTGGCTGCTGTTTTTGGTAAAATTAGTAATATCTTCTTCAAGTGTACGTAAGAACAAAATTTAAACCCCCTCAATAATATCTCTATGTATTGTCTTATTATAATAATAATAGAATGACAAATATTATGGTATGAAATTATATCTAGCTAAAATCAACCATAAAATTTTCTATATTAACTGAATGTATGATTAGTTTCTGAAGTTCTCGATAAAATATGTTAACAGAATTATAACTATTGAATATTTTTTAATAACAATTATGTTCCATTTTATCAACAAAGTATTTATCCGGGACTAATCCCGAGTTCATTTATAATAATATATAGGTCTAATTTTTAATGGCAGTAATAAAACTGTATTTAATATCCACAAATAAAAAGTTAATACATGGTAGATGAAAATAATTAATTTTATAACAAAAAAAAACTTAAAATAAGATATAACCCGAATCAGAAGTTCCAATAGTATTGAATGATAAAGATATCTAAACAAAAAAAAATATGATAAATTTATTTTGTTTCATAAATTTTAATTATTCTTTTTCTATTTCAACATCTGTAATAACCCAGGGATCTGATTCGGTATCAATAGTTGCCCAGACAGTTTCATTAGATTCTTTTGCCATTAAACTATCAGATTCTATTTCAATACCTTTTTTTAATTTAACACTGTATGCTTTACCTCTTTGTGATCTTACAATCAAATCATCTTCAAAACCAATTCCAATAACCTTCTGCTTCAGCTCTGTTTTTGCCATTTTTTCACCTTTTTGAATACTAAATTTTCCTACTTAAAATATGATTTCTAAAGCATTTAAATTATCATATACAAATGTTTTAAACGTCTTTCATGAATAAATATTTATTTTTATTTTATCTTTTTAGTATTCTGTTTTATCAATTTCTTCTAGGTAGTGAAGTTCAGGTAGTCCTATAACACCGGCTTTTTTCATGTTAACCTTCAGATCTTCTGATAATGAGAAATTTTTAGCGATTTCCATATTTTCCCATTCTGTAACGATAACAAGTTGTTTGGGATCATTTGAATCATGATAAATAATAGCTCCCTTTGAACCTTTAATCTTTCTTACTTTACTATTCTCATCAAATATTTGTTTCCATTTGTCATAGTCTTCAACTTTCTGTATTGTTAATACATACATCATTTTATCACAACCACCAAAATTGTATCTGTTTACTTAGTTTCTACCACAATGCAATGTCCATCTGTAGAGCCAATGTTTTCTGTTTGGTGTGGTCCTGCTTTTATCCATAAAACTTGACCAGTTTTAAGGGTAAATATATCACTTTTTCCATTTGGAAAACTTAATTTGAATTTTGCATCTTTAACAACATAAATAACATGGTCATTTGGATGATTGTGCATTGGTGACTTTTCTCTTGATTTCAATTTTATTTCCATAACTCTAACTTTATTATTTTCCAAAAGTAACTCATAACCACTTTTAGCCACGTCTAAAACATCTGGAATATCTGTCATGAAAATTTCACCTCATTTTCATCTACTTTAATCATATATTATGATCTTCCATCTACTTAGAATTTAGGACATAAAAATAAATGAAATACACAACTTTTTAGAAATTTGCAATGATTTTATGATTTTACATGTCTAATTTCTAATTCTATTCATTAGTGAATTTGAAAAATAATTTAAATATTTTTCAAAAAGTATTTGACAATAATTAGCAATTTTTAAATTTTTATTTAAAATCCCTGGTAAAAAATTCCATAATATCACCAATAATTAACTATTAGTTCATTTTACAGTTTTAATTAATTCTTATAAAAAATATTTATGGGTGTCATTACATACTATAGTTGTTATTGTTTGTGTAATCCATGAGGTGGTGGTGGTGGTGTAAGAAAATAAAAATTTACTAATATCAAATTGATATCAAAATATTTTCGAACATAAAATCTTTAGATATTGGGGGGGGGGTGGAAAAATTTATAGAACTAAATAAATCTTCTAAACATACTATTAAATCGAATAAAAGCAATGCAATAATGATTGCACTGTTATTAATTGGATTAGTAGTTGTTTTCTCGTATAGTATGGGTAATGTTGCAGCAGCACCAACAACGGTTTATGTAAATGTTACAAGTGGAAACGACGCATATGACGGTTCATCTGCAGCACACACTACAGGTACCCACGGACCTGTTGCTGATTTAAGTACGGGTATAAAAGATGTCAATGCAAGTGGAACAGTAAAGGTGGCCAGTGGTTTATATACCGGATCAAAAAACTATGGAATAACCATTAACAAAAACTTGAATATCAATGGTCAAAGTAAAACAACTACTACAATAAACGCCGCTGGTAATAGCTGGATATTATATAACCCTGGACATACCGTGAAAATCAGTAATTTAACATTCAGACAAGGAAAAAGTACCGGTGTTGGTAGTGCAGTAGATAATGTAGGTGGTACTCTGACAGTTACAAATTGTAATTTCAATAGTAACACTGCAACTGGTAATGGTGGTGCTCTGGGCAATACTGGTTCATTAGTTGTTAAAAATTGTAATTTCAATGGTAACACTGCAACTGTAGGTGGAGGTGGAGCTATTTATAATAGTGTTTCTTCAGCCGTAGTTGTACAGGGAAGTATTTTCACTAGTAACTCTGCAAGTGTAAATGGTGGCGCTATCAACAATGATTTAGGTCAAAAAATCACTGTAACAGATTGTAATTTCAATAGTAATACTGCAACTGGTAATGGTGGAGCTATCGACAGTGAACATACTTTAATTGTCAATGGAAATAGTATTTTTACTGGTAACTCTGCAATTGGAAGTGGTGGTGCTATTGGCTTTATCACTACATTGAATCTGGATAGCAGTACTTTCACTAGTAACCATGCAAGCTTTGGTGGTGCAATCTACAATGGTGGCGGTACTTTAACTTTAACTCGTAGTCATTTAAATGGTAACTCTGCTACTAATAGTGGTGGTGCTATATATAATGGAGGTACATCGACCACAATATCCGGTAGTAACTTAATCAGTAACACTGCCACTTGGGGTAGTGCTATTTTCAGTGTTAATTCTTTGACTGTATCAAACACTAATTTGAATTATAACTCTGCAAATAATTTTGGTGGTGCTATAGACAATGGAGGTACATTAATTTTTACCAACAACAACATAAATTATAACACTGCAAATGACGGAGGTGCCATATACAACACAGGATCAGCTAATATTCAGTTTAACCGTATTTTTGCAAACTCTGCAACATTAGGCAAAGCTATCTACAACACCGGAACAATAGTTAGTTTAGCAAATAACTGGTGGGGTTCAAATAATGGTCCAGCAGGAGTTAATTATGGTACAATAGTTACATTATGGTTAATTAGTAAGTTATCAGCAAATACAACCATGCCAAATAATAGTCACACATCTATTACAGTTAACTTCAACTACAATAATCTAGGAAATCCTGTTGTTGGTTATTTAACTGACGGGATACCAGTTAAATTTACAACCACGTTAGGAACTATAACCCAGGCATCCACAGTTAATGGAGTTGCAATATCTACTTTAACCAGTGGATCAACAGCAGGAGTAGCTACTATATACACTTACCTAGACAATCAAAAGTTAAATACAACTGTTACAATAAAAGATACAATACCTCCTAAAGTTATCTCAACCAATCCTGCAAATGGTCAAAAAGGATTCAGTAAAACCGGTACCCTCGCTATAAAATTCAGTGAAAAGATCAAATCGAGCATAAAGTTCAACAGTATTAAAGTTAAAAACATGAAAACAGGTAAATATGTTTCAATCACTAAATCTATAGTTGGAAACACAATCAACATCAAAACAACTAAAAAAAGAACAGGCAATGATTGGTATGAAATTATTATACCTGCAGCCGCAATCAAAGATATGGCAGGTAATAATTTAGCAGCTACATACATTTGTAAATTCCAATCTAAAAAATAAATATAACTCTTTTTTCTTTTTTTTAAAGCGGATACCATTTCTATGTTATATTACCAAAAAAGGATAATAATTTGTTTTTATCAAATTTATTTTTCTGTATATGATACTATATTATGGATAAATTCTTAAATTGTAATTTATATTAATGTATATATCATTTAGTAATTAACTTACAAATAAGTGAAATCAAAGTAATATGGAGGGATATAATGATTATTGTTACGGCTATGATGCATGTAAAAAATGGGAAAAAAGAGGCCTTTATTTTGGAGGCAAAAGATTTAATTTCTGCATCTAGAAAAGAAGATGGATGTATTAATTACAATTTATTAACAGATATTGAAGATGAAAATGCTTTGGTAATGTTAGAACAATGGAAAGATATTGATTCATTGAAAAAACATATGAAAACTGATCATTTCCTACAGTTTGAAGTTGCTATAGAACCTTTTTTATCAAATGTAGTAGATATTAAATCTTATTCAGTTAATGATTAAGAGTCAAAAAGATTATTAAAATTATTAATTATTTTTTTTATTTTAATGCTTTGCAGTTAGGGAACTATATTAACCCGAGAGGCTATTATTTAAGAAGAGTACATAAATATTCCAGTTAGAAAATCCTAACAGTACCCTCAAGATATGAAACTGCAAAATGAAATAATAGGGCCAGAATATTGGAATATGGTATTTATTTATTAAAAAAATAAAATGGGGAAAAAGATTAAATTGCTATTTTTTTCTGACATTACAGTACCATCAAGAACCAATGTTCGATCCATGGATCTATAACTTGCATATTTGAAGGATAATCAAAAGAAATAAAACCATTATCAAAATGTTTGGTGCTATGTGAAACCGAATCAATGCACTCCAATATTCCTATAACTCCTATTATCAAAATTAAAACTGGTATTATCCACTTCAACCTATAAAACTCCTCTTTATGTTTAATATTGCCTTTTTTTTGAACATAATAATTAGAGTTTGCTATCCTAAACTAACAAAATAGTAAATAATAACCACAGAAATCCTATTCGACCCCCCTGTAATTAACTCATGACATTAAATGAGTATCAAATAATTATTAAAAGTAATAAGAAGTTTATTATATATAAAAAAGTTAATTCGATGTTTAAAAAAATATTATTTTAAACGATCACACTTACCATGAATATTTTGAAGTTTAATCATTAACATACTAATTATAAATGGAAACAAAAGAAGAATATCTTGACAGTATTAATAAAACGAAGAATAATTAGAGTATAATATTATATAATGATAATAAAATTATAAATTCAATAAAAATTATCATTTATTTATCCTTTAAATTCCAATTTACATTTCCACAGTCACATTTAACTGCTTCAACTTTAGGGCCGTTAATTACTAAATGTAAAAATGTACCACACTTATTGCACTGAAAAATTGAAAATAGTTCACGGAAGGTATCAACAACTGGTTTGAAGTCTTGGAGTGTGAAATCATTATCTTGATTGAAATGTACTGCCGGATTAACAGCCCATCTTTCCAGGTTTATTTTTTCAAATACACCCTTAGAATGGTCTTCAATTTTCTTCAATCTTTCCAGTTCTTTAAAATTTTCCCAGGATCTGGCAGCGTTTTTGGCATGTTTCAGTTGACTTTTATATTCAGACATTGCTCCGTTTAACAAATCACCCAACTCATACTGTCCACTAAATTTAAATCTCACAGGGGCGTGTAGAGATGCACAAACTTGGCTGAAATATTCTTCAGATCCTCTTCTAAGTTTGGCTGCAGCTGCAGGAATATCATTTCTATTAAGATCCTCTTCTATTACGTCCCATATATCACCTAATATATTCATTGAGGGACCGTTTTCAATGGTCCAGTTGGAAAATTCAATTCTGTTTTTAAAATGGATAACACCTTCAGATTGTAGTTGTCTTGCCCATGTCTGGTCGTGTGTTGTAATAAAGAACTGTCTTCCCTTGAAAAAGTTGGCGAGTATGTTGCAGATCTCTCTTCTGTGAGGTGCATCAACACTCATCATCACATCATCCAATATTATAAGATCAATAAATCTTTGGATAAGCCTTTCTGCCAGTGCAAGATACAGACAAATACCCATAGTATCCTGATGTCCTTCACTGTGAAATGCATTGGGAACATTTACTCCTCTGCCATGGAAATTGACCTTAAAATCAACCCCTGCACTTTGTGAAATTAAAAGGGCATCAAATTCCGTTTCATCAATTCCATGGATTTGTTTGTAAAGCTCAACAAAACGATCCTTGATCTCTGTGAATAAATTATTCAAAATCGTATTTTTTGATTCTAAAAAAGTATTTAAAAGAATTTCACCCCTTTCATATGATTCATACGATTTTTTACAATCATTAATGGACTTTTCATAATTTTTAAGGTTTTCTTCTAGTCTGGTTAAATTATCCCATGCTGTTTGCTCTTCTGATGGTTCTTTAAACTTTTCACAAGCATAGGAATAAATATTATCCAAAACAACTTGTAAATTAACAGTTGCAAACAATATTTCAATTATATTACTGTTAAATTTAGGATCAGGATAATTATCCTCCTCAAGAGTGGATAAAAACATTTTTAATTTGTTAATCCAAATTTCTAATATCTCTTGTTCTTCCATTAATTCTAATATCTGTGTTGATCTTATTATTTCATTCAAAATTCCGATTACATGATTAACTTTTAGAATTAATTTTCCCGATAAATCAGTTATTCTATCCAAGTTTTCTGTTGCATCCTTCAGAAAGTTTATTTTATTTTCTAGGTGTTCTTTAAGATTTTTGGTTTCCCATGATGTATCACAAAGCGGACAGTTACCATCATTACCCAATAAATCCAATCCTAATCTATTTAGTTTAAGATGGTATAATGCATCTTCTAAATTATGATCAGAAAATATTTTAACCTTTAATTCATGTAATTCCAGGTTTATATTATGTATATTTTCCCTATTTTCATATGATTTAATGTTTTGTAGTTTATCCAAATCATTTTTTAATAATTGGATGTTTATTCTGATATCTGAAGGTAATGTATGATATTCTATTCCTTCCTTCAATTTATTTGATTTAAGTTCTTTAATTGGATTTACACCTAAAACATCCCTATTAATATTTGTAAAATCGAGTATTTTTCCTTTATCAAAGTTTTCAATTCCAATATTAGAAGTGATTGTTGCGGATATGGTATTTAAAGAACTTTTAGCTCCTTGATAATTATTTTTTAGTGTATTTTCCACTTTTACAAGTATGTTACTGGTTTTTTCAACATCGGTGATCTTGAGAAGAGTTTGTATCTGTTTACCCCGTGTACCTGAATCGGCTGTAACGTAGTTAAGTATTTCACGTCTGGTTAATACGTGCTGACCTCGACTTGCAAGCTCTAGAACAGGTTGTATTTTGTCTTTAATAGACTCTTTACATATTAATTTAGTTGGATTATCAAGAGACCTTTTTATTTCTACTGATTCTTCTAAACCGTGAATTTTAACATTTGCTTTAATCCAAGCATCTTTGGCTGAATAATCAACATGGGGGCCATGTTTTTTTAAATTGATGTCTTTGGTTCCTTTACCTTTCATACGGGATATTTGTCCTGTTAAAAGGAAATCAATTGCATCCACAACAGCACTTTTACCAGAGCCATTAGGACCATATATCAGAAAATTTTCTCCCTGTGGCTCAATTGAAAGGTTTCTGATCCCTCTGAAATTATGAATCTCAAGTTCAAGAACTTTCATAACATAACACCTAACCCTTTAAAAGATCAATAATGTCATTAGAATTTATCAGACCCGCTTTTGCCATAGATTCAATTTTTTCAACTGTTTCAGAGTTAAAATGAGGATTATCCCTAAGTTTTGACAAAGTTTCTACCCAAACATCCTCTAAAACAGTTTTTGGAACTTTTAAACTTTCTTCTATAATATAAACCCCCATCATATTTAAAAATAAATTAAAGAATTTAGTGTTTATACTAAATTTAAGGGTGCATCTTCCTAATAACTTTATTATTTGTAGAAGATCTATTTAGGAAAATTTTAATCTTTAAATTATGTTTAAAAAAATGAAATAGAAAAAAAAGATTTATGAATCTTTTTTTAAAACAGAACAATTATTGTTACGATTTTACATTTTAAACTGTAATTGATATCTAATGTAGGAATTTAATATTTATAGTAGTTTAGATGGACAAATAGGCCAATAGAGTAGTTTCATAAGGAAAGTATTTTAGTTCCTGATGAAGAACAGATTACTGTTTCTTAATTCTTCATTATCCTATTAATTTATGGGTTAAAATCATTAATAGTCTATTTTAAAGAGTTAATGGTGGTGTTTGATAATTTTGTAACCTAACGTGTTCAGAGTATACGATTGGAGAATACGTATTTTTCCAAATCTTGTTTTTATAGGTTTAATTTAAAAGAAATATCAATGGATATGGCTCAGTTAATAATAGTACAAACGATACCTTTTAAGAGGGCTTTAAATTAATAACAGAACTCTAATGGGGTGTTTTTTTTGATTTTAAATCCAAACCTTTATAAGTGATCATGAGGTTATCATTTAGTATCCTAAGTTCCCATAATATGGGATACTTTTAAGGATCGGAGGCGAAATTGTATGAAGAAAGAATAAATAGCTACATTTTGCGTACTTACCATATTGGCAAGTGCAGCACCAATATTTGCAGCGACACCTACAACTACAACAAATAAAACAGTTGTATTAACTCCAACGCAGATAACAAAATTAAATACAACACAGAAAGAATTAACTACTCTTTTAGCTAAGATCGGTACACTAAAAGCAAAGTACAACAACACAACTAAAGACAAAATATTACTTGTTGCATTAAATCACGATCAAAAACAAGCTAATAAACTAAACACTGAAATAACCAACTACCTCAAAAATCCAACAGCACCAGCAAACAAATACATATACAAATACAGTATACAAACCAAAGAATTACAGTGGGAAGTAGCAAATATAGCATACTTACTTAAAAAAGTTAACACACCAAAACCAATTCACCCAGTGTTACATGTAAGTCCAGTAAACAACAACACAACCACAAACAACACAACAGTTTAATTAATTCCTAAAAACTATTTCATCTAAGTTTAGGGGATTAAACCCTCTAAACAAATTTTATTTTGAATATAATTTTTTTAGGATAAATTTAATCTTATACAAATCGTATTTTTTTTTTTTTAGATCAATAAAATAACAATTAGATTCAAGCTAAATATTTAAAATGAATTAACTGAAGATGGATTTAGAAAGAAGATGGTTATTTAATATTTTAAAATTTTTATACATTAACAATAACTATAACACCCTGTTTTCCATTATAATCTCTTGAAACCAATTATATAGAGATCATATTAATTTTATTAAATCCTGTAATTATTATTTGCTTGATTAAGCAGATATTTATTTTCTGCGATTTCTAATTCTTCTAAATGCTATAAGTAAAATAATGATAGCACAACAATTGCTCCTGTATAACATAAAAATACTGATACGGTGGAGTTTTGAGAATCACTGTTAAATACATTTAAATAGCCATCATTACTTTCAATATAGGTCATATTTCCATAGGCAACTGGTGAGGCCGTAAATAGTTTACTAATATGTAGTATCCTGGATTAAAATCCCATTCTATTTCACTGCTTAGTTAAATATGTCCTTATTTGTTCTAGCTAAGATTTAGGCTTCTATTTTTTAGATATACAAAAATAGTTATTAATGATCTAATTTGTATTAATACAAAATAAATAAAAAATAGATATTGTAACTTAAAAATAGAAAGATAAAATGTTAATAATCCAACGGATTTTTATATTTTTTCTATTAATTCTTTTCCTTCACGAGTGAGCTCTATAATATGGCCATTAGCGCTTGATCCTCCGTATTTGATGTGTCTTTTATGTCTCAGGTCTATTATATAAGTTCTTAGAATAGGGCATTTAATTTTTAGTTTTTCTGCCAAGTCTTTTTCAGATATTGCTCCTTTATTTACTAATTTTAAAATTTTTATCTCATATTCTTCCATCTAACTCACTCCTATTACTCTAAACATATTATTGACAATATTTACATCAACATATAAGATTAATTTATTGTAAAGACTTAAATTTCTTTACATCTTAAATAAAAATTGATTAGAATAGATTAAATATAATCTTTATATATCAGAAAGGTGAGTAATTTGTCACCTTTAGACTGATTTTTGACATACTTTTAATAATATTTATTATTAATTGATTTTTAGGTAAATTAATATTCACATTC
>Ga0224559_1002142_pt1 | contig 10319 bp, 8 predicted proteins | sample 714S33034metaG_FD_180676 | JGI IMG/M metagenome (GOLD analysis project Ga0224559, IMG submission 180676) | Peat soil microbial communities from Stordalen Mire, Sweden - 717 S3 30-34 | ecosystem: Environmental > Terrestrial > Soil > Wetlands > Peat | place: Sweden: Norrbotten County, Stordalen... | reverse complement strand
TGATCATCCAAAAAACAACTTCATTGATGTGGAGCAGTTCTTAATGGACGCCTTCGGAGCGAGAAAATATTTACTGCCCCCGTTGCTTTTTCCCTTAGCGCTGCTCAAATTGCTGCTTATGTTGATGAGAAGAAATAATATCAATCCGCGTTGTAATTTTGATTCCACCAAACTGCACAAATTGGGATTTAAGAGTCCGGTGAGCTTGAAGGAAGGATTGACCGAATATGCTGCCTGGTATAGGACTATGCATATTGATGGTAAGGAAACAATAGTTTCATGACTTTACGGATACTTAACGTTAATGACATGCTCGACTTAAAGTCAGGTGGAGGCACTGCTGATCGAACCTTTCAGATGAGTCGCTCCTTGGCTAGACAGGGGGCTCATTGCACAGTTTTGACGATTGATTCAGAACATCTTGATGCAAAACGGATTGAAGAACTCAAGCCTGCCAAGGTTTTCGTGCTAGCGCGCCTTATGAAAAGATTTCATGTGCCTCAGTGGAATTGGAAATTAATAGCGGATGCTGTCAATAATACCGATGTCATTCATTTGATGGGACACTGGAGTGTACTCAATGCGCTGGTCTATTTGGCGGCGCGTCGCACCAAAAAGCCTTACGTGGTTTGCCCGGCGGGGGCTCTTCCTCTTTTCGGGCGATCAAAATTACTGAAATATTTTTATAACCTAATCGTTGGCAAAGCGATAATACGTAATGCATCCGGTTGGATTGCTGTTACGAAAAGTGAATTTCCTCAGTTTGTGAAATATGGTGTTGGATCTTCGCAAATAACAGTGATTCCCAATGGCGTGAGTGAAGAAGATTTTCCCTTTGATGATATCGCAGCATTCAAACTTCGACACGGCTTGCCAGATGTTCCTATAATTCTTTTTATGGGAAGGCTGGCCCCGATCAAAGGCCCTGATCTACTTTTAAAGGCGTTTATACAGTCGAGACACACTTTCCCCGCATATCATTTAGTATTTGTCGGTCCGGATGGCGGGATGTTGGCGGGTTTGCGCGAAATGGTTGTGCGAGCGGGAATAAGCGAACTTGTTCATTTCCTTGGATATATAGGTGGCATCGACAAATCGTCAGCATATCGTATGGCCAGCTTACTGGTAATACCGTCGCGTCAGGAAGCGATGTCGATTGTCGCAATTGAGGCTGGCATTTGCGGTGTACCGGTGTTGCTGACCGACCAATGCGGTCTGAGTGAGATTCGTTCGATTGACGCAAGACTTGAAGTGAATGCCTCCGTGGACGGGATAGCGAACGGGTTAGCAAGCCTGCTTACCGGGCCGGAGAATTTGGAGAAGATAGCTTCGGCTTGGCACAGCTTCGTGGCACGCAATTTTGCGTGGAAATCTCTTACCAAAAAATATTTTCGGCTGTATGAAAATATTCTAGCGGCGAAAAACTGATGAGGCTACTAGTCCTTTCCCAATATTTCTGGCCGGAAGATTTTAGCATTAATGCGGTTGCCAGAACACTGATCGAGAAAGGGATCGAAGTCGAGGTTCTAACCTGCAAGCCGAACTATCCAAGTGGAAAAGTATTTCCCGGTTATCGTGCGTGGGACTGTCAAAGTGAAAGCCATCAGGGTATTTCCATACACCGTATTCCATTTTTACCCCGGGCGCGTGGCGGGACGCGACTGGCATTGAATTACCTGTCCTTCATTGTATCCGGCTTGATATTTGCCCCATGGATGTTGCGCAAAAAAAAATATGATGTGATTTTTGTCTATGCGCCCTCCCCTATATTGCAGGCTATTCCCGCAATATTCCTTGGCTGGTTAAAAGGATGTCCCGTGGCGTTGTGGGTGCAGGATTTGTGGCCGGAGAGTTTATCTGCGACAGGAAATGTACAAAACCGTGTGGTGCTAAAATTGGTCGAGCGTGTGGTACGCTACATCTACCGGCATTGTGATTTACTGTTGGTGCAGTCACATGCGTTTGAAGGGCCAGTTCGGGCTCTGGCATCGGATACTCCCATTGTGTACTACCCCAATTCGGTGGATGATAGTTTTGCGCTGCCAGTCACTAATGAGCCACCAACGGTTGAAGGTTTTGGCGCTGGATTTTCTGTCATGTTTGCAGGCAACATCGGCATGGCGCAGGGTGTTGGTGTGATCGTCGAGGCAGCCGCGCTATTGAGAGAAAATACGGACATCCATTTCGTGGTTCTGGGGGATGGGAACTCGCGCGGATGGATGTTAAATGAAGTTCAACAGCAGGGATTGGCAAATGTGCATTTGCCCGGAAGGTTTCCGATGGAGACAATGCCAGGATTCATGCAGAAGGCATCGGTTTTACTGGTAACACTGGCAGATCGGCCTATTTTTGCCGCGACAGTACCCAGTAAAATTCAGGCCTATATGGCGGCTGGGAGGCCGATCATCGCGTGTTTAAATGGTGAAGGCGCACGTCTGGTGGTTGAGGCCGGAGCTGGTTTTGCCACACAGGCGGAAAATGCAAGATCACTGGCAGATACGATTTTGCGCATGTGTCGCCTTTCGCCGGAAGAGCGTGAAAAAATGGGCAACAATGGACGCAAGTATTATCGGGAGCACTTTGATCACCGGCAGTTGGTTAACCAACTCATTGGGCATCTGCAATCCGCATGTACACATAAAGTGAGCGCGAGATGAGAATATTGGTATTGGGTTCAAGCGGAATGCTCGGCAATGCGATGATCCGGGTATTGAGCGAGAGGCGTGATTGGGAGATTTGCGGGACTATTCGCTCAGAAAGTGCCAAACGATTTTTTCATCCCGACATCGCTGAGAGATTGCTTTCTGGTGTAGATGTCGAGCAGCACGACTCTTTACTGAAAGCATTTATTCAAACTCGCCCGCAGGTTGTCATTAACTGCGTGGGCTTGATCAAACAGTTGGCCGATGCGGATGATCCGCTCCAGGCTATACCAATCAATGCGTTGTTGCCGCACCGACTCGCCAGATTATGTGAATTATCCGGTGCACGATTAGTACACATGAGTACGGACTGTGTTTTCAAGGGAGACAAGGGGGGTTATCATGAGTCAGACCCGTCTGACGCCGAAGACCTCTACGGGAAGTCGAAATTTCTGGGAGAAGTGGTTTATCCGCATGCGATCACCTTGCGCACTTCTATCATCGGACATGAGTTGCAAAGCGCGCACGGATTGGTGGACTGGTTTCTGTCCCAGCAAGGTAAGTGCAATGGTTTTACCCGGGCCATATTTTCAGGTTTGCCAACCGTGGCATTGGCGCAAATCGTCCGTGATATTGTGATCCCCCGCAGCGATCTATTCGGTTTGTACCATGTCGCCGCCCAACCAATTTCCAAATTCGATTTGCTGAACTTAATTGCCGATGTTTATGGCAAGAAAATATCGATCACTCCGAGTGACAAACTGGTAATTGACCGCTCGCTCAATGCGGATCGTTTCAAGGCTGACACTGGTTACATTGTTCCAAGTTGGCCTGAATTAATCAAATTGATGTACTCCTACAAATAGGTTGAATCCGTTATGTTTAAAGACAAAATCTTGATGATCACCGGTGGCACAGGCTCTTTCGGGAACACCGTGCTAAAACGTTTCCTGTCAACGGAAGTTCGCGAAATACGCATCTTCAGCCGCGATGAAAAAAAGCAGGAAGAAATGCGCATCGCCCTGAATAATCCCAAGCTGAAATTTTATATCGGTGATGTGCGCGACTACGACAGCACACATCAGGCGATGAAGGGTGTGGATTATATATTTCATGCGGCAGCCTTGAAGCAAGTGCCATCATGCGAGTTTTATCCGATGGAGGCGGTGCGTACCAACGTCATCGGCACCGAAAACGTGATGAACGCAGCAACGGCGAATGGCGTAAAGCGGGTGGTGGTACTCAGCACCGATAAGGCGGTATATCCGATTAATGCAATGGGCATTTCCAAAGCGATGGCAGAGAAGCTGATGGTTGCCAAAGCGCGTACGCAAGCTGAAGGCGAAACCGTGCTGTGTGCGACCCGCTATGGCAATGTCATGGCCTCTCGCGGCTCCGTTATTCCGCTGTTTATATCGCAACTCAAGGAAGGTAAGCCGCTTACGGTTACCGACCCCAAAATGACGCGATTTCTGATGTCATTGGAAGACTCGGTGGATCTGGTGCTGTACGCGTTTGAACATGGCAAGCAAGGCGACATCTTCGTGCAAAAAGCACCGGCTTCGACCGTGGCCGATTTGGCGCATGCTCTCAAAGAAGTGTTTAACAAACAAAACCCGGTGCGAGTGATCGGTACGCGTCACGGCGAGAAGTTATATGAGTCACTTATTTCTCGCGAAGAGATGGCAAAGGCTCAAGATATGGGCGGCTATTACCGCATACCCGCCGACAACCGCGACCTGAACTACGCGCAGTATTTCAGTGAGGGTGAAGAAAAGATATCGCATCAGGAAGACTACACTTCACACAATACCGAACGCTTGAATGTTGCGCAGGTAAAGAAATTATTGTTAAAACTGGATTACATCAGGGAAGAACTCAATGCTTAAAGTGATGACCATTGTCGGGACAAGACCCGAGCTGATCAAAATGAGCCGGGTGATAGCCGAGTTCGATCAGCACACCCGGCATATTCTGGTGCATACCGGGCAAAATTACGATTACGAATTGAATCAAGTATTTTTTGAGGATTTGGGTATCCGCAAACCGAATTACTTCCTAGAAGCGGTGGGTGAAAATGCGGCACAGACTATTGCGCGCGTGATTGAAAAGTCCGATGAAGTCATGGAAAAAGAAAAGCCGGATGCAGTCATGCTGTACGGTGATACCAATTCCTGTCTTGCAGTTATTGCGGCCAAGCGTCGCAAGATTCCGGTGTTTCACATGGAAGCGGGTAATCGCTGCTTCGACCAGCGTGTACCCGAAGAACTAAACCGCAAGGTTCTGGATCATCTGAGTGACATTAATCTGGTACTGACTGAGCATGCGCGACGTTACTTAATCGCCGAGGGCATCCCCCCGGAGACGATCATCAAAACCGGCTCGCACATGCGCGAGGTACTGGATTACTACATGCCGAAGATACATCGATCGGATGTGTTGAAACGCATGGGACTGACGGCGGACAAATTCTTCATTGTGAGCGCGCATCGCGAAGAAAATATAGACAGCCCGCAAAACATGTCAAACATGGTGGAGACGCTTAATGCCCTGGCGGAAACCTACAATTACCCTATCATCGTCTCTACGCACCCACGTACAAAAAAGAGACTCGATTCAATGGAATTGGGGAATCTCAATCCGCATATTCAATTCCTGAAACCATTCGGATTCTGCGACTACATCAAATTGCAAATGGAAGCGCTGTGTGTTGTCTCCGACAGCGGCACCATTACTGAAGAAAGTTCGCTGCTAAACCTGCCCGCGATTACCATTCGCAATGCGCATGAGCGTCCGGAGGGAATGGATGTGGGCACGCTCATCATGAGCGGCTTGAAAAAAGAGCGGGTGCTGGATGCGGTGCGCGTCATTATTGCCCAGCATGATAAGACAAAGCGCGTTATGCAACCGGTTCAAGATTACGAGGCGGGTGCAGTGTCAAAGCAGGTACTCAGAGTCGTACTGAGTTATGTCGATTATGTGAACCGCACGGTGTGGTCTAAATCGATTTGATGCCCCGTCTGGGGCTCTCAAACGGTGAAAGGTGATAAAATTCGTCCACAACTTGACTGGATGTCGCTCTGCTCACAGCAATGCGGAGTGCTATTTACGGCTAGGCAAAATCAAATAACTCTACGATGACACACTACGCACCTCTTATTTCGGCATTTGTTTGCCTCTTATTGACTACGGTTATTTTGCACAGCAAGTTTGGTAAAGGGATTCAAGACATTCCCAACGAGCGTTCATTACATGCGACACCGATTCCGCGTATCGGTGGAGTCGGTTTGATGGCGGGCGTTTTGGCCGGCTGGGCGTGGATGTTCTATTCACTAGTGTGGTGGCTAGTACTACCCGTACTGATTTTGTTTATTGTTTCATTGATAGATGATATGCAGGGCTTACCAGTAAGTAAGCGCTTGGCAACACATTTAGTTGCAGCATCAATTCTAGTTGTCGGTTCGGGCTTCTTGTCGCAACAGGGCATCGCGATCGCCGTCATAGTGTTACTGCTCGTAGTGTGGATGACTAACCTCTACAATTTTATGGATGGTTCTGACGGTCTGGCAGGTGGCATGGCGCTATCCGGTTTCACGATATATGGCATTGCTGCATTGATGAATAATAACGATGCTTTTGCCATGGTGAACTTTACGATTGGCGCTGCGGCGTTGGGTTTTCTCTACAACAATTTTCATCCGGCCAAAATATTTATGGGCGATTCCGGATCTATTCCTTTGGGCTTTCTCGCTGCTGGTATCGGGCTTTGGGGGTGGCAACAAGGTTACTGGCCGATATGGTTCCCAGTGTTAGTATTTTCACCCTTTGTCGTTGATGCCAGCGTTACCTTGGTCAAGCGTGCATTGCGCGGAGCAAAAGTGAGTGAAGCGCATCGAGAACATTATTTTCAACGCTTGATTCAGATGGGATGGGGACATCGCAACGTTGCGTTGATCGAATATGGTTTGATGTTGGCTGCAGGCATTTCAGCGCTGGTGGTATTGCACGATACATTTCCTTGGCAAACACTACTTGCTTGGGCAGCAATATTTGGACTATTAATGTTATTGGTTGATGTCGCATGGAAAAAAGCCGGGCGGGAGCGCAATGCTTAAGGGAAATCGATATACCTTGATGGCCGTTTTGCACGATCTGTTTATCGCTGCATTGGCATGGTTCGGTGCCTATCTATTACGTTTCAATTTTGATCTGCCACCCAGTTATCAAAGCGAAATGTGGCGGACGCTAATATGGGTAGTACCTTTGCAAGCATCTTTTTTTGGGTACATGGGCTTGTATCGTGGTGTATGGCGTTATGCCAGCGTTGCGGATCTTCGTCGTATCTTCATGGCAGTATTGCTTGCAGCAACGCTGATTCCTTTAGTGTTGTGGATGTTTAGAATCAGCGCCGTAGTTCCGCGCTCAGTATTGATTATTGACCCGATATTGCTATTATTGGTGATGGGGGGAGACCGTCTGATCTACCGTTTGTGGAAAGAGCAAGGGTTGTTTGGAGTGATTCATTTGCAAGGCAGTCCGGTGCTTGTGCTGGGTGCCGGTGAAGCGGGTGTAGGACTTTCAAAAGAATTGATGCGCAGTCGTGAATGGCATCAAGTCGGATTTCTGGATGATGACGCAGACAAACAAGGTCGCGCGCTTAACGGAATTAAAGTTCTGGGCAAGCTGGAAAGCTTGCCCCATTGGGCGCATCGATTTGGTGTGACGCAAGTCATTGTTGCTTTGCCATCGGCAACACACCAAGTTCGTAAACATGCCATCGAATTGGCTAACGCCAACGGTATCAAAGTTCTGACCGTCCCCTCCTTTGATGATTTGCTAAGCGGGAAGATAGAAATTTCGCAATTGCGGGCAGTCGAGCTGGATGACTTGCTGGGACGCGATCCCGTGCAATTGGATGATGCCGGGCTACTTGGACAGTTATCCAATAAAGTAGTATTGGTGACGGGGGCGGGAGGTTCCATCGGATCCGAATTGTGCCGCCAGATCTCACGGTTTTCTCCGAAAAAATTGCTATTGTTTGAATCAAGTGAATTTGCTTTGTACAACATTGAACAGGAGTTGAATAATAAGTTTCCACAACTGGATGTTGCTTACTTGGCCGGCGATGTGCGCGATGATGTGCGTTTGGAACAAGTGTTCGGCGAATACAAGCCCAGTGTAATATTTCATGCGGCCGCATATAAACACGTGCCTCTGATGGAACGTCTTAACGCTTGGCAAGCCGTGCGCAATAATGTTTTTGGCACTTGGCGCGTTGCAAGTTGTGCCCAACGACACGGCGTGGAAAAATTTGTTCTGATTTCAACTGACAAAGCCGTGAACCCAACCAACGTGATGGGTACGACCAAGCGCATGGCTGAAATCATATGCCAGGGATTACAAAAATCAGAAGGCACACGATTCATAATTGTGCGTTTTGGCAATGTTTTGGGGAGTAACGGTAGTGTGATTCCAAAATTCCGCGAACAAATAGCCAAAGGCGGGCCGATTACGGTGACTCATCCCGAGATTACCCGTTATTTCATGTCTATTCCTGAAGCGGCGCAACTGGTGATGCAAGCGGGTTACATGGGAAAAGGGGGCGAAATTTTTGTATTGGATATGGGCGAGCCGGTAAAGATTGTCGATTTGGCAAAAGATCTCATTCGTCTTTCAGGATTAAATGAAGAAGATATAAAAATCGAATTTACCGGCTTGCGTCCTGGTGAAAAGTTATATGAGGAGCTACTTGCCGATAACGAGCACACGTTGGTGACGCCACATCCAAAATTGCGCATAGCCCGAGCGCGAAAGGTAACGGATGCCGAATTACAAACAATGACCACTTGGATATTAGAAGATACCGGAGTGACTGACGAAGTTGTACGTGAGCGTATGCGGCAGTGGGTACCCGAATACACCCCTGAACAATTAAAATAATGCCGATATGAAAAATTTATTCGATGTTTCGAAATTGCAGTTGGCAATGCAAGGCATCATGATATGGTGCGTCATTCTTATTGGATTCTCCGGCCCGATTTCTGTTGCTTTGGATAATGTATTAATGGCGATTATATTTATAGGCGCATTGTTTAGCTTCAGAGGAGTCAGCCGAACAGTGGTAACACATCCCGTTGCACGGGCGGGGATGTTTCTTTTTATAGCACTGTTTGTTGGAATGTTCTATGGTTCCGCGCCGATAAAAGAGGCGCTTGGAATACTGGGAAAATATGCCGATTTGGCTTTCATTTCAATTTACATTTTTGCGCTGGGTAACGAGTTGGATTCGCGGCGTGCGCGGCATGCTTTCATGTTTGCGATGGCGATTACTTTAGTAATCTCCAGTCTGGTTGGACTGGGCTTGATTCCCGTCATGTCGTGGATGAGCCCGGGGACAGTAGCAAGCGACCCGGCGATTTTTCAGGGCCACGATACACAAAACAACCTGATGACCTTTGCTATTTTCTTGGCATTGCTTGAGTGGCGCGACGCAACTGATCGCGGGAAGAGAATTGCCTGGGCCATATTTGCATTGCTTGCGACCTTGAACATTCTTTTCATGGTTCAAGGTCGCACCGGATACCTGACTCTGATTCTTCTACTGGGATGGTTTGGCTGGTCAACTGCTGCGCGTGAATTGAAAAAGCGCGGAAAGAGCGTAGGTTGGAAACAAGGCACGTTCATTCTGGTTGCGATGCTATTTTTGGCAATGATTTCTTTCTTTTCCTCTGCGCGGTTACATGATCGAGTTGAAAAAGCCATAACTGAATTTCACGAATGGGGCCCGAGTGATGGCAAGGCCACACCGGAGAACTCCTCTATTGGTGTTCGGTTGGATTTTTATACCAACACCCTGAAAATTGTTCAACATAATCTTCTTATTGGTGTTGGCACGGGTGGTTTCCCGGAGGCTTACAAACAACAGGTTCAAAGCAAGGATGTTGTTCTGACAAAGAATCCGCACGACGAGTATTTAATGATTTCGGCTCAGACCGGTGTCATTGGTTTGATACTGCTCCTGTATTTATTTTATACCCTGTGGCGCTATGCGCCATTGTTGCCTACGCCATTTGAGCAAGATGCGGCGAAAGGGCTAGTGCTTGCCTATCTGGTTAACTGCCTACTCAACTCGGCATTGATGGATCATACCGATGGCTTGTTCTTTGCATTCATGTCTGCCGTCTTGTATGCCAATCTTAAAATTGGGAAAAAAGCGTGACCGAGCTTAATCAGCCCGCCAAACTGAGTGTTTACATCATCACCTTCAACGAGGCCGACAAAATTGCGGCCGCGATACAAAGTGTGACTTGGGCAGATGAAGTGCTGGTGTTAGACTCAAATAGCACGGATGACACAGCAAAGATCGCCGATGAACTGGGTGCAACAGTTAAGCAAATTCCGTTTACTACTTTTGGAAAATTGCGCAATGACGCAATAGCAGCATGCAAGTATGACTGGGTATTTAGTCTGGATGCAGACGAGCGTTGTACTCCTGCGGCGCATGCCGAGATTCTTCGCGTGTTATCAAAGCCTGATGCGGATGTCTATTATGTGCCGCGTCGCAATTGGTTCATGGGACGCTGGATAAAGCACAGCGGCTGGTATCCCGATTATCGCCAACCACAAGTGTTCCGTAAAACTTCAATGGCCTTTGATGACCGTGACGAGGTGCATGAA
>Ga0224559_1002141_pt1 | contig 10320 bp, 8 predicted proteins | sample 714S33034metaG_FD_180676 | JGI IMG/M metagenome (GOLD analysis project Ga0224559, IMG submission 180676) | Peat soil microbial communities from Stordalen Mire, Sweden - 717 S3 30-34 | ecosystem: Environmental > Terrestrial > Soil > Wetlands > Peat | place: Sweden: Norrbotten County, Stordalen... | reverse complement strand
ATCTCGCGACCACACCAGGGCGAACGTGCGCGCCAACGAAGCTACTGGTCAGCCAACTGATCTCCTGCAGTTGGGGTTGAACTCGTTCCGTGTCGTAGAGGAGGTCCAAGTCGTAGTCCTGCGGGCCCCTCGAAACTTCCTGCAAGCATCGCCAAGTCCCACGAATCTGCCGAGGTATCCACTCGACAGTGGCCTCGCCATGAACCTCCGCGAGCGCGATGATCGAGCACCGCTCTTCAAGCGTCAGGCGCGAAATTACTTTGGCGACGGACTCGCGGTCCTCGTCACTTGGAGCTTCGCGGGCCTTTGAATGCGAGAGGCCGGTATTCCACCAGGCAAACCGTAGCGCTGAACTCACGTGCCTATCATGGCGAAGTCCTCTCCTCTGTCAACTCGGCTGGCCGCACGACTTGACCGACGAGCAGATCCTCGGCAACCTGGCCGTCCTCGGCAGCCTGGCCGCCTGCGCCGCCGCGGCACCCGCCGCTAGAAGTCCGCCCGCGCGGCGGCGTAGCACGCGATGAGGGGAATCCAAACGTCGTCGCTGGCAGGGTTGCGTGCTACGCTTCTTGACCATGCAAACCAGGCAGCTAACGGCGATCATCGAGCGCGAGGGCGACGGCTATGTGTCTCTGTGCCCGGAGGTGGACGTTGCCAGCCAAGGCACCACGATCGACGAAGCACGCACGAACTTGGTGGAGGCCCTGGAATTGTTTTTCGAAACGGCTGACGCGTCGGAAATCCAAAGTCGCATGCACAACGAGGTGTTCGTGACCCGGCTTGAGGTCGCCGTTGGGTAGACTGAGGGTCTTCTCGGGGCGGCAGCTTTGCGCTTTGTTGGAGCAACATGGCTTCGTGAACGTCCGCCAGCGCGGCAGCCACATCGTCATGCAGAAGCGCGAAGGTGACACGACGGCGACGATTCCGGTGCCCGATCACGCCGAAATTAGGATCGGCACTCTTTTGTCAATTGTCAGGCAGTCGGGCCTGCCAAGATCTGTCTTCGAACCCTGACCGAGATCGTGGCCTACCTGCGCCTGACCGCCGACGACAGTCGCGCCCTCGCCGACGACGGGCATAAGCAGACCATCGCCAGGACCGACGCCACCGGCTGCCAGCGCCAAGTCACGGTGCCGCTGGTGGCGTATTGCAGGTGAGGTGGGTGAGCTTCGACCCTTGCCTCGTTTCAGCGTCAGCCCTAGAGTCGGCCACGAACATGCTACCGCGGCAACCAACACCATGACCGACGCCCAGTCCAACCAGGCAGTGGCGCGCAATGCGTTCTCGCTTGTGCTCGTGTCGCTGATGAAAGGCGTGGTCCACGCGGAGGCCGAGCCCAAGAATTGGCAGGCGTTGCTCGATTTGCAGGCGCGGGTGCGCGATCACGTGGCGCCGCTCGGATTGGAGCTGATCGTCGACGAGGCCGAGGGCTACGCGTACCTGCGCCAGCGGGTGGTCGGCGAAGGTGAACCTGAGCTCCCGCGTTTGGTGCCGCGCCGGCCGCTCGGTTTCCAGGTCAGCCTGCTGCTGGTGCTCTTGCGCAAGAAGCTCGCTGAATCGGACGCGCAGGGCGACAACACGCGCATCATCTTGAGCCGCGAGCAGATCGCCGACTTGGTGCGGGTCTTCCTTCCCGATAGCGGTAATGAAGCACGCCTGATGGATCGTTTGGATGCGCACCTCAACAAGGTGGTCGAGATGGGATTTCTGCGCCGGTTGCGCGGCAAAGGCGGCAAAGACGGCGAGTTCGAGGTTGAGCGCATCCTCAAGGCCTTCGTGGATGCCCAGTGGCTTTCGGAATTCGATCGGCGGCTCGCCGCCTACGCCGAACATCTGAAGAACGAGTCCGCGGGCGCAGAAGACGCAGAGCTATGAACGAAGTGGCACAGAGCACCCTCGATTTCGCCGCTTCCGATGAGCGCGCGGGCTTTCGTTTGCACCGCCTGGAAATCTACAACTGGGGCACCTTCAACCAGCGCATCTGGACGCTTGTGCCGGGCGGAGACAATACCCTTCTGACCGGCGATATTGGCTCGGGCAAATCGACGCTGGTCGACGCCATCACCACCTTGCTCGTGCCACCGCAGAAGATCGCGTACAACAAGGCCGCCGGGGCCGAGATGCGCGAGCGCACGTTGCGCTCGTATGTGCTTGGCCACTATAAGACCGAACGAAGCGACGTTGGGCTTTCGGCGCGGCCGGTGTCGTTGCGTGATGGCAACAGCTACTCGGTGCTGCTGGCGCGATTTCACAACCAAGGCTACGACCAAACGGTGACGCTGGCGCAGGTGTTCTGGCTGAAGGATTTGGAGGGCCAGCCGGCGCGGCTTTTCGTGCTGTCGGACGGGACGCTCTCGATCGCCGAGCACTTTTCCAATTTCGGCCAGGACACGGCTGATTTGCGCAAGCGTTTGCGCCGGCTGGCTAAAACCGAGATCTTCGATTCGTTTCCGCCCTACGCGGCAGCGTTTCGTCGCCGCTTCGGCATCGAGAACGACCAAGCGCTCGACCTGTTTCACCAGACCGTGTCGATGAAGTCGGTGGGTAACCTGACCGACTTCGTTCGCCAGCACATGCTGGAAGCGTTTCCCGTCGAAGAACGCATCGAGGCGCTGGTGCATCACTTCGACGACCTCAACCGCGCCCACGAGGCGGTGCTGAAAGCCAAGGCGCAGATCGCGCGCCTTTCGCCCATCGTCGAGGACGGCCAGGAGCACAGCCGGGTTTCGGCCGAAGCTGAGTCGCTGCGCAACTGTCGCAATGCTTTGCACGCCTACTTTGCCCAGCACAAGGCAGCCTTGCTGGACAAGCGCCTCGGCAACCTTCAAATCGAGTTGGCGAAGTTGGGGGCGCGTATCGCCGAGGGGGCCGAAGAGCGGCGCAGCCAGCAGGCCTCGCGCGACGAACTGAAACGCGCCATCGCCGAAAACGGCGGCGACCGCATCGAGCGCATCAAAACGGATGTCTCGCAGAAGCAAACCGAGAAGGACGCCCGCTCGCGCCGTGCCGACCAATACGCTCACCTGGCGGCCACAGCGGGTCTGCGGCTGCCCGCCGATGGCGATACTTTCCAGTCCAACCGTCGCGCGCTCGCCGAGGATGTGGAGGCCTCGAAGGTTCGGCAAGGCCGGGCGCAAAATGCAGTGACCGAGGTCTCGGTCGAGCTGCGCGGGCTCAAGGATCAGCACGGCGAGATCTCGCGTGAGCTGGCGTCGTTGCACGCCCGCCGGTCGAACATCCCCTCTCGCATGCTGGACATCCGCGCCGCGCTCTGCCGGGCGCTGGACTTGCAGGACGAGGACTTGCCCTTCGTCGGCGAGCTCATCCAGGTGCGACCCGAGGAGCGGGATTGGGAGGGCGCCATCGAGCGGCTGCTGCACAACTTTGGCTTGTCGCTGCTGGTGCCCGACCGGGACTATGCGCGCGTGGCCGAGTGGGTGGATCGCACGCATTTGGGCGAACGGCTGGTTTACTTTCGCGTGGTCAGCCAGCGTGCCACCGCAAATGCGAGTTCGCCCACGGCGGTACTGCACAAGTTGGTCATCAAGCCAGACTCGGCTTTCTATCTTTGGCTGGAATCGGAAATCGCGCGCCGATTCGACCATGTCTGTTGCGACAGCCTGGAACAGTTCCGGCGCGAAAAGCAGGCCATCACGAAGAATGGTCAAATCAAGGCCAGCGGCGGTCGCCACGAGAAAGACGATCGCCATCGCTTGGACGATCGATCGCGCTACGTGCTTGGTTGGTCGAACGAAGCCAAGATCGCTGCCTTCGATGCGGAACGCGAAGCATTGGAGGCGCGCATGCAGGCGATCGCTCTCCGTCTAACTGGACTGCAAGCCGAACAGGGCACGCTGGCCGAGCGGCTCGCGCACTTGCACCAGTTGTCGGCGTTCGAGGATTTTCGCGAAATCGACTGGAAGCCTCTGTCGGCCGAGATCGAGCGCTTGGACAGCGAACGTCGCCAACTGGAAGCGGCCTCAGATGTCTTGCGCGCACTTGAGGAACAGCTGGCCGCGCTGGAAGAGCGCATGCGCGCGACCGAGGCGGAGCAGGACCAGGACAATCGCGAGATGGCCACCACGCGCTTCAAGCACGAGCAAGCCACCTCGCAGCGGCAGGCGTGCTTGGCCTTGCTCGATGCCACCCCAGTCGAGGTGAAGACCCGCGATTTTGCACGTCTGGACGAAATGCGCGACGAGGCGCTTGGCCCGCACATGCTGACCGTCGAGTCGTGCGATGGCCGCGAGAAGGATCTGCGCGATTGGTTGCAGAAAGAGATCGATGCGCGCGATCAACGCCTGCGGCGCCTGGAAGAAAAGATCGTCAAGGCCATGGAGGCCTATCGCAAGGACTACCCGGTCGAGACTCAGGAGATCGATGCGCGCATCGACGCCGTAGGCGAGTTCGGCTCTATGCTGGCCCGCCTGACCCAAGACGATTTGCCCCGCTTCGAAGCCAAGTTCAAAGAGCTGCTGAACGAAAACGCCATTCGCGAGGTGGCCAATTTCCAGTCGCAGCTTCACCGCGAACGGCAAACCATTCGCGAGCGCATCGTGGCCATCAATCGATCGCTGCGCGACATCGACTACAACCCGAATCGCTACGTCGCGCTCGAAGCTGTGGCCTCGCCGGATGCCGACATTCGCGATTTCCAGCAGGACCTGCGCGTTTGTACCGAGGGCGCTCTCACCGGCTCCGAAGATTCGGTCTATTCCGAAGCCAAGTTCTTACAGGTGAAGAGCCTCATCGAGCGCTTTCGCGGTCGCGAAGGATCGACGGACGCCGATCGGCGCTGGACTCGCAGGGTCACCGACGTGCGCAACTGGTTCACCTTCTCGGCTTCGGAAAGGTGGCGCGAGGACGATCGTGAGCACGAGCACTACACCGACTCGGGAGGCAAGTCGGGCGGCCAGAAGGAGAAGCTAGCGTACACCGTGCTAGCGGCCAGCCTGGCCTACCAGTTCGGCCTGGAAAGCGGCGTGAAGCGTTCGCGCTCGTTCCGTTTCGTGGCCATCGACGAAGCCTTCGGCCGCGGCTCCGACGAATCGGCCCGCTACGCGCTCGGGCTTTTTGCTCGCATGAATCTGCAGCTCCTCGTCGTCACGCCTCTGCAGAAGATCCACATCATCGAACCCCACGTGGCCGGCGTTGGCTTCGTACACACGGAAGACGGACGCTCGTCCATGTTGCGCAATCTGACCATCGAAGAATACCGGAAAGAGCGCGCGGCCCGAGCCTCGTAGGCGTGCCCATGGCTTGGACCACACCCGACGATGTTCGCGCGCAGGTCCAACGCATGTGGGATCGGGGCCGCATCCTGGCGGCACGGCTTGGCGGCGAATCGGTGTTTCCCCATGTTGTGCCCATGAAGCGGCCCCAGGTGCGCGAGCTGTCCGACCGCTTTGTCGAAGCACGGACGTGGATTCGCACCTTGGAAGAAGGCAGCAAGAGCGCCGTGGGCGCGGGATACGAAGTCGTCTATGCCGAAGTCAATCACAGGCAGCTCGGCATGAACCGCGTGCCGCAATCCCTCGTCGTGCCGAGCGAGGAGGATGCGCTCACATTGATCGGGAAGCGCCGCCAGGCAGAACTGTTCGATCGGCTTGCCCAGGCAACCAGGGACGCGCACCCCGAGCTTGTGCCATGGATCGCGAAGCGGCCGCTTGATCTGCTCGAACATGCCGGTGACTGGGAACGCATCCTGGCTGTGGTCACCTGGTTTCGCGCCCATCCGCGCCCATGCATCTATGCGAGACAAATCGACGTGGCTGGCGTTCACACGAAGTTCATCGAGACCCACCGGCGGCTCCTGTCTGAGCTACTCGACCTCGTTCTGCCGGTAGATGCCATCGACCCGCTGGCCGCGGGAGCGCAGGCCTTCGACCGACGCTACGGTCTCCTCGAAAAGCCGACCCTGCTGCGCTTTCGCGTGCTCGACGACCGGCTGCGCATCCACGGACTTGGCGACATCACTGTTCCGGTTGCCGAGTTCTCCCGGCTCGACCTACCCATTCGCCGCGTGTTCATCACCGAGAACGAGATCAACGGACTCGCTTTTCCCCAAGCCGAGGCAAGCATCATCATTTTCGGTCTCGGCTACGGCGTCGATCGATTGGGACTCGTCCCCTGGTTACGGGACAAAGGCGTCTTCTACTGGGGTGACCTCGACACGCACGGTTTCGCCATCCTCGACAGCGTGCGCTCGATTCTACCGAGCGCGCGTTCCTTCTTGATGGACCGCGGGACGCTGGTCAGCCACCGGGCGCTTTGGGGGGAGGAGCCGGATCGGTACGACAAGCCGCTCCTGCATCTCACCCCGGACGAAAGCGGCGTCTACGAAGATCTTCGACTCGACCGACTGGGTATGCACGTTCGTCTGGAGCAAGAGCGCATCGCCTTCGGCCATGTCGAGCGAACGCTGGAGAGCTTGCTCTGCGAAGGCGTTTGATCCCAACAAACGCGGGCGCGTGGACTGGTTCTTACCAGATCGTGATGGGCGTCGTGGTGTCGACAATCGTGAAGCAGTTGGCGGCCGGCTGTGTCCAATGGATCATGTTGTACCAGAACTGGGCGGTCTGGTAGAGATCCTGCGGCAAGAAGCCCTTGCACGAGGAGTCATTCAAATACTGAGCATCCTGGCCATCCCACTGGTCCGTGTAGGTAATCCATTCATCGGCATACACGAGCACGCGCCCGTTTCCGGTGATCTTTCCCACTAGCCAATTTCTGACGCTCGAAGCGTCTGTTGTCATAGCCGCGACATAAGCATCCGCAGGTGCACTAATGGGACGCCCCCCGTCGATTCCTATCATGGTGACGCCGAGGCTTAGGTTGGCGAACGCGGGATCGCTCCGCTTCCATTCGGTAATCTGATACGGATTACCGCACCGATAGGGGCACATTGCGATGGCACATGGTGGCGAATTGATCGATTGACCGTAGGAGATCCCGGAAAACGCCAGGAGGGCATTCTTGGCGGTTATCTCGCTGTTGTCGTTTGAATACCCACTCAACGAGATGACGCCGCCACCTTTGTTCTCGATCCAATCTTGAAAGGCCGCCACTTCCGATGCGCTGAATGTCCACCAAGGCCCGTTGTTGGAGTTGTCTCCAAGGCCCGCGAGAATGATGAGGTTGTACCCAGCCAAGAAGTCCGGTGTGAAGATTGGCTTGGCTAGGTAGTTGTCGGCCTTCGCGGTTCCGGCGCTGCTCGAGTTGAGCCAATCCTGGAAGGCAGTGTCACTGCTATCACCCCACACACCCGGGGTTCCCACGACGGCGACCTTCAACGTCGGGCAGACGCAGCCATCGCCGCCGTCGCAGCCTACCACTTGGCCCGTGACCTCGGCGTCCACGTTCGACGGCCTAACCGTCGGGGTCGTGTCGATGGTGAGTTGGAAGGTGCCGCCAGCGCCCGACGCGCCTTGCCCGGCGGCCCCGCCCGTCGCACCGCCATTGGCGCCTGCCGCGTTGACGACCTCCGCTTTCGCACAGCCGGCGAGCCCGTTGCCAGTCAGAGCGAGAAGCGCAAAGACGGTGGCGGACAGGAAGCCGCGGTCGCCCGCGGGCGTGCGTGCTTCCTGATAGTCCGGCGAGGAATGGGACGCGAAGGAGATGTGGCCGCTCATGGGGTTCAAGTCTACCCCATTCGAAGCACGGAAGTTCGCGCCCAGGAGCATTGCGATTGACTCTTCGCGCTGTCCCGGCACAAGACGGGTAGGTGCGATCTACGCGACGGCGTCCTTGGTAGCCTTCACCGGGCGCCCCTTGATGACCTTGCGAGCTGGCTTGGCCTTGAAAACCGTCGGCTCCTTGGTGAAGGGGTTGATGCCCTTGCGCTCCTTCGTCGCCGGCTTCTTCACCACGACCATGCGAACGAGGCCGGGAACGACGAAGACGCCGTTCTTCTTCAGCTCGGCATGACCGATGCTGGCCACGGACTCGATGATACCCTTCACGTCCTTGCGGGTGAGGTCGGTGGCGTGCTTGTCGACGAGGGTTTGGATCAAGTCAGACTTGGAAAGGGGTCCTTTGGGCATCGTGTCTCCTTGGGTTGGGAATCGGGTGTTCTACGCGGCGGGAATGACTAGGAAGATTCTACTTTGTCTTCTTTTCAGGAAACACCGGCGACGGCGACATCTTCGCCTTGGCAGCCAGCAACTTTTGGTTCCTGTCCACGATGTCTTGCTTTCTAGACTTGTCCTTCGCCTTCGGTGACTTGTCGCCCATGGTGATCGCCTCCTGCAGTTTGAGTAGTGCAATGCTCCTCCCTTTCCTGGGGAAGTCCAAGACAATCGACGCGGAGTCGATGTCGGACTCGGCTTTTCCCTCCCGAGGATCCTCTTCCGCCAAAGCTGCCAGGGTCCTTCTGGGGAGACTGCGCGCTAATTGCCGAACGTGCACGGGCCGATCGTTTGCGCGGGTGGGACCGCAATGGGCGCGTCCCAGGTCAGGCCGGAACTGGCGTCGACCGCGGAGAGTTCGACGAGGCCCGTCGGAACCGTGACCTGGGTGCAAACGGTTTTCGCGCACACGATGTAGGTCGACGGGTTCATGTTGAACTGGTAGCCCCCGCGGGTGGTTTGGGCGCTGGCGATCTTGGCGTCCTGCACGCCATTGAGGATGCCGTAAATGTCGACCTGGACGTTCTGCTCAAGGGTGCCGCTCGCGTCCAGGATCTCTCCGAACACGCCCTGTGTGATGGACTTGTGCGGGCAGATGTTGTCGACGTTGACGCAGTTGGCAAGGAGACCAATGATGATAAAGAAGATGAATCTCATCCTGATTTCATAGCGCGAAGATTCCGAGGATCCAGGATCTTCTGCGAATGTTCGTCCGAAATGGCTGTTCCTGGAGACAACCTCGAACGCTTCGTTGCCGGGCGGCTACATCCCGTTCGCAGTCTCCGCCACAACCTCTTCGCGCAGGGCCCCGAACCCGCCATCCACGAGCGCGGCGACTGGCATGGGCTCGGCCCCCGCGTGGGTGGACGCGAAGCGCTCCTTGATCAGCGAGTACGCCATGGTGCCGTAGCCGACGGTGAACATGACGGCGAAAGGGGTAGCGAAGTAGTGACGAAAGTTGAGCGACGTGACGATGCTGCACGCCGCGATCAAACAAAGGACCATCTCAATCCATGGCAACGGGCGGGCGGTCGCGATTGCGCGCGTTTTTTGGCTGTCGCCGAATCCCTTCTTGGGCGTGCGTACGAATTCACCGGCCATCTGCCTTTGCCCGTCGAAGAGCGCCCGCGTGATGAGCGGCGTAAGTCCCACGCCGACAATGAGAAGCGCGGGCAAGTCTCGGATGCCGTCCCATGCCCGGCGCCCCTGGTGCGATTGCGAAAGCGCGTAGAAGGCGGTCAGCGATCCGGTCGTGGCCATGAACAAAGGAAGATCGAGCACGACTAGCGTCCAGAAGCTGAGGTGGCGCGTGGCCAACTGGATGGGCACGAGCAGAACGCTGAGGCCCATGGTGAAGAGGTACGCGATGTGCGGCGTAAGATGGAAGAACGCCTCGGCGCGCGCGCCCAACGGCAGATCGGCGCGCAAAATCCGGCCTAGGAGTTTCCGCCGCGTTTGCACGGTGCCTCGCGCCCAGCGGTACTGCTGGGCACGAAACGCCAGGATGTCGGCGGGCAGCTCGCCCGGTACCACAATGTCCTCACGGTAAATGAACTTCCAGCCGCGCAATTGGGCACGGTAGCTGAGGTCCAGATCCTCGGTGAGCGTGTCGTGCTGCCAGCCGCCACTGGCGGCTATGGCATCCTTGCGCCACATGCCGCATGTGCCGGCGAAATTGAACAGCCAGCCAGCCGCGGCGCGGATGCGGTTCTCGATCATGTGGTGACCGTCGAGCATCAAGGCGCCGACGCGGGTGAGCATGTTTTCCTCGCGATTCAAGTGCCCCCAGCGACCCTGCACCACGGCCACCTTCGGGTCGCGGAAGTGCGGCACGGCCTGGCGAAGAAAGTCCCGTTCAGGCAAGAAATCCGCATCGAACATGGCGATAAGCTCGCCCTTGGCCAACTTGAGGCCAGCGTCGAGCGCACCGGCCTTGTAGCCACGGCGATCCGTACGATGCAGGTACGCGATATCGAGTCCCTGCCGGCGAAGCCTGGCGACGACGGGCAAAAGCAGGTCGCCGGTTTCGTCGGTCGAATCGTCGAGGATCTGGATTTCGAGCCGATCACGCGGATACTCGAGGTGCGCCACGCATTCGAGCAGGCGAGGCGCGACAGCGGGTTCGTTGAAGACGGGGAGCTGGACGGTGACATAGGGCAGCCGCGCCGAGTCCCGAAGCTCATCGAGGGTCAGC
>Ga0224559_1002140_pt1 | contig 10328 bp, 10 predicted proteins | sample 714S33034metaG_FD_180676 | JGI IMG/M metagenome (GOLD analysis project Ga0224559, IMG submission 180676) | Peat soil microbial communities from Stordalen Mire, Sweden - 717 S3 30-34 | ecosystem: Environmental > Terrestrial > Soil > Wetlands > Peat | place: Sweden: Norrbotten County, Stordalen... | reverse complement strand
CTCCTGGGAGCGGCGCACCAGCGCCAGCAGGTCATCGGCGCGCTCCTTGCCAAAGGTCTCCATCAGCAACCGGCTGGCGTAGTCAAGGCCGCCGTGCATCACAAAGCCCTGCGTCTCTAGAAGCTCCCAGAACTCCTCCAGAATCTCGGCGGAGAGCTCCGGCGTGATGCCGCGCAGATCGGCCAGCTCCTCGGTGAGCCGCTGCACATCAACCTCGGGCAGCGCGCGCAATATTTCCTTGGCCAGTTCTTCGCCCACGGCCACCAGCAAAACGGCCGCCTTGCGCAACCCGCTCAGGTTTGCCGAAGTGCGCCGCCGTCCTGCCCCGCTCTGGTTCCCGTCTTCGGCCAAGGCCCCGATCCTTTCCCCTGCTCCGCTCCGGCTTTACAGCTTATGAACTCGCTCTATTTCCGCGTCTGCTTCTGAATTTTCCAGCTGCCAACTGCCAGACTTCGGCTTTTACCACTCATCTATCCTAATCAGAGTGAATCCAACTCTGCAGCAGGCGGGAGCTTTGCGTGGGTTCACGCTTCAGGTGACCGGTCACCTGCTCGTAAATCTCCTGCATCCTGATCCTCTCGGGGTCGACTTCGACCGGCTCCGGCGGTCGCAACACCGGCTGGGTCTTGGCCTCCACCTGGCTCGGCAGTTCTTTGCTTCCTCCCTTGGCCGTATTCTTGCCTGCCCGCGCGGACCGGGCGCCGTTGAGGGCCGGACGCACCCCGAAGAGCATCACCACCAGCAGGCCAACCAAAAGGGCCGCGTACTTGATCACCACTGGGAAATTCTCGGCCGTGTTAAGCAGTTGCCCAGGCAAAGAGACCGGCTGCTGCAAGCGATTGTCCTCAAAGGCCAGATCCTCCACCTGCAACACGTCGCCGCGCGTCGTGTCAAAGCCCACCGCCGCCTGGGCCAACGCCGTCAGGTTATGCAACTCCTCGGCCGAACGAGGCTGCCATTGCGCCGCCCTGCCCTTGGAGGCGGGTTGCAGCATCCGGTCGTTCACCACAATGGCCGCGGTCAGACGCCGCACCTTTCCAGGTCCTACGACCACATGCCGCACCGTCTTGGAAGACCCGTAGGTTCCCGACTCGCTCTTGGCTGTCTGCGGCGCCGTCGTCTGCTGCGGATAGACCGGCAAGGCCCGTGAATTGGGGGCATTCGAGGCCGTGCCGGGAATCCCAGCGGCCACCGGCTGGGGGCTCGAACTCTGCTCGGTGCGCTGCATCGAGAGGGTTACCGTCTGGTCCGGATCGTAGAGTTCCTGGGTCTCGTCGGTGGCTGACTGATCGTAGTCCAGGGTTACCGAGGCACGCACGTTACCCGCGCCGGTGACCGGCTCGAGGGTGGCGATCAGCTTCTCTTCCAGCGCCTGCTCTGCGCTCAACTGCATCTGTTCTGCGGTCTTCGGTCCCAACGGCAGGTGGCCGTCCGCATCGACCAGCACCACGCGATCCGGCGTCAACCCATCGACGGCCGAGGCCACCAGATTGCGAATCGCATCCGCCTCCCCGTCGGCCAGCGAGCGATGGCGCAACTTGACGACCACCGAGGCCTTGGCAGGACGATCTTGGTCGCGAAAGAGGGAATCGTGTGGCATCACCAGGTTCACCTGCGCCGACGCGACGTCGGAGAGCGAACCAACCGTGTGTTCGAGCTCGCCTTCGAGCGCCCGCTGGTAGTTGACCTGTTCGTCAAACTCCGATCCCACCCAGTTGGGCTTGTCGAAAAGTTCAAATCCCATCCGTCCGGTCTTCAGTCCTTTGGCCGCGGTCAGCAGGCGCGCCTTGTCTAGTTGCCCGGCCGGCACCATCAGGCCAGCGCCGTTCGCGGTGGGCTCAAAGGGGATCTGCGCCTGCGTTAGAGCCTGGCTGGCCTGGCGCACATCGTCCGGGTCCATGTCCACATAGAGGGTGCGCCAGTCGGTGCGCAGACAGTACCAGAGCAGGCCGCCCAGTAGCGCCGCCAGCAGTCCCGCCGCTACCAGAGCCCAGCCGCGCTGCGCCGGCTGCATCCCCGCCCAGAGCACACGGCTGCGGCCCCAGAGTCCCGCCAGCCGGTCGGTCAACTGCGGTTGGCCGACTCGTACTGGCGCGCTTTTTTCTAACTGTGTTCCGCTGGCCATGGTCTATGTATCCCGTCGCTGGAGTGCAATTTCAAGGTTGATGCAGCCTGGTGAATATTCTGTGAGCCGGCTTTATTTGGAGGAAAAATCGCTCGGGTCAGCCGTTCTCATACTCGCGTTTGGTCCCCACAACGGGTAAATGCTCCTCGCCATTGGGCTTTTCTGCTCGCTCTGTAAAGCCCTTGCTGCTCCGCTGGCTCAGGATTCCCTGCCCGTCCGTGGCTACTTCTTCTGCCAGCAGCTCATCTTGTCCGCTGGCCCAACGGCCTGCCCGACGGCCGGCCGCAAGGAGATTAGAACTGCATGCCAACCACCTGCTGGTAGGCCTGAACCGCCTTGTTGCGCACCGCCAGCGCCAGTTCAAAGGCCATGCTCGCCTTCTGGGTGGCGATCATCGCCTGATGCACGTCCACGCCGGAGCCGCTCATCAGTCCCTCGACGGCTGAGCGGGCCTGGTTGTCGAGCTGATTCACCTGGCCAATCGCGTCGGTCATCAGATCGGAAAATGGAGTGGCCGCGGCTCCCGCGCCGGCCGAGGTGGCGGATGTTCCCGCACCCGCGCCGGATAAAGCGGTCAAGGCCTGAGTTGCGGCGGTCATGGGGTTGATAACAATCGACATTTTTTCTCCCTGTGGCTCCTTATTTGTTGTGTGCCATCGACTGAGCTCTGGCTTCAGTTCTTCCCAGCCTGCTTCCGGGCCGGCCGGCAAACCTCCACCCACCGCAATGGCTTTTTCTTGAAATCCGCCCGGCATAAACCCGGCAAATCGACAAACTCGGCGCTTCTACGGTCTCCAAAAAACTCCTCAAGACTTGGCGATCTCCAGCGCCGAGCTGATCATGCCCTTCTCGGCCTGCACGGCCGAGCTATTCAAACCGTATGCACGCGTTGCCCCCATCAGGTCCACCATCTCTGTGACGGGATTAATGTCCGGGTATGAGACATAACCGTCCGCTTCTGCGTCAGGGTTCCCAGGGTCGTAGCGTTTGAGCGGAGCCGAGGGATCCTCGACCACCCCGGCGACGTGCACCCCCGGCGCCGTCGTTCCGCTTCCACCCAGCGCGCTATTCAGGCCAAGTGGAGACAAGGGCGCCAGCAGCGGGGGCAGTGGTGGCAAAGCGGAAGTTCCAGAGGAGGCCGTCTGCGAGGCTGCGTTGGCCAAGGCCGAGCTGCCCGTGGCGGCGTTCAACGTGTTGGCGAACTCTGGATCGCCGGCATTGGCGGCAAAGAGCAACTCTTGGCGGCGGTAGGGGCCTCCCGTGGCCGTGCGCGTCGTCTCCGCGTTGGCCATGTTGGTCGCCACCACCTCGGCGCGCATCCGCTCGGCCTGCATGGCGCTGCCCGAAGTCTCCATCATTGCAAAGAGGTTCATCCTGCCGCTTCCTTTCTCAAGCTAAAGCCTGCTTCCGGCCTCCAGTAGTCTCTGGATAGCGATGGTGCTCAGCCTGCGCCAATCTCCGACCCGGCCCTAGCCATTGCGCTTCGTGTTACTTGTCGCTGGCATGGATGGCATTCATCACGCGCTGATACTCCACGCGGAGCAGCGAGACACCGGTCTTGAATCGCAGCTGCGCCTCGGCCAGATTCAGCCCTTCGCGGTCCATCGAAACATTGTTACCGTCGGGCCGCGAAATCAGCCCGTCAACGGCCTTCAGATGCGCCGGGCGCGCCGGGCGTCCCTGATTTACATCGGTCAGCGCCTCCCGCATCTCGGCCTCGAAGTCCATGCCCACCGCCCGATAGCCGGGGGTGTCGATATTGGCCATGTTAGCCGCGGTCAGCTTGGCCTCACTGGTGGCCAAATCCATATAGCGGGCAATCTGATCGCTGAGTTGAGTTTCAACCTGCATCTTCGTCTCCTCCTCCTCTCGGCCAGCCTGGGGCGGCAGAGGACAGTGCGGCGCGCCTTGTGATCCAGGCCGAGAGCGCCAATCTCATTCGGCCTGTTTGCTCTTCGATTTTGTCTTACTCTTCGATTTTGTTTCACTCTTCAGACGTAACTGGCTCTTCGGCTTTCTGTCTGGTTGCTCAATTGATGGCCAGGCCGAAGTCGATCTCACGCGTGGTCATCACGGCCTCTTCACCGGCCAGAATTGCGCCCCGTTCCAGCACATGTTCGAGTTCGCGGACATTTCCCGGCCAATCGTGAGCGGCCAATTTGGCCAACGCCGCCGGGTCGACCCTCTTGACCGGCGTCTCGCGTCCCATCCGCTCGATGAAGTGGTTAACCAGCAGCGGCAGATCCTCGGCGTGCTCGGACAAGGACGGAGTGCGGATAAGAAAAACGGCCAGCCGGTAGTAGAGGTCGGCGCGAAAAGCGCCAGTCTGGGTTTGCTGAGCCAATGGCCGGTGCGTGGCGGCGATGATGCGCACGTCCACCTTCACGGTCTCATTGTCGCCCACCCGCTGCAATTCGCCACACTCGACAAAACGCAGCAGCTTGGATTGCAACGCCAGCGGCATTTCTCCGATCTCATCCAGAAACAGCGTGCCCCCGTCGGCGGTCTCGATGCGCCCTACGCGCCCCTGCACCGCTCCTGTAAAAGCGCCACGCGTGTGGCCGAAGAGTTCAGCCTCAAGTAGCGCTTCAGGTATCGCTGCGCAATTAATAGCAACCAGAGGCTTTTTGCTTCTCGGGGAGAGCCGGTGCAGGGCCTCCGCCACCAGCTCTTTGCCCGAGCCGGTCGGTCCTTCGATCAGCACCGGGGTCGAACGCGGAGCCACCAGGCGGATGCGGCGGCTGACCTCGAGCATGCAGGGAGCGAAACCGATCAGTTCGGGCAACCTCTCGCAAGAGGCCGGTTCGATGGCGGGAGCCGAGTGCAGCTCCGCGCTGGCCATCGACGCCTGTAAAGGGATGGGCGGGGAGGAAATCGCGCCCGGCGCTCCGCCGGTCATCGAGCCAGCGGCCGGAAGCGCGACCGAAGCAACCGGCAGCGGCCACAAGGAAGAGGGCATGGAGTCCAGGGGGGAGTTAGGCTGATCGAGCGACGGCGCCGCATTCCAGATGGCCGTGTCGTTGTCCTGCGAGCGGCGCAGGGCATAGAGCAGTTCCTGGCGGTAGGGGCCGCGGGGGCTCTCCTGTGCGATGGCGCCACTGGTGGTCACCAGGTCCACATCGGGGAAGTGGGCGCGGAAGTCCTCAAGAAACTCCGCCAGATCAAGATCGGGCAGCCATGAGTCGACAATGATGGCCTCTGGCGGAGCCAATTCCGCCTCGGCCCAGGCCTGCGCACCGCCTTCGACCTCACGTACCTGCCAGCGCAAGCCGATAAGGTTCTCCGAGAGCCGCTGCCGAAAGCTGCGATCATTGCTGGCCACGAGCGCCGTGCGCGGGCGAATACGGCTGGTGAGCGGAAGGGTGGGCATGGAAATCGTAGCCATAAAAATCTCCTGAATATCGATCGGGTTGAATGAGCCAAAGAGCTAGTGCGGAATCGGAGTTGCTGTATCCCGGAAGCAAGCCCGCCAAATGGATTTTTTCTCAAGAAAAAGCCACCCTCAAGACTCTTTGTACGGACACGTTTGCTCTGGTTTCGTTCTATTGCGCCTCAAAAACCGGAACGACCACGGGGGACGCAATGGTCAGCACTGGCAGCGTAGGTAAGGCCGGAAGAACAAGGTCGAGCTCCGGTGGCACCCGATAGCCCTGCCCGCGCACCGTGTGGATCAGTATCCCAGGGGGCGGGTCCATCAGCTTGCGGCGCAGGTAGTTGACGTAGACGTCCACAATGTTGGTGGTCTGCGTCGGCTCCATGTTCCAGACCGAGTCGAGCAGCTCCACCCGCGAGACGCACCGGCCGCGATTGAGCATCAGGTGCTCGAGGAGGGCAAATTCCTTGTTGGTAAGCATGATCGACTGGCCGGCGCGGTGCGCGGTGTGCTCCAGCCGGTCCAGCTCCAGATCGCCGGCGCGCAGCAGCAGGCGCGCCTCGCGCTTGCGGCGCAACAGGGCCCGGCAGCGCGCTCGGAGCTCATGCAGGCTAAAGGGCTTGAGCATCAGGTCGTCGGCCCCGCGGTCCAGGCAGCGGACGCGTGTCTCCACCTCCTGTCGGGCGGTCAGCACCAGCACCGGCAGATCCGCGTCCATCGCGCGCAGCTCTTCGAGCACCTGCTCGCCGTCCTTGATCGGCATGTTGAGATCGAGGATGGTCAGGTCGGGCAACTCGCGACGAAATGCCTCCACCGCCGCAGCCCCATCGTTAGCCACGCGGACGTGGTATCCATCGGCCTCCAGGCCACGGCTCAGGAACAGCCCCAATGCTTTGTCGTCTTCGGCAATCAATAATCTCATGGCGGTCTTTCTTCCCAGGGGCGTCCTTAATCCGCGGCGCCTGCCTGCTTCAGGTTCTGAGTGGACCGGCTTAGCGCGCGCTAAGGATCGGCTCCTCTTTACCTTCCCGCTTGAGGAGACGGAACTCAATAGTGGAAATGAAGAAAGAAGATGTGAGAGTTCCAGGAAAGGCACAACGCAGGGAGGTTTCCCGAAATGGCGACAGACAGCGGCCTGCGCGGAGCGTGTGTTTACCCTCTCCGTCAGACGGCTAAGTCCAAGCTGCTACAGGACTTCTGTCCGTTAGAGGCGCCAAGTCTCTGCTCGCTTGTCGTTGTACCAATATGGGTGCCCCATTCTGGCGGCGTACTTGCTCTTGCCGCAAGAGTGGGAAAGCACCAATTTACGCGGTCAAAAACTCTAGCGCGCGCGACTGCCTTTATTGGCCTTTGATACTGCTTTATTTCGGTACATCTCGGCGTCGGCCCGGTCGATGAGTTTCTTCACGGTCTCGCCCGGCTGCCGTTCCGCAAAGCCGATAGAAGCACAGACTCCGAGTTTTTGAGGCCCAAAGCTTCCTTGAACCGTGTAGTTGCCGCAGACCCATTCCCGCAGGCGATCGATCTGTGCCTGGGCTTCAACGATGCGGCAATGCAGCAGAAGAATAAACTCATCTCCACCCCAGCGTCCGATGGTGTCCGTATCACGGCAGACGGAGCGCATCTTGGCGGCAAACTTTTTCAGCAACTCATCGCCGGCCAGGTGGCCGTGCTCGTCGTTGACCCGTTTGAATTGGTCAATGTCGATGATGGCGATGCAGAACGGCGCACCAGCATGAAGGGATTGCTCGATCTGGGCCTCCACCCAGAGGCGGCTGCGCAGACCGGTAAGCCGGTCACGAGAGGCAATCTCCTCGGCCTCTTCCAGCCGGGCCTGGTAAGTCGAGACCTGGCTGCGGAGCTGGTCGATGGCGGCCTTGCCTTCGGCCGTCATGCGGTCGATTGAAGTCTTCAGATCCGAGGCGCTCTTTTCGATGGCCCCTCGAATATCAGTCAGATCCTCCAGGTTGGCGATGCCTCTGAGCCGCGTTGTAACCTCGGTGATCTGCCGGGCGCAGCACTGGTCGCGTTCTCCCACCGACTCGGCAGTGCGGGCCAACACCAGCAGAATCTCCTTTACTTCACAGGTCTTTTGCTGGTAGTGCAGGGCCGAGCGCCGGCCCCAGGTCTGCAGTTGCTCACGCACGCCGATTTCTGCCTTTTCGACAGCCTCGCTGGAGATCTCCGCGCCAAGTACTTCTCCCAGCTCGAGCAGGCCCTGCTTCAACTCTTCTCCCAGTACCGGACAGGCATCCAGGCCGCAATTGCCCATCTCCGCCAACGCGGAGCGATAAGCGGCCACCGCCAAGGGCAGAAGCAGCCTTGGCTCCTCCTCGCCACGCCTGTTTTCGCCGTGCCCGTTCGAGCCGGTCTTCGGGGTTTGCGCCGCCCGCGTCTGCTGCTGAACCTGCTCGATCAGCTCCGGCTCCGGTTGCTGCGCTGGCTCCAGCGGCGATTCTGCTAGTGGCTGCTCCAGGTACTGTTTTATTGAGATCATCTGCCCTCGCGCGCACGTCGCCGGCCAAACAGTTGAAGCGCGGACACTGCTGATTCTGCTATCGGTTTCTTCTCCGGTTTTCTTTAATCTGAACCTTCAATGGGCTGACCCATCCGGGCAGGATCGATGTATTTCCGAGAGGTGATCTGAAGCCCGGCGAGAAGTCTTCCAAAGACGATTTTGCAAGAAAAATAAATTAATAAAAAAAAGCTATTGCGGTTCGCCTTCTATTCGCTATAATGCGCGCATGGCTGTCACACGAAGACAAAAAGAGATTCTCGACTTCCTAGAGTCGTTTGTGGTTCGCAACGGCTACTCACCCTCCTTCGAGGAGATTGCGCGCGGCATCGGACTGAAGAGTCTGGCCACCGTACACAAGCACATCACCAACCTCGAAAAAAAGGGGTTGCTCAACCGTGTGCATAACCGCAGCCGTTCGATCGATGTGTTGCCACCGGGCGCGCGCACTCTGTCAAGCGACCGGCTGCCCCTGGCGGGGCAGATCGCCGCCGGCCTGCCGGTCGAGACCACCGAGACGCCGGATAGCATCTCGCTGCACGACGTGGTGGGCAACCGCGACGTCTTCGCCCTCGAGGTACGCGGGGACTCGATGCGCGATGAACACATCATCAACGGCGATTATGTGCTGGTGGAGCGCGCGCGCACGGCGCGGCAAGGCGAGATTGTGGTAGCTCTGGTACGTGGCTCTGAGACCACCCTCAAGCGCTTCTACTCCGAGGGTAGCCAAGTGCGTCTGCAGCCGGCCAATGTGGAGATGGAGCCCATCTACGTCCCGGCCGCGCAGGTGGCCATTCAGGGTCGCGTGCTGGGCGTGCTGCGCAAGTACCGATAGGGCAGGGACTCAGGGACTAGGGAAATAGGGACGTAAGCGGCGAATTCGCGGTGTTATCGGCGTCAGTAGACGCCAACAACTTGTCCCTGTTCCCTTAGTCCCTGTTTTAAATTACGCCAGCAGGCGCTGGATCTTCTCTTCAATCACTTCTTGGGGAACAAAGCCGACTATCTGATCGGCCACCTTGCCGCCCTTGAAAAACAAGAGAGATGGAATACCGCGAATGCCGTAACGCGAAGGGGTTGCGGTATTCTCATCCACATTCACCTTGGCCACCTTCAGCTTGCCGGCATAGGTTATGGCTACGCCCTCCAATACTGGCGCAATCGCCTTGCAGGGGCCACACCAAACGGCCCAAAAGTCCACCACCACAGGTTGCTCACTCTGGAGCACCTCCTGATCGAATGTTGCATCGCTGACATTCAAGATTCCCAATCCAGCCATACTCCTCCTTGCGGCAACCGCGCACTTCCAGTTTAATGATACCGGTTCCCATAGGATGCGGCAGCGGAAGGGAAAGTCGCAATTCGCACCTTGACGGTGGCGGAAGCAGGAAGAAATGAGGATAATGAGCCGGAAAACCCAGACAGCCCGCTCTGCTTAAAAGAATCTATTCAAATCGGAAAAATTAAAGCGCCCGGATCCTATGAAGGATCGCGGGCGCTAGAGCAGCCCTCCCCCAGAACTGCCCACACAGCGAATTTAGGTGTTCTATGGACGAATAGCAAGCAATCTTGAGTAACAAAATTGGTAATGTGCTAACCAGGGGTTGTTTCGCACAAAAGTAACCTTCCAGTAGGAGATTGCACAAAACAAAAGAGTTCTTCAGGTCAATCCAGAGCTCGAAAGCAGAAATCAGCTTGAGCCGGATGAGCCGGGAACCGCTCTATTCTTCAGCCAGGAATCAGACTGGGCGCAAAGAGCAAAAAAATTGACTTGTTCCAACCGGCTCAAATCGGCAGAGCTTGAGTTCCGGCTCCATCTGGCCGTGAAGAGCCTGGCGAATGGCCGCCGTCGCGCCGGGAAGACTCTCCTCGTTGCTGACGATAACCAGAACTGCCGGGCCAGCGCCGCTCAGAGCTGCTCCCAGAATGCCGTGCTCTCCGGCCAGCGGCAGCAGCGGCGGCAGCAGCGGACAGACGGGCGCGCGATAGGGCTGGTGAATGCGGTCCTGCATGGCGATGCGCAGCAGATCTTCGCGCCCCTGGGCAAAGGCTAGCCCCAGCAGCGCCGCCGACTGAATGTTGGCCACCACATCGGCGCGGGAGTAGGTGGCGGGCAGCAGGGCCCGTGCTTTGCTGGTAGCCAATGGCTCGGTGGGCAGCACGACGATGGCCCGCCACTCGGCTGGAGGCGCGACGCGGGCCACGTGCACTCGCCGGCCTTCGCAGGCGGCGGCCACAAATCCGCCTAGCCAGCAGGCGGCGGCATTATCCGGATGCCCCTCCAGCGCCGCAGCCTCTTCGAGAATCCGCTCCGA
>Ga0224559_1002138_pt1 | contig 10338 bp, 8 predicted proteins | sample 714S33034metaG_FD_180676 | JGI IMG/M metagenome (GOLD analysis project Ga0224559, IMG submission 180676) | Peat soil microbial communities from Stordalen Mire, Sweden - 717 S3 30-34 | ecosystem: Environmental > Terrestrial > Soil > Wetlands > Peat | place: Sweden: Norrbotten County, Stordalen... | reverse complement strand
ACTCGGCGGTAGCAAATACGCCTGATCCGGACTGTACAACTTGAATCGCGACATACTACTGTTGTCGCCCAAATCAACTGTGAAAATCAAGTGTTTTGTGAAGTTCTCACGCAGACACTAAAGCCCCCTGGAAAAAGGCCAAAATCTAACGGCCTTTAGGCCCGGAAAGCGGTGATCTGAAACAAATACAACTGTAGTACTGGAACGGAAGAATTGTGCAAACAGAACAAAATAGAAGACTATGCAGAAGCAGTATGAGTCCAGTTTCGCACAGGGACAACCCAAAGCCGATGCACAGTCGATCGGCTTGATTCAACAGCAGATCGGTGTTTTCATGAGCCACAATTACTGATTAGAGTCCTCTCCACATTCATCGTCCTGTCATCTCATTGTCACTCCCGATTCACGTCAGCAGTAGATACTGCTGCTAGCGAAGCACCGTGGTACTCGATCGCAGCGCCTGCGCCAACCTGCTTGACGCAATGCGCGTCCTTGGCGGGCGAAACGTGGCGCAACAGCCCCGGATGAGAAAAATCGAAGGGAGCACGACGTGAAAGAGAATCCGGTTCGCGTTGCGCTGTTTCCGGACTCGTTGCACGAGGTTAACGGCGTAGCGAACACGTTTCGGCATTTTGCCGATTATGCGCGAATGCGCGGCTTGCCCTTGCTGGTTGTCCATGGCAGCGCGCCGGACGGAATTCGAGAAGCGGGTTCTGTAAGATATTTCGGGCTAAAGCGTGGGCCCATCTCCTTTCCAGTGGAGAAGGACCTGCGCTTCGACATGGCGTTTGCGCGTCACCTCGGGCGTGTGCAGGAGGAATTGCGCCGATTTCGGCCGGATGTCGTGCATATCACGGGTCCAAGCGACATAGGATTACTCGGCTCGATTGCGGCGCATAGACTCAATATTCCGCTGGCTGCCTCATGGCACACAAATATCCATGAATACGCGGCGAGGCGAGCGGATCGAATTCTGCCCAAGTGGCTGATACGGGGCGGGGCGCGCTCATGGATACTGAAGAGGCTGGAAGATACAGCGTTTCAGCTCTTGATGCTTCACTTCAAGTTGGCGCGTTTTTTCTTTGCGCCGAATCCCGAACTGGTTGAGCGGCTGCAAACAGCGACAAAGAAGCCATGCTGGCTGATGGAGCGCGGCATTGACTTGGATCTCTTCGGGCCGCAAAAGCGCACGCGAAAAGATGAGGTCGAGTTTGTCATCGGATATGTGGGCAGACTCTCAACAGAAAAAAAGATTCGCAGCTTTGCGCCGCTGGCTCAGGCCCTGAGCCGGGCTGGGCATCGGAACGTGCGCTTCGTCTTTGTGGGGCACGGAAGTGAAGAAAAGTGGCTGCAAGAAAACATCTCCGGCGTCCGGCTTACAGGTGTGCTGAATGGTGAAGCGTTAAGCCGCGCTTATGCCGATCTGGATATGTTCGTCTTCTTTTCAGAGACCGACACCTTCGGCAACGCGGTGCTGGAAGCTTTAGCTTCGGGCGTACCGGCAATTGTGAGCGATAAAGGCGGCCCAAAGTTCATTGTCAAGAGTGACTGTGGATTCGTGTGTGCAAGCGATGACGAGTTTTTGCGGGCCGCAATGCTTCTGATTGAAAACCAAAGCCTGCGCCGGGCAATGTCACTGGCCGCTCGCAAGCGGGCAGAGCTCGCCTCATGGAATGCGGTTTTCGATGCCGTATATCACGCCTACGAATGCGAGTTGCGGGCAAAAGACGGCGCATTCGACAAAAATGCGCTTGCGTCTGGCCGCCTCACGCAGAATGCGTAGGGATGGAGGTCGTATGATAATGCCGAGCGCTCAAGTAACCCGAGTGGTCCCGGTCGCTGTTATTGGATCCGGTTATGTCGGCCTCGTAGCCGCCGCATGCCTTGCCGAGATTGGTCATGAGGTCATTTGCGTTGACGTTGATCAAGCGCGCATTGAGAGGCACATGCATTTGCTGAGGACAATCCGGCAATGATGGAGAATGGATTGCTTAATAACAACTGTCTACTTGGCGGCCATGGTCCATGCCCTTCGTAGCGTACCCGCCATCTGCTTGATTTAAAAGCAGATCATATTTTTTCCGAGAAGCGCGTCTGATATTGCCAACTTGTAACATTCTATTCATATATTCTCTGTAGCCTAATCTTGGTGAATGTTAGCGTGCAAGAGATACGTCTCTCCAAACTCAAGTTTCAGACCGAGCCGGCGCAACAGAACGGCGAGAACCATCTGGAAGCCGTTTCCGCCGAGGCCGCGCAGATTCGCGCGTACCTGTTGTCGCGCGGCAACTCGGCTATTGCCGATCGCGGATTCCGTTGGCTGATGGTGCTGTGCGCGCTGAGCATCTTCGGCATCGTGGTGCTGATCGCCACCGAGCTGGTGGTGCGGTCGAGGCTGGCCTGGGCCCTGTTTGGCCTGGACTTCTTTTATAAGGTCTTCATCGACACATACACGCATAAGCCCATCTATTGGGATCCGGTCAACGGACACTTCAGCGCCCTGCCGTTTCTATATGGAACGCTGGTTTCGTCGTTTCTGGCGCTGCTGTTGGCGGTACCGCTGGCCATTGGCGTGGCCGTGTTTCTGACCGAGATGTGCCCGCAAATGCTGAGGGCGCCGCTGGCCTTCATCACCGAGCTTTTGGCGGCCATTCCCAGCGTGATTTATGGGTTTTGGGCAGTCATTGTGCTTGTTCCGCTGTTGCGCGATCACTTGAATCCATGGCTTATCAAGGGATTCGGCTGGACCGGCTTTTTTGGCGACGACAATCCCACCGGCCTGGGTTTTCTGGCCGCCGGCATCATTCTGGCCATCATGATTCTGCCGATTATTTCCTCGCTGACACGCGAGGTGATGACGGCGGTTCCGCAATCGCAGCGGGAGGCGGTGCTGGCGCTGGGGGCGACCCGCTGGGAGATGATTCGCGTGGGCGTACTGCGCAACGCGCGCATTGGCATCGTGGGCGCGATCATTCTGGGACTGGGGCGAGCCTTGGGCGAAACCATGGCCGTGACCATGGTGATCGGCAATAGTCCCGAGATTCAGCGTTCACTACTGGCGAATGGAAGCACCATGTCCGCGGTGATCGCCAATGAGTTTGCCGAAGCCTCCGGCGATCTGCACCTGAGCGCGCTGATGGAACTTGGATTGGCGCTGTTTATCGTAACCATTATCGTGAACGCCTTTGCACGCCTGATGGTATGGGCTGTGACGCGCGGAACGCCGTCGTCGATACATTGAAACAGGAACGAGCGCAGGAGAAGAGAAGCTGAAGAACGAACACACATTGCGCGCGCGAATACGAACGCTGAGCGATGGCGCGGCCACGGGGCTGGCGGTGCTGGCGACTGTGCTGGTGGTGGCGCCGCTGGTGGCCATCTTCGCATACCTGATCTATAAGGGCGCCAGTTCGCTTAGCTGGGCTTTCTTTGTGGAGACTCCGAAGCCAGTCGGCGAAGTGGGCGGCGGCATGGCCAACGCCATTCTCGGGTCGGCCATTCTGCTTGCGGTCGGCAGCCTGATCGGTGTTCCGGTGGGCATAGCCGGCGGCATCTTTCTGGCCGAGTTCGGGCGCGGCACCAAGCTAGCCAATGCCGTGCGCTTTACGGCTGACGTGCTGAACGGCGTTCCGTCTATTGTGATGGGCATTGCCGTTTACTCATTGATCGTAGTTCCCCAGGGACACTTCTCGGCCCTCTCTGGAGGCGTGGCGCTGGGCATCATGATGGTTCCCACCGTTTGCCGAACCACGGAAGAGATGTTATTGATGGTGCCCAATGCGGTGCGCGAGGCGGCCTTGGCGCTGGGCGTGCCGAACTGGCGCTCAGTGCTGGCCATTACGTTGAAGACTGCTTCGCCGGGCATTATCACCGGATGTATGCTGGCTTTTGCGCGCGTTGCGGGAGAAACGGCTCCGCTGATCTTTACCGCATTTGGCAACGTGGGCTGGAACACAAGGCTGGACGAGCCGATGGCCGCGCTGCCTTTGCAAATTTATGTCTATGCGCTCTCGCCTTACGATGACTGGCACCGGCTGGCGTGGGCGGGGTCGCTGGTATTGATTGTTCTGATTGTTCTGGCCGTTTCGCTGGTGCGTTTTGTCACCAGCCGCGGCGTTTTGAAAGGGGCTAGCTAAGTGGGCGTCGGCATTGAGGTAACAAACCTGAATGCGTGGTACGGAGCTAATCACGCGTTGCAGGACATCAACCTGAACATTCCGGCCAACCATGCTACGGCGCTGATTGGGCCGTCGGGTTGCGGAAAGAGCACCTTTGTGCGCTGCCTGAACCGCATGCACGAGACCATTCCCGGTGCGCGGGCAACGGGCACCGTGCGCATTGGCGATCTGGATATTTACAAGGACATCAAGCCGGTGGAGATTCGCCGCCGCGTGGGCATGGTTTTCCAGCGGCCTAACCCTTTTCCCACGATGTCGATCTACGACAATGTGGCCGCGGGGCTGAAGCTGAACGGCTACAGCAACCGGCATGTGCTGGATGAGATCGTCGAGCGGTCGCTGAAAAACTCCGCATTGTGGGACGAGGTAAAGGACAATCTGAAGAAGGAATCCGGCGCCAGCCTCAGCGGCGGCCAGCAGCAGCGCATGTGCATTGCGCGCGCCCTGGCCGTGGACCCGGAGGTGCTGCTGATGGATGAACCTGCCTCCGCGCTGGATCCGGTTTCCACCTCCAAAATCGAGGATTTGATCTTCCAGTTGAAGGCGCAGTACACTATTGTGATTGTGACTCACAACATGCAGCAAGCCGCCCGCGTGGCAGAGAAGACGGGCTTCTTCCTGAATGGCCGGATGGTGGAGTTCGACTCGACAGACAAGATCTTTACCAATCCCAGTGACAAACGCACGGAAGATTACATCACAGGCAGGTTCGGATGACGCGCATACGCTTTCAACAGAGTCTTGAGAACTTGAAGGAAAAGTTGCTGGTGGAGGCCGGGCTGGCCGAGCAGGCGGTACAGCGCGCCATCGAGGCCTACCGCAAACGCGACCTGTCGATTTGCGAGCTGGTTAGCCGCGGCGAGATCGACATCAACATTCTGGAACGGGAGATCGACCAGGCCGCGCTGGACTTGCTGGCCATGGAACAGCCCATGGCCGGAGATCTGCGCTTCATCTTGAGCGTCATCAAAATTAACGCCGAACTGGAACGCGTGGGCAACGCCGCGAAAACCATCAGCGAGCGCGTGCGCCACATGGAACGGATGGCTGCGGCTGAGTTGCCGGTCAATATTCCCAGGATGGCGGAGCTGGCCTCCGAAATGGTGCGCATGAGCCTGCAGGCATTCATCGAGGCGGATGCTGAGGCGGCGCGCTCCATTCTGACCATGGACGATGCCGTGGATGCCATGAACAAAGCGGCCTTTAAGGCGCTGATTAAGGTAATGGAAGAGCAGAGTCACCTGGCTCCGCAGGCGCTGAATGCGCTGATGATCAGCCGCGCCCTGGAGCGCGTAGCGGATCATGCCACCAATATCGCCGAAGATGTGATCTTCTGGGTGCTGGGCGACGATGTGCGCCACCACAAGAGCGTGAATCTACTCCAGCAACAGCAGGACAAGGGCGAAACCAGCGCGTAGTAGTTGCGCGGTGATTGACTGGCTGCTGCAACCCTCCGTATCAGCCAATTGAGTAGCGCATAAGGCCCGCGTGCCACGCGGGCTTTATCATTGGCAAAAGAGTTGTCCGTAACCCTGCGGCTCACAACCAGGCATGATAATTTGAATTCGAATGCCCACATGTCGCTATTGGTGGGTTTCGCTTCCCCCGGAGGGGGAGTTGAGAATAGCCCAGGACAAGCAACGCGCAGTCCTGGGTGAGCAGTCCCAAAGAAGCGTTGCGTCCCGTAGGGCCGCTGTGAATCTCCTCCTCAACCTCACAGGTATTTTCAAAAGAGCATAAGCCAGTTGCCGGCTGATTCATCGCTGGCAATGCAACACGACAAAATGGGCAGCCCATATTCTGGGCTGCCCATTTTGTCGTAGCCATAATCGCTGGTTGGCGGATTAGGGCAGGTAGTAGCGGAGGGTAGTCCAGATCATATTGTCGATGCCCTTGGCGCCGTTCAAAGGTGTGGACAGGGCGCCTGCGGTACCGCTGCCTGACCAGCCCTCGCGGACCGCGTAGCCGTACTGGATGCCCTGGCGGAAGCGCCCGCGGTCGCCCTTGTAGATGTCAAACCAGTAGCCGCCGGTGAGCTCCTGCACGCTGCGGGTGTTGTTGCCGCAACCAGTGCCGCCGGGCAGGTAGCCGGTCGAACCGGATTGATAACCGGGCGTGCCGGCCGCGGCGGCGCAGGTGGCCGAGACACTGGCATAGCGCGAGCCGTAGCCGATGGCAGTCTTGGTAGGCGTGGCTGTCCAGTGCGATCCCTATGTGCCGCCACCGTTGGTTGTGGCTAAGGGGCCAGTTGCTGAGGTGGCGCATTGGGCGCTGGCGGTGGCAGCCGTTAGTCCTGCCGTCTGGCAGAAGTAAGGCTTGGGATCGCCCAGCGTAATGTCCGTGGATGCGTAGTCGGCACGCGCCGCGTAGTCGCCGCCGTAATTTAGATAAATCATCAGGCGAGGCGTGGGCGTGGCTTCCAGCGTGAAGAGTCCCGAAAGGTTGTGGATCGGCCTCAGTTCGCCCGTGGCGTTGTTGGTAACGTCTGACAGCGTGGTGTTGCCGTAGCGGCCCACACCAGGTCCGTAGAGGCCCTTGACGCCGAATGTCAGCTTGTCCTTGATGATCGGCAAACGCGCGCTGGCGCCGAAGCCGCCCAGAACGATGCTGTTGACAAAGTAACCAGCTGTGGTCGACCCCGCCCAAACTGCCGTTCCAGGGTTGGCGCCGTTGAAGCCATAGATGTCGGTGCCGCCGCCGTACTTGACCGAGTTCTGGGTCACGCCTGGATAGACCGTTTCATGAGCAAATCCAGCGATGCCGAGTATTTCGTAGTGTCCCCAGCCCGGATCGAAGGCCGCCTTGACGATAATATCGGGCGCCTCGTTGAAGGAGATGTTTGTGATGTTGGTGTTGGCCGTGATCGTGGCATAGGTCGGCATGTAGGTGTTGATCAGGGCGCCTGTGCTGGCGTCGTAGGTCTTCACGTTGGCGTAGCTCTTGACGTAGGTAGTCGACCCAACGGTGCTGACCGCGGCGTTGTAGTTGCCGCCGTTGGCGCCGGCAGAGCCCAGGATCGCGTAAGGTGTATCGCCGGCCAAGACGGACGAGTAAAGCAGTTGCGGATTCTCAACCGCGATGCCGAAGGCCGCCTTGTCGAAGCTCTTCACCACCCGGAAGCCGTACTGGCGGGTCCAGACAAAGCCCGGAACGTAGTTCGGGTCGATGGTCTGCGGAGTGAGGATGTCGCTCGGGTTGCTGCCGATGCCCTTCTTGCCTTCGGTGGCCAGCGACCACATCTGTCCGCCGGCAACTGTCAAGCCGCTGTTGGTCTTCGCCTCGGCGTAGAGTATGCGCTGGCGCAAAACGTAGCTGTTGGACTGGTTGTTATTGGAGGTGATGCCGGTGCCCAACCAGTCAGCCTCATAGTAGCCGCGCAGGGTGCCCCAGCTTACTTTGCCATCGGCCGACAAAGTGATGCGCGATTGGCGGGCAGAGCCGTAGAACTCGCTCAGCGAATAGGCGTCCGCGCCCTCGTAGGGAATCGAACTGAAAGCCGTGGGAATGTCGCCGCCGGTGGCCTTGGTGCGGTAAACAGTTTCACCCGCCAGGAAGCCGCCTGGTGTGAGGTTGATGCCCTTGTAGTGCAGTGCGCTGGGATTGGAGATTTCCTTCCTGACCTTTTCCGTCTCTTCGGTGACCTTGGTGGCGAGCGTTGCCTGGCTGCCCTTGAGGTCGGTCACGGAGGTTTGCAGAGTGGTCACGGCGGACGTGTTGTCGGTCACTGCCTGTTGCTGGACTGAAGCTGCGGCTTCCGCCCTGGATGCCGCGGCGCGGGCGTCGGCTGCCGCCTGCTGGGCTTTCTGCAACTGCTCGTCCTTGGTGGCAAGGTCGGTCTTCAGGCTGTTGATCTGGTTTTCAAGATCGTGGCGCAGTGCCTGAATCTGCTCTTCTACCGTCGGCCTCGCGGGCTCCTTGGTCTTCGCGGTTGCAACATGCTTCTTTGCAGGCGGATTGGTTGCGCTTGTTTGTCCATAAGAAGCGACAAAGCTGACTGCCAGGATTGCCGTGGCAGCAATACTGAGTTTGAATTTCATTGGGCCTCTCTTTGTTTCTCTTGAATTTGGTTTGTTCCATGGCGGCATCCGCTTTCACGGCGAGTGCCCGGTCTTCCCGCATCATCGAAATCATGAACAAAAAGCCGATATTCGTCTCGGGCGGTATGCGGGATATACAGGAAAGCCGGACTAAGGAAAGCAGCGTAAATAGAAACCTCCTTAGGTGCTTTCGCTCTAGAATCGCAGAACTATGTTAAAAACTGATAAACTTACATGCTTTTAACAATCGCCTTGCTTCCATTTTTGTTCGTACTTTTTTAGCCGCATGTAAGTAATCTGGAGTCGGAAATATTTACATGATTTTCACAAACGAGAAACGTTGTTCATGGCAAGTCTCATAAGAGCCTACAAGAGATTGTCATTGCTAATCCGCACCTGAAAAGGTGAATCACTGTATCAAAAAACGAGGCTATCTGATCGCATAAACAAGGCAGATTATATTGCGCGCAACAATAGCATCACTAGGGAACCTCTGAATAAGTCGATGTTTTGAAAGGGCACGACTGCATAGCTTGCGGAAATATTCATTCGGAGATGCAAGAAGCGTCAGGGCACGTCTGTACAGCTTGCGGAAAAATTCATTCGGAGATGCAAGAAGCGTCAGGGCACGACTTCAGTCGTGCCAAAATGCAGCAAAATCAACGCGGGCTTTAGCCCCTGAGGGAATGTTGGACCGTATCAAACACATAATCAGAGGTTCCCTAGGAAAAAGTTATGGTCCGGCATCGTTACCGGACCATAGCTCTTGCCTAATTGCAGCTCTGGCATTATTTCAAGGAATAAACCGTCTTAAGCACTTTTGCGGCCACATTCTTGGGCAGCGGAGCATAGGAGAGACCCGAGGCTTCGCTCTCGCCGGAGGTGATGATCCAGTTCAGCAGATCCCTGAGCACCTTGCCTTTGGCCGCATCGGGTGACTGCAGAGGCACCAGCATCCAGGTAAAGCTGGAGATGGGATAGGCATGTTTGCCGGGCGCGTTGGTGATCGAGACGCGGTAATCATCGGGCATCTGCTTGACGCTGGCCGCGGCTTCGGTAACACCCTCGATCGATGCCTTCTCCCAGTTGCCGGCGGCGTTCTTCACTTCGCCGAAAGCGATCTTGTTTTGCAGAGCGTAGATCAACTCAACGTATCCTACGGCGCCCGGCAACTGGCGAACCTGGCCGGCCACATTCTCATTGCCTTTGCCGCCCACGCCCACTGGCCAGCTGATCGAAGCGCCCTTGCTGGGGCCTTTGGCCCAGTCGGAGCTGACCTTGCTGAGGTAGTCGGTAAAGATAAAAGTGGTGCCGCTGCCGTCGGAGCGGTGGACCACGGTGATCTTCTGGTCGGCCGGCAGCTTCACGCCGGGGTTGTCTTTGGCAATCCGGGCATTGTTCCAGTTGTCGATCTTGCCCAGGAAGATGTCGGCCAATACGTCGGGACTGAACTTGATGTCGTCGACGCCGGGGACGTTGAAGATGGGCACAACTGCGCCCAGCACGGTGGGTATGTGAGTAAGTTTCGTCTTGGCTGGTGCCAGTTGTTCGTCGGTTGCCGGCATGTCCGTCGCGCCAAAATCCACCAGGCCGGCTACCATCTGACGGATTCCGCCGCCGGAACCGATGGACTGGTAGTTGATCTCAACTCCGGGATGCGCCGCGCTATACTCGCTAAACCACTTGGAATAAATCGGATAAGGGAAGGTCGCGCCTGCCCCGGTTAATTTCTGCGCCTGGGCGGAACTCAAGGCAAAAACCAGCAACCCAAACAAAATCAATGTCTTTTTCACTGTAATCCTCCTTACAGACCACTTTCTTTAGTCAACTATCTGCTGGGAATGTTACAGGAGTTTGAATTTTTTGGTGATTTTTGAATGAGAGGCGGTTTGAGTGCGGCTTTTCGATTGAGAAGGTAGTGTTCGGTAACTACGGGTCGTCCCGTACGCAGTGCCGAGTGAGTTGCGAAATACTGGCGGACACCTCTCTTCTCGCGCAGCACTTCTTCGACTCTGGGGTGAAATATAGTAGAGCGTGTTTCATAAACCCGCTTTGTATCAGGGCACGACTTTAGTCGTGCCGCAAGTGATGCAAAATCAACGCGGGCTTTAGCCCCTGAGGGA
>Ga0224559_1002137_pt1 | contig 10348 bp, 7 predicted proteins | sample 714S33034metaG_FD_180676 | JGI IMG/M metagenome (GOLD analysis project Ga0224559, IMG submission 180676) | Peat soil microbial communities from Stordalen Mire, Sweden - 717 S3 30-34 | ecosystem: Environmental > Terrestrial > Soil > Wetlands > Peat | place: Sweden: Norrbotten County, Stordalen... | reverse complement strand
CGGCGATTACCTCTTCAGGACGCACGGCCAGGAGAGCAAGCACCTCTGCCGTTGGAAGCCATTCGTTGCGCCCGGGATCGTCCAACTTACTTGCATTGGATGCCGGAAATCGCTTGTCGTGCATATTTACCTTTCTCGGGTGATACAGCACTTGTCATCCTTAAACCCGATGGCACGCAGAAGTGTCATTGCCGGGCACCAGTTGGTAAAGGCAGATTGCAGCAGGTTGAGTCCGACAAATACTGTGAGCCAGAGCCAATAGTAAGAAACAGTGTATGCGAGGGCAAGCGATGCCAGAATAACAACGCCTGCGATAAGGCGTAAGCCGCGTTCGACGGTCATAGAGAATCTCCTGATTGAAGATCGGGTTGTAATGCGTTTGTGGTTTCAGACCGCGCATGAGCAACGTAATAGAGCACGGGAACGGCGAGCCGAGAGAGGAACGTCGAGGCAACTTCTCCAGCGATCAGAGACAAGGCAAGCCCCTGAAAAATCGGGTCGGAGAGAATGACGCTGGCGCCCACAATGACCGCGGCTGCGGTCAGCAGCATCGGGCGGAAACGAACGGCCCCAGCGTCAATGACAGCCTGGTCGAGCGGCATCCCCTGACGCCGCCGTAGTTCGATGAAGTCGACAAGGATAATCGAGTTGCGGACGATGATACCGGCTCCGGCAATGAAGCCGATCATCGAAGTGGCCGTGAAGAAAGCGCCCAGAATCGCGTGCGCCGGAAGAATGCCAACCAGCGTAAGGGGAATGGGCGCCATGATGGTCAGTGGCACAATGAAAGACCGAAACCAGCCGACCACCAGTACGTAAATCAGGATGAGCACAGCAGCGAAGGCAATTCCAAGATCGCGAAATACCTCGATGGTAATATGCCATTCCCCGTCCCACTTCATCGAGTAATGGTCGGTGGAGTCAGGCTGCACAGAGTTATAGCGGGCGAGAGTGTATCCTGCCGGCAGCGTCAAATGATCCAGTTGCTTGTTCATCTTGAAAATTGCATAGACAGGGCTTTCCTCGCCTCCCGCAACGTCGCCTGTAACATATACGACGCGGCGAAGATTCTTGTGGTAGATGCTGGGTTGAATGGTTTCGTGCTGAACATTCACCAACTCCCGGAGCGAGACCATGCTTCCATCGGAGCTCGGCAAATGAATATTGTCCAAGCTTTGTTCGGAGGATCGATCCGGACGATCAAGTTGGACGATGATTGGGACCGGCTTTCGCGCGGATTGGTCATGGATCAGACCGGCACTGGTGCCCGAAAGGCTAAGCGCTAAAGCGCGTGTAACATCGGCAACGGCAATTCCGCGCTGTGCCGCCTTCACTTCATCTACATGCATCACCAGCTTTGGTTGCGGATCTTCCACGTACCAATCCGTATCCACGACTCCGGGTGTGTGCTGAAAGATCGACTTCACCTGTTGCGCCACTTGCGTTTGCCCGCCGAGGTCCGGCCCGTAAATCTCCGCCACCAGAGTTTGCACGACCGGCGGGCCAGGCGGAACTTCGCTCACTTGAATGCGCGCGCCATAGGCATTGCCGATATTGAGCAACAAAGGACGCAAGCGCTTCGCAATTACATGGCTTTGATCGCTGCGCTGTTTTGCCGGTATCAGGTTCACTTGAATGTCAGCCTGATTTGACTGATGGCGCAAGTAATAGTGACGCACCAAACCGTTGAAGTTGTAGGGCCCGGATGTCCCGGAATAGATCTGGTAGTTCAAGACATCAGGCTGCCGGGCCAACTCGTTGCCCATTGCCTGTGCCACTCTCGTTGTCTCCTCAAGAGGCGTGCCATCCGGCATATTGACGATTACCTGTAACTCGCTCTTGTTGTCGAAGGGCAACATTTTGACTCGCACAAGTCCAAGCGGAACGAGCGCAACTGCCGCCAGAAGGAGCACAACTATTCCTACGAAGAAGTACGCGCGATATCGCACCGAATGAATGAGCGGCGACATAACTCGGCGGTAGAGAGTGGTTGTCCAGCTCTCTTTTTCTTGCACTGACGCATCGGCTCCGGCAAGATGTTTTCCGAGCAGCCGAAGCGCGGCCCATGGCGAAACAACAAAAGCCACCATCAGGGAAAAGAGCATTGCGGCAGATGCTCCAACGGGAATGGGCCGCATATATGGTCCCATTAGTCCACTTACGAAGGCCATTGGGAGAATGGCCGCAATCACGGCAAACGTTGCGAGAATGGTGGGATTGCCAACCTCAGCAACGGCCTCGACCGCAACCTCACTGACGGGTCGCCCATGATTTTCAGGAAGCCTGAAGTGCCGCACCATGTTCTCGACTACAACAATAGCGTCATCAACCAAAATTCCGATGCTGAAGATCAAAGCGAAGAGTGTCACGCGATTGATGGTGTAGCCAAGGAAATAGAAAACCGACAACGTGAGCCCAAGTGTGACGGGAATCGCCAGCAATACCACGCCTGATTCACGCCACCCGAGGAAAATTGCAATCAGCAAGGTGACGGAGAGAGTCGCAAGCAGCAAATGTTCCAGCAATTCGTCTGACTTGGCCTTGGCGGTCTCGCCGTAATTCCGCGTGGTCGAAATGTTCACATCGGTTGGGATGCTCACGCCCTGCATTTTGTGTACGCGGTTTAACACGGCATTGGCGATGTCGGTCGCGTTTGTGCCTTTGCGTTTGGCGACGGTAATGGTTACAGCCGGATATTGGCGCGGCACAGATTGCGCGGAATTCTTGTTTGTCGTTCCAAAAAGTACGTAGTTGGAAGGCTCGGCCGGACCATCAATAATCTGGTCGGCAACGTCCCGCAGATAGACAGGGTGCCCATGATCCACGCCAACCACTACTGTTTCCAGATCTTCACGGCGCGTAAAGATATTACCGGTATCGACGCGGATTTCCTGATTGTTCTCCGCAAAAGTTCCTGCCTGCACACTGGCATTCGCTGCTTGCAAATGCGCAACAATGGCCGTTGGCGACATACCATAGGCATTCAGCTTCGCGGTACTGAGCACGACACGCATGGTGCGAGGAAGACCGCCGATGATGGCTGTCTCCGAGACGTCGGTTACCTGCTGGATGTTGTGCTCAACCTCGGCAGCGACGGCATGAAGCTGATAGCCGTCATAATGCTCTCCCCACAAAGTCAGCGAGAGAATTGGGACATCGTCGATGGAACGCGCTTTGATAAGCGGCTGTGATGCGCCCTGTGGCATTCTGTCAAAGTTCGAGTAGAGCTTGCTGTAGACTTTAATGAGCGCATCATCCTGCGGCGTTCCGACCAGGAACCGCACAATGACCAGGCTCTGCCCAGGACTGGATGTAGAGTAGACATACTCGACGCCCGAGATCTGATGCACCAGCATTTCGATCGGCAGGGTCACGCGCTGCTCGACTTCCGCAGGCGATGCGCCTGGCATCGCGGTCGTAATATCGAGCATCGGCACGATAATCTGCGGCTCTTCCTCGCGGGGAATGATTGCCACCGCAAAAACTCCGATGGCCAACGACGCGGCGATGAAGAGCGGCGTCAACTTGGAGTTGATAAAGGCGTGAGCCAGACGCCCGGCAATTCCAGGATCAGGCTTCATGGCTGGACCTCAATGCGCTTGCCGGCAAGATCACGGTCTGCAGGATTGTCCACGAGTCTTTCTCCAGTGGAAATGCCCGACAAAACTTCGACGAGATTGCCACGTGCTGCACCCAGTGTTAGGTAGCGGAGCCGCGCAACCCCTTGGCCGTCGAGGACGTAGGCGCAGACCAGCGAGCCGTGCTGCACAACTGCAGAACGCGCAACCAGCACAGCCTGGCGAATGCCAGTCGTAAACTCAGCGGTTCCGTAGACACCGGCATGAAGCGAGTCCGAAGCAGGCAAGTCGATCTTGACGGTAAAACTGTGGCTCGATGGATCAGCTGCGGGAATAATCTCCGATACTGTCCCCATCGTGCCAGCCGAAGGAGCTGCGGCAATCGTGACGTTGACCTTCATCCCCTTGCGAATCGCGCCGATTGCCGACTCGTCAACAGGAATTTGCAGTTGCAGTGCTCCGGCCTGATCGACCTGGAGCAACGGCACGCCGGGTGACGCGATCGTTCCTGGGTCGGCCATTCGCGCTGTCACGACGCCGGAAAACGAGGCACGAAGATGTGTGTAATCCTGCATGGCGCGCGCTCCGCTCTCTTGCGCTTGTGCCGCAATAGCTTGCAAACGCGCTACCTCCAGCCTTGCAGTTGCAGCCTCGGAACGGCGCGAGACCTCATCCATCTCCTGCGGACTCACGCTCTTTTCGGATTGCAGTTGGCGGTACCGTTCCAGCGTACTGGACGCCAGTTTGGCATCGGTCTGTGCTGCGATCTGATTACTTAGTGCCGCCTTCGCAGTCGCACGTGCCTGATCCGAGGAGGCGCGCAAAACCGTGCCTTCGAGCACTACAAGAGTCTCGCCTGCCCGTACTTTGTCGCCCTCGTGCACCAGCACCTGCTGGATGCGGCCGGTAACCTGAGAGGAAATGATCGCGGTTTCCCGAGCGTGAATGGTTCCCGTGGCAGTGACACTCTGCGGCACCTGTTGCAGTTGGCTCTCGACAACTCGTGCCTGTGCGGTTTGAATCGCCGCCTGTGACGCAGACTCGCTGTGGTGACAACCGCCAATCATCAGCGAAGAAACTGCAAGCAAACAACCTGTTAATGCAATCTTCATTGCAAATCCTCCGCTGCTTCGGAAGTCAGCGTTCCTGTGGTATACAGCAAGTCAGCATAGGCCAATGTATTTCCGTATACTGCGTGCCAATAACTTGTCTGGCTCTGCCGTTCGGCATCTTCAGCGCGCAACAAATCTGTGATGGTGGCAAGTCCGGCGTTATAGCGGTTCTTGAGGATGCGAAGGCTCTCTGAGGCTTGCGCCATTGCTGCTCGCGCTGTTTCCAGCGAAAGTTGCGCGGTTTTCCGTTGGATGTGAGCACGGCTCACTTCCGTCCGTATATGCTGCTGCGAAAGATCCAGTTGCGCATCGATTCTCTGCTTTGCGGCGTTTTCCCGCGCAAGCTGAGCGCGCTTTCCCGCAGGCAGAATATCGATACTGACTTGTATTCCTGCGACCCAATTGTTGCCCCCAGAACCGGCAAGTGAGTTACGATCTTCTTCCCAGTTTCCGTAGGCGCTCACGCGAGGCCCGAAGTCCGATTTCGCGGCACCTACAGCGGCCTTTTGCGCCGATTGCACCTGTCCAATCGCAGCCAAATCGGGACGCATCTTTGCGGCGCTGATCAACTCCTCTTCAAGCGAGAGTTCGGGAAACGAATGGAAATCAAGAGGCTTTAACTCCGAAGGCTTCAGGTCCTTGTCGCCCATTGCCTCGCGCAAATCCGCCCAAGCAAGTTCCAAATCTCCTTGGGCCGCAATCAACTCCTGTTTGCGCGCTGCCACATTGACTAGCGCTGACATGCGATCCGATTCAACGGCAAGGCCCGCCTTGACGCGCTCCTCCACAGAAGCTAGCAGTGCCGCCGCCGTCTCCTGTTCATGCTGAGCTACATCGATCTCCCGCTGCGCATAGAGTACGGACTGATACGCTCGGACAACCCGGAGAACAATCTGCTGATCTACAGCCTTCGCCGATGAGGAGGTGCTTGCTCGCAACAGATCGGTGCGGTGAATCTCCCTCTGGGTCTTGAATGAATCGAATCCAACCCAGGAACCGGAAAAGCGCGTAGAGAAGTTGCCGATAGGTTGCGGGCGGTTTAGAGCGTTCAGTGCAAAGTCGGCCTGCGTGAATTGCTGCTGCCTCAATCGAGTTCCAAAAGCATAAACGGGATCGTTTCCGCGGGAGATATCTTCAGTGAAGTTCAGTTTCGGCAGCAACTGAGTGCGCGCTAACCTTACCTCGGCGTTGGCTGCCTTACTGTCGGCGCGCGCAACCGCAACTTCTGGATTTTGCTGGAGTGCCCGATCAATGGCTTGCCGGAGCGTGAGTGGCTCTTGCGCGCTGGCGGCAAGGCATCCCAGGACACTCAGAACGGCTATCCAAAATAAGCGAAACGTGTGAAAACTCATGTAGGTGTCCTTGACGAAAGCGTTCACTTAAATAGAGTCACAAATAACGGGATTTGTTACAAATAGCGCAATAATAATGATTATGATTTCGTACTTCCTTGAATCCATGGTGCTTATTTAGATCCAGAAGCGCTCTTGACCAAATTGACATGTACAAAAATTCCCGCGTTCGCCAATTAAACGATCCTTGTGATGTTGAGAATATGGCACACTTTCATCTCCGCATGGTGGTAGGCTAATCGCAAGCAGGAGCTGCCGTTTCTTTGCAATGCGAGGTCGAGGCGAGCCAACTGAGTAATCCTGGCTGCATTCGCAGAGATGGACTGCTGTTCGGAAGGACGACAATACGCTATGACGATTCCCGTTGACGGCGCCACTCCGCAGAATACCCGCTTGCAGCACTGGCTGCGAATTGAGCCACAGCAAAGGCCGAAGGTTTACGAGCAGATTTACGACACGGCTGATATGTCCAGCCTCAACTACTGGCTTGGAATCATCTTTTCGTCAGGAATTGCAGCACTAGGCCTAGTGTTGAACAGCCCCGCCGTCATTATTGGCGCGATGCTCATCTCTCCTTTGATGGGACCGATTATGGCCGCTGGATTGGCTCTCGCAGCAGGCGACTTGTATCTCGCGGCAAAAGCCTTCGCAAACCTCGTCGCCAGCATAACTCTAGCAATTGCTTTCTCCGCTTTCATCGTTTGGCTTCTGCCTTTTCATTCTGTAACCGGCGAGATATTGGCGAGAACCAATCCTACGCTGCTCGACCTCGGTGTAGCTTTGCTCTCTGGATTGGCTGGCTCAGTAGCGGTGTGCCGTGTTGGCGGAGGGGATGGAGTCACGACTCTGCCGGGAGTGGCCATTGCGGTTGCATTGATGCCGCCACTCTGTACGGTCGGCTTCGGATTGGGAAGTGGAGCAAACACCAGAATCATGGGCGGGGCAGGCCTTTTGTTCCTGACCAATCTTGTCGCTATTGTGGCCTGTGCATTTGTTGTGTTCCTGCTGACGGGGATGAACGCACCAGAAATTCGCGCGGAAATGGAGCACGCCCGAAAGGGCGAGTTGCTGGCACAGAAGCTATCGCAAGGTCCACTTTCCAGAGTGTTGGTCAACAGCGGCAAGCTTCGGTGGCGAATCTTGATGCTTGTCGTTTTGCTCGGAGCCATAGCCCTTCCCTTGCGCACGGCATTCAAGCAGGTTGCAGGCGAAGCCATTGTGAGAAGTACGGTTCAAGATGTTGTAAAAGGGCTGTTGCCGTCAAGAGCGATTGTCTCTCAACGCGTCGAAGTAGGGCGAGAGAGTGTAGCGGTACACCTGATTTCGACTCAGGCCGTTCCAGAAAAGAAGATTCAAGAGGCTGAGCAGATGATCGAAAGGCGCTCGGGGCGCAAGGCGATGCTATCTGTCACAAGCATCGCAAGCCAGAGTGAACTAGCCGAACTGACGCAGCAGCTCTCGGTATCATCGCAACTTGCGCTTGTCGCGCCAGTGAAGTCTCTGGAAGATATTCACAACGAGGTGGTCGCCCGCATAAAACCGATTCTCATTGATGCCTGGCCTGCCGAAGCGCCTATACAGGATTATGATGTGGCGTTTAGCCCATCTGGAATCGTCTTCAACGTTCGATATGAAAATGCTCACGTACTTGGAAAAATTTCGCAGAACCTCATCGCCAAGCAACTGCGAGAGAAGCTTGGCATACAGGATCTTTCCCTCGTTGCGCAACGTATTCCTCCATCCAGAAATACATCCAGAGAATTGAAGAAGAAGCCACACTGAAAACGACGACCTGTGCAAGGGGCCCTTGGCCGACACCGGAAAAACCAGCATTGAGTCGATCAGGAATGCTGTTTTGAATCGGGTTTTCTGGATGGCAGGCTATCTGACGCAAATCCTTTGCTGAAACCGGCACCGAACGGCCTGCCTTTAATTGCTTCAGCTTGGCAGAGTGGCCATATCGTACGCCACAGTAAGGACAGGGCACCTTGCCTCCACGATGATCGGAAAAGCCCCTGAAGTTTTACTTTTGGATCCAAAATGGGTACTCTTCCTGAGTCCGAGAATCAGTAGGTCGATCTCTCTTTCGTCAATATGCTTTAGAATCTCGACGTGCGGCCGTCCGACACTGATAAACGTATGTGGTTCGCAGATCTGGCGCACATTCTGTGGCATAATTGCTCCTACCGCCCCGTAAAAGTTCTCTTGAAGACGAGGGCGGTGCTCTGCGTCATCAATATCGCTTGTTCGAATCACGTTCAAGACATTTAGCTCAGCGGAGAATACGCCCGCCAATGCAACGGCAACTAAAGCTCCATGGGCCGCTTCCGCAGTGCAATCGGAGGCATAGAGGATTCGCCGAATCTTCAGCTCGTCTGCAAGGAGAGCATTCACTTTTGGGCCAACAGTGAGAGCCGGTTCGCTCGAATAGCGCAGGATTCCTTCCGCAGTGGAACCGAGAACCAGGCGATCGAGAGTGCCTCCGCCATGAGTTCCCATTACGACAAGAGATGGGCTTCTGCTGCGCGCCAAGTCTGGGATCTCCTTACGAGGGTCTCCTAGAAGCAGAACAGTTTCTGTGGCGCCCCGTCCAGCCGAAAGCGCTTTCGCTGTCAGCAGTAGGTCACGATTCAATCCAATTCGCTGTTGACTGGAGTCGGGACGCTCTGTTTCCACCTCAAGAGCAGCTTGGGACAAGATGAATCCGTGCGCAACCATCAGACTTGAACCAAAGTGTTTTGAAAATGCCGAGGCATACAGACCAGCATTTGTTGATGCCGGTGAGAAGTCAGTCGCAAAGATTACGGAATTAAACTGGATCATTAGAGTCTTTCCACCAGGACCATCTACTTTCTCCATGGGGTTGTCTATCATGGTTGAACTCCCGTCTGGAAGTCGATCATCGATATTGCAAAGTTATACTGCGACCGTGCGTTGGCATTGCCTATGGCAGCTTCTGTTTGCTGAAGTTCAGCCTGACTCAACTCAACAATCGAGCTTAGCCCAAGATCGTATCGGGTATTTGCGAGGTCCAGCGCAGTGTTTGCCTGCTTCAGAAGTTCGGTCGTTACGGTCACCTTTTGCAATGCCGTATTTGCATTCAGCCACGCAGTTCGAACATCACGGACCACCTGCTCCCGGAGGACACGCGTCTGCTCCGCTGCAGCCTGCGCTTGCAATCTGGCTTCTGCGGTTTGAGACGTAAACCTAAACCCATTAAAAATCGGAATATTCACGTTGCCGCCAATGGCTCCATACCAATCAGAGGTGAAGTATTGTGACGATCCAACGGGAGTGCCACCGACGACACTCATAGCGCTGATCGTCGGAAGAATTTGCTCATGCTGTGCTCTACTGAACTTCTGCGCGGCCTGCTCGCTGAACTTCAAGGACTGAAGATCAGGTCGGTTTTGTATTGCCTGTGCGATAAGAATCGCGGAATCCGCTGGTAGAGGTGGCAGAGTGGCTTCATCGTCAATAAGCTGGATATTCATTTGCTGGTCGTATCCAAGCACGGCGCTCAAGGCAGCCTTTGCCGCGTCGAGATCGTTCTGCGCATTGAGCTGAAAAAGTTTTGTCTGAGACAGGTTGACTTGAGCAAAGCTCAAGTCCAGATTCGACCTCAGCTTGGATGAAGTAAGTGCACTCACCTGATCGGTTAAAGTCTGTCGTGCAGCGACTGTCTGCTCGGCAACCTTCAAAGTCTCTTGGGCCTTGATGACTGCATAGAACACCTGATCGGTTGCCAGCACGATGTCCTGTCGGCTTGCTTCGGCATCAGCTGCTCGCGCCTTCTCTTGCAACTGCGCAGATGCCACGAGATTCCGAGTACGTCCGAAGTCTGTGATGAGTTGATTCACTTGTACGCCCATGCCTGCGTGTTCTAGAAGGCTTGAGGCAGTAAGATACCCGCTGGAAATCCGGCTTCCCGTATTGGCTGTGACAGCAGTCAAGTTACCACTCATATTGGGGAGTTCATCTGAGCGGCGTTCACGCACCATTTGATGCTGAATTCTGGCAATCAATTGGCTGATGCGAACGCGCGGATTGTTCGCTATTGCAATCTGCTCGGCCTGCTGACGTGTAAGCAGCGTTGGGCCGTCGGCGGCAGTCTGTGACGATGAAAAGATGGATGTTTGTGCAGTTTGCGCACTCACAAGCAATGCCGCATGCGCATTGGGAGCATCCGGCAGCTTGACTGCTGGAGTCTGAGCGCACAGTTGAAGCACTATGAACAAAAGCATAAGAAGTGAGGTAATGCTCTTTCGGTTGCACCCCATCGTTACACCTCCCCAATCGTCAATGC
>Ga0224559_1002136_pt1 | contig 10348 bp, 12 predicted proteins | sample 714S33034metaG_FD_180676 | JGI IMG/M metagenome (GOLD analysis project Ga0224559, IMG submission 180676) | Peat soil microbial communities from Stordalen Mire, Sweden - 717 S3 30-34 | ecosystem: Environmental > Terrestrial > Soil > Wetlands > Peat | place: Sweden: Norrbotten County, Stordalen... | reverse complement strand
TATATTTAAAAAAAAATTTTGTATCTTTTATTTTAATTTTTTTGATATATTAAATGAAAATCATTAGATTTTAAAATGCTTAGACCAGTGTTTTCACCTATAACTCCGATATAAATTTCCCATTTCGGATTTTTATTGTCAAATTTCATGTCTAAATTTATTAATTCGGCTATTACAGCATCTATTATTTGTTGCTCAGTTAAATCTGTGTTTTTCATCACATCACATTTAATATTGAAATTATCTCCAGATTCTATTATCTGTAGAGATAATTCTCGGATTTTGCTGATTATATCATTAAAATTGGTTTTCAATGCACTGTTAATTGGAACAATGCGAGATATTCTTTTAGATGGAGTATTTTTAATCTGTTTTGCAGCTTCAACACTATTTCTTTCACATTCAACAAAGACCACATTTGAACATTCTGATTCTTTAATGTAGAGTTTTAAATTAACATTTTTGATTGTTTCTTCTAGTTCGGTGATTCCCAATAATTCTTCTACTTCTTCGTTATCATTTTCATCATATATTACAATTAATTCAAATTTTTCAGTTGTATTAATACTAAACACCTCCGATAATATTATGTATTAATATATAATAATAAGGTAATAATATTTTTTGTTTTCATATTAACCAAGCATGAATTATTAATTTTTAGATTTAATAACTCTTCAAGATAGTTTTAAATTAATATTTGATAAATTATTTTAATTTATGTTTCAAAATAATTATTATAATTAGTAATCAACTAATTTTATTGGAATCTAAACATTATGAATATTAAATTACCATTATTAGTTTTTAATAATCAATGATCGTCATTATTAAACTATTTCAGATATTCACGGTTTTTTATTATCCAGTTATATTTTGTAATAAGTTAAATGTAAAAGTTTTAATATATATAGTTTTCTAATATATAAAATATTTTTATTACTTTTTAAATAATTTTTGAGATAAAATTTTAAATAGGTATGATTATTAATATGGAAAGTATTAATAATTATATGGATAAAAATGGATGGGTTAGTGTTGATTTTATGATAGCATTTATGATTATTATATTGACAATTCCAAGCATAACATCTATAATAAACGATCGTGTAGATACAGCAAACTCAATACGTGAAATAGCTGAAGCCAAGATTTTAGAAGAAAATGTTGCAGGAATAATTGAAATGGTATATTCTGGAGGTCAGGGTTGTTCCTATATGCTAAAAATGCCTTCAAAAATAGCAAACAAATCATACTGTTTGAAAATAAATTCAACTGGTGTTTATGTGATGTTTAAAAATAATATTGGCATGGTATTCATAACTCCCATGAAAATAACTAAGGGTAAATATTATTCTAATATATTATTAGAACCCAATAAAACCTATAACATCTCAAATATCAAATTTGGAGATAATTATAATGGTATAATTATAAAAGAAATCTAGAATGGCTTAACTACTAAACTAACTTGGTGAGTTGTATGGATTTTTATGGACAGTATGTATTAGAATATATTTTGATATTAGGATTCAGTATTTTAGTGGCATTATCAACTCTTGCCCTAGTATATGATATCAACGAACTAAATACAATAATGGCATCTGCACGTAGCGGAGTATTGTTAGGATCTGAAATGGATGGTGTAGCAATATATCCCCATGAAACATTTGATGATTACGTAGGAAAACATCCCAGATTAAAAACAGGTTCAAAAATCACTTTTATACGTGTTATATATGAAAAACAAGGATACGACCAAGTATACAAAAAGAAAAAGATAAAACTTAAAATATTTGCTTCAGTTAAATCTGTATATAATAAGGATGATAGGGAATGTATTGGGGATAGAATTAATTATTACGTTCGAAGGAGTATTTGTAAATCATTTAAAACAGAAAATTTAACCAATATCTATTACAATCCAGCATTTTCAGATAATTATTTTATAACGACATACGATGTTGAATGGGTATAATTTTTGCCTTTAATTTAATATTTCATAATAAAATTCATTATTTTAAATTACCAATTATTAACCCTAAAATAAAACCCAAAATAGCAAATACAATACCTGCATGTAATGCTGCATTGTTAGCATATGATATGGAAAATGAGCTATTAATCCAGCCCCATACAAAGAATACAAGACCACCCAATACACCAATTAAAAAACCAGTAAATATAGCATATTCTAGATTTGGACGTATAAATAACCAACTCCAACATATAGTATCTAATATATAATATAATTATTAATATTTTAATTGGATAAATAAGTTTTTAATATTTTGTAAAACAACAATTTTAATTATTTCTCTATATATACAGTAATATAACAACATTAGACTGAAAAAAGAAGTAAAACTAAAAGTATTATTCCCCAAATTAGCCATCTAAAAGCATTTTCTAAATACTTTTATATATTATTGTATTTTATAAAATTATATATCTAATTCATATTAATAAAAAAATAAATCTTACAGATATAATAAAGATATTTCCGGAGTACATATGACCAAAACTAAAAAGGAAAAATTGGATGACATGTTAACTGGTCTTCTAAGAGTAGGACAAATTAAAGTTTGTGGCATAGTATCTAAGGAAGGTCTTCTAATAAGTTCAAGGACTCCACCCGATGTTGATGCCCGAATATTTTCAGCATTATGCTCAACTATAATGGGTGCAGCAGAGACGGCATCGAGTCAGATGACAACTGGAACAGTTTCTCAAATATCTGTCAAAACTGAAAAAGGTACAATAGTACTTATACTTGCAGGGATTAAAGCTATACTAACAGCTTTAATAGACCCTGAAGCGCAAATTGGACTTAAATTTTATGAAATGGAGAGAAGGGCCTCACAAGTAAATGAAATTTTAATGGAGATGTGATATGAAAAAAACTCACATAACCAAACTCGATGATTTCCTTGTAGGAGGAATAATAGAGGGATCATCAATATTATTCAGTGCTGTACCCGGTGTAGAATGCGAAGCCTTCGGATATCAAATTCTAAATGAAATAATTGGAGATGGGAATCAGGGTTTTATTTTTACCAATGTTACAGAGCCCATCAACATAATATATAAATTTAAAAGTTATGGATGGGACCTTGAAAAATATCTAAACGAAGAAAAAGCCTTTTTTGTGGATGGAAGTTCAAAGTTCTTAGGATTACCACGAAATGGCAAGTATTCTATCGATGAAATAAATCAAACAGAAGAAATTATACTTAAATCTATTGAGGATATCCCCAATGGTGTTGGTATTATAAACAATTTATCCACACTAATTGATCTAGATGAAGATCATATAATTAAATTAATTGATAAATGGAATAAAAAAGCAAAGGCAAACAACACTATTCTAGTATATATATTTACCAAATGGGATTATAAACCTGAATTAATCCAAGATATTAAGGATAATATGGATGCAATTGTTAGTTTAAACAGTATAGAAGAAAGGGTGATTATTGGACAGGGATTTATGGTAAATGCATCATGGAATCATCCTGATAATAACATGATACTTTTTTTTGTGCTTCAACCTGGTGGGATAAAGATATATATACCTAAACTTCTTGTAACCGGATCCTACAATGCGGGTAAGTCTAATTTTGTCAAATCATTATCTAAAAAAACCGTTCCAGTAGATAGAATGGCGCTGGAAAAATTGCCAACCTCCATTGCAATGGATATTGGTCATGTTGTTCACGATGGTTTCGTAGCAGATATATTCGGTACACCTGGTCAGGAACGATTCGATCTCATGTTGGATGTTTTGGCAGAAGAAGCTGTTGGTGCATTTATTATGGTGGATTTAAGTGCTCCACAAACATTTGGAAGGGCAAAGGAAATGATAAACAAAACCCAAGCTGAAGCCATTCCTAGAATCATTGTAGCCAACAAACAGGATCTACCCGGAGCTTTGTTACCTGAAAAAATAAGAAATGCCATGAAACTGGACGATACCATCCCCATAGTTCCATCAATTGTTATTGAGGATAATGGTGTTGAATTAGCTCTGGAAACACTTCTAAAACCTTTATATGGTGAATAAAAATGATTCCAAAAATAGAGTCAGGAATCCCTGGATTTGATGAACTCACAAGTTCTAATGATGGAACAGGTGGAATTCCCGAAAATACAGCTACGTTAATATACGGCCCATCAAAAACTGGTAAATCCATATTTATCAACCAATTTATATACAAAGGACTCACAAATGACGAACCATGTCTTTATATTACAACTGACAATGGATATAAACAGTTCAAAACTAATATGGATGAATTTAACTGGCCAATTGAGAAATATCTCGATAGTAACTCTCTTTATCTAATTGATACCATATCAGATGTATCTGAAGGAATACCCTCACAATCTGAATCATTCATACAATCCTGCATCAACAATCCAACCGACATCATGGTCAAATTTGGTTCAGGAGTAAATTATATCTCTAAAAATAATCCCCTATTCAGATCTGTTATAGATTCTGCAACCACATTACTTGCATACAACGAAAATATGCTGATAATACGTGTTTTAAAAGCCTACTTGATGAGAGTAAATGAGGCAGGTGGAACACCAATAATAGCATACACACAAGGTTCAGCCGATAGCATAATAGAAACAATGCTAAAATCCATGGTTGACAATATTATAAGGATAGATGGCGAAAACTTATACATTGAAGCTATGAATGGTATAGGTAAACGTAGTTCACCCTATCAAATAACAGACAATGGCATTATACTATAAAATAATTATTAGTATCAAATTAAATCAAGAGGTTCAATCACATGAACAATATTCAATCAGGAATTCCAGGATTTGACCAACTTACAGTATCTGAACTTGCTGAAGGTGGAATTCCAGAGAAATCAACAACACTAATATATGGTCCGCCAAAAACAGGTAAATCCATATTCTGTAACCAATTTACCTACAGTGGACTTTCAAATCAAGAACCATGCCTTTATGTGTCAACTGATAAAGGCGTTAAACAAGTCCAAAGGGATATGATGGATTTTCAATGGTTAACACAGAATTACATTCAAAACCAAAGCATTTATTTTATAGATGGAATATCCTATCTTTCAGGTGGAAAATTTGAAAATAAAAACAATTTAGTGTCTTCATCTGTTAGTAATCCTGCTGATTTAATGGTGAAAGTGGGTATTGGAACCAGAAATGTATATAAAACTTCTAATCATTTCAGATCCATACTTGATTCTCTTAATACATTATTTGCCTTCAACCCAGATCAGATGGTTATAAGAATTTTAAAGGCTTATTTAAGAAGAATAACCGAAGCTGGAGGCACGGGTTTAATTGCCTACACCGAGGGTATCACAGATCCAAAAACAGAAAAGGAATTAAAATCATTATTTAACAATACAATTAGATTAGATGGCCAAAATATACATATAAAATCAGATTATGAAGATTTTAACGAAGTTAAAACGTTGGAATCTGCTTACACAATTTCAGACAAGGGCATAGTTGTCAATTAAAATAATGTTGAACCCATCAATTGATGATTATCATTTATAGATGATCCAAATAAAATATTTGAATAATAAAATTCATACATTTAGTAGAGTTACCTTTTAATGAAAACCCATTAAATAATTTTTTTTGGAGGAAAAAATATGAAAGAAACCCTTCTTATAACAGGTGTTTTTGATATGTTATCTGGTGGAGATTCAGATAAAGAATCCAATGAAACTAAAGAATATACTATGGAAGATTATCAGAAAATGTTAAAGGAATATAAAGATGCCGAAGCAGAAATACTCATAAATATTGCTACCATACAATTTGAAAATGAAAATATTCTCGAATCAATCAAAACTCTTAAAAAAGCAATTAAAATATATGCTGAACTTGAGGATATGGACAAACAAGGATTGGTATATGATTTAATGGGGGATGTTAATCGATACAACAAAAATAATAGTTCGGCCATAGAAGATTATAAGAAAGCATATAAATTTTATTTTAAAATTAATTCAGATTATAAAGATGAAATAAAGGAGAAGATCAACAATTTAGAAATTCTCGAATCGGCTGATAATACTCAAACAATTTATAACTATGGTGTACCTTCGAACATACCATCAGAGACACCAACACCAGATGTTCCATCATTATATTATACCAAAATAAGCAAAAAAATAGAAGAAGTAATTGGCATGCTCAAGGGAGCAGATACTTACATAGCATATGCTAAATCTGAAGATCCAATGGAACAACTGGAAAATGCATATGAAATGTCCGATGGAATTGGAGATGACACAGCTAAATCTACTCTACTACTTATCATAGGTTACGTTTCATTAGAGAAATTTAAAACCAACGATGCACTTAAATATTTTAATGCATCACTCGAAAATTTCCAAGAAATAGATGATAAAAAGGGAGAAGCTGTTTCAAGATTGTTAATTGGAACTGCAGACTATATTAATGGAGATATGGAGAAAGTATCTTCAAACTTCAGAAAATCTATCAAATTATTAAGGGATATGAAAGATATTACAGGAGAAACCATTGCAATGGAACTCATGAATTCAATTTACGAGGAAGAATAAGTAAAATTCCAATAATCAATAAATTTTAGAAAAAATAGGAAATAAAATTTACTTCTCAAAAATAAAAAAATATTATACTAATATTTTTATTTATTTGTAAAATAGTTTTTACCATTTTTCATAGAGAACAATATCATCCATACTCTTTCGTAGCTTAGTTCTAGGTGTGTCATTTGGATAACCTAAAGGAGTAAATACTAGGGGCAAAACATTTTCTGGAATATTTAAAACTTTCCTTGCAGATTTAAGGTCGAATTTTCCTATCCAACAGGTTCCCAATCCCAGTTCTGTAGCTGCTAAGATTAGATGATCCATTGCAATGGTTGTATCTACTTCAGCATAATTTTTACCATCATCACGTATCCATCCATCATTTGTTAATGTACAGGCACAGATTAAGATTGGAGCTTCAACAAAGAATTTTCTGTCATATATAAGTTTTAAATTTTCTTCATTACCCTTGGTCTTTATGACTATTAACTTAAATGGTTGATAATTATGGGCTGTGGGAGCTAAACGTGCTGCATCAAGCACTTTATTCAATTTTTCTTCTTCTACAGGTTTAGATTGGTAACTTCGTACACTATATCTTTTTTGGATCAGATCTGTAAATTCCATTATTTTTCACCTCAAATAGAAATTTTTAATTGTTATATATAATTATCCTAGATTACTTGCTTTATAAATTTGGAAAAATATCCATTTTATAATAAATTTCATATATGATTTATTAATTCTATTTATATCAATATCACTACATATCTTTTAACCTATTAAATGCATATTGTCGAGTATATCCCTTAAATGTCTAATTAAAGTTAATATTTCCAACTATTCCTTTATTTCTTTTCAAAAAATACAAGTTATTGAGTAGGAGTCCAGTTTATTTGTTTAGTATTAATTTCTTTAATTGTTTTTGTACTATTGTTTAGACAGGCAACAATAGACGTGGCAAATAGGTCTTTAATTTACCTATAGAAGAGTTGGATAATATGTTAATTGGTCTTGAAAATAGTTTCTGGAGGAATGGTTATTGCATAGCTTGCCACTAGATAACTATTGGAAAAGAGGAGACAATAGTGATGTCGTTACAATCACAACAGCACATAATTATATTCTCACAGGATGGCATGATTTATTCCCATCCCAGATCATCCATGATTATCTTAAGATGCAAATTGAAGGAAAAACACCATATTTAACGTTTTCTTTGGACACATTTAGAAGTAGCCCAATAGATTTTATGACTTAAACTTCTGTTTGATGATAACCTATTAGATATATTCATAACATTTAATATTTTTAAAATAGATGATATTCATCTTTTAATAAGTAAATAAACCGTTCTAAGGGGTATTTTAAGATTTTCTGATATTCTTTTAGCAGGAACACCTTTATTATACAATTTTTTAACTTCCTTTGCCTTTTCTTTAGTATATTTAATCTTACGTCCACGTTTAAGACTTGAATTTTTAAGGTAGTAAACTGTTTTAATTGGTAAGTTAAGTTTTACAGATATGGCCTTTGGGCTATTGCCCCTATCCAGTAGGGACTGTATTCTGGTTGCATCATCTGGACTGTATTTATTGGGTCTGCCCCTTCGGTTAACTGGTTCAATAAGAATACCAAGTTCACTTAGTGCATTCATATATTTCTTGGAGATCCTTGTGTAAATACTGACTGGACATGTTATCTTCTTTAGATTGGGGTTTCTGTCAAGTATTTCCATTATCTTACGAGATGAAAGCTGTTCATTCACATACACTTCTAAAACCAAAAAAAATCAACCCCTAAAAACTTTTTATCCCTTTATCATTTCTAAGAATTTTTTAGCCTTTTTTGTCTGGGGTTTTCCAAAGGTTTCAAATTTATTCCTTTCAAATTTAACATCTTCAGGCTTAACAGAAAAAACATGTGCTGCAATATCGAGTGGGATATTACCAATAGTATTTAATAGCACAGCACCTGCAGCATTGGAATTTGTTTTAACATGAAGTCCTTTCATCTTATTTTCCATTTCAAATTTCTTTGAAAGTAAATTTTTAATATCATGAACATATACAATGTTTTCTGTCATATAATTCCTTAAAATTTTAACAACATCTGGTTCAAAATCTTCAAATGCTTTGATCTGATTGGTGTCAAGATTTGGACGAAGATTAGGAAATGGTCCAGAGTATTTACTCCTTCTATCGTAGGATGTCGATAGGTAACATTTCACTATATCCCATAGAATCATGATCCTTGGAACTTCAACAAAAAGTTGTCTTTCCAGTCGTTTCCGGGATTCTATGTCAATTTTAAGTTTAGGATTAAGTTTGCCCTGTTTATCCATCAGTTTTTTCTTAGAGAGCATATCGTTGATTAGTTCGTCCTGGATATGTTCTCGGTCATATACATCTTCCACCATCTTTTTTGCCATTGATTTAGCATTTTTAACTGTTTCATCATATATTTGAAGTTTATCCAAGTTGATGATTACATTATCCTGTATCTGATTAAAAATTTTCCTGGCCCTGTTCTCAGCGAGCTTAACATATCCAATGGAAAGAGCTGTTTGTACATGTTTATCATTTATTATTGATGGTTTTTTTCTATGAAATTGCATAAATTCAATACGGGCATTTGAACCATGTTTATGACGTATTTCCCGTTCATAGTTCATCTGATCTTTGGCATCAATATTAACCCTTTTCCTAACCCATCTTCCATCTTCAAAAACCTTAATTACAAGTGAAAGAGTTGTAACAACACCTCTCTTCTCATGTTTAAGTATCCTAACAATGGTTCTAAATGCCTCTCTTCCCATTGGAGAAAGTTCTGACATTTTAACCATATACTCCCCAGACAATGGGAGATATTTAATTATTTCAAGTCGATATACGCCCTGTTGGTTTATTTCGAGCTTTATATTGCTTGAACCACAACTGCAGCTACCTCCAATAAAGCTTGATAATTCGTGCCCAGTGAATTTTCCATTACATTCACTACAACTAAGGATAGCAAACTCTTCCAGATGACCTAATGCAATTTTATGGGAAGCTATAGCTGATTTAACCCTGTCTAATATATTCTTTTTGGCTGCTGCATTCATACGAAAGTATTGTGTGTGTTTATTCACATCATACATGTCTTCAACCTTCATTTCAGATTTAGGTGTGCGTCCGTACTTCATTAGGGATCTGTAGGGTGTTTTGTAACCCTTAATTTCCATTGTGTCTCTTAACTCTATCAGTTCATCGAGATTGTTTTTAAGGTACATATAGATAATAATAAAGCTTTGGAAATCATGAATTTCTTCGGCTTTAATCCGGTTATGTCTTATTCCGTCAAGGAATTTCTCTGCATTACCTATTAAAACTGATTCATTCATTTTATATTTTCACCGATCTCAGCACCTTCAACAGTTAAAAGACTCATATTATCATCTGTTGCCAGTAACATACCCTCAGATTTAATTCCAAAGAGCTTTGCTGCTGGTAAATTTACCAACACAATAACAGTTTTATTTAAAACTTCCTCTGGCGTGTATTTCTGTGCAACACCAGCAACTACCTGTATTTTCTTTTCACCAATATCTACCATGAGTTTTAATAGGTTCTTTGATTTTTCCACATTCTCTGCACCGATAATTTTCCCAACTCTAAGATCCATGGCAGCAAAATCATCTATTGATATTTCATCCTTCATAATTTCTACTTCCTTTAAATTCTCGTAAAGCTCTTCCTTTTCTCTGCTGATAATATCGT
>Ga0224559_1002135_pt1 | contig 10349 bp, 9 predicted proteins | sample 714S33034metaG_FD_180676 | JGI IMG/M metagenome (GOLD analysis project Ga0224559, IMG submission 180676) | Peat soil microbial communities from Stordalen Mire, Sweden - 717 S3 30-34 | ecosystem: Environmental > Terrestrial > Soil > Wetlands > Peat | place: Sweden: Norrbotten County, Stordalen... | reverse complement strand
ACGCCCACAAAGGCCATGTTCCAGTTGGCGCCCGTCCAGCTTCCCCACTGGCTGTTGCGGCTGATCCACTGCTGCTGCGGGCCCGCGCCAACATTGCCGTCGACCAGCGAGTCCGACATCCAGCCACCGCTGGCCCAGCCTCCGTCCTGATGAAGCACCATGTTGCCCCGCACGTGCATTCGCCGAAAGGGAATTGCCTGGGAAACGGCCCATTGCATCGTGCCGTTCCGAGCCCCGCCGGTCGGCGTCACCGAGAAACCCTCCACCGCGCGCCAGAAAGTACATGTGGCGTTGTTGTGGGGCAGACTGGCATCGGAGTGCACGTTCCCCGTGATGTGCACACCATCCGGAGAAGCGCCCAGGCCAACCACTTCGGTGTAAAAGCCTACCGGCACATCGACTTTGTAATCGCCGGGGAAAAACAGGAAGGCGTTGCGCTCGGAACCGAATTCGTTGTGCTGCTGCACCTTGTAGACCTTGTCGATCTGCTCCTGGATGGCCGTCGCGGACATCGACGGATGGAAGACCAGCACATTCGGTCCGAAGTCCGGGGACTTCTCCTGTTTGGCTGCCGTCGCAGCATGGGCCGCGCATCCAAACGTTGCTAACAGAAGCCCCAACCCGAGCGCCGTTCTCAAGTTGCCGCAGTCGCGCCGCACACCATTCGTCATCTTTCTTTCTCCGGTTCCCGCTCCGTATGCTACCCCCTGCGAACGCGACATACAAACTCGGCGCGCCCCGGCAGTTGGACACAACGCAGCCGGGGGAGCGACAATGGCCGTCGAAGCAGAAAGAGCGGGGAGCCTCTAGTGAATCGATTTTCAATCACGCGGCGGGATTTTGTGCGTCTGGGCGCAAGCGCCGCGGCAGTGGGCGCAGCCATGAAGACAACGCTGCTGGCCCCTTCCGTGCTGGCCGCGCAAACCAACACCGGCCGCAAGATTCGATTCGCCATTGTGGGCACCGGGATTCGCGGCTGCGATCTGCTGCGCGCGGCGCGCCAGGTATCGAGCGGTGTCTGTGTCGGAGCCGCCGACCTCTACACCACGCGCCATCAAGCGGCGAAAGAGGCCTGGGGCGCGGAGATCCCCACCACGGGTGACTACCGCAGGTTTCTCGACAGCAAGGATGTGGATGCCGTCCTCATTGCGACCTCTGACCACTTGCACCGCCGCGTGACGGTCGACGCCGTGGCCGCGGGGAAAGACGTTTACTGCGAAAAGCCCATGTCCCACTCGGTGGCTGACGGGCTGGCGATGGTGCAGGCGGTCGAGGCGGGCAAGCGCATCTTTCAGGCCGGCAGCCAGCGCGTCAGCTCCATTCTCTACGCCAAGGCCCGCGACATCTACGCCTCCGGCCGCCTGGGAGAGGTTCACTCGATCGACGCGCAATGGAACCGCAACTCTCCAGGGGGCGCTTGGGTCTATCCCGTCCCGCCGGACGCGAGCCCGCAGACGGTCGACTGGGACCGCTTCATTCAAGACGCCCCGCCGCGCGCTTTCGACCCGGTCCGCTTCTTCCGCTGGCGCCTGTTTGCCGACTACGGCTCCGGCCTGGGCGGCGATCTTTTCGTACACATGCTCTCGGGCATCTTCGCCATCACCGGGCTCAACACGCCGCCGCTGCGCGCTTACTCGAGCGGCGGCCTCTATCGTTACAAGGACGGCCGCGATTTTCCCGATTTTCTTGAAACCATCTACGATTTTCCTTCGGCCAATGGAACCATCCAGGTACACGTGCACTGCAACCAGAACAACAACGATGCCGATGAGCGGATCAGTTTCTTCGGGTCAAATGGAACCCTGGTGGTCACCGGTAAATCCGTCACCTTCACGCCTCAGGACGTGACTCCGCGCTTTGAAGCATACGGCTGGAACGGCATGACCCAGGCGCAGCGCAAGCAGGGCATGGAAGAGTGGAAGGCCGCTCATCCCAGCGCCGAGACGCCCGCCAATCCAACGGAGGTTGAGACTTTCAGCCTGTCCCACGGCTACAACGACACCGCCGAACACATCGCCAACTTCTTCCGCGCGGTCAACAGCCGCCAGCACGTCGTCGAGGACGAGGTCTTCGGCAACAACGCCGCCATTGGCTGCCACATGGCCAATTACTCTTACTTCCACCGCACCGTGGCCAATTGGGACGCGGCGGCAAAAGCCATCAAGGGATAGGGGCCGGAGAACAGAGACCAGGGGTTAGGGACTAGGGACTAGCGCCTGGAGACTGGCACGCTCTTCCAAAGGAGAATCGACTCATGACCTATTCACGCAGGACTTTTCTGAAAGCCTCGGCTGCTGCTGCCGTTGCCACTACCATCGCCCCGCGCCGCATGACAGCCGCGCCGCTCAGCTTTCCGATCGGCCTCCAACTCTACAGCGTCCGCGACCTGCTCCCCAAGGACTTTGACGGCACCCTGCGCAAAGTAGCCGCCGCCGGATATACAGAAGTCGAAGCCGCTGGCTACTACGATCGCACCGCCGTCCAGTTCCGCCAGGCCATGGACCAGGCCGGGCTGCGCTGCACCAGCACGCACCACGCGATGGGGGAGCTACGGCCGCACCTCGACGAGTTCATCGAATATGGCCACAATCTTGGGCTCACTTATATTGTTTGCCCCTCGCCGACGCGCAAAGACCCGCAGGCCAAGGGGCCGCTCAACCTGGACGATTGGCGCTGGGTGGCCGGCGAGCTCAACCGCATCGGCGAGAAGGTCAAGGCTGCCGGCATGACCTTCGGCTATCACAACCACGGCCCCGAATTTGGCGTCGAGGGCGGCGTGGTGTTCTATGACGAACTGCTGCGCCTGACCGATCCCAAACTGGTCACCTTCGAGATGGATTGCGGATGGGTGTACGCCGCCCGGCGCAGCCCTGCCGAGATCATTGCCAAAAGTCCCGAGCGCTTCCAACTGCTGCACGTCAAGGACATGGAACGCACGGCCAACGGGCAGTTGCATTCCGCGGTGCTGGGGCATGGAAAGATGGATTACAGTCCGATTTTCCGCGCTGCGACGGGGCTGAAGCGCTACTACATCGAGCAGGAAGACTACGACATCGACCCCATCGAGGAGCTGCGGCAGGACGCTGACTACATGCGGAAGATCAGCATCTAGGCTGGTCACCTTCACTTGGTGTCAGCGAACGATGTCAGCAACCAACGGCAGGTTTTGAGCGCGCAAATTGCCCCGTGCCCCATCCATTCGCTTTTTCCCGGCGAATGGGTGGGAAGCCACGGATCTCAATCCGAACCCATGCCATCCCAAGCGGCCACATGCCTGCATCCACAGCTACTCGTATCTCAGCGCCTCGATGGGGTCGAGGTTGGAGGCTTTCCAGGCTGGGTAGATGCCGAAGAGCAGCCCGATCGCGCAGGAGACGCCGAAGCCGATGCTGACCCACATGGTGGAAAGCGTCGCGGGCAAACCGATGGGCAGGAAGTAGACGATCCAGGTGATAACGGCGCCGGTGAGCACGCCGAAGATACCACCGACGGCACACAGGGTCACCGCTTCCGTGGTGAATTGCGCGAGGATATTGCGCTTGGTGGCGCCCATGGCCTTGCGGACGCCAATTTCGCGGGTGCGCTCCGTGACGGAGACGAGCATGATGTTCATGACTCCGACGCCGCCCACCATGAGTCCGACGCTTGAGACGGCGATCATGAAGGCAACCAGACCTCCGGTGAGCTGACCCCAAAGTTTGGTAAGCGAGTCGGGGCTCATGATCTCAAAGTTATCGTCTGCTTCGACCTTGACCTTGCGGCGAATGCGCAGCATTTCCCGGATTTCTTCTTCGACCAGGTCCTTGTTCTTTGGGTCGTCGTATTTCAAGGCGATGAACATGTCCTTGATTTCGGGGTAGAGGCTATGAAAGGCGCCGAGCGGGAAGTAGACGCCATTGTCGGCAGGGTTTTTGCCGGAGCCGAAGGGCTGCTTGCGCTTGTCGACGACGCCAATCACGGTATAGAGGCTGGGGCCTACGTTTACGTCTTTCCCGATAGGGTCCAGATCTCCAAACAAGATCTCCGCGGTGTCGTGGCCGACGATGCAGACGTGGGCATGGCGGTCATCTTCGGCATCGTTCCAGATGCGTCCTTCCCGCATCACGAGGTTCGAGACAATCTGGACCTGGGCGGTGGCTCCCAGCAGAAATGCTCCAGCCACCTTCTTGCCGTTGTATTTGACGCTGACGTCACCCACATGGAACTGCTCATTGACGTGCCGGACTTCGGCGTCCACACCTACCACGTGCGGCATGTTGCGCAGGGCCAGCGCGTCATCGAGGTTAAGCTTCTTGCGGGTAAGCATCTCGGTTGTGGGCTTGATTCCGATCATGGGCATGTGGAAGATCCAGAAGACGTTGGATCCCATGGAGGTGACCCAGTCGGAAACCCGGTTGTTGAGCCCATTGATCACCGAGGAGATGGTGATCACCGTGGTCACGCCGATGACGATGCCCAGGATCGTGAGTCCGGAGCGCAGCTTGTTGGTCCGCAACGTATCGAGCGCCATTTTTACGGATTCGTTGGAGTGGCCTTGTGGCATAAGGCACCTTGCGAGTTGTCAGTTCTCAGTGATCGGCTTCGATGCAGGCCATTTTAGCGCCATTCTTCATCAATCGCTGTGACGCCCGCCGCTCAATAACCGATCACTGAAAACCGAGAACTGTCTTTACTCGTATCGCAGGGCTTCGATGGGGTCGAGGTTCGCGGCTTTCCAGGCCGGATAGATGCCGAAGAGAAGTCCGATGGCGCAGGAGACGCCGAAGCCAATGCAGACCCATGCGATCGAGACCGAGGCGGGCAGGCCGATCGGCAGGAAGTAGACGATCCACGTGATGACCGCGCCCACCGCTACGCCGATGATGCCGCCCACGGCGCACAGGGTCATGGCCTCCATGGTGAACTGCGTGAGGATGGTGCGCTTGGTGGCGCCGAGTGCCTTGCGGACACCGATTTCGCGAGTGCGCTCGGTCACGCAGACAAGCATGATGTTCATGACGCCGACGCCGCCGACCATCAATCCCACGCTGGAAACGGCGATCATGAAGGCGACCAGGCCTCCGGTGAGTTGACCCCAGAGCTTGGAGATCGAGTCGGGGCTGGCGATATCGAAATTGTCTTCGGCCTGGACCTTGACCTTGCGGCGAATGCGCAGCAGCTCGCGCATCTCTTCCTCGACAAGATTCTTGTTCTTGGGATCGTCGTACTTGACGCTGATTTGCAGATCCTTGACCTCGGGATGGAGGTGGCGGAAGGTGTTCATGGGGAAGTGTATGGCGTTGTCGTCGGGATTCTTGCCGCTGCCGAAGGCCTGTTTTTCGGGGTCCTCGACGCCGATCACCGTGTAGAGGCCGGTTTCCACAGAGATTTGTTTGCCGACGGCGGGCTGTCCGTCAAAGAGGGTGTCCCAGGTGTCGTGGCCAAGGACGCATACATGCGCGGCGCGCTCATCTTCATCCTCGGTGAAGAGACGGCCCTCCAGCAGAGGCTTGTCGACCACGTCGCCCATCTGGGAGGTGTTGCCTTCAAGGAACGTACCGGCGACTTTTTTGCCGTTGTATTTGGCGCTGACCTGGCCGATCTCGAACGCTCGGTAGTAGTCCAGTTCGCCGTCGGTGGCGACGACATGCGGCAACTCACGAAGCGCGACGACGTCGTCGATGGTCAGGTACTTGCGGGTGAGCATCTCCGAGGTGGGATTGACATTGATGACCGGCATCCGCGATGCCCAAAGAACGTTGGAGCCGAGGGAGCTTACCCAGTCGGCGACACGGTTATTCACTCCATTGATAATCGAAGAGATGGTAATCACTGTAGTGACTCCGATGACAATACCGAGGACGGTCAAGCCGGAGCGAAGTTTGTTCGTCCTCAATGTATCGAGGGCCAGGATTATCGACTCGCGGGTTTGTCCTCTTGCCATGTCAGTTGTCAGTTTTCAGTGATCGGTTGTCGGTTGCCGGAGATTCGTTGTCGATTTTCAACGCTTGTTGGCGCTTTAGGGATTCCAAGAGGCCGTGGATCGTTTTACCCACTTCGTTGGAGAGGGACTCTGCGTCATCGATGAGTTTTGGATCTCCGATTTCGAGGGTTCGGGCGATTTCGAGATGTGTCTGCACTTCGAAACTGGAACCTCGGGCAATGCCCAGGAATTGCCTGACCTCGCCGGTAGACAACCTTCCTTGCCCCTCCGCCATGTTACTGGGCACGGATACTGCCGAACGCCTGATCTGGCTCGTCAGGCCGTAGATTTCTTCGGGTGGGAAATCCCAGGACAGGCGATAGATGGCGACGGCTAGCTGAATCGATTTCTGCCAAACCTGCAAATCCCGAAAGGACTGCGTCAAGGGCCCCCCTTTCTTTGATCGGTTGTCAGTTCTCAGTGGTCAGATTCGATGCAAGCGATTCTAGTCCTTAGCATCGCTTGCTGGATGTGACTCTTGACTCCTCTCATCTGATAACTGATGACTAGCTTTACTCGTACCTCAGCGCCTCAATCGGGTCCAGGTTGGCTGCCTTCCACGCGGGATAGATGCCGAACAGCAAACCGATGCCGCAGGAGACACCGAAGCCGATGCACACCCACATCGTGGAAAGAGTGGCAGGCAATCCGATGGGAAGGAAGTAGACAATCCATGTGAGGACGGCTCCGACCGCGACGCCAAAAAGACCTCCGACAGCGCAGAGGGTGACCGCCTCCATGGTGAACTGGGTGAGGATGGTTCGCTTGGTTGCGCCGATGGCTTTGCGGACGCCAATTTCACGGGTGCGCTCAGTCACCGAGACGAGCATGATGTTCATGACGCCGACACCGCCGACCATCAGTCCGACCGACGAGACGGCGATCATGAAGGCGACCAGGCCGCCGGTAAGCTGGCCCCAGAGCTTGGTAATCGAGTCTGGGCCGAATATCTCAAAGTTGTCGTCGGCCTGAACCTTGACTTTGCGGCGAATTCGGAGCATTTCGCGAATTTCTTCTTCGACAAGGGCCTTGTTCTTGGGGTCGTCGTACTTCACGCTGACCCACAGGTCCCTGTCTTCCGGATGCAGATTGTGGAAGGTTCCCATGGGGAAGAAGGCCGCGTTGTCATTGGGGTTTTTGCCGCCGCCAAAGGGCTGCTTGCGCTTGTCGAGCACGCCGATCACCGTGTAGTTGCTGCTCTCGACGGTAACTTCCTTGCCGATAGCGGACTCGGCGCCGAAGAGCTGTTCCCAGGTGTCATGGCCAATCACCACCACATGCGCGGCGCGCTGATCTTCTTCGTCGGTGAACATGCGGCCTTGAATGAGGGTAAGGTCGGAGACCTCGGAGATCTCGGCCGTATCGCCCTGGAGGATGGTTCCGGCAGCCTTTTTGCCGTTGTATTTGATGGCCACATCGCCGACGCGGAACTGCGCCTTTACGTGCTGGAATCCGCCATCGGTTGCGATCACGTGGGGGAGAGTGCGCAGCGCGTACACGTCATCGACAGTGAGCTTCTTGCGGGTAAGCTGTTCGGTGGTGGGACGGACACCCATGACGGGCAAATGGAATACCCAGAAGACGTTGGAACCGAGGGAGCTCACAAAGTCGGAAACGCGGTTGTTGACGCCGTTGATGACCGACGAGATGGTGATGACGGTGGTGACGCCAATGACGATGCCCAGGATGGTGAGCCCAGAGCGCATCTTGTTGGTGCGCAGTGTGTCCAGCGCCATTTTTACGGATTCGCGTGTTTGACCTTGAGCCATTAGAACTCCGAGGGGTCAGGGATCAGGGGTCAGGGACCAGTCCCTGGGCCTAGTCCTTGATCGCGGTTAGTATTCCCGAAATCATCTTCCCGACTTCGTGCGATAAGCCTTCTGCTTGATCGATCAATTCAGAATCACCAAGATTGAGTGCTCGAGCGATTTCCAGATGCGTCTGAACTTCAAACTTCGATCCCCGGGCGATGCCCAGGAATTGCCTGTATTCACCGGTACTGTTGCGACCGTGGCCTTCCGCGATGTTGCTTGGAACGGAGACGGCGAAACGTCTGATCTGGCTCGTGAGGCCGAAAAGTTCTTCACGGGGGAACACCTTGGTCAATTGGTAGACTGCCACTGTCAGTTGGATCGAACGTTGCCAAACCAGCAGATCTCTGAACGAATGCACCATGAAGTCACCTATTTGCGGGAGTTGATCCCTGACCCCTAACCCCTGACCCCTGCCCTTCTACAATTCCGCTCTGAGCGCCACGACTGGATCCAGCTTGGCGGCTTTGCTGGCCGGGTAAACGCCGAAGAAGATGCCGGTGGCGCCGGATACGAAGAGTGCCAGCAGGACGCTCCAAAGTTGAACGTTCGTGGGGAAACCGATGATCAGGGTGATGAGCTTGGCGACAATGACTCCGCAAATAACGCCGATAGCTCCGCCGGTGAGGGACATGGTTGCGCTTTCGATCAGGAACTGGAGGAGGACGTCGCGCTGGCGCGCTCCCAGAGCCTTGCGCACGCCGATCTCGCGCGTTCGCTCGGTGACGGAGACGAGCATGATGTTCATAATGACGATGCCGCCGACTACCAGCGAGATGGAGGCGATGCCCACCACAACCCAGGCGAAGAGCGCGGTGAGCTGCTTGAAGATATCCAGGAAGGTGTCGTTGGTGGAGATTTCGAAGTCGTCCGGTGTGCCCACTGCGTCGTGGCGGCGGGCGCGCATGATGACGCGCACCTCGTCCTCGGCCCGCTCCATGACTTCAGCGTTGCCGTTGCCACGGGCGTAGATGGTAAGCGAGTCGTTGTACCCGTAGGTCTGCTGGTAAGTCGAGATAGGGACGGCGACCCAATTGTCCTGCGACTGACCGAGGGTTTTGCCCTGGCGGTCACCGACCCCAACAACGGTGTAGGGGATGCCGTCGACGCGGATCTCCTTGCCGATGGGGTCTCCGTCCGGCATCAGATTGTCGATGATGTCGTAGCCGACAATTGCGGCATGTGTCCCCTTGTCCTCGTCTGCCGGGGTGAAACCGCGGCCGATGGCGATGTCAACGTTGTTCAGGCCGAGCATGGTCCAGGTGTAGCCGCGCACCTCGGTGTTGTTGCTCGAGTGGCCGTTATAGACAACGTTGGTGGATTTCGAGAGGGAAGTGCCAACTTCGCTGCATGAGACGCACTCGTCGCGCACGGCCTGGTAGTCCTCGATGCGAATGATCTTGCGCTTCTGATAGCGGAAGTAGTCTTCCGCGGAGAAGATCACGGAGGACATGCGGCCGACGGTGAATACGTCGGCGCCATAGCCGGAGAGCTTGGTGCCGACATATTTGTTGGCACCGTTGACCAGGGTGATGACCATGATGACGGAGGCCACGCCCATGACCACGCCAATGAGCGTGAGGATGGAGCGGAGCTTGTTGCCCCACAGGGATTGCAGTGCGAGTTTAAAGGCCTCTGTAAATTGCATGGTCCTGCTTTCGTACTCCCGGCCTGTAGCGTCCAGCCTGCGGCAAATGGCGATGCGCCGCATTTTGCCGAATTCAGACGCGGCACGGGGCCGGGTTTCCCCAGTTTACGCAGTCAGTCAAGCCGCGTGATTCCGGGTCGCTATTCTTATTGACGAGGCAAACAGCATTCAGGCCGCGTTCTGTGGTTGCAGGACGGGCCGATTTGGTCCGATTCTCCTGAATTCCGATACGCAGACGGGCGTCAAGCGGTTCCGGAGCTGCCAAACCCCTTCTCGGCGCGGGCGGAGTCTTCGAGTGCGGCGACGGTCTCAACCGGGCCGGTTAATACAGGTACGGGGATCATCTGGGCGATTTTTTCGCCCGCTTTCAGCTCCAGGGCGGCGTCGCCGAGGTTGGTCATGAGGATGAGAATCTCGCCGCGGTAGCCGGCATCGATGACGCCGGCGGTAGTGGCGATTCCCTTGGCGGCCACGGACGAACGGTCTCGGACCAGCAGACCGAGGGGGACGCCGGTGTCCGGATGGCGGGCTTCGGCGGCGATTCCGGTGCGGACGCGGACGGTGGCGCGAGGAACCAAGGGCGTGGTTTCGAGGGCAAAAAGGTCGTAGCCCAGGTCTTCGCCAGGGTGGGCGACGACAGGTGCGCGGGCGGCGGGGTCGAGAAGCTTTACGCGGAGCATGTCTCTATCGTAGGGCATGGTCGCAAATGCGATTGGTACAGGTCGAAGTCTCGGAGGGAGCAGGGGGTTTCAACCCCCTGAAAAATGGCGGATCAACGCGGCCTTTAGGCCTGGCCCTTTCCCCATGTTTCAGAAACTGAACTCAGCGCACGGTTGCCGAGACCTCATGGTCGACACTGCCTGCACCCATCAGGACCAGCGAGCGTTGGGCGAATGGCGAGTAGACGAGGAGCGTGGTGCAGGCCAGT
>Ga0224559_1002134_pt1 | contig 10351 bp, 9 predicted proteins | sample 714S33034metaG_FD_180676 | JGI IMG/M metagenome (GOLD analysis project Ga0224559, IMG submission 180676) | Peat soil microbial communities from Stordalen Mire, Sweden - 717 S3 30-34 | ecosystem: Environmental > Terrestrial > Soil > Wetlands > Peat | place: Sweden: Norrbotten County, Stordalen... | reverse complement strand
GGAGCGCATTTTCTGCCCGGTCCAAACCCGTTGCCCGCCGGCGCTCCCGCCCAACCGAAATCCGCTTACTTTCCAATCGGCTCGCCGGAAATCTGCGTCAGGGCGCGGTATTCCTTGATGAGTTTCAGCGTGACCGGGCCGGGCTTGCCCGTGCCCACCACGCGCCCATCCACCTTCACAGCCGGCACCACTTCCGCCGCCGAGCCGGTGATGAAACATTCGTCCGCGTTATACACGTCGTAGCGGGTCAGGTTCGTCTCCGAAACTTTGAAACCGTGTTGCAATGCCAGTTCAATCACCGTCTGGCGCGTGATGCCATACAGTGCGCAGGCCGAGAGCGGCGGCACAAACAGCGTGCCATTTTTGACGATGAAAATATTATCGCCGGTGCATTCCGCCACAAAGCCCTCGGCATTCAGCATGATGGCCTCCTCCATGCCGGCGTTGTTCGCCTCAATCTTGGCCAGAATGTTGTTGAGGTAGTTCAGCGACTTGATGGCCGGATTGATGGAGTTTTGCAGGTTGCGCGTGGTCGGCACCGTCACGAGGTCGAGTCCGCGCTGATAATATTCGGCCGGGTAAAGCTGGATGGTGGCGGCAATGATGATGACGGTCGGCTTTTTGCAACTGCGCGGATTCAGGCCGAGCGAACCGACGCCGCGGGTGACGACGAGGCGGATATAGCTGTCGCGGAGCTTGTTCACGCGGACGGTCTCAATGGTGGCCTGCATCATCTCGGCATGCGTCATCGGGATGTCCAGCAGGATGGCCTTGGCGGAACAAAACAGGCGGTCAATGTGCTCCTTCAATTTGAACACGCGCCCGTTGTAGGCACGGATGCCTTCAAACACGCCGTCGCCGTAGAGCAGACCGTGGTCAAACACCGACACCTTGGCATCCCGCTCGCCATAGAATTTGCCATCCACAAAAATTTTCATAAAGTTTTTGACCTTATGAAAAAAAAAACATCAAGGCAAACACGAAATTCAACGTGACAAAGGAAACGCGCCTGATATATTCATCCTGCACTTTGTGACCCTATTGTCTAGCGGTTAGGACACCTCCCTTTCACGGAGGTAGCCCGGGTTCGAGTCCCGGTAGGGTCGCCATCTTCAAACCCCATTTCTCCATTGATAAATAAAGGCGAAAGTGGGGAAGGCTCAAAAAACGCATATTAACATTTGCCGGCGCTTTGCCTACGTTGTTGGCATGGCCAATCCACCGGGCAAACCAAAACCCCGAAAACCGGACACCGTGAAGGTGGGCTCCGGGTCGTCAAAATTTACAAGCGAACACGCCCAACGGGCGGCTTCAACGACGGCACCCAGTGACGGCATCGTGAACGACTACCGGGCGGCGGCATTGAACCTTGCGAGCGTATTGTCGGGGCAACGCAGGTTGAACTGGTGGCGAAGATTGGCGCCGAAGTCGCCGCCGCGAAACACAAAAAATAATTATGGCTCGCGCGATTGTTGAAGGCGCAAAAAAAACGCAAGCGCCGGTTCAGCTACCGGGCGTTCATGCCCAAAGGCGGTTCTCAAACAGGTTGCGAACGGCAAGGGAACGCCGGCTTACGACAGAAACAAGTCGGCGGACACGTTGAAATGTTTCGTCAGCGTGCGGACGTGCGCCAGCGTCAACTGCCGTTCGCCGCGCAGAATCATCGCGCCCAGCGTGCGGTGAACGTTCAGCAGCCGCGCCAAGTCCGCCGCGCTCATGTCGTGCGCGTCCAACAGGTGTTGCAAGGCGTCCAAGCCACTGGCTTTCGGCGCGGGCAAACCCTGTTCCTTTTCATAATCTTCAATCAGACGGCAAAGCAGGTCAAAATAGTCCTCTTGATCTGCCGTCAGCTTGAACCCGGCCATGGCATCGGTGACTTCCGTGACGTTTTCAAAATCCACCTTGTCATGGATTGTGCGCGGCATGAATATCTGGCACAGCCCGGTGTAGTCTTTGGGGAGGTGGGCAAATTCGATTTTAGTCGGTGTCGTTTTCATAATGTCTCTTTCCAGCGGTCTTTGCTGTATTCGGCGTGCGTCATAAAGCGCAGCGTATAGACGATCTGACGATTGAAATGGGCCGCCGCAATCAGCCGGTAGTCATTCCGGCGGATGTTGAACACCAAAACCGTCCGTCCGCTGCGGACTTTTACGGTGTCCGCGTCCGGATAGCTCTGCCGCAGGTCCACAAAATTGCGCCACGCCGCCGCTTTGACCGTCTTGCGCCAAGCGTCCAAATGCCGAGCCGCCAGGGAATATCTCCGGCCCGCCGCCACGAGAAACGCTTCTTTGATGATGCGCACGGATACAATTTGTATTCACACGCCGGGATTGTCAAACCCGATTCACCCCAAAACGCAATTCACGCTGGAAACCACATTGCAGACAGGCGATGGACGTTGCCAACCCGCCACGCGGGCGCTACGATGCCGCCATGCCAAACACCCGCAGAGCCGACCCGATTTTTCCCGGTAGGGGTGCCAGAATATGCCGACATTTGCCTAAAAGAACGTGTCACAATACGCCTTTATACGCCGCCCCCAGAAAACAAAAATGATATTTGCATTGATACATAAGCATTTTATGGCGTTTTGGCCGAAAGTAGAAAAACGCCAAAACCGTTTTCGAGTCCCGGCAGGGTCGCCATCCTTTCGAAACCATACGTTTTCACTTTGCCATTGCAAACAAAGCGCCAAAGTGATGCCAGCACAACGCCGGTTCCACACCGATAGAAAGCTTTATTTTCAACTCCAATGGGGCAACCCTGCGGCCACAGCATGAGTCGAAAGGCAACCGTTTCAACGCGCCCGGTCCGGGATGAATATTCTCGGCAGCGGGGCGGGGTGTTGTTATCGGTCGCAATTGTGCTTCTCGCCGTCTGCGGGTCCGGCGCGGAAACCCAGTTTGAACCGCAGCCGCTTTCCGGCCAGACATTCATTCACGACCCGTCCACCATTGTCAAAGCGGGGGACCGCTATTACGTTTTTGGCACCGGGCCGGGCATCCGCAGCAAGTCGTCGCCGGATTTGATCCGCTGGAGCAACGGCCCGTCGGTTTTTGACCGCCCGCCGGCGTGGACGACGCAGGCGGTTGCCGGCTTCGATGGCTATTTTTGGGCACCCGACATCATCCGCGTGAACGGAAAATATTTCCTGTATTATTCCGTCTCGACGTGGGGCAAAAAAACTTCCGCCATCGGCCTGGCCACCAGCCCGACGCTGGATTCCGCCGCGACCAATTATCTTTGGACTGATGCCGGCGAAGTCATCCGCTCCACCGGCGACAGCGCGTTCAACACGATTGATCCGAGCGTGATGCGGACGGCCAATGGGAAACTATGGCTGGCGTTCGGCTCGTATTGGGAGGGGATTTTCCTCACGGAACTCGATCCGCAGACCGGCCGGCGCCGCGCCACCAATTCACCGCTGTTTCATCTGGCCTGGAACCATGCCATCGAGGCCGCCTGTCTCGCGCAGCACGGAAAGTTTTATTATCTCTTTGTCAACTGGGGCGAATGCTGCAAAGGCACCAACAGCACCTATGAAGTCCGTGTCGGGCGCGCGGAACAAATCACCGGGCCTTATCTCGACCGCGATGGCAAAAACCTCACGGCCGGCGGCGGCTCGCTGTTTCTGCAAAGCCGGGGACGATTCATCGGTCCCGGCCATATCGGCATCGTGGATGAAGGCGGCACCAACGGCCCGACCTGGTTCAGCTATCATTACTATGACGCCGCGACCGGGGGGCGTTCCCGTCTCGCGCTCGGAAAACTGACCTGGCCGGGTGACTGGCCGGCGCCAACAAATCAGGCCATCTGCCGCAACCCACCGACATCGGTTGACCCATGAAAATAAAAACCATCCTCTGCCTGCCCCTGCTGCTGCTCGCTTTACCGGTCGGCGGCGCCGAAACCTGGAAACTCGTCTGGCACGATGAATTCGACACCAATGGCGCACCCGATCCGGCGAACTGGAATTACGAGCGCGGCTTCGTCCGCAACCAGGAATTGCAGTGGTATCAGCCGGAAAATGCGGTCTGCACCAATGGCCTGCTAATCATCGAGGCCCGGCCGGAGCACCGGCGCAACCCGCGTTTTGTGCCGGAGAGCAAACCGTGGGCGACGCGACGCGAATGGATTGATTACACGTCCGCCAGCCTCACCACGCGCGGCCTGCATGAGTTCAAGTACGGCCGGTTTGAAATGCGCGCCCGCATTGACACGCGGCGGGGCAGTTGGCCGGCGTTCTGGACGCTGGGCGCGGGCACCCCCCGCACCCGCTGGCCCGCGTGCGGCGAAATTGACATCATGGAATTTTACACCGGCACCGTCCTCGCCAACTTCGGCTACCAGCTCGACGAAAAAACCAAATGGCTGGCCATCAAGAAACCCGTCGCCCAATTGGGCGGCGAAGCGTGGTCCAAGGAATTTCACCTCTGGACGATGGAATGGGATGAGAAGAAAATTGACCTGCGGCTCGACGGCCAATTGATGAACCACCTCGACCTCGCCACCGCCGACAACGCGGATCAGGGCAATCCGTTTCACCAGCCGCTTTACCTCATCCTCAACCAGGCCATCGGGGCCAATGGCGGCGATCCGTCGTCAACCCCATTCCCCATCCGCTTCGAGATTGACTGGGTGCGCGTCTATCAGCGCGACCACTGAGGACTTTCCCCGGTGCCGGCGGCGGGATCAGCCTCATACATTCCCGGATGGAAGCGCGGACCCGCTCTACGATCGTGAACCACCCAGTCCGGGTAGGGGCAGCAGTTCACACCGGGTTTCATTTTATTACCGCGCGGCCACGGCGCGGAAAAATTGCCGGGGCAAACCGATGGTATTGGTGAAACCAAACGCGCCGTTGGTCGAGGTGCTGTTGGTATAGATGGCAATCCAATTTTGCAAGTCGCTGGACGTCTGGAGAACACACGGGCGGTTCGGCCACGCAGTCAGGCGCAGTTGAAATATCCCCGGACCGGTGGCCACGGGTGTGAGCTGAATGTCCGAATTCAGCGCCTTCATCAAGTTCAGCCGGCCACCCGTCACGCATTTTCCGGCCAGCGATGGCAACGGATCGGTCGCGCTTAGCAACCGCTTGATAATCTGCTGATAATTTTCCGTGGGATACCTCGCCAGCATCAGCGCCAGGGCACCGGAAACGTAGGGCGCGGAGAAAGAAGTGCCGGCAATGTTGTAGCCGCTTGGCGGATAATAAAACGAATCTGTCGCCGCATAGGTCGTATAAATCTGGTCGCCCGGCGCGGCCAGCGCCACATGGGTTGCCCCGTAATTGGAAAAGCTGCCCAAGGTGTCCGTGCGCGTTGTGTAAGCCACCGAGACAATGTTATCAATACCGTAACAGGTTGGATAACTGGGATTGACCTCCACGTTGTAGCTATTGTTTCCGGCAGAAGCCACCCAGATGATGCCCGCATCCCGCGCCGCAACGATGGCATTGGAAAGCGCCAGCGAAGGGGTCGGCGTGTCGAAACTGGCATTGATGATCCTGGCCCCGTTCGTCTGTGCATATTCAACGCAGGCAATCACGGTCGAATCGCTGCCGGTGCCATTGTTCAAACATTTGACAGCCATCATCTGCACACGCCACGCCACGCCACATACGCCTTTGCCATTGTTGCCCAGAGCACCCAGCACCCCGGCCACCATCGTTCCATGGCTGCCCGTGTCGTCGCTGGGATCGTTTGTGCCGGTGAAGGCATTGTAGCCGTGTCCGCCATCCATTGGATTCACCCACATGTTGGCCGCCAGGTCTTCATGCGTGGCCCGGATGCCGGAATCCAACACCGCCACCACGATGTTGCTGGCCGAGGTCAGCACATCCCATCCCTCCGTCGCATCTATATCGGCATGAGCCGTGCCGCTGTTTTGCCCGTAATTATTCAAGCCCCACAACGTCCCGTTGGTAAAATAGGGATCATTCGGCAGGGTCGCATCCGCATAAACCAGATAATCCGGTTCGGCAAATTCCACCAGACCGCTCTGCTGGTATTTGGCAATGAGGCCGGGCACGGTTTCCCCCGCCGGCAAGGTGATGACTTGCGCCCCGCCCGCCGCATCAAACGAATGGCTCACGCTGGCCCCGTGCGCGGCATGAAACGTCATGAGCGCGGCGCGGCTGACGCCGGCCTTGGGTTGAATGATTATTTGATCCGTCCGATAACCCGGCGCTGAAATGGCCGCACCGAAAACGGGCGGAACACCGGGTAACAACACGGCCAACGCGAGATTGAGAAGGCCAAACGTGGCCGCAAGCGTGGGTTTATTCATGATTATATCAAGCTAATCATCCGGCGACTGGCGGCTGCACCGGCAAGCTGGGCAGCGCAGGCGGAACCGGAAACACGTCATATTGCGGACCATACTGCGCCAGGTAATACAGGGGATACGCCCGCTTGAACACCAGCACCGGCAGCAGCAGCACCGTGCCAAGGAACGGCAGCAGCAGCAGGCAGCCCGCGATGCAACACGTCGCCAAAATCGCCAGCAAAACAATGATGCCAATGGCCATGGTGAGGACGATTTGAAACAAAATATACAGCGCGAAATTGGCGACATTGGCCGAAAGCAGCGCGTAAAATTCCCGCCACGCCGCCCAACAACCGCCCCCGCGCAGAAACATGATCGGCACCACAAAATCCACCATGAACTTGCGGATGACCGTCAGCACCAGCGCCAGAAAAACAAACGCCAGCCCCAGCGCCAGCGCCGTCACCACTCCGGCCGCGTCCGCCTCGCCGCGCAGCACCATCCGCAGGATGACGATGGCGGCGAGTCCCAGCAACGGCAACATGATCCCCATCGCGATCAGGCCCAGGACCACGCGGAACCGCAGCAGGCGGTTGGCCGCGCCCGCGAATTGGCGCCAGGGCACCTCCACCTCCGCCTTGTCCAGGGCCACGCAGTGAAGAAACATGAATTTTCCCCGGCTGCTCAACCACAACACCAACACCCATAACGCCACGCCGGCCAGAACCAGAAAGATCGCCAACGGAACAATCCAGACCAGATTGGCCGTCATGTAATCACCGGCCGCATGGTAAAAATGCCGGAACTGTTCCAGCGGCTGGCCGGCTTGGTTGCCACCATGGTTGTCACCATTGTAACCATAGCTGCCGCCGCCACCGGATTCGCCCAAGCCCGCCAGCCAGGCGCAAAAGCCGAGGGTGATCCATTTGGCCAGGTCAAACGGTTTGAACAGCATCTGCTGCACCCGTTCGCAGGCCGGCGTGATCGGTCCCACCACGTTGATTTCACGCGGATAACTGGCAGGCGGTTGAAGGTTCATGGTTCAATTTTGTTTTTTCCGGGGACACGCCGCCCCCCCCTGGCAACTCCATATCGAGACCGTCGAATCGCGTCGTCCCCACGGGTTTTTACCGGGAATAATTCTTCCCGCTTCAATTTTGCGGACGCTGCCCAAAAGCGTCAGAGGACCGAAAATTTTTTCGATGACCGGCGATAGTCCTGAAGCTGGGACTGCAGGCTGTCCAACAGCCGGTTGTTGGGATCCAATTTCCGCGCCGTGCGCGTGATCAGCATGGCGTCGTCATAGCGTTTCTCGTCCAGCAGGAAATTGACGTAGCGATAGACCTCTTCCGGGCTGACGGGACACAAGGCAAACGCCTGCCGGAACGCATAGTCCGTCTCTGCCCGCAGCCGCGCCTTGTCCCCGGCATCCGCCCGGCTGGCCAGCCGCCATTGATACAACCCGCCGCCGGCGCTGCGCAGCTTGGAAAACGCCTGCGTCGCAAAATCGTTGGTCACAAAACCCATGTCCCCCGTGAAATGCGACCAATTCTTCCGGCCATACACCTTTTCGACAAAGGCGCACAGATAACTCACCGACATATCCGACTTCAGCGGGTCCCCCAGCATGGACTGGCACTGCTTCGCCCAAAACGCATGATCCGCGTCCAGCATCTCCGGGGTCAACGCCGGCAACGGCTCGCGGTTCAGCTTGAAAATCAGCCCATGCGGCGACAGATAGGGATACATCCACTGCAACGGAAGGCCCGCCTCCACATAAAACTCGCAGTTCGTGTTGCGGGCGAAAAAAGTTTTGACGATCAGCGCATTGATGCCCATCACCGCCGCCTCCCCGGTCACCTGCACCCGCCCGTCCACGATTTGCAAATTCTCGCCCGGCTTCAACTGGCGCGGCCCGTTCGGAAAATTCTCGTCATGCTGCAGGCGCCGTTGCAGATCTTCCGTGTATTGCGTGAACGCCAGGCGCACATCATTCGTGGTCGGAATGTAGATCCGGCCGCCATACATCGAACGCAGGTAATCCATGTACCGGTGGTCGGCGAGGGCGTTCTGCGTCAGCGTATAAAACGGTTTGGCCTCCGCCTGCGACGGACACAACGCCGTCACCAGCCCGCGGCCCGGATCCGTGCCGCTAAAGTATATGCTCCCCGCCGGGATGGACTCGATGATGCCATTGCCAAAGGCCAGCGGATATTTCGTTCCCCCCGAGGCAAACGACTCATACGCCGTCTGCACCTCGATGATGGTCTGCCACAACGGCGAACTCACCGCCGGATCGCCCGGCACACCTTTATGCCGGCCCGACCGCAGTTCGAGCTGCGCATACGCATTCGACACCCCCGGCCAGTCGCCGTGGCGGGCGCAGTTGAAATAGGCTTGGATCTCCGGCGACAACGGGATGGCCCCGTTCGTGGCCAGTTGTTGCGCCTGCTGCTCCTTGGCCGCGCTGAAGGTCAGCAATTGTGCCGGAAACCGGCCGGTCTCGTCCGCCGCCCGGCCAACCGAAGCCGCCAGCAACATCGCAAACGCAAGGTTGAAAACACCGGATGCCGTTACTGACGCGGGTCGGGTCATGGGGTTATCCGTTTAGCGGGTTGATTGCATGGCCATGCGGTTCATAAAAATTCAGGTTCAGCCACGACGGCCAGACATTTGTCTCATTTTTCAGGATGGGCCAGATTATACACATCCGGCCGGACACCGCCACCCTGATTGCTGATGGCGTTCCAGAAATTGGTGAGCGTCGCGGCATCGGTCAGTTTTTGAGTCGTCACGGCCACTTTCGTTCCGTTGGTTTGGGTGGTGGTCGTCGTGGTGGTCGCGAAAAGGACGGAATTGAATTTGAGCGTGATCTGATTTCCGCGCGTGGCGGTGGACGATGCCGCCACCGTGCCGGAGGTGCCGCCGCTCACGGGGGCGCCCGGAACCGAGGCGTTCAGGTCCAGACACAACTGGCGGCTGTTCGCGGCACCGGCCGTCACGTTGAAGGTGACCTCCACTTCGGAGGGAAAAAGGCCGGTGATGAAATCGTTCGTGCCGTATCGCTGCCGCATGTAGGAGTTTGTGGCCACGGTTTCGAGTTCGGCGGCCTTGAGCGCGGCCAGCCCCGCCCCGACGTCGTATAGCGCGCTGACCAGCGTGATATTGCTGGGCTGGGCCACCTTGTCCGTCGAGCAGCCGCCGGTCAGCCACAGAGCGGCGAGCAACGCAGCAGCGATGAGTTTAATTTGATTTTTCATGGGATTTGTTTTCGGGTCTGATTTTTTATGCTTTGCGACCGAGATATTTTTTGATGAAGAGGAGGTAGCCCAGGAACGGCACCACGGAAAGCGACATCAGCCAGTTCATGCGATTGCCCTCCAGCAGGCCGGATTTTTTCATCAGTTCAATCTGCGCTTCGGAATACCCCATCAACTGGTACATCTCCAGAATATCGTGATGCGCGAACGTCAGCAGGGCGGACGCCATGAACGCCGCCATCACGATAAAAATCAGCCACCATCCCCGCACATCAAGTTTATACAGCAGCCCGGCGGCAAAGATCCAAAGGGCGGCGATGGCCAGACACAACAGCGTGCCCGGCAGCCCCGTGAGCAACAGGCCAAAGAAGGGCATCACGCCGTGGCTGGCGATGGGCATGAGCAGCAGCATCGGCACGGCGAATAACAGCCACAAACACAGCGCCAGCACCGGCAACGGACAGGCATCGGTCCAGCGCGTCACGGGATCGCGCGCCTCGCAGGTGGCCTTCACGTGCCGGCTGTGGTAGAAAAAAGTCCAGATCGCCGGCAGAATGACAAACAGAACGCCATAAAACACGAACATGAAGATCATCACTGCGGCCAGCGCGGATGAGGGCATTGCGGGCGATCCGCTTTTTCCGCCGGAAGACAAGTTGGCCATCATTTTCGGCATGATGACCGCCATGGCAACAACGGCAATGAGTCCCGTGACCAGCCAGCTCCAGGAAAAAATGAGCAACAACGCCCGAGCCCAGCGGCGGGCCTGGATGGAACCAATGCCCAGCCACACCAGCGCCACCGCCAAAATGCCATAGATGGAT